>Ga0209468_1000224_pt1 | contig 28052 bp, 23 predicted proteins | sample GraSoiAngelo_102_FD_185871 | JGI IMG/M metagenome (GOLD analysis project Ga0209468, IMG submission 185871) | Grasslands soil microbial communities from the Angelo Coastal Reserve, California, USA - 14_0903_02_40cm (SPAdes) (version 2) | ecosystem: Environmental > Terrestrial > Soil > Grasslands ...
GTGGTGACCGCTGCCCTCAGCGGTCACAGCGCCGCCTCACGGCGGCGCCAGCGGCGCGTAGCGCCGCCGCGACCGCTGAGGGCAGCGGTCGCCACAAAGCTCTGGAAATTTTTCACAGCCTCTGAGCCGCGCAGACGGCGAAGGATCTCGCCCGACGCAAACTTTTCGCATTTCGAGATCCTTCGGTGTCTTCGCGCCTCAGGATGACGCGGCGAATAGCGCGACGATCTTCTGCAGTCCCGCGCGATCCTCTTCATCGAACGAATCGAATTCGCTCGAGTCGACGTCGAGCACGGCGATCAGCTCGCGCTTCGCGTCGAACACCGGCACGACGATCTCGGACTTCGAATTCGGATCGCAGGCGATGTGGCCGGGGAACTGGTTCACGTCGGGAACGATGATCGTCTCGCGCTTCGCAGCCGCCGTGCCGCAGACGCCGTGTCCGAATTCGATCTGCAGACATCCAAGCGTTCCGATGTAAGGTCCGACGATGAGGCGGCCGTCGCATACGCGATAGAAGCCGGTCCAGAAGTAATACGGGAAGCGCTGCGCGAGGAGTGAGTTGACCGTCGCCATGAGCGCGATCTCATCGAGCGTGTCGCCACCTTCGTCGCGCCACACGGCGGTGATCGCATCGTAGGTTTCGGCGTAGGCGGCGCGTTTATCGTCGATAGACTTCATCGTATTGACGCGCCGAACGCTCCCACGAGAAGTCTTGTTCCATTCCGTGCGTCTGCAGCGTCTTCCACGTCGCGCCGTCTTTGAAGTTGAGCATCGCCAGCCATGACGCGAGTTGCAGCTCGCGTGGATCGGCGGCAACGAAGCCGAATCCGTTCGCGACGTCGAGGTTCGTGCCGTCGTACGGAATCACCGTGTCAGCGAGGCCGCCCGTGAGTCGCACGATCGGGATCGTGCCGTAGCGCAGCGCGTACATCTGATTGAGGCCGCACGGCTCGTAAATCGACGGCATCAGCAGCATGTCGGCGCCGCCGTAAATGCGATGCGCGAGCGCGTTGTCGAAGCCGAGCCAGACCTTCGCGCGATCGCGGAAACGCTCGCCGAGGTAGGCCAGCGCATTCTCGAGATCAGGCTCGCCGCTGCCGAGGATCAGGAGCTGCGCGCCGGCGGCGATGAGGCGGTCGAAGACAGGAAGCAGAAGTTGAAAGCCTTTTTGTCCGACCAGGCGCGACACCGCGCCGATCACCGGAGTTTTCTGCGAGAACTTCAGGTCTGCTTCTTTGAGCAGCGCGCGCTTCACGCGCGTTTTCTCGCGCAGCATCGTCTCGTCGTAATTCACCGGCAGATGCGGATCGGTGAGCGGATTCCACTCGTCGGCGTCGATGCCGTTGAGGATTCCGAGGAACTTGTAGTTGATCGATCGCAGCACGCCGTCGAGTCCCGCGCCGAGCTGCGGCGTCATGATCTCGCGCCCGTAATTCGGCGAGACCGTCGTCACCTGATTCGCCAAGAGGATCGCGCCCTTCATCGGGTTGAGCGTGCCGTAATGCTCGAGCGCGTCCGGCGCCCAGTAGCGCTGATGCAATCCCGTCAGCGCGAACGCGCCCGGTCCCGCGATGCCCTGGTAGTTGAGGTTGTGAATCGTGAAAACGGACTTCGCTCGCTGAAACTGCGGAACGCTGCGCAATCCCGAATCGAGATAGAGCGGAAGCAGCGCGGTGTGCCAGTCGTGGCAATGAAGCACGTCCGGGCGAATGTCGAGGAGCTCGCACGCGCGAATTACCGCGCGGCAAAAGAACGTGTAGCGCAGCAGGTAGTCGTGCCAGCCGTCCGGCGCGTCGGAGTAGATCTGATCGCGCTCGAAGAAAAAATCGTTCGCGACGAACACGATCGGAATGTCGGTCCCCGGCAGCGACGCCCGCAAATACGTCGCCTCGGCGATCCAATTCGCCCATGCGATCACCTGCGTCGGCATCAGCGGATGCAGCGGCGCGCCGCTCTTCTCGAACCACTGCCGCGCCTGCCGATAAAACGGCATGAAGACCACGACGTCGTGTCCGAGCTTCTGCAGCGCCTTCGGCAGCGAGCCGCACACGTCGCCGAGGCCGCCCGTCTTGGCGATCGGCGAGACTTCGGCGCTGGCGAAAACGACTCTCATGAGATGACGATCGCAGCGTATCCCACCACATGCGAATAGTCGCCGTTGATGTCGCCGCTGGTCGCGTGCTTGATCAGCTTCGCTTCGCCGGCGCCGAGCTCGTTCGCCGCAATGAGCATCGCCGTCGTCGGGATAAAGCCGCACATCGAGACGTCGAATTCGTCGACGACGCGCCACAGCTCGCGCGGATTGCGCGCGAGCACCTGATCGATCGCCAGCTGGTCTTTGCGCAGCGTCGACTTCTGGTCTTCGTAGTGATTGAGATCGGAGCTCGCGAGGATCGCGATGTCTTGTTCGCGGACGACGTCCGCGATCGCGCGTCCGATTTCTTCCGCGTAGTCATATCGATGCGCGCCGAGGCAGATCGGCACGAACGTGAAGTCGCCTAACACGCGCTGGAGAAACGGGAGCTGCACTTCGAGCGAATGCTCGCGTGCATGCGCTCGGGTGTCTTCGTGCAGCAGAGTCGTGCGCGACATCAACGCGTCCGCGAGTTGCGAGTCGATCGCGACGTCTCCCAGCGGCGTGCGCCACGCGCCTTCGCGATTGATCGCGGCAAAGTGCCCGGCGCCGGTGTGATTCGGACAGAGGATGATGAGCCGCTTCGGCAAGTCCGCGATCGCATACAGCGCAGCGGCGACGTGGCCGCTGTACATGAGACCCGCGTGCGGAACGACCGCGCCGATGAATCGCGTCTTCGCGTCGGCCTTCGGATTTTCCGCGAAGCACGCGTCGACCTGCGCGCGCAGCCGCTCGGGTGTTCCCTCGTAAAACGTGCTGGCCACGGCCGGCTGACGAATATTCATCGCCAAAGTTTCCAGTTTATCCCGCGCGCAGACGCGGGATCTCCGGTGATACCGCACGGTGCGCGCCACAGGCATGTTTGTCGCGGCCGCACCATAGATGCCGCGTCTACGCGCGGCATAAACTTCATGGAGCGAATTCATCGCAAAAAGATAATGCCGCCGGGGATCGGCGGCATTATCGGACGGGTTGGACTGATCGCTTCGCTCGATGCGTCGGGGCGTGTTGATTGACCCCTTACACTTACCAGGTGTTTGGGAGGGTCTGGTTCCTGCCTCGACGAATCTTGAGGGGAAGCTCGCCTCCCGTCCCACCCATCCGCGAGCGTTCGAAATTGCACCACGCGTGCCTGCTTTGATGGTGTGGCGCAGGCTTTCCAGCCTGCGATCAGGGGGGACAGGCTGGAAAGCCTGTCCCACACCGTGGATCTACCGCGGGAAACTTGGTGAGTACAACACCGCATTCAAAAACACCGGCAGCGTTCCTCTCCAGAAAAGACGGAAGATCGGGTCGTCGGCGAACGTGATGACTTGGCCTCGTCCGAACGGCTCGCTGACGACGTAGACCGATCCTTTCAAACGATCGATCGACTCGGGCCAGGCGACGCCGGAGATGAGCGGGTCTTTCGCGTCGATGGTGATGATGTTGTCGACTTTGTGCGAGACCGGGAGGAACGCGTCGGTGCCTTCGATCAACACGGCCGGCGAGCGCGGCACGCCGAAGGTCAGGAACGAGCGATCATTCATCGTCGTGCGGAACGCGGAGCCGGGAACGCGATAGTCGTTGTAGCGCTCTTCGACTTTGTCCTTGTCGTCGTCTTTTTTCTTCGGCGGCTCCCACGGCTTCAGCTTCGAGACTTCGACGTCTTTCTCGCGCAGGAACGCGTTTGCGCCTTTGACGGCGACGATCGTTCCGCCGTCGCTGACCCAGGCTTTGATTTTCTCGACGCCGCGCTTGCCGAGGCGGTCGGCGTAGCTGCCGTCGGGGAAGACGAGCACGTCGAAGTCGTGGAGATCGATGCCGCGCAGCGACTCCAGCGCGAGCGTGTTGTGCGGGATCGGCGTGTCGATGTCGAGCGTGTGCCAGAGCATGCCGTACGACGTGGCGTTCGTTCCCGGTCCGCCGACGAGTCCGATCTTCGGCTTTTTCACATGATGAATTTTTTCGGAGCCGAAGGCGGTGCCGCCCGACCATCCCGACTCGAGCGGAACGACGGCGACAGCGCTGTCTGACACGAGCTTCGCCAGCGTTGCATCGAGCGTGTCTTTGTTGTTGCCCTTGAGGATGATCATCGTGCCGCGCGCGAACGAGCGGTCGCCGACCGCGACCTCGCTGTCGCTGACGCTGAAGTTGATGTCGTTGTCGAGGAGGCGTCCGGCGAAGCGATAGAGATTCGGATCCATGCCGTCGATGAGATAGCCGTAGGCGCCGTTGCGGAACGCCGGCGGCGCGGATTTCTGATACGCGGCCGTGCCGGTGACCGGCGTCGCGGCCTCCCACGCCTCGACGTTCATCGCCAGCGGCAGCGACCACGTCGTGAGGTCATAGAAATCATCCGGCTCGTCGGCTTCCGCCTTCTCGCGCTGCGCTTCGACGTAGCCCTTGCTGAACGCGGGCGCTTTTTCGAGCAGCGTGTTCGCGAGTCCGCCCAACGGCTGGCGCGTGGAGACGACGACGGTGCCGGCCGGGAACGCGTGCGACTCCGCGTTCGCGCGATCGACGCGCGTCGCCTTGAGCGTCGACGGCGCGGAGAGCATCTCGACGCGGACGTTCTGCTTCTGCAGCAGGTCGACCAGCGTGTTGAAGTTCGGCGAGCCGGGGACGATGAGGAACACGTTTTCTCCGCTGTCGATCTGCGCGCGCGCAGCCTGATGCGTGTACTTCAACAGCTGCTCGCGATTCTGCGCGGCCGTGCGCACGGTCGTCATCGCGGTGGTGAAGTGGCGCTGCACGCGATCGGAAAGACGAAGGATCGTTTTGTCGTCGCGCTCGACGGCGACTCCGCCGTGGCTGTGTCCCGCGACTTCGTAGGTCATGCCGACCGCGCCGTGCAGCGACGGCCAGGAGTCGCCGTAGCCGGGGTAGAAGAGGTCGAAGCTTTCGGCGACGAAGAACGGCCAGTTGCGCTTCGAGAACTCGGCGGCGTTCGCGCGTCCGAATACATCGAGCCACTCTTCGACGTCCTTCGGCAGATGCGCGTTGATCGGCTTTGCGTCCGGCGGAAAAAAGTACGTCGACTGATATCCCATCTCGTGAAAGTCGACGAACACCTGCGGATACCACTGCGTGTACGCGGCCACGCGCGCCTGCGTCTCGCGCTGCGACAGCCACGCCCAATCGCGATTCATGTCGATGAGGTAATGGTTGAAGCGCCCGCCCGGCCACGGCTCCTGGTGCTCGAACGCGTCCGGGTTCGGATTCGGCTTCGCGCCGACGGTGCGCTTGAACCAGCTGACATAGCGCTCGCGCCCGTCCGGGTTCTGCAGCGGATCGATGAGAACGACGAGATCGTCCAGCACCTTCGGCTCTTTCACCAATTGATACGCCGTCAGCATCGCCGCCTCGGCCGACGACGACTCGTTGCCATGCACGCCGAACGCGAGCCAGACGATTGCGGGTGTCGACTTCGCGATCGCCGCCACGTCGCCTTCGCCGTTCGCGAGCAGCGCGGCATTGCGACGGATGTCGTCGAGCGCAGCGCGATTTTTCGCCGACGTGATCGTCGCGAGGACGAGCGGGCGATGCTCGTACGTCTCGCCGATCTGCTGGAGCGTGATGAGACTCGAGCTCTTCGCCAGCGCGTTGAAGTACTCGAGGATGCGATCGTACGAAGTGAAGCGCTCGCCGATCGGGTATCCGAGAAATTCTTCGGGCGACGGTTGTGCGGCGGCGATGAACGCGGCGAGCAGGAGGACAGCGCAGAACAGAACGCGTCGTGTCATGAGCGCGGATTCTATCGGTTGAGCTCGAAGATTGCGTATGACGTGTCTTCGTAGACGCGGCGCGCGCCGCCGCGCATGAAGTCGTGCAGCAGCGCGTGCGACTGCGGCGCGACGAACAGCAGGTATTCCTTCTCAACCATTGACTGATACACAGGCGCGCCGACGCGATACCACGGCTTGTGAATGACGATGTGCGTGATGTGCTGCTCTTGCAGTTCTCGCGCGAATTCGGCGGGTGTGCGGAATCGCGCAAGGTACGCCGCGACGCGCGGGCCATCGAGATTTCCGGCGGCGAGCGCGCGGCGATCGAGGTGGTACGTGCGGTTTTCACCGAGGAGCAGCAGCTTCGCCTCGGGCTTCGTGTGATCGGCGATCCAGGCATACGCGGGAACGAAATCGCGCGTGCGCGCCAGGTACGCACTCTCCGATTCGAGTCCGGCGAGATACGGCATCACGCTCCAGCGCGCGACGAAGATGAACGCGAGCAGCACGAACTGCGCGGCGATGGCGATGCCGGCGAGCGACGCGAGCGCGACGCGAACCGCGCGATTGCCCGCCTCCCACGCGCGGACGGTGACGATGCCGCCGAGGAGCGCGAGCGGAACGAGCGCGAGGATCATGAGACGCGAGGTCGGCGCGAGCGTGACGAGCCCGATGAATTGGACGAGGCCGAGGAGAAAGAGATCGACGACACGGCGATTGCGCGAGAGCAGCGCGAGCGGCGACAGAAGGATGAGCGCGGGGAGGAGAATGCCGAGCGCGTCGTCGACGATCGCGGGGTGGAAGATGTCGTAGCCGCGCGCGAGCTCGGCCCAGCCGCCGAGGGAGGAGCGGTACTCGGCGATGGCGGGACTGTTCGGCAGAAGGAACGGCGCGATCGGCGAGCCGGTCCAGATCCAGTTGCGGATGTAGAAGAACGAGCCGGTGGCGAATGTGATCAGCGCCGCGTGGAGGAGAGGCAATCCTGGCTGTCCGGACAGGCGAGATCGCCTGTCCCCCACCGTCCGCCAGATCGCGATCGCGACGAAAACGACCGCCCACGGAAGCGCGGTGTATTTGGTCGACAGAGCGCAACCGAGAGCGAGCGCCGCGACGTCGAGATTTCCGCGCTCGAAATGGAGAAATGAGAGAAGGACGAGACCGATCATCGCCCACTCCGCCCACGCCCACCCGGCGGTGATCGCGAGCGCGGGCGTCCATGCGAATGCGGCGGTGATCCACATCGCGCCGCGCTCTTCGAGATCGCGCGCGGTGCGGTAGATGACGCGCAACGCGAGCAGATAGATCACGAAATGGACGAGCTTCGCGGCGATGCCGCTCGAGACTACGAGCGCGCCGAGGTCCGCCATGTAGACCGCGGACGGGAAGTACGAATCGGAGTTGAGCGGCAGCTCGAGCATCCGCCCGAACTGCAAGTACAGATGCGGAACAGCGAGCTTGTACGTCAGCTCGTCGGGCGTGTTGACCGGAGTGATTGCGCCGAGAAACGCGAGCACGATCGGAGGAATGAGAATCGCGATGTTCGTCGTGATGCGAAGCGCGAGCACGTGACGCCAGCCGGTGATCGCGCCGTAGATCGCGAGGAGAATCGTGATCGTACCGATGACGACCGGCGTGGCGAAGCCGGCGATCGACACCACGGAGAGGACAAGGCCGAAGAGAGGGATGCCGAGGAGGAGCGCGTCGCACGGATCGGGAGATCCTTCAGCATTGTGGGTGCCGCTGCCCTTGTGGGTGCCGCTGCCCTTGTGGGTGCCGCTGCCCTTGTGGGTGCCGCTGCCCTCAGCGGCACCGCCGGCTTCGCCGGTCAGCGGCGCTTTGCGCCGCGCGACCGCTGAGGGCAGCGGTCGCCACATTCTGGGGATGGCGCGAAGCGCCAGAGCGCCGACCGCGTATGACGCCGCGATCACGAGCAGCGCGCCGACGAGCGGATCGAGCAGGCGCGTGAGAAGAAATCCGGGGAGTGTGAAGCGCGTGAGAAAAACGGCAGCCGTGAGGATCGCAGCCCCGAAGGTGGCGACGGTCAGGGCGTCATTCGTTAACCGCGACTTCATCCTCGATCGCTGCATTCGACTTGGCGTGAATGCCGAGCCGCTTCATCATCTCATTCAGCGTCGAGGGTTTCACCTGCAACAGCTCGGCGGCGCGTTTCTGCACGCCGTTCGCGAGCTCGAGAGACTGCAGGATCATCGTGCGCTCGTAGTTCGAGACCGCGTCTTTGAGCGAGATGCCTTCCGCCGGCACGACCATCGCCGGCTGGTCCGTGCGCATGGGATAGCGGAGGTAATCGGGCAGGAGCTCGGGCGTGATGCGATCGCCGGTGCACAACACCACCGCCCGCTCGATCGTGTTCTCCAGCTCGCGCACGTTGCCGGGCCAATAGTGATCCATGAGGATGCGCATCGCGTCGGGCGTGACTTCGCGCACCTTGCGCTTGTTCTCTTCCGAATACTTCTGCAGGAAGTGCTGCACGAGAAGCGGGATGTCTTCGCGTCGCCGTCGCAGCGGCGGGAGCTGAATCGTGATGACGTTGAGGCGGTAGTAGAGATCCTCGCGGAATCGCGAGTCGGCCATCAGCTTGTGCAAGTCGGCGTTCGTCGCCGCGATGATGCGGACGTCGACTTTGATCGTGTCGACGGATCCGAGTCGCATGAACTCTTTTTCCTGGATCACGCGCAGGAGCTTCGCCTGCGTCTCCAGATTGATGTTGCCGATCTCGTCGAGGAAGATCGAGCCGGAGTCGGCGACTTCGAAGAGGCCGCGCTTCGTCGCGATGGCGCCGGTGAACGAGCCCTTCATGTGACCGAAGAGCGAGGACTCGAGCAGTTCCGGCGGCAGCGATCCGGAGTTCACGGTCACGAACGCGTTGCGCGCGCGCGGGCTGGCGTGATGAATCGCCTTCGCGACCAGCTCCTTCCCCGTGCCCGACTCGCCTTGAACGAGAATGTTCGAGCGCGATGGAGCGGCGAGGCGGATGAGATCGAACACCTTCCGCATCGTCTCGCTCTTGCCGATGATGTTGGAGTACGAGAACTTGTCCGACAGCTCCGCTTTGAGCCGCTCGTTCTCGCTCGAGAGTCTCCGCTGCTCGAGCGCCTTGTTGACGGTGAGCACGACTTCTTCGTTCTTGAAGGGCTTCGGGATGTAGTGAAACGCGCCCTGCTTCATCGCCTCGATCGCGCCGTCGATCGACGAGAACGCGGTGATGACGATGACCGGCAGCGCCGGATTGGAGATGCGCACGGAGCGCAGCGTGTCGATGCCGCTGATGCCGGGCAGCATGACGTCGAGGATCATGAGGTCGACGTCTTCGGTGTCGAGAACGTTCAGCGCTTCTTCGCCGGTCGATGCGGTGACGATGTCGAATCCCTCGCGGCGCAGCACCGCGTCGAGCACGTCGCGCAGCACTTCTTCGTCGTCGACGATCAGAACGCGCATCTGATTCATGCGACCGTCCGCGCGCGGGGCAGCACGATCGAAAATTCGGCTCCCTGGCCGGGCGTGCTCTGGACGGTGATGTCGCCGTCGCTGGCGGTGATGATGCGGCGGCTGATGGCGAGTCCGAGTCCCGTTCCGCCCTGGCCGCGCTTCGTCGTGACGAGGGGCTCGAAGATGCGTCCGAGCATCTCCGCCGGAATGCCTTTGCCGTCATCGCGAATGCGAATCACTACGCGCTCGTCCTCTTCAACGGAGATCCAGATGTTTCCGCCTTCCGCGACCGCATCGCGCGCATTGAGCAAGATATTCGTAACAACCTGCTGCAAGTCGTGAACGTTCCCGCGCACCTGAATCCTCGGACTCGGCGCGATGTGCACGTTGATCCGCTTCGCTTTCAACAAGTCTTCGTGCAGCGCAATCGTCGCGACGACGAGATCGTCGACGCTCACCAGTTCGCGCGAGCGCGGACGGTTCGCAATCAGGTCGAGCAGATTGTTGACGAGATGCGACGCGCGGAACGACTGCTGTTCCATTTTCTTCAGCAGCCGGTATTTCGGATCGTCTTCCGAAGTGTCGGCGAGCAGCAGCTGCGCGTACGACGAGATGCCGGTGAGCGGCGTGTTGACCTCGTGCGCGACGCCGGCGGCGAGGAGGCCGAGGGAGGCGAGACGTTCCTTGTCTTCGAGCTCGCGCTCGAGGCGCACGCGATCGGTGATGTCGCCGATGACGAGCACGCGCGCGCCGTCGGCGACGTCGCCGGCGGAGAGCGGGCTCACCGTGACGGTGACTTCTTTCTCCACGCCGTGATGGTTGATGAAGCGCGTCGAATGCGTGCGGCCGTACGTGTCGCGCAGCTCGTCGTACGGCGGGAAGAGATCGTGGATCGACTCGTACGATTGATCCGCGCCGACGAGCTCCCAGAACGCGTGATTCGCGGTCAGCACCGTGCCGTCGCCGGAGACGACCGCGATCGCGGAGAGCGATGACTCGATGATGTTCTCGTTGTACTCCTTGAGCGAGCGGATCTCTTCGAGCTGGCGCCGCAGTTTTCCGTAGAGGCGCGAGTTCTCGATGGCCAGCGCGATCGGCGCGGTGAGCGTGCCGACGAGATGGAGATCGTCGCGCGAGAGCGGCTCGTCATTGCGGCGCGTGCCGAGGAGCAGGTGGCCCTGCAGCTCGCCGCGATTGCGCAGCGGAAAGACGTAGCGATAGCCGGCCGACAGAAGTTGCCACGGCAATTCGCTTTGATCGGGAAGCCGCGGCGCGGTGAGCACGATCGGCCCGTCTTTCGGAATCGTGCCGAAGTCTTCGGCGCTTGCGCGTCGCGGCACACCGGGCTCCGGATCGTAGATCAGGAGCAGCGGACCTTCGCGCATGTAGAGGTTCATCCGCTCGATGTGCAGCGTGCGCTGCAGGCGCTCGCGCATCATCGCGATCAGCTCGTGCACGTCGTGGAACGTTGCCAATTCCTGCGCGAAGTCGGACATCGTGCGGCGATGGCGGTACGTATCGCGATCGAGAATCATCTCGATCACCGACTCGATCTTCCCCTTGACCGGAATCAGCACGCCGGCGATGAGCAGGCCCGACGTGAACGCCAGGAAGTTGCGCTCCATCGACGAGCGCTCCTCGATCACGCGCGAGAGAATCACGTTGACGGTGGAGAACGCGATCATGCCGAAGATGAAGGTGACGGAGTACGCCAGCACTTCTTTGATCACGACCTCGACGTCCCACAGTTTGTACTTGAGGATGGAGACGGCGAAGGCGAGCGGGATCAGCGCGAGCGGCAGAATCGAGAGCGTCGTGAGAATCGGCCGAACGGTTGCGTTGAAGATGACCGGGATGATGTAGATGAGCAGGAACGGAAGGAAGCCGAGCGCGAGCCCGAGGTAGATCCACTTGATCTGCTTCTTCCCGACCTCGGCGGCGCGGCGATACGTGAACGCGAGCGCGACGACGGCCAGCGTGAAGTAGAGGCCGAAATTGGCGAGCTCGATTTTCTGAAGAATGAGCAGCGTCGTCCGCGGCGTCGCAATCGCGACGGCGTTGTCGAAGATCAACAGATCGATCGCCCACAACGCGATCAGCACCGGCGGCACGTACAGCCACGCTATCCATTTCTTCTCGCGCAAGAGCGGACGCGGGAAGAGCAGGAAGAAGTTGAGCGCGAGCGGCGGCAGGAAAATCATCGCCAGCTCTTCGATCATCTGCAGGAGCTTGTAGCTCCAGTCGATGTCGCCCGCGGGCGTGTAGACGTAGACGATGAACGAGAGCAGCGTGACGAAGTAGAAGAGGCGACTGTGATTCGTCCCGCCGCGGAACAGCGTGAAGAGTCCGATCGCGAGGTAGAGGAATCCGATGAAGCTGAGGATCAGATACGGCGTGTCGATCTTCAGTTCGGGCGGACGGTAGGCGACCGTGACCATCTGCTCGCCGCGCTGAACGAGCATCGGCACCGACTCGCCGATACGCCGCAGCGTCTTCTGCACACCCTCGACTTCCGCCGTCGGCGTGCCGGCGATCACGAGAATCGCGTCGCCCGGCCGCAGCCCCGCCTGCGCCGCGCCGGTGCCCGGATCGACCGTCTTCACCACGATCACGCCGTTCTGGCGAATGAACGTGAAGTCGATCCGCTCGAACGAAGAGCGCTTGCGCTGGAACGACACGAACGCACCGAGGACCACGCCGACCGTGAGGAGGGCAATCAGTGCGTTCGCGAAGACCGATCGGCGCATAGTGTGGCGGGAAGGCCGCATTCAATGGAGGTGCCGCGGAGAAAACCGCGCTAACCCGTTGATCCATAACGTTGAACTCGACGACGGATTTCCGAATGGATAGGCCGCGGGTACGGCGGGTTGGATTTTAGGGGTCAGAAATTTGGAGTACGGGGAAGCGACAGGCGTCCCTCAAGAGACAAACATCGCAATTCTCCTTCCGTCGCCTTCGGCTGCAGAGATCCAAAATCCCCAACCTGCAAAGCGCGAAGTCGTAGCGCACGGGATCCGCGGGGTCGAAGCGCGCGAGAGCGTCGGTCAACGCACGCGCCGTTTTCCAGTCGGCGGATTTGCGGTCGTTCAAACCGAGAAAGGTCGCGATGCGGTGGACGTGGGTGTCGAGAGGCATGACGAGCTTCGCGGGGTCGGCGAACGTCCAGAGGCCGAGGTCGGGGGAGGTGCGGCGGATCATCCAGCGCAGGAAAAGGTTCATGCGCTTGCAGGCGCTGCCGTCGTTCGGGGAAGTGAGGAGGTATTCGATGCCTTCGACGCGCAATGACTCGACGAAGCGCGCGAGTGACGGCGCGATGTCGCTGTCGTTCGGGTCGTAGCACTTTTCGAAGAGTGCGCCTAACGAGCCGTGCTCGCGGATCGCGCGCGCGATCGCGGAGAAGAACGCGACGAGATCGGGAGTCTTGTGGAAGCGGTGCGCGAAGTGCGCGAAGCGGCGCGTCGCTTCGCGCGCATTGAAAGACGACAAGTATCGATACGGCGACGGCGTCATCTTAGAGAGCACGGCGCCGATATTGGCGACGATGATGTCGGCACGGCCGTAAGCGAACGCTGCCGCGGTGATGCCGGCGATTTCCTGGTCGAGCGGGTCGTCGTATCGGAGAACGAGCTGCAGCGGATCGGGCTCGATGGTCGAGAGGTCGAACGTCGCGACGAGAGTGTCGAGCCGCTGCTTCAAAACATCCGCGTCGACCGGCTTGCGCCTTTTCATCGCTGTGTTGAGCGGCAACATCCTTCGCGCTGGAACTCTTCCGTCCTTCCGGCGTCATACTGGTTGTCATGAGACAGTCGATCTTTGCGCTCGTTCTTCTGGGGTTTGTGTCGCCGTTATATGCGGCCGTTACAGGGACATTGATGACGCCCGAGGGGCAGCCGCTCGCCGGTGCGCGCGTGACGCTCACCAGCGTCGAGTCCGTCGAGGCGCGGCGCACGCGGCTCCTCTCCGCGAATCCCGATCCGGTCGCGCTTGCGTCGACGCAGACCGACTCGAGAGGCAACTTCACGCTGGAGTCGCCGAAAGAGCCGGTCGTCGATCTCCGCCTGTCCATGCGCGGCTACGAGCCGCAGCAGCGGCGCATCGAGCGCGATGAAGACACCGGCGCGATCGTCTTGCAGAAGGTCGAGCTGAAAACCGGGACGGTGAAGGCGAACGGCAAGCCGGTCGCGAACGCCGCGGTCGTCATCGGCTACAACAGCGCCGAATATCTCGTGAAAACGGACGCGCAGGGACGCTACGAAGCGCCCGATCCGAAGCGCGCGCGCGTCATCGCCGTCCTCCATCCCGACTACGCGGTCGCCGAAGACGTTGCGACGGGGATGAACGGCAACATCGGGACGCTCGATCGCACGCTGAACGCACCGGCCACGCTCACCGGCAAAGTCGTGCGTGAAGACGGAAAAACTCCCGTCGCCAAAGCGACGATTTACGTCGACGGCTGGCCCCTCGGCGTCAGCGGCGACGACGGCACTTTCACCGTGTCGCGCGCGCCCGCGAAGTGGACGACCGTCACCGCGCAAACGGCGACGCTCGTCGGCACGCGAGCGCAGGCCGCCGGTCCGCTCACGATCCGCGCGTCGAAGGCGGCAACGGTGACGGGACGCGTGATCGACTCGAAAACGAAAGTGCCGGTGGCCGGCGCGGTCGCGCGCCTCAACACGCGCGGCGGCGGCTTCCGCCAGAACGACACGGGGTGGAGCGCGATCACGGACGCGAAAGGCAACTACACGATCAACGCCGCGCCCGGAACGTACATGGCGAGCATCGCCCATCCGGCGTACTCGCTGAACTCCGTCGACGTGACGCTCGTCTCCGGTCAGCCGACGTCCCAAGAGTTCGCGATCTCGCCGCTCGCGCGCGTGAGCGGCGTCGTGTTGAACGACGAGAGAAAACCGGTCGTCGCCGCATCGATCTCGACGCAGGACGTCCGCGAAGGCATGGACATGCCGCTTCGCATGGTGAGCGTGTTCAGCGCTCCCGCGGTCTCGGGACCGGACGGCCGTTTCTCGGCGCGCGTGCGCGTCGATTCCGACATCAAGCTGAAAGCGACCAAGAAAGGCTTCCCGCCGGCGACGTCGGACACGCTCAAGCTCGCGCCCGGCGAGCGCCGCGCGAATCTCGTGCTGTCGATGCCGAGCGGCATCGCCGTCAGCGGCAAAGTGACGGACCGCGACGGCGCTCCGCTTTCCGGCGTCGCCGTCACTTCAGCGCCGACGCCGACCGGCCAGCGCGGAATGATGCAGCGCATGGTCATCGGCGGTTTCAATTTCGGCAACGACGATGACGCGGTGAAGACGGCGAGCGACGGCACGTACACGATTCGCGTGGCCGAAGGAACGCACGATTTCACGTTCCGCCGCGAAGGGTTCTCGACGAAGAACATCCGCAGCAAGTCGATCGCGATGGGCAACTCGAACACGGTCGATGTCTCGCTCGATCCGAGCGTGGAGATCACCGGCCGCATCACGCGCGGCGGCGTGGGCGTCGCAGGGGTGAACCTGCTCAGCCTCTCGTTGGGGGAGGGCGACTCGAGCGACGCGTCGAGCGGTCCCGACGGCTCGTTCACGCTGCGCGGGCTCTCGCCCGGGAGCGTGCGCGTGATGCTGCGCAAGGAAGAAGAGATGGTGAGCGATCAGCGCTCGCTGACGGCGCCGGCGAAGGACGTCGTCATCGAGCTGCCGGCCGGCACGACGGTGAGCGGACGCATCGTCGACAAATCGACGCACAAGCCGGTCACACAGTTCCAGGTCGGTGTGTCGACGTCACGGAGCGGCGGCGGAATGATGATGCTGGCGCCGCCGATGATGCGCAGCATGACCAGCGACGACGGCTCGTTTTCGATCGACAACGTGCCGGTCGGCGCGATCAACTTCGTGGCCACCGCGCCCGGCTACTCGACCTCGCGCCTCAATCTCAACGCCGAGGAGGGAAAGCCGATCCGCGGTTTGGAAGTGGAGCTCGACACCGGCGTGAAGCTCGTCGGCAAGGTGACGGCGCCCGACGGCACGCCCCTCTCCGATGCATCCGTCAACATCGGATTCATGGGCGGACCGGGGATGAACATCAACCGCATGACCGACAAGCGCACGGTCACGAGCTCGAGCGGCGAGTACGAGATCGAAGCGCTCGAGCCGGGCGAAGAGACCGTGTCGATCTCGCACTCGAAGTATCTTCCGGAGCGGAAGACCGTCGAGCTGAAAGGGCGCGAAACGCGTCTCGATGTGCAGCTCTCCGCCGGCAATCGCGTGAGCGGCATGGTGGTGACGGAGTCGGGTGCGGCGGTGCCGGAGGCGGACGTCGAGGCGATGACCGCGGGCGGCGCTTCGCGTCGCGGAAAGACCGACGCGAGCGGACGATTCGAATTCGACTCGCTCTCGCCCGCGCGCTATCAGTTCAACGCGTCGAAGATCGGATATGCCGACGGCGTCGTGCGCGACTTCGACGTCGCGGCCGGCGCGCCGGTGCGCATCGTGATGAAGAGCGGCGGCATCATCACCGGCTTCGTGCGCGGACTGCCGGAATCGGAGCTGCCGTCGACGACGGTCGAAGCGCGCGGCCCCGACGGCAACGCCGTCGCGACGGTCGACTCGACCGGCGCGTTCAAGCTCGAAGGCGTTCCCGCCGGCACGGTGACGGTGCGTGCCACGATGATGGGAAGAGGATTCGGGTCGCGCAAAACATCGCCGTCGCAAACGGTGGAGATGACGGCCGGCGGCTCGCGCCAGCTCGACATCGAGTTCCGCAACGACACCGCGGTCAAGGGACACATCCGCCGCAACGGACAGGTGCTCGACGGCGCGGTCGTCACGTTCTTCCCGAAACCCGGCAGCTCGCAACAGACGCAGGCGATGGTGACGGCCGACGACCAAGGCAACTACACGGCGACCGGCCTCGACGACGGCGACTACTCGGTGATCGTCGCTGACTCGAAGCGCTTCGCGTCGTACAACACGACCTACACCGTGCGCGGCGGCGGGACGTTCGACATCGACTACACCGCGCAGCCGCTGCGCGGGCGCGTCATCGACTCGACGGGCAACGATCCGATCAACGAGGCGAACATCACGCTGCGCGCGACCGGCGGAAGCGGCTTGTCGATGCGCTTCGGCGATCGACTGACCGCCACCGACACGAACGGCACGTTCAATCTCGATCTCGTGCCGTCCGGAACGTACACGGTCACGGCATCGAAGCAGGGTTACGGCACCGACGTGCGCGACATCACGGTGACGGACGGCAGCACGACGGACGACGTCGAGCTGCACCTGCACAAAGAAGAAGGCGTGACGCTCAAGATCGTCGACCGGCGCGACGGACGCGCACTCAGCGGAAACCTCGTCGTGTTCGACAGCCAGGGGCGCCAGATGCCGGACCAGCGCTCGTTCTTCCCCGGCATGGGCGGAGGTGAATCGACGGAGGATGTCACGGTCTCAGTCGCGCCCGGCAATTACACCGCCACGATCGGAGCCATGGGCTACGGCACGCAGCACGTCTCGCTGCGCGCGCCCGGCAAGCAAACCATTTCTCTCGCGCCGGCCGCGCGCATCATCGTGCACTCGAAACACTCCGAGCCGGGAATGCGCATCCGCCTTCTCGACCCGAACGGAGTGCCGTATCCGAAATGGAACGTGCAGCCGCAATCGACCGGCCTCGTTCCCAGCCCCGGCGCAACCAACATCGAGTCCGTCGCCGGCGGCACCTACACGCTCCAACTCCTCGGCGCCAACGGCGCGGTGCTGGACACGAGGCAGGTGAACGTGGCGGACGGGCAAACGATCGACGTAGACATTTGAGTCGCTGAGAAGCGCGGGCCCCGAATTCGTACTGGACGTACTGATTCCGCTCCAACGAGCCGTTTTAAATTGCGCGATGGAAGAGCCGGGCGGTTCGGGCGCCCGGACTTCGACGCTATTTGCAGCAGGTGCTGGGTCTCGACTCGGGCGGCGGAAATGGCGGGCGCAATTCGTCACCGTGAACAACGAGCCCGAGTCGCCATTCAACCAGCCGAATCATGACCGTGATGGCGGATGGAGACTTTGTCGCGCTGCGTGATTGCGGGTGAGGTGTAGCAGCAAACACCGAGATGCCGAAGACGAGACATCCAACTATGGCAAAGAACCGTTTCATGCTGACCTCCGTTACCGCACGGCCGGTCAGCTCTCGCGCGAATCGTATCGCGCCGCTCGTTCTACATGGTTTGCAACGGCATCGGCGGCAGGAACTCCACCGGCCGCTGGTTCATGACGCGGTCGACATATTGCGCGACCGCGACGACGAGATCCGGCGTCAGGAGCTCACGCGCAGCGCCATCGCGGAGATAAGCCAGGGCAAGCGCCGTGAGCGTGTGACGGCGTGTCGGTTCCCGGCGCTCCAATCCGATTGCATCGGATGCCAGATCGCGCGCCAATTCAATCGCGGCCTCATGCCGGTTTGCGATCATCAACGCGCGAACAGCATCGATGCCGACTCGAATCGCGGCATCGGTCTGTCCGGCCGCTCCGAAACCGCGCCTTGCTTCCTTGAGGAGGGGAGCTGCCTCATCTGGTTCGCCGCGTGTCAACAAGAGAAGCCCTCGCAGCCAGTGATCGCGAAGCAGGTTCACGGCGCTGGCGCGTCTCTCGTCCATTGAAGTCAGGATATCGAGATCGCTGTATAGGTCATCGTCAGCGCGCCCGCCGCGGACAGCAGCGGCGACGTAATTCCCAAGTGCATCTGCACGGGCGGCATCGTCATTCGCCGAGATGGTTGCGAGGGCCTCGCCGAAGATCGCGGCAGCTTCCTCATACCTGCCCTCCCGGTGAGCGAGCATCCCATGCGCTGTTCTCACCTGCTGCAATCGCGCCGGATCGCGGCGTTCGAAAACCCGTTCGGCTTTTAGGAGAAGTTCTCGACCTTCCTCCGGTTGCCAAATATCCGGCTCGATCGCGAGGAGAGCACGCGACAAAAAGATGATCGCGTTCGACAACTCGGGATCGGACGTTGCCGCCGCAGCAGCCGTGGCGCTGGCAAATGCGTTGCCACAGAGGTAATACTGTCCTATCTCTCGGAGCAACGCGGTGTGATACCGCCAGGCATCGAAACGTAGATCTGCAATGTCTGGCCGATCCCCGATCATTCGCTCGACAATGATCGTTGCCGCGTTTGAATACGCGACCGCGAGTCCCGTGCCGCGCGCCGTGTACGCCAGCGTGAGGAGTCGCCGCACGAACCCCGTCCGGTGAAACCGCGGGTCGCGTACGACCCGATACCAATGTGCCTGCCGCTCCGCCGAAAGCTCGGCCAGCAACGCGTCGATCTGGCGCAGCTCCAGCGACAAATCATCGATCCCGCTCGCAATACACCGGCGAAGCAACTCGACCCGACGCGCGCAGTCGTGGCACCCCGCTGCGTGCTCGCGATCACGCGAGTCCACTTCGTCCTCATCGAGGGCGATCTGCGCGAGCACGTCGGGGAGCGGACACCCGCTCACTTGCGTCTCCGCTTTCGCTTCGCGCGCAGGCTCTCCAGCGCGAGGCGGATGACTTCGTACTCCTGCAGCGAGAGCGACATCAGCTCGTCGATCAGCTGGCGCTGCTCGGGCGAGAGCCGCCTGAATCCCACTGAACGCGGGATGCCCTCCGTGCGAATCTCGACGCCCAGCTCGTGAGGCCGGACGTGAAGCGCGGTGGCGAGGGCGGATGCTCGTTCGCTGGAGACTTCTTTGGAGACTCCCTTCTCGATGTTGTAAATCGAGTTGCGATGCATGCCCGCCAGCTCGGCCAGCTGTCCCTGCGACAAGCCGCGCTCCTCGCGCAATTCGCGCAGCCGGGATCTCGCCATCCTGCTCGCCGCTCGTTTGTGGCTCGTGCGCGTACGCGCCGACGGACTTCGCATGCGGAGCCTAATGGTGCCTCGGCTCGAACCCGGACGCAAGAGCTCCGTAAGTAATGGTGCATAGATGTATTGCCATGCAATTGTGAATGCGGCTACACTCCTCCACCGGGCTGGCGAGACGGATGAAATCCCTGAAGGATGCTCAGGATTCAGGCACCCCCGTTCGTCCCGAACACGAACGAGGGCGACTGAGAGCCGGCACCGGCGGTCGCGGAGAGCTGGACCGTGCAGGGTTCATAAAGACGCGGCCGGCCGATGCTGCGTTGCATTCTAACGAAAGGGCAGGCGTCCGTCTCGCTACTCCCCTGCACCGTGTCATGCAGGCGCGCGGCATTTCTTCGGGCCGGATCGTGGCCTCATTACAACAACGCCTCGGCGACGAAGCACCCGACACGAAGCAGATGCTGCGCTGGCGCAACGGCCTCACCGAAGCGCGCCGCAAGAACATGGTCCGCGTGTTGTGGGCGATCCGCGTGGCGGCGAAGGACCCATCCATCCGGATCGAGGAGGTGTTCGATCTCGATCCGGACAGCGCTGCGAATTGGGAGGATTGAGCCCGGCGGCTGGACGGGCGGCGGCTCGCCGCTCCGCGGAGGAATTGATCGAGAAGTACGGGGTGCAGCACCTCCGGAACGAGGTCTGAGAGCGCGGTGGTATCGTATTTTCCATGCACGCTGACCAGATCGCGGAGATCCGGCGCTACATCGAGTTTCTCAACCGCGGGCGCGAGGAGGCGAATGCGCTGTTCCGCGAAATGCTGGCGCTTCCTTCCGAGCGATGGGACGACTGGCTGGCCGGGCATCCGGCCGCGCTGTCCGTCCCGCTGTTCCACGTGTTGTTGCGGCATGCCAGGCGCCTCATCGGCGACCGCGAGCAGAACCATGGGCTCGCGCTGACGGAGCTCGTAACGCGCCACGTCGATGCGGTCACGGTTCCTCCCGAAGCGGAGTTGGCGCTCGACTCTCTGAAACGGAAAGCGTGGTCCACCCATGCGCGCGCGCTGCTCTCCGCGGGCCGCCTGGAGGAGGCATTGCACGTGACGGAGATGGATCAGGATCTGCTGGTTCCGTGGGATCAGCCGCCCGCGACCGAGGACGACATCCGGCGCGTGGAGGAATTGATCGAGAAGTACGGGTTACATCATCTCCGAGAGCCGTCCTGACGGGGCGCCGAGTCCATCAAAATGTGAGCGCTTCGCTTTGATGGGTGTCTCGGTCGCTTTCATGCGGCCATTTCAGGGTGTGGAAACCGCCGTTTCCGTCACTCCTAAGATGTGAGCACACGACCGAAGCAGAAGCCCGAAGCAGAGGAAAAGCCGGCCAAGCCGCTGGTTGCCGACGGGGGCAGCAAGAGCGACATCGCGCGGGCCAAGGAGCTGATCGAGAAGCACGGGTTGCAGCGGCTTCTTCACACGAAACGCTGAGCGCGCGGTGTATCGTATCGGCCATGCGCGAGGAAGACGTCGCGAGGGTCCGTGCGTTCGGCGAATGGCTGGCGAGCGGATGTGAGAACGCGAACCGGCTGGCGGCGCAGATCCTTGAACGGCCCACTGCCGAGTGGGATGCATGGCTCGCCGCGCATCCGGAGGCGGCGACGCTGCACACGCTGCAGGCGCTGCTGGATGCGGCGCCGGGCGACGTCCGCGCCCTCGCGATCGCGCGCCTCGTATTGCGTTACGCCGGCGAGGTCGCCGCACCGCCGGATGCGGAGCTGGTGCGTCCATTTCTTCGCGAACAGGCGCTCCGTGAGCTTGGCCGGCAGTTCCACGCGTGCGTGCAGCAGAATCCCATGGAGGCGCTGGCCATCACGGAGCTGGCGGTGTCCGCCGCCGATGCGTCGGTGTCTGCGCCGCTTGCCGCCTATACGTGGAGAGATCATGCGATCGCCCTGCGCCTGCTGGCCCGGTACGAGGAGTCGTTCGCGGCGCACGACCGTGCCGAACGGATCCTGCCGCCCGGCGAGCGGCACGATCCTGCCCGCGCGAACGTCCTCTTCGCGCGAGTGGCCACGCTCCAGGAAGCAGGGCGGCTCGACGAGGCGATGCCGCTCCTCCGGCAGTGCCGGCGCGTGTTCGAACAACAGGGAGACCGCCGGGGACAGCTGTTCGCCGACATCAGCGAGGCCGTGCTGCTGCACCGCAAGGGGCGGTACCGCGAGGCATGCGAGATCGGACGCTCGATCCTGCCGGCCGCGGAAGAGCTGGGCGATCCGAGTACGGTGGCGACCATCCATAACAACATCGGTCACGCGGCGATCGAGGCCGGCGAGCTCGCTCTCGCGAAGTCTCACCTGTCGGAGGCGGCGCGGCTGTTCACACAAATCGGCGAGCCTCTTCAGGCGGCGCGCGCGGAAATGGGCCGCGGGCGTCTCCTGATCCGCGAAGGCCGGATCGAACAGGGCATCGAACGGCTGCATCGCGTCCGCGAGGAGTTCCTCCGGCACAATCTGGTCGAGGAGGCGGGATTGTGCGGGCTGGACATCGTGGAAGCGCAGCTGGCGCGCGGCGCGGCGGTCGAGGCGGAGGCGTTCGCGCGGCAGATCGTGCGCGAGTTCACGGCCGCGCGGCTCAACGCGCGCGCGATCACCGCCCTCGGCTACCTGAGCGAGGCGATCACGGCACGCAAGGCATCCGAGGCGACCGTCCGGGACGTCGGCCGCTTCATCCGCGCGCTGCGAGCGAATCCCGAGCTGGAGTTCGTGGCTTAACGACCGGCATTGATCCCATCGACGATGGCATCGATCCCATCGATCCTGGCATTCATCCCATCGGCGATGGCATCGATCCCATCGATCCTGGCATTCATCCCATCGGCGATGGCATCGATCCCATCGATTCCGGCATTCATCCCATCGGCGATGGCATCGATCCCATCGATCCTGGCATTCATCCCATCGGCGATGGCATCGATCCCATCGATTCTGGCATTCATCCCATCGGCGATGGCATCGATCCCATCGATTCTGGCATTCATCCCATCGGCGATGGCATCGATCCCACGATTCTGGTATTTCATCCTTGGCTCCGAAGGACCCGAGAGTGTTCGATATAAACAACGATGATCACATCGACGAACACGATGCGATTGGGGACACTCTGCTACTTTGGGATGACGCAAATCAGCTCGGGTACCGAAAGGCCGTTGGCGCTCAAGGTTCCAGTTCATCGTAGTGCTCGACGTGCATGATGTTCAGCACGCCGTCTTCGATGAAGAAAAAGACGCGCAGCCGAGGCAGCCCGGCCGCACCCGTCGTAATGACCGCTCGCATGCTGGTTCCCTCGAGCGGCGCTACCCTCTCGGCGCGCGCCACAGCCACGAAGAGCAGCAGTCCCAGCGCGAGGTGTGTGATCGGACAGCGTTCCAGCCGCAAGAAGGAGTCGTAATACGGGTCGAGAAATTCGACGCGTGAAAACACAGGCGCTCTCTCTCTGTCTGCGGCGGCGGATCCGGCGCGATGACTATGGTACCCGGAGGCGTGCTCAGGCGCACGTCAGGCGTCGGACCGGCGCTTGTGTTTTCCCTGGCGCACCATCTTTTCGAGCCGCTCCGCGGTCCGGCGCTCGGTCTCGCTTCCGGTGCCGCCGTAGTGAACCGCGCTGTCCGGCGGGTGAGCCGTCTGCCGCGCCGGGGACGCAGGCTTTGTGGAGATGACCCCGAGAGCGGCGACGAGACGCTTGGTGACGTCGAACAGGTCGAGCACGGCGCGGCGCGCCTCGTCGAGGTCCTCGTTCGCGGTGACGATCTCCATCCCGCCGAGGATCACTCGATTCAGATTGGGGATCACCTCGGCGATGCGGCGGAGCGTATCCAGCGTCACGTTCGCCCCCCGCTCGAGTGCATACACCTGCTGACGGGGAACGTTCGCCATCCTCGCCACTTCACTCACGGATAGTCCGGCTTCTTCACGCGCTCGTCTCACGTCGTCTTCTAGCATGTTCTCATCCTAGCACGAATGACATTTTTATAGAACGGCATAAAGTCTCAACCGGAAAATTACGTCGTCTAGTCCCGAGAACTATTGACAATTATAGCTGACGACGCTACATTTGCTGCGGGTCCCGATCTTCCAAGGCTTCTGCAGAGCCGATTGCCCGCCGCGTTTCGGCCAAAAACGTGGGCCGGTAACCCTCAACCACCACCGCGTCGTCCCGCGCGTAGCGTTGCTGCGCGGTGGAAAGGAGAACTTGTATGACTACGACAAATGCCACCATCCCCGACGCCACCGCAGCGGCCGAGCCGTCCGACGGCGCCATCACCCCCGTTCCGCATCAACCGCCCACTCTCACCGTCACGCAGTATCAGCAGCTCGCCGCAAAGTTCATGGCAGCGCTGGACGAGGCCGCGCAGATCATCCCGAACATGGAGACCGCGCACACTTCGACAGCGGACTTCGTGCGCGCATACCAGAACGTTCCGGTCAAGTTTCTCGCCACCACGACCTCGGGTGTCGAGCAGAGCGCGGAGCTTCAGGGCGTCAAGAAGTTCGACGTTGCCGCGGCCCGCGACACGCTGCAGTTCCTGGATGCGTTCGGCCCAGGTCTGGACAAAGCGAGCGCCTTGAAGAAGAAGCTTCAGTTCACGTTGAACTCGCGCAAGGCATCGCTGGGTTTCGATTCGCTGCAGATCTACGACATCGCCAAGGGCCTTGCTCGCGATCCCGACAGCGCGGACCTCGAGGCGCTCCTCGAGAACATGAGGCGCGATCTCGGCCGGAGCGGCCCGAAGACGCCTTCGGCGCTCAAGAAGGTTGGTCCGACCCCCGGCATCGGCGTTCCCACGCCGCGGCTGTTGGCCGAGCACAAACCGGGAGGGAGGACGGATGACGATGCCGAGCCGCGTGGCTAGACGCGGCCCGGATCGGACACGCACCCCCCAGTCGGCTAAGAGCAAAGGAGCAACAGTGTCATGCGGAACATACAACACAACCATGTCTGCGGCGTCGTCCCGTCTCACATCCTGACGCGGGTCGCCGAGCACACGGAAGATGAGGCAAGCGGCACCGCCCGCGCCACGCTCGAGCACATGCGCGAGCTGGCCACGGGCCGCGCGGCTACGCTCATCGAACGTCCCACCGCAGCAGCAGCGCCGGCATCGGCGCGATCGCGGAAACGCCGCCACGTCTTCGACGCGCAGTACACCTTCCGCCTGCCGGGCAAGCTCGCCATGAGCGAGAACAAGCCCCGCAGCACGGACGTCGAGGTCCAGGAGGCCTACGAAGGCAGCGGCGCGACCTACGATTTTCTCTACGACGTCTACGGGCTCAAGTCCATCGACGGCCGCGGAATGCGTCTCGACTCCACCGTGCACTACGGCACGTCCTTCGAGAACGCGCTCTGGACCGGCCGGCAGATGGTCTACGGTCACGGCGACGGACGAATCTTCACACGCTTCACCGCATCGGTCGACGTGATCGCCCATGAGCTGACGCACGGCGTGACGCAATACGCCGCGGCTCTCGGCTATCACGGCCAGACCGGTGCGCTCAACGAGCATCTGTCCGACGCGATCGGAATCATGGTCAAGCAGTACCTGCTCGGCCAGAACGCGAACGAGTCCGACTGGCTCATCGGCGCGGAGATCCTCGGTCCCGCCGTGAAGGGCGTCGCCGTCCGTTCGATGGCTGCTCCGGGCACCGCCTACGACGATCCGATCTTAGGCCGTGACCCGCAGCCGTCGCACATGCGCGACTAACGTCGTGACCACCGAAGACAACGGCGGCGTCCACATCAACTCCGGCATTCTCAATCACGGCTTCTACCTCGCCGCACAGGCGATCGGCGGCAAGACGTGGGAGGTGCTGGGGCGGATCTGGTACGCCGCGCTCACGGAGCGGTTGAAGCCCGAGGCGGATTTCGCGGACTTCGTGCAAGCCACCGTCGACATTGCCGGAGAGCTCTACGGCAACGGCGGCCACGTGCAACGAACCGTCTACGACGCCTGGGCGGCAGTCGGCCTGACCGCTCCCGTTGTCGGCTGTTCGACCCACCACACCGCCATTCCCCGGCCGCGTCAGCGTGCCGCCGCCGTCGCGCGACCCTCGAAGTCGCGCCGCCGGTCCGCGCGCTGACGCCCTTCCTCTATTCACCACACAACGAATGTTCTGAAAGGAGAACCATCCTATGAGTACGAATTCCAAAGAGCAGTCCGAAACCACGATCAAGAACAGCAAGCGCGCCGTCGATCGCAGCGTTCGCGCGCTGATGCAGGAGATGGAAGCCGAGAACACTCTCGTCGCCGAGACGCCGCTCTCGCGCCTCCAGAAGGTGCTGAAGATCTACCGGGGCGTCAAGCCGCTGCTGGCGGTCCTCGGCAGTCTCCCGCTCATCCCGTCCACGTGGCGCGCCGCCATCGTGATGTTCGATCAGGCGCTCGAAGCGCTGTCGGGCGTCGGCGGCGAGATCACCGCGCAGTTCAAGGCCGGAAAGGATCTGGTGGAGCAGGAATGAACGTCCGCCGCACCTGACCATCCACGCAGTTTGACCGGTGGGGCGCGCGCGCGCGCGCTCCACCACTGATGGAGAGAGAACGCTCATGAACATCAAACCGTATCCGCTCAAACGCGGCCAGTGGTTCCCCAACATGACCGAAAAGAAACGTCGTCTGGCACGGCACCGCCGGCCGCACGTCGCATACCCCCATCTCCGGCGGCCCCGCCAAAGCCACGACTTCGATCGACGGCTGGAACACCGCATCCGACCGCGTCGGCGCCCCATGGCTCGTCGACCGCGACGGCACGATCTACAAGACCTTCGAGGACTCCGCCTGGATCTACCACCTCGGCCTGAAGGGAACGAGAGGCCGCTACGACAAATCGTCCGTGGCGATCGAGTTCGCGAACGAGCTCGCCCTCGACCTCGACGGCGACCGCCTCCACGCCTTCGGCATGAACACCCCCGACACCCGCTACACCGGCCCGTTCCTCACCTACGACTGGCGCGGCCACCACTACTTCGCGCAGCTCGACGAGGCGCAGGTCGACGCGGGGATCGAGCTCACGCTCGACATCTGCCACCGCCACGACATCGAGCCGGCCTTCTATTACCCCTCCACCACCTACGACTTCCCTCGCTGCTTCCAGGTAGCGACGATCCTCTGCCACTCCAACTGCCGTGCGGACAAGACGGATCTTTGTTTGCCGGAGTGGGTGTTCGAGAAGATTGAAGGGGCGGGGATCAGGCTGGTGTCGTAATGCTTCACTCGATGCCGCGCCGTTTTCGGCGGCGCGTGCATCGACCATCGAAGCAGCTCCTGATCATAGACGCACTATGGCCTTTTGCATTCGCCTTGCTACGTGTCGACATCGCCGCGATCCATACATATCCAATAGCGGGTAGAAATTGCTCGCGAGACTGTCGTAATCAGGAGTTGGGCCGCCGCAAGAACAAGTTTTCTCGTTTCGTAAGGGACCTGTAGGAGGCAGCATAAGGTCCACTACCATCGAGTGCGACAGCAGCATGGCTGCGACACATGTGTCACATTGATGATGCCGGCGAGACACAAGCTAGGAACAGAGCATCGTATCGTCGTGCACAGACGCTCACCCTACGGCGGAACGATTCGAGATCGCTTCCGGTGCCTCCTCCGTTTCAGGGTTCGCATCATTTTCCTGTACCCCTCCAAAAAAGCCATGCCAACTACGAACGCAACCGCTTTACCGCCGTAGTTATCCAGGAATTGTTGAGTCCAGAGACGAGGGCTGACGCTGACATGTATGTGATGCGTCTGAACAAGAACGTCGCGTGTCTTTTCGAAGCCGCCAACTGACAATACTGCGGTAATCTGCATTACCAGTTCGCGCTCACCAGGCTGTTGTGGTGTCACCAGCCAGTTCCACTCCGTATGCTTTCCGCCGCCAATGAGTTGCTCTTCCGAGCTAACGTTCTGAATTATGAAACCGACGCCGCTTAACCGGGCCTTCATAACCGGTGTGATTCTCGCCTCGCGCCACTGACGGATCACGCCCGGCGGTAGACCTTTAAGAATATCGTCCGCATCCATCGCCCTTGCGAGCCTCGCAACAACTCGCGCCGTGTCTCCTTCCACCATCCGATCAGGTGCCACGAAGGCGCCAGTACCACTCGCGAATTGGCGGAATCTGCTATCAATCTGTGCAAACGCCGTCGGTATATTTCCCTCTATCACCTGCGGCGGCGAAGTTGCGTTTGGTACCAACTGCCACCTTTTCACGACGCCGACGTCGTTCACCACCTCGTCAACAGGCACCGTTAGAACCAGGGTCGTTCGTGAAGTGTTGAGAACTGCCACAGTCGACAATATCGCCAGTACGAGTAGCAGAAGGGTCACGGACGGGGTATATAGCGGGCCGCGCATGCAAAGAATTTTACACGCCTATCGCAAAATGCCCAACATGCTGCCTTGGGTACATATCAGAAACCAAATTTAGCTCTGGTCTGGTCCGGCGCACGTTATCCGTCGTGCGAGGAACACACTTCGTCGCGGTTGGCCTCACTGCGTCCATGTGTTCATATCGTATGAAGTCATCGTTGAACATGCGTCACGTCGCAGCGCGGCCTAACGCATATTGAAAGCACGCTCCCTCCTGCTACCGTGAAGTCTGCGGACAACAGGAGCAGGAAAGGAGCGGCGGCCATGAAACAACAGGCAATTCAGTATGTGGCTCTCGATGTCCATCAGGCAACCGTGGTGGTGAGCGTTCGGGACGAGCAGGGGTTGGTGGTGATGCGGGCGACGGTGGCGACCGAAGCGAAGGCCATCGTCGGGCTGGTACGCGGCCTGGGATCTCGGGTGCACATCGCCTTCGAAGAGGGGACGCAAGCGCAGTGGCTGCACGACGTTCTGAAGCCGTACGCCGAGCGCGTCGTGGTGTGCAACACCCGAGGTCGCGGCACGACG
>Ga0209468_1000236_pt1 | contig 26978 bp, 23 predicted proteins | sample GraSoiAngelo_102_FD_185871 | JGI IMG/M metagenome (GOLD analysis project Ga0209468, IMG submission 185871) | Grasslands soil microbial communities from the Angelo Coastal Reserve, California, USA - 14_0903_02_40cm (SPAdes) (version 2) | ecosystem: Environmental > Terrestrial > Soil > Grasslands ...
ACCAGAACCGCGAAAATCGACCGCACCGACCTCCGTGCAGTTTTCTCGACGCTCTTCAGCGGCTATCTTCTTGTCTCGGCCCGCACCATCCCCTTGAGTTCTTCGCGGCTCGAGGTCTCGCGCACGCTCATCTCGCTCCTTCTGACTCCCTTCTGTCGCCGATCGCGAATCCTTCACAGCCTCTCAGGATGACGCGGGCGGCTTTTTACAAAGCTTAGACGGACAACGCGCGCGCCGCGGCCCACCTTGAACATCAAGGAGGCACACACTGATGTTCAGGTCTCTCACCCTCGCGATTTCATTGCTGTTGACCGCCGGCCTATTCGCCGATCAGCTTGCGGTCGACGAACTGCACGCGCGCGTTCTCGAGGCGACCGGCGCGGAGCGCGTCGCGCTCGAAGCGCAGCTCGACAAAGCGTGCGCGCAGAAAGACTGCGTGGCGTCGCGTCTCTACTGGACGACGGACGCCGAGGAGGCGAAGCGCGTTGCGCAGCAAACGGGAAAACCGATTCTTGCGTTGTACGTCCTGGGCCGGCTGGACGAGGAGCTGAGCTGCGCGAACAGCCGCTTCTTCCGCACGACGCTCTACTCCGATAAAACGATCGCGTCGCTGATGCGCGACGACTTCGTGTTGTACTGGCACTCTGTCCGTCCCGTGCCGAAGATCACGATCGACTTCGGCGATGGCCGCAAGATCCAGCAGACGATCACCGGCAACAGCGCGCACTTTCTGCTCTCGCCGGACGGCGCGGTGCTCGACGCGCTGCCGGGTCTCTATTCACCCGCCGAGTTCCGCGCGCAACTCGTGAAGTGGACGGAGTTGAATCGCCGCATCGCCGGACGCGAGGACGCGGATGCCGTGCTGCGCCGGTATCACCAGCAGCAGTTCGACGAGGCGAAGGCGCGCTGGATGGCGGTGAGTCGCGAGACCGGAATCCGCGCGGTCTCGTCGCGCAAATCCTCGGCTCCGATCACCGCCGAAGCGGCGACAGCGATCACGGCGAGCAAAGCGATGGTCGATCGTCCGGTACTTGCGGCGATGAAATTGGCGGCAACGTTGCGTTCCGTGCAGCCCACGGAGTGGGAGACGATCGGCGCCTACGAGGCCGAGACCGTGCGGTTCAGTCCTGCCGCGATCGAGCTGATTCGCAAGAAGCAATTCGGCGACGACGCGCAACCGCCGCGCGGCGCCATGGAAGCGCTGCTCATGAACCTGAAGAGCAGCGTCGCCGCCGACACGATCTTCAACGAATGCGAGCTGCACGCGGCCGTTCACTCCTGGTTCGTGCGCGGCGAGGTGCCGGACCTGGCGTCGCTGAGCAAGCGCGTCTACGACGAGCTGTTCCTCACTCCCGACTCCGATCCGTGGCTCGGCCTGAAGTCGCCGACGATCTTCAACGCAATTTCGAACTGACGTGACACGCCCCTCATCCGGCCTTCGGCCACCTTCTCCCCACAAGCGGGGAGAAGGGCAACGAGGGTGGTGGCCCCTCGCCCCGCTTGCGGGGAGAGGGTGGCGCGAAGCGCCGGGTGAGGGGCGCTCTCGCGTTACTTCAATTTCGAACTGACGGTTTTCGCCAGCTGCAAATGTTCCTTCAGCGTGGGCAGCGTCTTCGCGGCCCACGCTTTGAGGTCGCTGTCCTGCGCGGTCGTCGACGCCTTATCGAATTCGGCGACGTCCTTCTCGTGGTCCTCGACCATGTGCTTCATGTACTGCTTGTCGAAGTCCGCGCCGCTGAGCGACGAGAGGTGATCGAACGCGTCTTTGTGCTCCCCCCCGAGCTCGGTCGGCAGCGCGACGCCCTTTGCGGTTGCGAGCTGCTGCAGCTCTTCGTTTGCCTTGGAATGATCCGTCACCATCCGCTGGCCGAAGCTCTTCACGTCGAGGCTCGATGCCTTCGACGCCGCGAGATTTCCCATCTGCACTTCCGCGAGTCCGCCCATTCCGGCCTTCGACACGAACTCCTTGTCGTCCGGCGCGAGCGCGCTCGACGTGCCGCCGGTGGCGCCGGTCGTCGTCGCGGTCGCGGTCGACGTTTCCTGCGCGGCTTGCGCGGTGCCGGTCGTTTCAGTCTGCGGCTCGCCGGCTTTCTCGCGGCAGGCCGTCAGCAGGATGAGAAGAGAGAGTGCGGCGATGATGTGCTTCATGAGCTCGCGTGGATGCGAATCTCGTGCAAAAGCGCCGATGCGAGTTTTTCGTAATCCGCAAACTCATTGTAGAGCTGGGCAGACACGCGCAGGACGCGCCCCGGCCACGGCATGATCGGGACTTCGATGCGATGCTCGAACAGGAGGCGATCCTGCAGCGCGTCGCGCTCGCCGTCCGGCAGAATCACGGAGGCCATCGAGCCGATCATTTCGTCGGGCGCCGGTTTGTCGAATTGCAGCGTGTCGCATAGCAGATCGCGTGCGCGCAGCGCGAGCTCGCGATTGCGGCGCATCACTTCCGGCCAGCCGCCATCGACCAGCGATGCAACGGTGCGCAGCGCCTCGGGTATGCACAACCATGGCGACGGATCGGACGTCCCGGTCCAATCGAACTCGATGAGAAAGCGCGAGCGATCCGTGCGCGGCGAATTCGCGCCATGGCTGATCGAGACCGGCCGCACGCTCGCGCGGCGGTTCTCGCGCACGTACAAAAACGCCGCGCCCTTCGGCGCGCAGACCCACTTGTGCAGGTTGCCGGTGTAGTACGCCGCGCCGATCGCGCGCAGGTCGAGCGGCAAAAAGCCGGGCGCGTGCGCGCCGTCGATGAGCGTGTCGACGCCGCGTGACTGCATTTCACGCACAAGGCGCTCGACGGGAAAAATGAGCGCGGTCTGACTCGTCACATGATCGAGCATCAAGAGGCGCGTGCGATCCGTGACTTTCTCCAGCACGCGCTCGACGACGACGTCGGGCGACGCGATTGGGAAGGGGACGTCGACGAGCACGATCTTCGCGCCGGCAAGTCCGGCGACGAACTCCAGCGCGTTGCGCGCCGCGTTGTACTCATGCGTCGTGACGAGCAGTTCGTCGAACTTGTCGAGATCGAGCGAGCGGAGGACGGCATTGAATCCGGCGGTCGCATTCGGCACGAAGGCGAGCCCTTTCGCATCGGCATTCAGAAACGCGGCGAGCTGATTGCGAGCGTCGTCGAGCAGCGGCTCCAGCTCGCGCACGAAAAACCGCACCGGCTCGCGCTCCAGCTGCGCGCGAAACTCGTTCTGCTTCTCCAGCACCGCCCGCGGCGTCGCGCCGAACGAGCCGTGATTCAGATAGGTGATGTTCGGATCAAGTGTCCAGTGCTGCTTCATAAATCAGAAAGCAGAAAGCAAAAAGCAGAAGTGCTCAAGATGACCGCGGCATCATATCGGCGAGTCGGGTCACGCCTTCGCGAAACACGTCTTCCCGAGGTAAGAGCGACACCACGAGATGGCCCTCGGGGAAGTCGAAAAAATATCCCGGCTGCACGAGCACGCCGCGATCGAGCAGCTTCAGCGCGAATTCTTCATCCGGCATCACCCGCGGCACGCGAATCACCGCCGACCACCCACCCTCGACCGGCAATACTTGCGCGGCCGGCATGTTCGCCGCGCGCAGCGTGGCCAGGTTCGCGCGAGTCCGCGCGCGAATCGCCTCGCGGATTTGCGGCGCGATGCGCAGCAGCTCCGGCAGCGCCACCTGCACCGGCGTCGCGACGGAGAGGAAGTTGTCGGCGATCAGCTCGAGCGCTTCCAGCGCTTCGCGCTTGCCCGGCCCGCTCACGCGAATCCAGGCGAGCTTGAAGTGGGGGAGGCCGGCGGACTTCGACAATCCTCCCAGCGTAAACGTGAGCACGTCGTTCGCCGCTGGAGTGGTGCCCGCCTCCGGCGCGCCTTCCGTCTCCCAAGGCGCGCCGGAGGCGCGCACCACTCCACGATCTTCCAACGGATAGTCGATGAACACTTCATCCGAAATGATCGGCAGTCCACGTGCCGCGATCCTGCTCCACTCCGTATTCGTCACGAACGATCCCGTCGGATTGTTCGGATTCACGATCACGATCGCGCGCGTGCGCTCGTTCGCCGGCAGCTCGTGAATCTCCCATCGCCGATGAAACTCCAGCGCGAACGGACGCAGCTCGATGAGCTCCATCGACGCGAGATGCTCGAAGAGCGGATACGACGGCGACGGCGTGAGCACGTTGTCGCCTGGATCGGTCAGCAGTTTGAAGAGGAACGAATACGCCTCGCTCGTCGACGCGGTGAGGATGAAGTCGTCGGGATCGAGGAGAGCGGGCGTCTCGCCCGCCCCCGGGAGGCGGGCAGGATGCCCGCTCTCCGCAAGCGCTTCGCGCGCGCTCCGCAGTCCGCGCGGATCGGGATCGTAGGACGCGCGCGCGGCGCGGCCGAGGATGTCCGACAACTCATCGAGCGGATAGTCGATGCCCGCGCGCGTCGGATTCGTTTCGGTGAGATCGAGAACGTCGCCGCGTTTGCGGCGCTCGATCGTGAGGCGGTTCAGCGGGGCGTGCCATTCGGCGCGCTTGGAGAACACGACGCGATGTTACTCGCGGCGGCCTCGATCTCCTTACGCTCGCTGGCGCGATTTTCCGGCACGGCATCGATCGCCTTGCGGAACGTCGTCTGCGCTTCCTCGCACGAGCCGCGCGCGAGGAGAATGCGCGCGAGCGTGTCGAGACGCATCCACGCGTCCGGCGCGTTCACCGTCGCCGCTTTCCGCGCCAGCGGCTCCGCCTCGGCCACTCGTTTCTCTTCGTACAACAGCCACGCGAGATTGTTCAGCGCGTCCGCGGACTCGGGATTGATCTCCAGCGCCTTGCGGAATGCGTCTTCGGCGGCGGCGTTGCGGCCGAGCTGACGTTCGGCGTTGCCGAGGTTCGTCCAGGCGACGAGAGAAGTCGGATTCTTGTCGAGGATCTCGCGGTAGGCGTGTGCGGCGAGCGCGAGCTTGCCTTGTTCTTCGAGTTGCACTGCTGCGCGCAATGCCGTTTCGGTCGGATCGGCGGGGCGGATCAGAATCGCGGCGTGCTTCGTCTGCTTCCACGCGGACTCGAGCCGCTCCATCCGCGCCCATCGCGCTTTCCCGTCGCCGAACTGCACGCGAAACAGGTCCTGCGATTCGTCATAGCCGTCGATGACGACGTAGTGGAAAAAGTCGTAACTCTTCCCCGGCGCCTGAATGACCTGCAACATCAGAATGACCGGATGTCCGTCGCGCAGTTCCGACTCGATGAGAGTGCGGTCGCCGGTGACGAGCCGCGACTCGAACCCGCGCTGCCGTGCGGCGAGCACGAGATCGATCGACATCACGCCGCCACGCGTCTTCGGCAGTGCCGCGTCCCACTCCTTCATCGTGCGCGCGTCGCCGTAATGCTGCAGCACGCTCGACAGCGCGCCCGCGCCGCACGACTCGATGCCCCACTTCTGCATCGGCACGTTCGTGACGACGGATGCGGTGGGGGAGGAGCGGCGGGAGATGGGGGTCCAGTAGACGCAGGAGGAGAGCAGAAAGCAGAAAGCAGAAAGCAGAAAGGTGAAGCGAATTGTGAATTGTGAATTGGGAATTGGGAATTGAGAAGCAAGGCGGCGCATCATCGAGCTCTGATCTCCGGCGGTATTCAATCCACAATTCTCAATTCACAATTCCGGGCGAGCGCCGAAGCGCTCGCCCGAAGTCAGCCCTGCGCCGGGAACGTACATCACGCCAGCGCGATAACGAGGATCAGCGCTGCCAGCGCTCCGATTCCGATCCAGATCCACTCCTGCTTGGTCATGCCGGCAGGCTGGAGCTGCTCGAGGTTCTGCGCCAGCTGATGCAGATCCTGCGGCGACATCTGCGCGAGCCGCTGATCGATCTGCTCCTGCGTGAATCCGTGCGCGGTGAGCACGGCCGCGACCTGATCGTTCGCCGCGATCGAGCGGACCGTCGTCAGATCTGCATCACGCGAGTCGAGGCTCTGATTCGCCGCGGTCTTGGATGGGACCGGACCGGCCAGAGCAGGAATCGCCGCGAAGGTCAACAGAAGAGCTACCACGAAGAAAATGGACAATGAGAAACGCTTGGACACGAACTTACCTCCTTATTTTTCCCGGCGCCCCGGACGGCCACGCGCCGCCCGAAACGGCTTCGGCTGCTGGATCAGCACGTAGCGTGCCTGAGGGCGTCGCTCGATGGCTGCTTCGTTGATGGCTGCTTCGCTGGTGGCGGCTGTGCTGATGGCAGATGGCGGATGGCAGATGGCAGATGGCGGATGGCAGAGGGCAGATGGCGGAAGGCAAGAGTCGAACTGCACGTCTCTCGCATCCCTGCCTTCTGCCCTCCCGCCATCCGCCATCCGCCATCTGCCATCTGCCATCAGCGAACCGCCATCAGCCGCAGGCGCTTCGCTATACTCGCCACGCCCATGATTCGCTTCGAAGACATCCTCGACAAAGTGGAGTCGTACAAGCCCGACTTCGATGAGGAGCTGCTTCAGAAGGCCTACATTTTCTCGGCGCGGGAGCATCGCGGGCAGGTGCGGAGCTCGGGCGAGCCCTATCTTGTCCATCCGCTGAACGTGGCGTACATCCTCGCGGACATGCGGCTCGATGAGACGTCCATCGCCGTAGGACTGCTGCACGACGTTCTCGAGGATACGCTCACCACCAAGGAAACGCTGCAGACTCTTTTCGGCGACGACGTCGCGGAGCTCGTCGACGGCGTGACGAAGATCTCGCGCTACGCCTACGTCTCGAAGGAAGAGCAGCAGGCCGAGACGTTTCGAAAAATGTTGCTCGCGATGGTCGGCGACCTGCGGGTGGTGCTCGTCAAGCTCGCCGACCGCCTCCACAACATGCGCACGCTGCAGTTCCTGGCGGAAGAAAAGCGGATCGCCGTCGCCAAGGAAACGATGGAGATCTACGCGCCGATCGCGAACCGCCTCGGCATGGGCAACATCAAGGGCGAGCTCGAGGATCTCTCGTTCCGCCATCTGCACACGCGCGAGTACGACGAGCTGCACAAAGCGGTCGAAGAGAAAATCGCCTTGTCGGGCGACGTCGTCGAGCGCGTCAACGACACGCTCGCGCAGAAGCTGCAGGAGAACGAGATCGAAGGCGAAGTCCACGGCCGCGTGAAGTCGATGTTCTCGATCTGGACGAAGTTGCGCCGCCAGGACATCGACATCGGCCAGCTCTACGACTACCTCGCGTTCCGCATCATCACTCCCTCCGTCAAAGACTGTTACGCGGCCCTCGGCATCATTCATCAGATGTGGCGTCCCGTCCCCGGCAGAATCAAGGACTACATCGCCATGCCGAAGCCGAACTTCTATCAGTCGCTGCACACGACCGTGGTCGCGGAGAAAGGGCAGCCGTTCGAAGTGCAGATCCGCACGCGCGACATGGACCTGATCGCGGAGCAAGGCATCGCGGCTCACTGGAAATACAAAGAAGGGCGCGTCGGCGCGCATCCCGATGACAAGAACTTTCTCTGGCTGCGCCAGCTCGTCGAGTGGCAGCACGACATCAAGGACCCGCGCGTCTTTCTCAACTCGCTGAAGATCGACCTCTATCCCGACGAGGTCTACACGTTTACGCCGAAGGGCGACGTGTTCGCGTTTCCGCGCGGCGCGACGCCGCTCGACTTCGCGTTCCGCATCCACACCGACGTCGGCAGCCACTGCGTCGGCGCGCGCGTGAACGGAAAGCTCGTGCCGCTGCGCACGCATCTCAAGAACGGCGACATCGTCGAGATCGTGACGAGTCCCACGCAGACGCCGAGCCGCGAGTGGATCAACATGGTCGCGACCTCGCGCGCGAAGCACAAGATCCGTCACTGGCTGAACGCGGAGCAGAAGCATCGCGCGATCGAGCTGGGGCGCAAGCTGATGGAGCGCGAGGCCAAGCGCTACAAAGTGCAGTGGCGCAAGCTCGTCGCCGAGAACGCGCTGGACGGCGTGCTCAGCGAGCACGGACTGCCGCGCCTCGACGACCTCTACGCCGACGTCGGCTACGGCAAGATCACCGCGCGCTCCGTCGTCGAGCGCTTCGTCACCGACGAGCAGAAAGAAAAAGGCCCCGCACCCGAACAGCCGGCCGGAGTCATCCAGCAGGCCGTCCGAAGAATTTTCCCCTTCTCGTCATCCGCGACGATCAAGGTCAAAGGCTACGACGATCTCCTCACCTATCTCGCGAAGTGTTGCAACGCCCTGCCGGGCGAGCCGATCGTCGGCTACGTGACGCGCGGCAAAGGCGTCGCCGTGCACAGCGCGAACTGTCCGAACGTCAAGAACCTGATGTTCAACCCCGACCGCGAGATCGCCGTCGAATGGGCCGACCAGCGGCAGGCGCAGTTCCAAGTCGAGCTCGAGATCGTGATGGACGACCGCCAGGGCATCCTCGCGCGCGTCGTGCAGACCATCGCCAACCTCAAGACCAACATCCGCCAGATGGAAACGCGCAGCGGCGACGGCAAAGCGACAGTGGAGCTCGTCCTCGAGATCGCCGACCTCAAACACCTCGAGCGCGTCACGCGGTCCCTGTCGACGCTCGAAGGCGTCGTGCGCGTCGATCGCAAATACAACATCCGCCACGCGACGGCGTGAACCGCCCACGACGAACCTCTGGAGCGGCGGCCGCCCTCGGCCGCCGAATTGCGCGAGTCCGCAGCCGAGCCGCGCGGCGCTGACATTCAGAGCCGAGCGCCGACAACGTCAGCAAACTCACTGACAAACGAAGCTCGCGGCTCTGACGCTCAGAGCCGAGCGCTGACAACGTCAGCAAGATCGCTGACAAACGAAGCTCGCGGCTCTGACGCTCAGAGCCGAACACTGACAATGTCAGCAAGATCAATGACGAACGAAGCTCGCGGCTCTGACGCCCAGAGCCGAACACTGACAACGTCAGCAAGATCGCTGACAAACGAAGCGCGCGGCTCTGGCGCTCAGAGCCGAACGCTGACCATGTCAGCAAAACCGCTGACGAATGAAGCTCGCGGCTCTGGCGCTCAGAGCCGGTATGTGAAGAAGCGAGCGAAATTGCTGACGAACGCAGCGCGCGGCTCTGACGCTCAGAGCCGGGATGTGAAAAAGTCAGTGAAATGACTGACGCAAGAAGCGGGTGGCTCTGGCGCTCAGACCCGCGAAGCAGCGATGTAGCTGAAAGAGACAACGCGCGCCAAGTAACCGTAACCATCAATCAGCGCGGCTTCCAGCGACCCTATTGGGCGGTTGATTTCTTCGGAATGTAGGTCACACCTGGCACATTCTCAAAGTCAGAATCGCTCGTCACAACTTCAGCATTGTGCGCTTGAGCCGTCGCGAGAACGATCGCGTCTGCCATTGGCAATTTATGGGCGAGGCTCAGGTCGGCGGCGGTCAAAGCTAATTCATTGGAGAGCGGAATGAGTTGTGTCTTCTGCATTGCTGCCACCGCGTCCACTGCGTCTTCTTCCGAAAGCAGTCGCTTCGCGTGCTTGTAAACCTCGTAGACTACGATCGTCGGTGTTAATACTTGCTTTGGCTGCCGAAGATGAGCGGCGTACACATCAGCGAGTACGCCATCCGTCAGAAACTCGAGCCATCCGGATGAATCGACAACAATCACAGACGATCCTTCTTTTCACGGAAGCCGGTGATGGGTATACCACGCAAGATTCCGCGGAACGCCGAGATCGGCCGATCCGGCACCAACATGATCACGTTGCCCTTGCGTATGACCTGCATGTCTTGCCCCGGTCGCAAGGAAAGCCCCTCTCGAATTTCTTTCGGAATGACTACTTGATATTTTGGCGAAACGCGTGTTTTTGGCATTCTGTCACCTACGTGGACCTATCGATCGACGAATCGTAGCACGCAGCGCAATGTGCCCGCATAACCCGAGCCAGAAGCCGACACGGCCTGGCGCTGGCCGGCGAGTCGGCTTGTCAATACACAAGAATGAAGGCGGCATGCCGACCCTCTCGTTCCGCTTTCAGCGGAGCGAACGTGCAGGCGTCACGCCGCTTCGGCTTCGGCACGTGGGCCTTGGCCGCGCAGCTTATGGTGATCCCAGAGAGAGCCCGACCCCGAGTTACGCCAGCGCTAGGTCAGCATCGTCGCGATAGAATAGAGAAGTGACATCGCAGGGCAAACACATCATCGACGAGTTTGAGGCGTTGCCCGACGCAGCCAAGCGCGAGGTCCTCGGCGAGCTGATTCGGACGTCTCGCTTCATCGAGTATCCGCAAGTTTCCGAGGACGAGCTGGTCTCCGCAGCCGACGAACTCTTTCTCGAATACGATCGTCGCCAGTGGTTATTACGCCGACGACACTAAGCACAAGCCGCAATGACAGCGAGGGGCGGCACGCGGCGCCCGATCCGATGCGCCGGTCATGGGCATAGTGAGCTATCCTCGTGCCGTGCGCATTCTCGGCGCGGCGGTCCTGCTCTTCGCCACCACACTCGGCGCATCCGAGCCGGCCGCGGACTCACGGCTGGTGTTCATCTGGACGTGGGCCGGCCGGTGTGGGACGCCGCGGTGCGTGGAGGAGGAGCGCCGTTTTCTCGCCGAGGTCGACGTCTTCTATCAGATCCGGACAGGCGACACTACGACAAGCGTCGAACTGCGCAAGGACGGCCGGCTTTACGTCGACAAGGTTCCGATGAATCTTTCGTCGAAGCAGATTGCGGCACTTTACGCCGCTCTCGACGGAGTGCGCCGCGATCTGGAAGGAGGTTCGACCTGGACGCAACGCGTGCGCGTCCTTCCGGATGGCGGCCTTTTCACCCTCGCCTTTTCGCTCGACACGCAGCTGCACGTCGTGGATGGCTCCAAGGACTACACGAGGAAGGAATACGTTCCGCTCCTCAATCTTCTCCAGGTTTACGCGGAGCCCGCGGCGGCCTCCCGCATCATTCCGCGCGAGGACGAGACGCGCATCATCGGCTATCGCATCCGCCACGACATGCCCGACCATCTGGCCCTCGAGGTCGAGTACTTTTACGACGGCTCGAAGGGCTCCCACGTCTTCGTGGGCGCCAATCCGGTCAACGAGACAGGCGTGGTAATGACCGGTTACCGTCCTAACCAGCTCCAGAAGGGACGCCACACCACCTGCACCGTGGTTTCCACCTACAGCGAATCGCCGGAGCGATTCAGCAGCGACATCATGAAGATCGAGCTCTATGTCGGCGGCGGGGAAGTGTTCCTCGAAGACTTCGTCCCGCTCCGGAAGAAGTGGAGCAAGGTGCCGAGCCCCGACCTCCGGTGCTGCGACGCCTGCAGCCGGGGCTGCCGGGAATAGTAAGGACAGCCCCCCTCATCCTTCTCCCCGTTTGCCGAGGAGAGCGGGCATCCTGCCCGCCTCCCGGGGCGGGCGGGACGCCCGCTCTCCTTCTTGCGGGGCGTCACGAAACCGGAACAAGCGGCATGAAGTGGCGAGCGGTGGCGCCCGGCCGCTCGCCTTCGCCGATAATGCGCGGCCATGCGTTCGATCTTCACCGCGCTCGCCCTTTCGATCACCTTCGCTGCGCTCGCCGAGCCCGCGCTCTTCGAGCCCTCGCTGTCGCCCGACGGTAAGACCGTCGCCTTCGTTTCCGGCGGCGACATCTGGACGGCGCCGGCGGGGGGCGGGGAGGCGCATTTGCTCGTCGCGCATCCGGCGTATGACTCGCGTCCGCTCTTTTCGCCGGATGGAAAGTCGCTCGCGTTCATTTCGACGCGCACCGGCAATGGCGACATCTATGTCGCGGATCTCACCACGAGCCAGACGCGCCGGCTGACGTATGACGATGGGCGGGATGGGCTCGATGCGTGGTCGCGCGACGGGAAGTGGATTTACTTCTCGTCCACCGGCCGCTCGGCGGACACGCTCGCGAACGACATCTATCGCGTCGCGGCCAGCGGCGGGACGCCGATGATGGTCACCGACGAGCGGATGCACAATCACTATCACGCCGCGCCGTCGCCGGACGGCAGGTCGCTCGCGCTGGTCGGCTACGGCAGTGTGTCCGCGCAGTGGTGGCGGCACGGGCGCAGTCACATGGATGAAACACAGTTGTGGCTGATGTTCCTCGGTTCCGCGGTTGCGCGGTCTCGCGGTTCCTCGGCGAGTACCGCCGGGTCGAATCCTGCGCAACCGAGCGACCGCGCAACCGAGCAACCGAACCAATACCGCCAGCTCGCGGGCGACGGCGCGAAGCAGGTCTGGCCGATGTGGACGCCGGACGGGGCGCGGCTCTTCTATATGTCGGACCGCGACGGGAACGAGAACATCTGGACGATGTCGGTCGCGGCCGCGGATGCGAAGCAGGTGACGGCGTTCCGTGACGGGCGCGTGCTCTGGCCGTCGATCGCGTACGACGGGTCGGCGATCGTGTTCGAGCGCAACTTCGGGATCTGGCGGCTCGATCCGGCGAGCGGGAAGGCGAGCGCGATTCCGATCACGCTGCGCGGCGTTGCGGCCGCGCCGGCGATCGAGCATCGCAATATCAACGATCGCTTCAGCGAATTCGAGCTCTCGCCGGACGGGAAGAAGTTCGCGTTCGTCGCGCGCGGAGAAGTGTTCGCGGCGCCGACGAAAGACACCGGCAGCGCGACGCGCGTCACGAATACGCCCGGCCTGGAGTTTCATCTCATCTGGTCGCCGGACAGCAAGTCGATCGTGTACGTCTCCGACCGCGACGGCATGCCGCACCTCTATCGCTACGACTTTGCGACGGAGAAGGAGACGCAGCTCACGACAGGCGACAGCTCGGATCTCGTTCCGCGCTTTTCGCCGGACGGGAAGCTGCTCGCGTTCGAGCGCAATCATCGCGAGCTCGATGTGCTCGACCTCGCGACAAACCAGGTGAAGACCCTCGCGAGCGGGCACTTCGATCCCGCGCCGTACGTCAGCACGCTCACGTACGACTTCTCGCCGGACTCGAAGTGGATCGCGTTTCTCGACTACGACGCCGCGACGCTGTTCTCGAATGCGTTCGTGGTTCCGGTCGCGGGCGGCACGCCGCGTGCGGTCTCGTTCATCGCGAACACGAACAGCGACTCGCTGGTCTGGAGCCGCGACGGCAAGTTCCTGCTGCTGGTGACGGGCCAGCGGACGGAGACGGCGCGCATCGCGCGCGTCGATCTCGTGCCGGCGACGCCGAGGTTCCGCGAGGAGCAGTTCCGGGAGTTGTTCCAGTCGAAGCCGTCCGAGGAGAAGGCGGCGGCGGAAGTGAAACCGGCGGAGAAGAAAACAGCGGCGGTGGAGATCGAGTTCGCCGGCATTCGCGATCGCGTGCGGCTGATTCCGGTCGGGCACGACGTCGGCGAAGTCGTGGTCAGCCCCGACGGGAAGTGGATCGCGTACGCGGGCGCGGTCGGCGACGACCAGCAGGTTTACGTCTACTCGATCGACGAGCTGTCGGACGATCCGGGCTCGCCGAAGCAGCTCAGCTCCTCGAGCGGGAGCAAGCGCGCGCTCACGTTCACGCCGGACAACAAAGAGGTCTGGTACCTCGACAACAACAAGGTTGCGGCGGCGACGATCGATCCGGCGAAGGCGCGCAACGTCGGCGTCAGCGCGGAGATGGACGTCGACTTCGCGCGTGAGAAAGAGGAGGCGTTCGCGCAGATGTACACGTACCTGCGCGACAACTTCTTCGACCCGAACATGAACGGCGTCGACTGGAAGGCGTGGCGCGACCGGCTCGCGCCTTACGTCGGCGCGGCACTGAATGGCGACGAGTTCCGCCGGCTGCTGGTGCTGATGATCGGCGAGCTGAATGCGTCGCACACCGGTGCGAATCCGCCCGGCAGCGCCACCACTCAAACCACCGGCCGCCTCGGCGTTCGCTACGATCGCGACGAGTACGAATCGCACGGCGCGCTGAAAGTGCGCGACGTCATTCCGCTGTCGCCCGCGCACGTCGGGAAAATTCAAACGGGGGAGTACATCGTCGCGATCGACGGCAAACCGGTCACCGCGTCGACGAACATCGACGCGCTGCTCGAGTACAAGAACGGCAAGCGGACGGTCGTCAGCGTCGCGTCATCCGCCGCGGGCACGGATCTATCGAAAACAACAAAGCGCGACGTGATCGTGCAGCCGATCGACGGACCGTCGGAACGGCGCCTCACGTACCTGGCGTGGGTGAACTCCAGCCGCGACTACGTGCATCGCATCAGCAACGGGAAGCTCGGCTACGTGCACATGTACAGCATGTCGTTCGACGCGCTGCAGAAGCTCTATCTCGATCTCGACGCCGAGAACCGCGCGCACCAGGGCGTGGTGATCGATCTCCGCAACAACCACGGCGGATTCGTGAACGTCTACGCGATGGACGTCTTCGCGCGCCGCAGTTACTTCACGATGACGCCACGAAACTTCGACACGCCCTCCGGCGCGCGGACCGTGCTGGGGCAGCGCGCGCTCGAGAAGCCGACCGTGCTGGTGATCAATCGCCACACGCTGTCCGACGGTGAAGACTTCACCGAGGGCTACCGCACGCTCAAGCTCGGCAAAGTCGTCGGCGAGCCGACGGCGGGATGGATCATCTACACGAGCGACTACACGCTCGTCGACGGCACGTCGCTGCGCTTGCCGAGCGTGCGCATCCGCGACACGCGCGGCCAGGACATGGAAATGCATCCGCGTCCGGTCGACCGCTTCGTCGCCCGTCCCCTCGGCGAAACGGCCGCGGGCAAAGACACGCAGCTCGACGCGGCGGTGGAGGAGTTGTTGAAGGAGCTGAAGTGAGACGGTTGCGCGGTTGCTCGGTCGCGCAGTCACGCGGTGCCGCGCAACCGAGGGACCGCGTAACCGCGCAACCGAGGATTACCGCGCCGCTTTTTTGACCGCGCCCGAGCGGATGCAGCGGGTGCAGACCTGCATGCGCTTGACGGCCGAGCCGACCATCACGCGGACGCTCTGCAGGTTCGGCATCCAGCGCCGGCTGGAAACGTTGTGGGCATGGCTGACGCGGTTACCAAAAACCGGCGCCTTGCCGCAGACTTCGCACATCTTTGCCATTGTTGACTCCCTCAAGTGAAAACCGAAAGGCGGTGGATTCTAACGGCCGGCCGGGTCCCGCGCAACCCGCGGCAGGGTCGAATCCGCCGCTAAACGCGCGTGGCCGTGCCACTTATCTAAATCTTGTAGAGTTGACACGTTAAATTAAACGTTGTAATTTCGCTTCACCTTTAGACATCCCGGAGCTTGTGAGAAGTCAGTGTGAGTGTGAGATGGATGGGGTGAGCGGTGTTCTTCTCAAAGAGCAAAAATGTCGTCGGCCTTGATATCGGCTCCTCAGCGGTAAAACTCGTCGAGCTGAAGGAGAAGAAGGGCGGACAGTATTCGCTCGTGAAGCTGGGAACCGAGCGGCTGTCTCCCGAGGCCATCGTCGACGGGTCCATCATGGATTCCTCCATGGTGGTGGAGACGATCCAGCGGCTCAACATGGAGCGCGCTGTCAAGAATTCCAATTACGCGACCTCCCTGTCCGGCCACTCCGTCATCATCAAAAAGATCACGCTTCCCGGCATGTCGCCCGAGGAGTTGTCGGAGTCGATCCAGTGGGAAGCAGAGCAGTACATCCCCTTCGACATCAATGACGTCAACCTCGACTACGTCCCGCTGAACACCCCCGGAAGCGGCGACAACATCGACGTCATTCTCGTCGCGGTGAAGAAGGAAAAGATCAACGACTACACGTCGGTGATCAGCCAGACCGGAAAAGTTCCGGTGCTCGTCGACGTCGACGCGTTCGCGATCCAGAACTGCTACGAAGTCAACTACGACCTCGAGTCCGGCAAGGTGCTCGCGCTCGTCAACGTCGGCGCGTCGGTGACGAACGTGAACGTTCTCTCCGGCGGCACGTCGATGTTCTGGCGCGACATCACGTTCGGCGGCAACCAGTACACGGATGCGATTCAGCGCGAGCTGAGTCTCTCGTTCGAGCAGGCCGAAGAGCTGAAGCGCGGCAAGCCGGTCGCCGACTACACGATCCAGCAGGTCATTCCGATCCTGAACTCCGTCTCCGAGGATTTCGCGGGCGAGCTTCGCAAGACGCTCGACTTTTTCACCGCGACGTCCGGCGCCGAGCGCGTCGACGAGATCGTTCTCGCCGGCGGCGGCGCCGGTGTGCTCAACCTCGACGCGATTCTGCGCGACAAGTTCGGCATTCCGGTCTCGATCATGGATCCGTTCCGCAGAATCACCGTCGACGAGAGCCAATTCAACCCCGAGGAACTGGCAGAGATCGCGCCGAGCATGGCCATCGCCGTCGGCCTGGCCATGAGGAAGTTGGGGGACGCTTGATCAAGATCAACCTGGTGCGGGAAGGGCGGGCGGTTCGCGGGACCGGTGTTGCTCCTGTTGCGGCCGCGGCCGCCGTCTCGACGCCCGGCGGGGCGTCGAACGTCAACAACATCATCGTCCTCGCCTTCGTCGTCCTCGGTGCGCTCGCCGCGGGCGGCTACTACGTCTATTACAACCGCGCGCTGGCGGAGAAGCAGGCGGTCGTCGAGCAGAAAGCGCTGGAAGCGCAGAAGCTCGAGGCCATCATCAATGAAGTGCAGGACTATCAGCGCCGCAAGGACAGCCTGCAGCAGCGCATCGATCTGATCAACCAGCTCAAGCAGAATCAAAAGGGTCCGGTCCGGATCATGGACCAGATCAGCCGCGACCTCCCCGATCTGGTGTGGATCGACTCGATGGACATCATCGGCGGACGCATCGCGCTCAACGGCCGCGGTCTCAATCCGAATGCGATCGCGCTCTTCGTCGAGAACATCAAGAAGGATCCGTACTTCGAAGAGCCGTCCCTCGGGACGATGACGCAGATCTCCCAGGTTCCGCTCGTCTATTCGTTCGACATGAACTTCGCGTTCACATACGCGCCGAAGACGGCCGCGCCCCCGCCGGCTGCCCCGGGAACGACGACCGCGGCACCGGGGGCTGCACCGGCGGGGCAGTAGGAGAAGTCGATGGCGCTGACACTGGACGACAAACCGAAATGGATGGCGATGCTGGTCGGCCTGCTCCTCGCCATCGGCGCGGTGGTGGCCGTCGAGTACATGAAGGTGAAGGACATCAAAGGGGAGATCGCTGCCGCCGATACGAAGATCGGCGAGCTCGAAGAAAAGATCCAGCAGGGCCGCGCCGCGGAGCGCAAGCTCCCGCAGTTCCGCGAGGAAGTGAAACGCCTGGAGCTCGAGCTCGAGAAACTGCGCCGCATTCTGCCGTCGCAGCGCAACACCGAAGAGATCATCAAGAAGATCAAGTCGCTGGTCGATCAGGGCGAGTTCACGCTGCGCCGTTTGTCGTTCCCCGCGCTGAATCTGAATTCGCCCGATCCGTACACGGAGTGGCCGATCTCGGTCTCCGTCGACGGCCGCTATCACGACCTGGCGATCCTCTTCAATCGCCTCGGCAATTTCTCGCGAATCATGAACGTGGAAAACATCGGCATCCGCGCGCTGCCGAACCAGGAAACCAAGACGATCTCGTCGGACTTCACGGCGAAGACGTTTGTCTACATCGAGCCGAAGGCGCCGGCTGCTGCGCCGAAGCCGGGCGGGCCATAGGGAGAGGATGAGGATGAAGCGCTCGAATTTCGCGTACTCGCTGCTCATCGTCATCGTCGCGGTGGCGACTGTGTTCGCGCAGACGCCCGCGCCGCCGGCAGGCACGACCTCCGGCACGACGTCGAGCGATCCGACCACGAGCGGCACGTCCGAAGTGCAGAAGACGATCGAGGAGATCCTCGAAGAGCCGACGACCACGGACTCGTACCGCTACGACCCGCAGGGACGCCGCGATCCGTTCCGCTCGCTGATCGGGCCCGCGCCGAAGCTCGAAGGCGGACAGCGTCCGCCGGGCGTGCCGGGATTCATGATCGACGAGATCCGGCTGCAGGGCATCTTCAAGACGCGCCAGGGACTCGTGGCGATGATCAACGGTCCGGACAACAAAGGCTATCTGATCAAGGTGGGAGACAAAGTTTTCGACGGCGAAGTCATTCGCGTTACGGGCACGTCCGTCGTGTTCCGGCAGGAAGTCAACGATCCGACTCGCATCGAGCGCTTCCGCGAGGTGGTCAAGGATCTGTCGCCTTCAGGGAAGAGATAGGGGCGGCGCGGAGGCAGGGCTGGAGTGGAGGGCGAGATGGTGAAGGTGAGAAGTTTGAGAAGAGCCAAGCGGATCCTGGTGATGGCTGGCGTGCTTCTGTTCACGGTGAGCGCCGCGGAAGCGCGGTTGTTCGGATCGAAGAAAGCGCAGAAGCCCGCCGACGCCGCGCCGATGCCGAGCACGCTGTCGCTCAATTCCGTCGAAGTCGACGGATCGCGCGTCGTTCTGCGCACCAGCGGCGCACCGGCTTACACGTCCTACAGTCCTTCGCCCGGCGTGTTCGTCGTCGACCTCACCGGCACTTCGAAAGGCACCGCCGTCCTGGTCCCGTCCACGCTTCCTCCCGCCGTCGCTTCGCTTGCGGCGGACGACGTCGTGGAGATGGGCAGTCACCTCACGCGCATCACGATGCGCTTCACCGAATCGGTGCATCCGGAGACGGCGGCGGTCGACAACGCGGTCATCATCACGATTCCCGCGTCCGCGATTGCCATCGAGTCCGCGCCGGCGCCAGCCGATCCGCTGCCCGCGGTGGTCGCGACTCCCGAGCCTGCGCCGGCAACCGTCGCGGAGACTCCGGAACCGCGCGCCGAAACGATCGAGCCTGTGGCTGCCCCCAGCGGCACCGCGACCGCTGAGGGCAGCGGTCGCCACAATCAGACCGGTGCACTTCCGCGCGCGCGGTTGGTGCAACAGATCGCAGCGAATGCGTCCGACGGCTCGGTCGACGTGCGCATCTCCGCCGACGGCTCGCTGAAATACAAAGCATTCCGCCTCGAACAGCCGTCGCGCCTCGTCATCGATCTCGACGGCGTGAAGAATGCCGCGAAGAAGGGCGCGGTGATGGTCGACGACGAAGTCGTGAAGCGCGTGCGCATCGCGCAGTATCAGCCGACCGTCGCACGCGTCGTCATCGACCTCGCGCACAAAGCTGAATACACGATCAACAATGACGGCGACGAGCTGCGCGTGTCATTCGGCGCAACGCCGATCGCGAAGTTCGAGCCCGCGCCTACGCCAGCAGCAACGACCATCGCGGTCGTCGAAAAACCGGAACCGGTTGCACCCCAGCCGCAGGCACAGCCTGCGGCGACGCCGCGGCAAGCTGCGGTGACGCGCCACGACGACATCCCGGCATCCATTCCGGTGATCGCGGAAAAAGCGGAGTGGAAAGTTCCGCCGCCCGCGTCGAAGGGCGCGCGCAAAGTGATCAGCGCGCCGGTCGATCAGGCGCCGCCGGCGACGACTCCGACGCAGACGACCACCACCACCAGCGAAGACATATTCAATGAGCCGGCGGTTCAGCGCGCGGCGGTGACGCTGTCCGGCACGCGCACGCTGAGCGGCGGACCGCACGTGTTCACCGGCGAGCCGATCTCGCTGAACCTGAAAGACGCCGACCTCAAAGACGTGCTGCGCACGTTCGCCGAGCTGACCGGTCTCAACATGGCGATCGATCCCGGCGTCGGCGGCTCCGTGACCGTCGACTTCCAGGACGTTCCGTGGGACCAGGCGCTCGACATCATCCTCCGCCAGAACGGACTGACGTTCATCCTCGAAGGCAACGTGCTGCGCATCGGCACGATCGACCGCATCGCGGCCGAGACCGCGGCGCAGCGCCGCCTCGCCGACGAAGAGCGGCTCAACGTTCCGCTGACGACGCTCAGTTTCAAGCTCTCGTACGCGCGCGCCACGGAAGTGCAGGCGCTGCTGCGCGATCTGGCGTCGCCGCGCGCGCGCATCATCGTCGACGGCCGCACGAACCAGCTGATCATCAGCGAGATCCCGGCCTATCTGCAGACGATGCAGAACCTCCTCACGACGATCGACATCCCGACGCGCCAGGTCATGATCGAGGCGCGCATCGTGGAGAGCACGCGCACGTTCGTGCAGCAGTGGGGCTTCAACTGGGGCTTCAACGGCGATCTCGATCCGGCGCTCGGCTCGGGCACCGGTCTCGTGTTCCCGAACCGCGTCGGATTCACCGGCGGTCCGTTCGACTTCTCGGCCGGCAAGAACGTGCTCTCGTTCCACTTCTTCGACGTTCTCGGCGCGTTCTCGCTGGACTTCGCGCTCAGCGCGGCCGAGGCGCAGGGCTACGTGAAAGTCGTCTCCGCTCCGCGCGTGACGACGCAGGACAACACCGCCGCGCAGATCACGAGCGGCGTGCAGATCCCGATTCAGACGCGCGTCAACTTCACGACCACCGTGCAGTACATCGACGCGACGCTGCAACTGCAGGTGACGCCGCAGATCACCGAGGCCGGCACCGTGATCATGGACATCCAGGTGCAGAAGAACGAGCCGGCGACCGGCTTGTCGATCGCGGGCGCCGCGGGCACGCCGCTCACGACGCGCACGGCCAAAACCAGGCTCATGGTGCGCGACGGCGGCACGGCCGTCATCGCCGGCATCTTCCAGACCAAGGACAATAAATCGGAGTCGCGGATGCCGTTCGTCCACAACATTCCGATCCTCGGCGCGCTGTTCCGGACCCACGACATCAATACATCTCACGACGAGTTGCTCATCTTCATCACGCCGCGCATCGTGAGAGGGTGAAGTGAGGGAGGGCGTTTTCATGACTATGCTCAAACAAACGAAAGTGATCGTCGCCGCGGCGGCGCTGGCCGCTGCGATGTTCGGCTGCAGCGGCGAGCTGACCAACAGCTCCGCTCCGGTCGACCTGGTCGTGACGAATTCGCAGAGCGTCTCGCAGATCGATCTCGCCGGCGGCACGGGCTGCACCGGGACGATCGGGACGATCAACCTCCAGGTGTTTCCGAAGAACACGCAGGCGACCGGCACTTTCCTGCAGGTGCGCGTGACGCGCTATCGCGTGTCCTACCAGCGAACCGACGGCGGACGCACCGTGCCGCAGACGTTCGTGCGCTCGACCGACCAGCTGCTCTCCGTCGGCTCGGCGGCGACGTCGCTGAGCGGCTTCGTGGTGCTCGAAGGCGATGCGACGCTGCAGGCGCCGTTCGCGTCGCTCCTGCCGCAGAACGGCGGACGCGATCCGGACACGCAGCGTCCGGTCGTGAAGATGGATGTAATCGTGGAGATTTTCGGCGAGACGCTGAGCGGCGACCGCGTATACGACGCGACGCGCTTCCCGCTCGACTTCTGCTATTCGTGCGGCGGATGTAACTAATGGCTCTCGGCAACGAGCGCGTGGGTGTGTGAGACGTGACGGGGGTTCTTAACATGTTCAAGATCAGAAATCGGAAATCCTGGATCGCGCTGCTGGGCATTCTGTTGTTGTTCGCAGCGTGCAAAGGGGAGACCCCGACTGCACCGCCCGCGGGCGGCGGAAACAACGGCGGCGGATCGCAGCCTCCGAGCAACGTGACGCTCACGCTCTCGACTTCGAATGCGAATCCGATCATCGATTCCACCGTCACCATCACCGCGACCGTGGCGCTGAACGGAACGCCCGTGGCGAACGGCACGGCCGTCGAATTCGTCACGTCGTTCGGTACGTTCATCGACGTCACTCCCGCCGTCACCTCGCTCATTCGCACCACGACCAACGGCGTCGCGACCGTGAACCTCACGTCGCCGAACGCCGGAGTCGCGCACGTGACGGCCACCGTCAACAACGTGACGCGCAGCGTCGACGTGACGTTCAAGACCGTTGCTCCGTGTATTCCGCCGGACCCGCGCTGCCCGGTCAGCACGGCGCCGACGATCACCAGCGTGGATCCCAACGTCGGCAGGCCGCAGGGCGGCGAGATCATTCACATCAGCGGCACGAACTTCTTCGGCCCGGTCCGCGTCCTCTTTGACCTCGGCACCGGAGCTCCGGTCCAGGGCTTCGTCACGAACGTCACCGACACGGGCATCGACGTGATCACGCCGGCCGTGAACCTCGGCGCGGGACAGCAGCTCGTGGCCGACATCATCGTCGTCACGCAGGTCGGCAGCACGACCGAGGGCCGCGTCGTGGCGAACGATGCGTTCACCTTCCGCAACACCGCGCTGACTCCGGTCATCCATTCGATCTCGCCGACGTCGGGACCGATCAACGGAGGCACGCGCGTCACGATCTTCGGCGAAGGCTTCCAGCCGCCGGGCGTGCAGGTATTTTTCGGATCGGCGGAGGCGCAGGTCGTCAGCGCCGATTTCGGCCAGATCCTCGTGATCGCGCCGGACGCGCGTTCCACGAATCCGAATGGATCGGGTACGGCGACCGGCCCGGTCGCAGTTCGCGTCGTGAACATCAACTCCAACACGCGTGGTGATTCGCCCGAGCAGTTCCGCTACGTGGCGAAGATGCAGATCACTGCCGTCAGTCCGCTCGTCGGGCCGGCGGTCGGCGGCACGGACGTCACGATCGACGGCGTCGGCTTCGACGCCCCGGTTCAGGTGCTCATGCTCGTCGGCACTCCTACGCCGATCGAGGCGCAGGTGATCCGCGTCTCCGGAACGCAGGTGCTCATCCGGACGCCGGCGCTTCCCAGCGCCTGCGCGGGCGGGCAGGGAGCAATCTCGGTGACGAATATCGAGAACGGCGACAGCGCGACGTCGTCGAATATCTTCACGTTCATCTCCGTCACGCCGCAGATCACCAGCGCGTTGCCGAATCCGGTGACGGCCGGCACGTCGCTCACGGCGATCGTGGCGAATCCGGGAACCGGACCGCTGGGATCGGCGACGATTCGCTTCGACCTCGGCAAAGGCGCGGGATCCCCATTCACGATCATTCCGAGCCCGTCGACCATCACGTCGGCGTCCGGCAATCAGAACTTCAGCATCGCCGTACCGCTCACCGGCTTCACGTTCCCGTCGGTGGCGTGCACGGTCGGCGGTCTGGGCGGACCTCCGGGAACACAACCCGGACCGGTCGATGTGCCGCTGACGTTCCGAAACGTGACGACCGGCTGCAGCGACACCATCACGGTCACGGTTGCGCCGGCGAGCCCGGTGTGCACGCAGGCGCCGGCGGCTGCGTCCGTCACTGCTCCGGCGACGGGATGCGCGACCGCTACTGCGACCGTGAGCACGACCGGCAGCACCTCGATCACGATCCGGAACAGCGCCGCACCGGGCGCGCAGAATCTGACCGTTACCGCGGGTACGCCTACGGGACCGTTCACGATTGCTCCGAACACGCAGGTCTCGATTCCGCCGGGCTCTTCGAGCTCGTGGAACGTCACGTTCACGGCGCCTGCGACTCCAGGATCGAGCGCCGGTTCCGTCACGTTCGCGACGAATGATCCCAGCAACCCGAGCATCAACGTCTGTCTGCAAGGCAACGCAACTCCCTGACGCTCTTTTCAGCACACGTTTTCCGAGCCGCCCCGCACATGCGGGGCGGTTCGCGTCTGATACGGTTAGAATTCGGGTCCCGCGATGGCACCACCGGCGAACGCGAAGATTGAAGAGCTCCGGTTCCGTCTCAAGACGGACCCGAAGAGCCGTCTCTTTTTTCCGCTGGCCGAAGAGCTGCGCAAGAACGGACAGACCCTGGAAGCGGAGCAGGTGTTACGCACCGGCCTCGTCTCGCACCCGACCTATCTCTCCGCATGGGTGAGCCTCGGCCGCGCGCTGCGCGAGCAGAAGAAAGACGCGGACGCGATCGAAGCGCTCACGCGCGCGCTGCAGCTCGATCCCGGCAACGTCGTCGCGGCGCGGCTTCTGGCCGACACGCACTTGGGCCTCGGCGACAAAATCGAGGCGATCAAGAAGTACAAGCTCGTCCACGCGCTCATGCCGGGCGACGGCGAGGTCGAAGGAATCGTCGCGACGCTCGATGCAGAGTTGAATCCGCCCGCCGCGGCCGAGCCTCCGCCTCCGCCCGAGCCTGAACATCACGCGGTGAACCCTGGAAAGATTCTCGAAGCCGGCGACGAAGTGCAGCCGATCGTCTCCGAGCTCGACATCGACGATCGCGTCGCCGCTCCTCCTCCCGCGCCGCCGATCGAAGAAGAAGAGTCTCCCTTCGATCGCACGATGCCTCCGTTCGCGGAGTCGTCAACGCGCGACATCGAGCCGATGCACGTCGCGCACGAAGAGAGTCCGTTCGAAGAGCCGCTCTCCGACTACACCGCCGCGGCAATGACGGTCGAAGCGCCGGTCGGCATGCACATCGAAGAAGCGCCGCCCGCGGCGGAAGTTCCCGCGCCGGTCACGATGCCCGAGCCGCCGGCGGAAGACGTCACCAGCACGATCACGATGGCCGACCTGTACGCGCGCCAGGGACTGACCGACGACGCGCGGCAGATCTACGAGACGATCCTCATGCGCGATCCGGACAACGAGGAAGTGCGTGCGAAGCTCGATGCGCTTGGAGTGGTGCGCGCCTCCGGCGCGCCTCCGTCCCCCGAAGACGCGCCGGAGGCGCATACCACTCCGGCGAAAGTGGCGCGGCTCGAAGGCTGGCTGTCGAAAGTCTCGCGCAAAGAGGTGCGCGGTGTTTAAAAATGTTCTCGCCGGACTGCAGCAGCGCGTGGACGGCGCGATGGCGGTGAGTCTGATCGGACTCGACGGCATCGCCGTCGAGACCATCAACGATCAGAACGTTCCGCTCGACGTCCTCGGCGCGGAGTTCGGCGGTTTCATCAAGTCCATCCGCCACGCCAACACGGAGCTCAACACCGGCGAGGTGCTGCAGTTCGCGCTGGTGACCGAGAAGTACATTACGTTCCTCTCCGAGGTCACGCCCGACTACTACATCCTGCTCGTGCTGCGTCCCGACGGCAACTACGGCCGCGCACGATTCGAGTTGTCGAAGGCGAAGTATTTGCTTCGGGACGAGTTGATTTGAGAGGTAGCCAGTTGAATTTCAAAGAGATTCTGGAGCTCATCGACAAGGTCGCCGAAAGCGGAATCGCCGGCGTCGAGGTCGAACAGGGCGGAACGAAAGTCCGCATCGAAGGCAAGCAATCGCATTCGAAAGTGTTCACGTACACCGGCGAAGTGAAGCCGGGCGAGTCGCACTCGATTCCGATGGCTGCGCTCCCGCCGCCCGCACCCGCCGCCGCGGCACCCGCGCCGTCGCCGCAAGCCGTTCCTGCCGGAACGCACGTCCTCACTTCGCCGATCGTCGGCACGTTCTATCGCTCGGCCAGTCCCGACTCCGGTCCGTTCGTCGAAGTCGGCTCGCGCATCAAGAAGGGGCAGGTGCTCTGCATCATCGAGGCGATGAAGCTGATGAACGAGATCGAGTCCGACGTCGACGGAGTCGTCGCCGAGATCTACCCCTCGAACGCGCAGCCCGTGGAGTTCGGTGAGCCGCTGTTCGCCATCCGAGAAAACTCCTGATGTTCTCGAAAGTACTGATCGCCAATCGCGGTGAGATCGCGCTCCGCGTCATCGCCGCTTGCAAGGAGATGGGACTCAAGACGGTGGCCGTGCATTCGGAGGCCGACCGCGACTCGCTCCACGTCCGCTACGCCGACGACGACGTCTGCATCGGCCCCGCGGCGTCGAAACAGAGCTACCTCAACATCTCCAGCATCATCGCCGCCGCGGAGATCACCGGCGCCGATGCGATTCATCCCGGCTACGGATTCCTCTCCGAGAACCCGCACTTCGCGGAGATCGTCGGCGAGTGCCAGCTGACGTTCATCGGCCCGCCGCCCGAGGCCATTCGGTTGATGGGAGATAAAGCGCGGGCACGAGAGACGGCGAAGAACGCCGGTGTCCCGATCATCCCCGGCAGCGAAGGCTCGGTGAAGACGGTCGAAGACGCGGCGGCGATCGCGCATCAGATCGGATTTCCCGTGATTCTCAAGGCCGCGGCGGGCGGCGGCGGACGCGGCATGCGCATCTGCTGGAAAGAATCCGAGCTGCAGAGCCAGTACGAGACCGCGCGCAACGAAGCGGAGCGTGCATTCGGCGATGCCTCCGTCTATCTCGAGAAATATCTCGAGCGTCCGCGCCACATCGAGATCCAGGTGTTCGGCGACACGCACGGCCGCGTCGTGGCCCTTGGCGAGCGCGAATGCTCGATCCAGCGCCGGCATCAGAAACTGATCGAAGAGTCGCCCTCACCCGCGCTCGACGACGCCACGCGCAAGCGGATGAGCGAGGCGGCGGTCAAGCTCTGCCAGGCCGTGAATTACGTCAACGCCGGCACGATCGAGTTCCTCTACCAGGACGGCGACTTCTATTTCATGGAGATGAACACGCGCATCCAGGTCGAGCACCCGGTCACCGAAGAAGTGACAGGCATCGATCTCGTGAAAGAACAGATCCGCGTCGCCGCCGGCGAGCCGCTGTCCGTGCCGCACGGAGAGTTCCGCCTGCGCGGACACGCGATGGAGTTCCGCATCAACGCCGAGGACCCGGTGACGTTCGCGCCCAACCCCGGAAAAATCCGCGAGCTCCACCTCCCCGGCGGCCCCGGCGTGCGCGTCGACACCCACGTCTACCGCGACTACGTCGTCCCTCCGCACTACGACTCGCTGCTGGCGAAGCTCGTCATCCGCGGCAAAGACCGCATGGAAACCCTCGCCCGCGCCCGCCGCGCCCTCGAGCAATTCGTCATCGAAGGCGTGAAAACCTCGATCCCGTTGCACCGCGCGATCCTCAACAACGAGAAGTTCATCCGCGGGGACATATCGACGAGGTTTATGGATCACTTTACGTTCTAGGGGACGTGCGCGTGCGCCGGCTGTGCGTGCGTATGGGCTGGCGGCGTGATCGTCGCGCACGGCCTCGGAACGCAGAAGGCAGAACGCAGAAGGCAGAATTGAGAAACCCGCCCCCTCGCGTGGTGGCCGTTTTCGGGCGTGCTTCTTACTTCTGCCTTCTGCGTTCTGCCTTCTGCATTCCCAGCCCGTGCACCTAACGCGGCCTGGGATCTCGGGTGCACATCGCCTTCGAAGAGGGGACGCAAGCGCAGTGGCTGCACGACGTTCTGAAGCCGTACGCCGAGCGCGTCGTGGTGTGCAACACCCGAGGTCGCGGCACGACG
>Ga0209468_1000238_pt1:5000-15000 | contig 26948 bp, 18 predicted proteins | sample GraSoiAngelo_102_FD_185871 | JGI IMG/M metagenome (GOLD analysis project Ga0209468, IMG submission 185871) | Grasslands soil microbial communities from the Angelo Coastal Reserve, California, USA - 14_0903_02_40cm (SPAdes) (version 2) | ecosystem: Environmental > Terrestrial > Soil >...
ATTCTTGAAATATACAACTCGCACACACTCCCTTTCCAAAAAAAATCAATACACCAAGCACTACACTTAGATTTATTGGATTTGTTGCTAAAATATCAGTATTAAACCCGAAACTCCCGGCGGATGGCCAGTGGCCTAAGGAAACGAAAGAATCGGTTACGTTTTTCATACGCTCTCCTCTTATAGATAGGACTAACAAAGAACAGAGTTCTTTTTGTATCACCCCGCTCACCCTTTTTTTATCGATTTCTTTTTTTTTTGAAGTTTCCGATAAAATACTTATTTATTAAGTTAGGTCATAGGTCTCGTGTCAATTGCAAAATATCTCCTTTATTCAAAGACTTCTTAAAAGAAAAGTAAAAATTCTATCGTACTAAACTAAGTAAGGACGGAAAGGAAGAAAGCGAGCAAATCCACCAATTCCTCATCCTCAAATCAGTCCTTCCGGGGGTATTGTCGCAATAAATACATAATTATAGGAGTTAAAAAGTATTGATATAGTTCACAGAAGCAAACGGCAACGAGTTAAGTTAATAAAATAAGAAAAAAGTACGTTACGTACTTTTTTACATTTTCATTCTAGGATTAAATTAAACAAAAGGATTCGCAAATAAAAGCGCTAATGCCACAACCAGCCCATAAATTGTTAAAGCTTCCATAAAAGCTAGACTAAGCAATAAAGTACCTCGTATTTTTCCTTCTGCCTCTGGTTGTCTTGCAATACCTTCTACGGCTTGGCCCGCAGCAGTACCTTGACCAACCCCAGGCCCAATAGAAGCAAGCCCTACGGCCAATCCAGCAGCAATAACAGAAGCGGCAGAAATCAGTGGATTCATGATGATAGGTTCCTCGCACCAAAAAAAAATGGTTAATGATACAATCAACCAATGAATTATTACTTATTTGATCATCAAAGTCTATCGAGTCAAAGTAACTAAAGCTTCGAATAAAAAAATAAATAATATAGATAGGGATAACCCCTATATATATAATATATAACTAGATATATATCTAATATCACATATACGTTTATTTCATAACGTAAACCATCCGCTTTTTATATTGAATCGAATTCTAGAATAATTCTTCGAAAGATATGCAGGAACTGAACTTATTGACATTCCATATATCTAGTGTGACCCCCCTAACCCATCCACCATTTCGTAATATCGTCTATCTTTCCTCCTACAATTCTCATCGTATATATATATGTATTTCTATCTATTATATTTCCCACCCAAGAACCCAGTAGACTGCCTTGAACGATGGATTTTCTCAATTGGGATAAGCTTAAAAAAAAAAAAAGACTATTTATTTCGAAAACTAATCAATGATGACCCTCCATGGATTCCCCTATATAAGCCGCGGCTAAAGTTGCAAAAATAAGAGCTTGAATACCGCTTGTAAATAATCCAAGAAACATGACAGGTATAGGAACTACTAAAGGTACTAAAGAAACAAGAACAACAACTACTAATTCATCAGCCAATATATTTCCGAAAAGTCGAAAACTAAGAGATAAGGGTTTTGTGAAATCTTCTAGGATATTAATTGGTAAAAGGATTGGAGTTGGTTGAATGTATTTTCCGAAATAACCCAATCCTCTTTTGGTAAGACCCGCATAAAAATATGCCGCTGACGTGAGTAAAGCTAAAGCAACAGTAGTATTTATATCATTCGTGGGGGCGGCTAACTCCCCATGAGGTAACTGTATGATTTTCCAAGGTAAAAGGGCACCTGACCAATTAGAAACAAAAATAAATAGGAACATAGTTCCAATAAAGGGAACCCAAGAACCATATTCTTCTCCAATCTGAGTTTTGCTCAAGTCTCGAATAAATTCAAGGACATATTCGAAGAAATTCTGCCCGTCGGTCGGAATGGTTTGCGGATTCCGAACAGCTATGAGGACTGAACCTAATAAGATAGCAATTACGACCCAAGAAGTGATAAGTACTTGGGCATGAACTTGTAAACCTCCTATTTGCCAATATAAATGTTGGCCTACTTCTACACCTGATATATCGTATAACCCTTTGAGTGTTTTAATGGAACATGGTATAACATTCATATTGTCCTCTGACAGAAATCAAACTTAAAAAAAAAAATTATTTTGATTCAACCGCCACTTTCTCAACTCATCTGCTTTTATCATTAATCATATATTTAGGATACAAAAAAATTATATAACATAATATCAATATCCTATTTTATCTCTTTTTAAAAATTTAAGACAAGATATAGTAACCGATCCAATAAATCAAAATAATAAAAAAAGTAATTAACTAAATCTTATTATTCTTAATCATAACATAATCATAATCAACGACTTCTTATATAGCTAGAACGACCCTCACAAATTGCGGATACTAATTTGTTAAGAATCAATCGGATTGAAGCTATAGCATCATCGTTGGCTGGAATCAAAATATCCGCGAGATCCGGGTCACAATTTGTATCGATTAAACAAATCGTCGGAATTCCCAAAATGACACATTCTCGAAGAGCCGTATATTCTTCTTGCTGATCAACGATGATTACAATATCGGGCAACCCAGTCATATATTTGATCCCACCCAGATATGTTTGCAAAATAGATAATTTTCTCTTCAGCATTGCTGCATCTCTTTTAGGGAGACGGTTGAGTTTCCCCATCTTTTGTTCTGCTCTTAAGTCTCTGAACCTCTGAAGTCTCGTTTCTGTAGTGGACCAATTCGTTAACATACCACCGAGCCATTTTCTATTAACATAATGACATCGAGCCCTTTTTGCAGCTGATGCTACTAAATCCGCTGCTTTATTTTTGGTACCAACGATTAAGAAGTTTTTTCCTCGACTTGCTGCATCAAAAACTAAATCACAGGCTTCTGATAAAAAGCGAGCAGTTCTAGTAAGATTTATAATATGAATACCTTTACGCTTTGCAGAGATGTAAGGGGCCATTCTGGGATTCCATTTCTTAGTACCATGACCAAAGTGAACTCCTGCTTCCATCATCTCTTCCAAATGGATGTTCCAATATCTTCTTGTCATTTTTCCCACGTTTTCTCTTTTTTTTTTTTGTTTTTAACAAATAAATAATTGTTCCTACGGAACCTTCTACCAGGATTGGCCGTTGATACACAGCCCAAACCATAATTTTTTTATTACTTACTTCATTTCTTAATTTTATTTATCACCAAATCAATAACTAAAAAGTAAAAATAAAAAATCTCTCCTTAGGAATTCTGAATTTGCGTAAATGATTTTTCTGATGTGTCATAGAAATTGCTTGGGGTACAAGAACAAAAAATTTCTCTATGGTGTAACAAAATATCTCTCATTTCCAACTCGAATAGATTTTTCTTTTTGATTTCCAAATAAACGTTTTTGTCTTGCTTTGAACGGTGCACTAATTTTTTGAATCCGGTACCGACAGGAATAACCCCCCCCAGAACAACATTTTCTTTCAGACCCTTCAACCAATCAATACGACCTCGTAGAGCAGCTTTTGCTAAAACTCTAGCAGTTTCTTGAAAACTTGCCTCGGATATGAAACTTTGAGTATTCAAAGATGCCCTCGTTATTCCCAGTAAAGTTGCCCGATAACAGATCGCTTCGTCTAAAGCACGCCCTGCTCGTTCTGCTCGCAACAATCCGATTAATTCTCCGGGTAAAAAAACATTAGACATTCCATCTTCTGAAACCAACACTTTGGATGTTACTTGCCGTACAATAATCTCTATATGTCTATTATGGATCTGTACCCCCTGGGATCGATAAACCTTTTGTATCTTATTAACCAAAGAGATACGACTTTGAGCTATGGTTAGTTCAGCCCCAATTAAGAATCCCCAAGGAATTCCAAGAATTCTTGGTATACGTTCGTTCCAACCTTCAACTCTCCTTTCAAGGTTCATCGATATTGAACCAATCGAACGCACTTCTAAAATTTGTTCCACTTTTGGAAGACCTTGCGTTATGTCACCAGATCGGGATTTTTCATATATAAATGTAACTAACGTATCTCCTTCAGAAAGGGTTTCTCCATAATGCCCATGAACAGTCGCTCCTGGAGTGGCCAAATAGGGCTTAGCCGATCTTATAATTAAGGAATCGACATGAACAATTAAAATTTGACCAGATTTTTTTATGTGTAGTCCATATTTTAATAGACATATATTTTCACAAATAAATTGTCCAATGCTAATTATTGTGGATGTCTTTTCACAATAATTGTGATGTAGAAAGTACCAATTCAAATGGAATGGATTCAAAATGATGTTATTGCATGGACCGGGATTATAAATCCTCCTATTTTCATCTATTAAACAGTATTTAAGTACTTCAAGTACTTGGAAAGTCTGTTTAAAATTGCCAAGCAGCCAATATTTGTTTAACAAGATCTGATTATGGGTTATTAAATGGTAAGATGAATAAAAGTTCACTATTTTAGGTACAATAGTACCTAAGAGACTCGACAAATCTTTAATTGGGTTTCTGGGATTCGATTCTTTTGTCACATTGTTATATTTCGAACCGTTGAATGGGCCAACTCGAAAACAATTGAATGATGACAAAATTATCAAAGATTGGGATTCCTTATTTCGATTCAACAACGTAGCAATAGTTCCTTGATGCTGGGTAACTAATGGAATCCTCGCTTTGGAATAAAAAGGATTGATATTGGTACGATCTAATCCATTATTGGGAATCAATCCCGAACCCGCCGTATCATACCTTTTTCCGGTATATGAAATAATAGACTTGACTAATTCAATTCTTATGAAATCGCGAATCAGATCATTTGCCCTTACCTCAACAAAGGAAGCATGAACCTCTTCTATAGAACCGTTTTTTTCTTGGTCCCAATTCAATACTAAGCAAGTCCGAACTAATTGAATACTTGTCTGAGAAATTCCTCGAATTGACTTTCCATTTCCATAAAGGATATAATTGACAACTCTAAGTTGGACATTATCTTTTTCCTGTAATAGATCTTGAGGAAAAAGTTTTTCTAAATTTATCCCATCAGCTATCTCATATGTGACTACGGGCCGAACTAAAACAAAATACTTTTTTTTGGTAGGTGTGATCCGTTGGACATAGATCCAATTTTTCAATTTTTTTGATTCATTAGAATTTTCTGTTCCTGGTGGTATCAAAATGCCGCTGTGTCTGGATATCTTATCTGTCTCTCCGGGAAAATGAATATTTCCAGAAAAGATCTTTAGTTCAATACTTTTTTTTTTTCTCTCCACTCGGACTAATCCACCTACTCGGCTTCTTGTATTTAAAGCGAGTTGTGTATCTACTCCAATGATACTATTGTTCCGGACCATTATGGACGAAGATCCGGGTAAGATATGCACTTCTTCGGGAATAAAAAAAAACCGATCCACTTTCATTTGGTATTTCGGACTAAATTCTTTTGCTCCTCGATACTCAATCAAATCTTCTTTTTTTACGATTGAATTCACCTCTACGGTCCCATATTTAGTAATTCCCGAACTCTTTCTTCTGTATCGTGGATCATCAAAAAAGGCAAGAATACTATTTCTACGTAAAATACCATTTATGGGTATTTCAATGGAAATACCAAAAGAGGGTATTAGTTCTTTCTCTCGTTCTTGATCATATTGTAATGGGATGAGAAATCCATTTCTTCGCCTTTTTGCCAAGAAATCAAAACTCTCTTGGAGAATCGAAGGATATATGAAATTCCAACGACCATTGGATATGATTCGATCAAGTCTTGAATAGTCAAGAATTTCCCTATCTTTTTTACCAGAAGGATCCAACAATAATTTATGTCTTACTCGATCATTAGTGATTGAGAGGTCAGAGATACCTATCTCGTCGACAGAAAAAGAATGAACATTTATTTGATCTTGATCCTTGTGGAGCGAAGAAGACACTAGACGGGATGATCTGCGCGGACCTCCTGCTAATATCCATAAATGACTTGTTTTTGGTAATAGATGAACATTACTATATGTATATTCAGGTGCATGGTAGACATCGGTACTCCAGTGCATTTCTCCCTCTGATTCAGAATAAATATGTTTTCGAACCTTCTCTTTAAAATGAAAAGTGGACGTTCCGGCACGAATCTCGGCAATCACTTGCTCAGATTCTACATGTTGATCATTTTGAACTAAAATCAAACTTTTTGGTGGAATATTCACATTATGTATAATATCCCGACTCTCAATAGTTACATACAAGTCTATAGAACATAGAAAAGCAGGATGCCCATGGCGGGTACGTGTGGGATGAACCAAATACTCATTGAACTTTATTTTTCCATTAGAAGGAGCTCGTACATGTTCGGCAGTACCACCTGTGAATACTCCACCCGTATGAAAAGTTCTTAATGTTAGTTGAGTCCCCGGTTCCCCAATCGATTGACCCGCAATAATACCTACGGCTTCTCCCAATTCGACCAGGTCGCCGTGGGTGGGGCTTCTGCCATAACATAATTGACAGATCCAAGACGTATTCCTGCAAGTAAAGGGGGTTCGAATATATATTGGTTGTGCTCGAAAGGTTGTGAATCGATTGGCAAGCCCAATCCCAATATCTTGATTTCGAGTGGCAATGCATCGTATCTTCGTATATATGTCGTCTGCTAATACACGACCAATTAGGGTTTGGACAAAAATCTTTCCTGCCATCCCGTTTCGAGGACTCAAGGAAATACCTCGGATAGTACCACAATCTGTTCTACGTACAATAATGTGTTGAACTACTTCAACAAGTCTACGTGTGAGGTATCCAGCATCTGATGTTCGTACAGCAGTATCCACGACTCCTTTTCGAGCTCCGTAGCAGGAAATTATATATTCTGTCAAAGAAAGCCCTTCGCGTAAATTGCTTTGAATGGGTAAATCAATCATTTGTCCTTGAGGATCCGACATTAATCCTCTCATACCTACTAATTGATGTACCTGAGATGCATTTCCTCGAGCTCCCGAAAAGGACATTAGATGGACTGGATTAGAGGGATCGGTCATCCGAAAATTAGGATTCATTTCTTGTCTCAAATATTCACTTGTGGCATACCATATCTCAATGGATTGACGTAATTTTTCTACCGCGTGTACATTCCCATAATTATGGTGTTTCTCCAAAATAAAACTTTGTTGTTCAGCATCTTGGACTAACCATCCTTTAGAAGGTATTGTTAAAAGATCATCAATCCCTAATGAAATAGATGTAGCAGTGGCTTGCTGGAAACCCAAAGTCTTCACTTGATCCAGGATATGTGATGTATATGCCATTCCGAAATGATCTATTAATCTGCTAATAAGTCGTTTCATAGCAGTTCCATCTATCACTTTATTGTGAAAGAACAGATCGGCCCGTTCTGCCATAAGTACCTCCATATTCCGCTGAGTAGGATTCGACAACGGGCCTGAGTCAGTGATTCGAAAACTTCCTTTCCTCAATCTTGATTCACATAGAAATTTCAAAATTATGATAATACCTGTGAAATTCGACAGACCCGACTTACTGCGGGCGCAGGAGGTATCATCTAATCAAATTTCTTAGTTTAGATAGTGTATGAGTAGGCCCTACAAAACCCCTGTACGGCTTCTTCTATTTCTCGATAAAAAGAAACATGACCAATAGTGGTTCGAATGTATATAGAACAGATTTCTTTTTTCACACTTCCTACTATTAGATAGTGCCCATAAATCTCATGATAAGTACCCAAAGATTCATATTGAACTTCAATGGGAACTTCTCTTGAGCCAATGACGCGTTGATCTAGCCGCCACCAGAGCCAAAAAGGATTATCTAAATTGATTCGTTTCTGCCGATAAGCTCCAAGTGCATCATAGGAACTACAAAAATACAGTTCCTCCTCTTTCGTATACTTATAATTATTATTGTCAACTATTTGATTTTTGTAGTTTCTGTAATTACATGGATTATACCTATTTGCACAAATACCCCGCCGATTCCCGATCGTTAATACATAAAGTCCGATAAGCATATCTTGAGTTGGTACGGAAATGGGATCTCCAATAGCTGGAGACAAGAGATTCATATGAGAAAACATAAGTAAACGGGCCTCCGCTTGAGCTTCCAAAGATAAAGGTACATGAACAGCCATTTGATCCCCATCAAAGTCTGCATTAAAACCCTTACAAACTAATGGGTGTAAACAAATAGCACGTCCCTCCACTAAAATGGGTTGGAACGCCTGTATACCCAATCTATGCAGGGTGGGTGCTCGATTCAACAATACAGGATGCCCCTGGATAACTTCTTGAAGTATTTGCCATACAATTGGCTCTTTTTCCCGAATTTTACTTTTCGCAATTCCTATGTTAGAAGCAATATGTTGTCTGATTAGACCACGAATTACAAATGTTTGGAAAAGCTCTATTGCTATTTCTCGAGGTAATCCACATTGATGTAATGAAAGCGAAGGGCCCACGACAATGACGGAACGCCCCGAATAATCGACCCGTTTACCAAGCAGAGTCTCACGAAATCTTCCCTCTTTGCCTTCAATTACATCTGAAAATGACTTGTAAACTTTATTATGACCATCCCTCATGGGTTGCCCGCGTATCCCATTATCAAGAAGTGTATCCACAGCCTCTTGTACCAATTTTTCCTGACACATTACCAATTCTCCTGGCGTAGACCTACTTGTTGCTAATAGATCGGTAAGAGTATTGTTCCGATAGATAACTCTTCTATAGAGTTCATTAATATCTGAACTCATTAGTTTACCCCCATCTATCTGAATGATTGGTCTCAACTCGGGAGGAAGGACTGGTAATAGGCACAAAACCATCCATTCTGGTTCGACATTTGTTCGAATAAAATGTTTAGCTAATTCCATGCGTCTAACCAAGAAATCTTTTCTTCTTCGAATTTTTCTATCCTCCCATTCGTTTCCAGCGGGCTCTTCATCTCCTAATTCCTTCCATTCTACCAATGAATTATCTATAATAATTCGCAAATCCAAATCGGCTAATTGTTCTCTGATAGCACTTGCTCCTGTAGAGATTTCCCGATTTCGAAATGTCTCAAAGCCTTGGGTAGTAAAAAAAAGTGGGATGCTGTATTTCCAGGATTGGATTTCATACTCGAATAAACCTCGTAATCGTAAGAAAGTAGGTTTTTTCACTACGGGCCTAGCAAAAGAAAAATTGAGATAGGTTCCTATCCTGGATTCCCCCTCTTTAAAATCGGACATGAGGGTTTCCTCTCATCCGGCTCAAGTAGTTACACCAAATAAAGAAGGGAGTTCTTTTTTTTTATTGAACAAAGTAAAAAAAAACCCTACAAAGAACTACTCTTTACTCAAGTTACCGGTAAAGACCAACTTTTCATTAATTCATTTTTCTTTTGACTTTTGAACTTTCTGAATGACTTATTTACGACAAAATTGAAATGTGAAATTATTGAGTAGTCTACCTCCCCTCAAATGATGAATCCTCCTTTCCTTAAACTTAAAGGAATACTTTGGAACTCGTAAGGGATTTACTTGTCTATATATCGTTTCGTTCCATTCGATCTTTTAGGCCCCTACTCACCTCGATGGTTATGTCATGATGTCCCTTGAAGTATATATGCGATAGATAGACTTCTGTAACCATGCCATATTTGCTTGCTTGAATAGAATCTCTCTCTAAAAGAAAAGAAATAGAACGGCTAATTCTACGAAAAAGTCTTTTTGTTTTTCACGAGGTATAACTAGCAATTCCCGTTTATCTGTTACGGAATCGACCATAGATCAACTCCCCTTTCATTTGGAAGTATTGAATACACCCATAATTCTGAGCTTCATGTTACTCCTTCCAAGACACATGTCAGAGTCAGGGGCATCCCAATCAGATTGAATGGGATGACAGTTTATTAGTCCGAATCTGTAAAATGAAAATATCGATCAAATCACACATCGCAGTATACTAGGCCTTCTAATTCCTTAAGGGGCTTATCTAAAAGATTCGCGATATAACTCGGAAGACGTTTCAAATACCACACATGAGTTACT
>Ga0209468_1000238_pt1:20000-25000 | contig 26948 bp, 18 predicted proteins | sample GraSoiAngelo_102_FD_185871 | JGI IMG/M metagenome (GOLD analysis project Ga0209468, IMG submission 185871) | Grasslands soil microbial communities from the Angelo Coastal Reserve, California, USA - 14_0903_02_40cm (SPAdes) (version 2) | ecosystem: Environmental > Terrestrial > Soil >...
ATTAAATGGTGAGAGTCAATTCCGGGATTCAGAACGAAGTCTAGGTATCCAAAGGTTCCTAAAAGACACTCCGTTTTTGCTACTAGAATTGAAGAAAAGATTATACGAAAGTCTATGATCTCTTAAACGGCCTTTATTAAATTAATTTCTAATTTAAAGTAGTGTCTCGCGACTCCCTCCGTCTGGTATTAAATTAGATCGGGTACGATGATGGGAAATCAATTTAGGAGTTGTGAAAAGACCCGAAGATACTTTGTATCCAGACTCGCGAGAGGCTATGAGTGCTCAGACATGCAATCAGAATGGTTGGTCTGCTCTTATAGAGTAAAGAAAGGTCGAAGTTGAAAAAAAAAGGAGTAAAAGAGTAGTAATAGTGGTGGTGGGTTCTCCCGATTCTTTTACAGACAGTAAGCTTAGATCAAATAGGAAATAGAGGTATCTGATAGATAGTTATCTATCTTGATGGTATATTTTTATGCTTTTTGCTTAGTAAAAAAAGGTATCAAAACAAACAATAGGTCTTACTATTCTATTCTTACATACTCCATTAGAAGAGCATCCCTTTGATATTTGATATTTCCAAAGAAACAGCGTGTGTATCATCGTATTTGTACTTAATGCTTCCTGATTCTACCGGAAACCCTAAAATATAGAAAGTTGTTATGAGTGTATTCATTAAATTAGTTTGGTTCATCAGCAGTCTTAAGTCAGAATCCTATTTTGACTCTGCACCGTTGATTCCACTATGATTATTAATCAATAATAGAATAATTTCTTCATAGAAAAATAGAAAAATAGGGGACATAATTCACATGGATATAGTAAATCTTGCTTGGGCTGCTTTAATGGTAGTCTTTACATTTTCCCTTTCACTTGTGGTATGGGGAAGAAGTGGACTCTAGGGTGGGGACACTATTTAATTGATTACTCAATTGCTCAATCGAACTGTATCAATTTTTTATTCATCCTTTTGCGAAGTCAAAAAAAAAATGTCTTCAAAATTGTACTGGAATACAAATAAGAAATTTATTACCATAATTGTATTTAGAAACTCAAATATATGCATGATAGGAGATTTTTTCCAACCAAAATTTTCCAAAATAGAATATTTTGGTGAATCAGCTTTTATCAGAATTATGGATATTACAATAAGAAGACCAATACCTATTTTTTTTTCCCTTTTTTTTACTTTTACCTTTCTGAAAGAAAGTCGTTCCGCTATTACGACAATATATATTTTCTTTTTACTCGAACGAGTGATTCACATATCACACAGTTAACATTTGTTTTAGACTCCTAGAAATTTTTTATGCTTTTTTTGAATCATCTCGTGTTTAAGTATGAAAAATGGACAGGGTCTACTCTACTCCTTTTCCAAATCCGAAGAAATTACCGCATAACTACGCGGATGATCCGTTAATTGTTCAATCAATGACTTCTTGTGAGATGGGAAATCAAAATAAAAGAAATAGAATTAGAGTGCTATCTATATGTACATCTAAATCTAATATATGCACATACATATTGAAATTTGATCCATATGAAGCCTAGATTCGTATACAATACAACTTTATATAATAAAAAATAGTATACAATACCAGTAGCTAGTGTGGTAGAAAGAACTATATATAGTTCTTTCTACCACACTAGCTTAGTAGATACTTACTAAGATACTTCTGATTCCAGCCCACTCATTTCATTTAAGACTTAGAGTTTGAATCCTTTTTTTTTTTCATTTCTTGAATCATTGAAAAGAACAAATAATTCAAGTTTCGTGCAAATTAATCATTTTGGCTGACTGTTTTTACATAGATGATAAGTAAAAAAGCAGTAGGAACTAGAATGAACAGTGCAGTAGCAATAAGTGCGAGAATATTGACTTCCATAATCTTCTTTTTTTTGTTTCGCAATAACTCGGGATCTAATCCCATAGAGATGAAAAATTTGACTCCTGTAAATTCAAAGGGATGAATTGCATCCTGATGATTGATACTGAATCAGATCAATATTATGAATAACAATTTCTGATCTATCAAATGAATTCATCGTCGAGAATTGAATAGTATAACATAGGAAGACCTTTTATCCATACTAAATCAAAAATACCATTTTTGATTGGATCAGAAATACCCATCATTGGATTTTCATCCCCCCCCTTTTTTACTTTTTCTTTTCTATTCTATAAATCTTCCTTATTTAACTTCCCTACTTATACATATACATAGAATTATGTACATAAAATTATAAGGTATCATATGCCGGTATTCTCTGGGGCATACACAGATCCAAATAATATAAGTGAGATGGAAAAAAGAAGGGATTAAGTAGAAAAAGTGGAATATTCGAACAAATGGAATTTACTAAGAATAAAGAATAAGAAAGGGGATGTTGCTTGGTTGGTCTTTTATTTATTTTAGTTATATTTAATAGTATATCCTCTTTATTGAATTGGGATTGGAACGTATACATGAAAAATTCAGTATGCAATTTGAATGAGAATGAAATAGATTGTTTTCAATTCAATTAGTATTAATAATTTAGGATACACAAAAAAGCCGTAAAATTCGAAAAAAAAGTGTGTTTTAACCTGAGAAGTACTCCGTCGGGTAATTAAATTATATTAAGTTCATTGTGTATTGTATAATAAATAAACGAAATCTATTTATGTCTGTACCTCCATAAAAATATGGACATTCTATTCCATTTCGTTGATCAAGAGCAGTCGAAAAAGAAAGTGAGTATGATATCTCTTAAATTGAAAAAACTGAATATAGTCAGTCTGAATATAGCAATACTGCCGATTGATTGTACCAATCTACATATGTCTCTCCCTTATCAATCAGTACTAGTAAAAGAAATTGAAATTCCCGTATTTGTCTGATGATAAATGCGAAACAAAAACAAAAGAAATCAAAATCCCCTCCCCGCGCCGGGATTCTTTTTTGCTCCCCGTCCCCCCTTTCGCGAAAAATAGAGAAATGAATTCATCGGATCCTAGTTCGGGACTGGCGGGGCTCGAACCCGCAGCTTCCGCCTTGACAGGGCGGTGCTCTGACCGATTGAACTACAATCCCAGCGAGGTGTATAGCATACATATTCTTATGGTTTCATAAGAACATTCTACTTACTTGTCGTGTTGGAACATAACAGATACGCGAATAATATATTGATATCATATCCACATAAACACGGGCTTTAGTGAGAGTGGCGCAGATTATTTAGTAACAAGTGATTATTTATTTTATTGTTAAAAATAGAAAAGAAATCCTTCTTTCAATGAGATGAGAAAAAATAAAGACCCTTTTGACTTTAAGTATCATAAATCTAGATTTGAAAAAGATTAGAATTAGAACAGATGAGAAAAAAAAAAAAAAAATAGATAGAGCAAAGAAATTGACCCTTTTTCTTTACTTTTACTTTAATTAACTTGAATTTCATTTCTATTTCTACATTTCTACGGATCGGACGTTTCTGTTTCTTTATCTGTCGGACAAATTAATTGGTTATATCATACTCATGGGGCGGTGCATTTTTGGGCCGAGCTGGATTTGAACCAGCGTAGACATGTCGCCAACGAATTTACAGTCCGTCCCCATTAACCGCTCGGGCATCGACCCAGGAAGAGTTCATTCTAGGCTTATTGATAATCCACGATCAACTTCCTTTCGTAGTATACCCTACCCCCAGGGGAAGTCGAATCCCCGTTTTCTCCTTGAAAGAGAGATGTCCTAAACCACTAGACGATGGGGGCATATCCGCCCGACCGTCATCATACTATGATGATAGTATGAACAGTTTTTTGGAATTGTCAATATAATCTAAGGGTATGGCTAGATCCGAAGAGTCTTTCTATGTTATGATTCTGTAGAATTTTAACATTTTTTTTTTGTTTGATGCTTCATGAATGAAACATCCCATACTATTCGATATAACGATAGGATTCCTTCAGTTCAGGCAACGATTGGTCCGACAGAAAAACAGGGGCCCATTTAATTTATTTTCTTCCATTTTCATTCATTGCTTCGTTTCTCGTTCAGATGAAATATAATATGCCTATCACTATTTCACACTAAGCCAGAAAATGCAAAACCGAGAAAAATTTCCCCCCACTTTCTATTTCTAGGTAAATAAAATTTTGAGTTTTGAGTCTACTGCATATATGTAGTAAACTCATACTGAAAATAGCTAATTCATAAATTGAATAGGGCCCTTTTAACTCAGTGGTAGAGTAACGCCATGGTAAGGCGTAAGTCATCGGTTCAAATCCGATAAAGGGCTTTTTCATGAAACTCAAGTCTTAGTCTTCGTTTTTCAGCGGAGAATACAGATTCTTGTTAATATATATAATATAATAAAAAAATGCAACCGCCCATTATAATGAGTTCTTATTATTATGATTTAAAGTGAAAAAGTTGAACATTTAATCATTGTAATAATGACTAATTGAACTTATTTGGGGGATTCTACCCTGTCCTGTAGTGACATAGGAGTCCTCTTCATATCTTAATATTTTATTATTCTATTTCTATTCCATTTTTTTTGTCCTGGGACATAACATAAATATTTTAGATATCCAATATTCCTACTTATTATTTTTTATTTTTATTTAATTGAATCGCCAAACCAAAAGTATTCCTACTTCCCCATTGTTCCTACCAAATCTACCGTAAAATTAGAAATAAAAAAGTAAGTGGACCTGACCCCTTGAATCATGACTATATACGCTATTCTGATATTTAAATTCGATATATATATTAAACTATAGAAAACGGGTCTTTTTATTTCCTTAGACTACACAAGAGTCGATATTTCTGATTTTGTCTTCTTGTTAATAGATGCTCCATAGGAAAAAATCCCTATTCTTTTCCGATACATATAAAAAAGTATATTTATTTCGAAAATCAATTTTTCAATATCTTTCCTTGATTTCAGAATCCAATTTTGTTGCTCTGTTCTAGCAATGCAATAGAGGACGAATGCGAGAAAGGGGCTTTCATTTC
>Ga0209468_1000242_pt1 | contig 26838 bp, 23 predicted proteins | sample GraSoiAngelo_102_FD_185871 | JGI IMG/M metagenome (GOLD analysis project Ga0209468, IMG submission 185871) | Grasslands soil microbial communities from the Angelo Coastal Reserve, California, USA - 14_0903_02_40cm (SPAdes) (version 2) | ecosystem: Environmental > Terrestrial > Soil > Grasslands ...
TTGCAATCGTCTACAAGGATCGATGGAGAACACCGAGCATGAGTTTGCGACGGAAGACTGTACCGCCCACCCAGAAGCATCCGCGATCGTCCTCTTCGGGTCGGAAGGAGCTGATTGCAAAGGAAAAGACCGAAAAGCAATCAGTGAGGAAGAGAACCGTCCTTGACAATCGCTTTCATAGAACCGTCCTTGACAATCGCTTTCATAGAACTCGAGTCGAGAACATGGAGCGCGCGAGTCGCGCGAAAGACGAGTTCCTCGCGATACTCTCGCACGAGCTGCGTACACCGATGACGGCGACGCTCGATCCAGCCACGCTCGCCGCGGAGATTAAGCGGTTAGCGCGGTAGCTCGTCACAATCTCCCTTCCCGTCGACCGCTGAAAGGCGCATGTAACGATTTGAAGGGTGGAGTCACTATCAGGTGAAGCGGAAAGGGTCCTATGAAGCCGCCACTGATCACGAGTGCGCTCCTGCTGTTCATCACGGCGGCCGCGGAGGCTGCGACCCCGGCACGGGTCCGGACCGCGACGGCACCGAGCATTTCGCTCGACCAGCCGGCATTGACGAGCCGCGCATTGCCGAACCAGCCGCCCAGGCAGATCGCCATCGCTGCGGTGCGGAGACGGGCGCAGCCTTTCGCCGGCCGGATGGAGCCGGCGGCGAGGGCGCAGGTGCGTATGTTGGCGGCACCGCGCCTCATCGAGCGCGCGAGCATCGACAAGGTCTCAGTCATCGCGCGCTTCCCGGTCGTGCGTGGGCTGCAGACCGGCGCGATCGTCGCCGCGGCGCGGGCCGATGTGCCGCTGCTCGCGCAAATGCGCACCGGAGTTTCGCCGGGCCACCTGCCCGACTTCGGCGCGATCAGGCTCGCACTGATCACCGAATTGGCGGTAGCCAACAACCCCGATCCGGCCACCTGGGGCAAGTTCCCCGAGGGCGGCGGCCTGAAGCTGCAGACCGCCGTGTACAACGGTCAAGCCACCGAAGTGACGTTCCTGGTGCGGACAACGCTGCGCGGCAACGCGACGCCTGACACCGTGCCGAGGCACTACATCCTGCAATACGTCGTCCTCGGCACCGCGGTGCCGGCCAACAACGCTCCGGGGCCGTGGCAGAGCCCGGCCGGCCTGGTCCTGTCGGTACCGGCCAAGGCCAAGGTGCAGGCGACACCGGCGACACCACTCCATGCCGCTCCGATCGCGGGATATGCTCCGAAGAGGTCGGCGTTCGGTTACTTCGTCGCGACTCTGCCGCCACCGTTCTTCAACGCCCGCATGTCGCCCGGTTCTTTCTATGTGCGTGTGGTGCCAGTGGCCGACCCAGCTCCCCGACCTGCCGTCGCGCCGGATCAGGCCGGTGCGCGCCGCACCCAGGCTGGTTCGCGTCCGCTGCCCGACGCGGAGCTGGCGGACCAACTGCGCCAACCGGTACCCGCGCCCGTCGCCCATCGCCCGTCCTCAGCAGTCAGCCGCGGCGCGCCGTCGAACTGGGTCCGGATCGACGTGCCCGGCAGTCTGGTCTCGCTGCAGTTCGCCGCGGCACAGAAACAGGCCGAGCAGGCGAAGATCAACCAGGAAATCGCCGAGCAGAAAGCGGCCCAAGAAGAAAAGCGGAAGGCCGAGCAGGCGACCAAGGACAAGGCCGCTGCCTTGTGGATCGAGAGGTTAGGGGCGCAGATCAGGATCAAGGACGGTTACGAGGTGGAGGTGCTGTCCTACGTCCCGCCGAAATTCCAGGACGACAGCGAAGCCGCTGAGAATTATCTGACACTCGCCACGGACATCAACTGGAGCGCCGGCGGCAAGGCGTTCGTCTGGGGGCGGGGCGAGAGTTATCAAGTCGGCTGGGCCCTGAACCTCCTGCAGAGCAACGTCGGTCCGGTGCAGCAGCTGTGGCTGCTCACGCAGGGGATCATCAACGGTCTCTCCGAGGGCTACGAGACGGCCAAGAACACGGTCGTCGGCGTGGTGGCCGACGCAATCTCCGGCAGCGGCATCTACCAGTGCCTGCAGGCGTGCCGGGCGACGCTCAAGAAGGCGCTGGAGCTCGCCTTGAGCTATTGCGGCATTCCACCCAGCATTCCCAGCACGCGCGAGCTCTACCGCGAGGGCTCGAACTACCTCGCCGCGAACCTCGCCAACGCCATTGTCGAACAGAGCATCGGCGTCGAACTGCCGGCCGGCGAGATCACCGATAAGATCAAGGCCGAAGCCAAGGACCTGGCGCGCGAGAAACTGTATCAGAGCTCAAAGAAGGGCATCGCCGCACTGGTCGCCCAACTCGGCTGCCCGGCCCCGAATGAGCCCAATTGCGGCATGGTCAAGAACAATCCCTATTCCTGGGGTATCCCGGACCCCTATTTCCGCAGCCGTCCGGCCATGGTCTACCTCCGCATCAAGCCCAAGCCGGGCGCGAACCTGGCTGGCACTTCTCCGTATTCACTGGAGTTGGAAGTCTCCGGCAGTTTCGTCTCGCCGCCGTCCCTTCCGCTGCGCTATATCCCGCCCGAAGGCATGGTCGTCCCGGTGGTGCTGACGCCGAAAACCTACAACTGGACCGTGGTCGGGCATCTCACCAAGAACACCTGCGACTGCGGCCAGCCCGTGTACATGGCGGGGCACAGCACCACGATCAAGATCTACACGATCCACACCGTCCGCAGCGAGACCGGGAACGCCGATTTCTCCACGCTGGAGAACTGGGCTACGCTCGATTTCGACGGCGCCTTCGTCCAGGACTTCCAGGACGGCGACATCTTCAACGGCTACAAGGGCGAGCTCAAACAGCAATGGGTGGTCCTGCCTTGATCCGCAGCTTCCGCCTGCGCCTCGCAACGGCTCTCAGCCTAAGTACTTCATTCGCTAAATCCGATCACAGAACCATCGCACCGTCATGCTGAGCCGCAGAGACGGCGAAGCATCTCAAAATACGTAACTTGAGATCCTTCGCTACGCTCAGGATGACGTGTGACTGAACTTTGGCGAATGAAGTACTAACTACTCCATTCGCTACGCGCTTAGCGCGATAGCGCGTCAGCCGACTTCATCGGCCCGCGCGATGCCGCGCTCCGACCACTCGCGCAGCATGTCCCGCAGCTTGCGATCGATTTTCCTCCCCTCCTCGCGCATCTGATCGCCGAGCTCGCGCATCTCACCGCCGAGGTCGCGCATGCGGTCGCCGAGGGCGCGCATCTTTTCGCCTTGCGCGCGCATCTGGCTGCTCAGCTCGAGCATGCGCTCGCGGTTGTCGGGATCCCCGGCCAGGCGCGACTGCTCGCGGCCGATGCGGGACTGCTCGCGGCCATACTCCGATTGCTGCCGCCCCAGCTCCGACTGCCGGCGGCCGAGCGCCGACTGCTGACGCCCCAGTTTCCGCTGCGGCTCGAAGAGCCGGTCGACCTCGTCCAGCGCGGCGCGGTCGAGGACGACATAGCGCTTGCCGTCCAACTCGTACCAGAGGAAATGCCGGCCGTAGTGATCGCGCAGCGTCTCCTGATCGACGTCGTATGCGGCATGGCTGCATACCTGATCGCCGTCGACGAAAACGTAGTTGCCGTGCACGCCGGCAATCGGCGAAAGCGGCGCGAGTGGCGCCAGCGGTGCCATCGGCGCGGGCGGCTCCGGCGGAACGGGCGGTTCCGGCGGCGCGGCGAATTGCAGCAGGGCGAACAGCGCGAGCATGGCGAGGCTCATGGTCATCGTCTCCTCATCTCTCTTCGACGTCCGCGACGGCTACCGCGTTAGAGGCTTGGCCAGGCCCGAGCGGATCGCGTCATCGATGAGCATCCAGAACCGCAGTTCGGCCTCGCGTTCCAGCTCTTGCTCTTTCTGGTCGAGCTCACGCTCGCGCCGCGCAACCACCTTCATTCGCGCGCGGAGCTCGGACAGCCGTTGCTCCTCGGCCGCGGTCCGGTGATCTTGATCCTGGAGCTCATCGATCTGGTCATCGAGCCGCGACTCCTCGCGGCCGACGGCCCGCTGCTCCGGCTGCAGCGCCATCTGCGGCGAGAACACCGCCAGCGTCTGCCGCTGCGTCTTCTCGTCGACGATGACGTACTCGCGCCCGTCACGCCGCACCCAGATCCCCTTGTTCGGGATGCGTTTGACTGCAGCCTCGATGTCGCGGACGCTGGCGCCGCTGATCGTCGAATAGTTGCCGATGGAAATGACGTAGGCGTCTCGCGGACTGCCCACGGCCGCGGTCGCGAAAAGGAGGATGAAGAAGAGTCGCATGACCATTCGACGGCCGCCGCGGCGGCGCGGTTAGCCGCAGCTCGTCACCATTCGCTCTCCTGCTCGTCACTTTCTGACACCTCACGCCACTATTTGCATTGCATGCTGGCGTTCATGCGCTGGATCATCGCGGCACTCCTCGCGGCCATCTCGCTCACCGCGTTCGCCGACAACACCAATCCCGCCGTCTCACCCGACGGAAAACGAATCGCGTTCGTTTCCGATCGCGACGGCAACGAGAACATCTACGTGATGGATGCCGACGGCAGTCACGCCGTGCAGCTCACGAAAACCGCCGACAAGAAAGGACCGCCTGTCTGGTCGCCGAACGGCAAGACGCTGCGCTTCTTCGTCTCGAACAAAGATCTCTCCCACATCTACGCGATCGACATGAAGAAACGGACCGTGAGCGAGATCGGCCAGGTCCCTGGCCGCGGCGCGCGCATCTCCAGCGACGGCAAGCGCGTCTTATGGGCCCTCGGCACCTGGACCGCCGTGCAGTTGATGGAGTCGGACGTCCACGACGCAAACGTGCGCCAACTCAGCGACGGCAAGTCCGTCATCTGGAGCCCCCGCTGGTCACCGGACGGACAGCGAATCGCGTTCACCGCCAACCCGACGAAGGACGACGTCAACATCTTCCTCATGAACGCCGACGGCTCCAACGTCCAGCGACTCACCCACTTCACCGAACACGCGCAGAGCCCCGCCTGGTCATACGACAGCACGCGCATCGCGATCCAAGCCGACACGAAAGACCGTGCACACATCTGGATCGTCAACCTCGCCGACGGAACCGCGAAGCAACTGGCGCCGCACGACGAGCCGTACATCGACGAATTGCCGGCGTGGTTTCCCGACGGAAAACGAATCGCGTTCACGAGCAATCGGAGCGGAAAGCTCGAGGTGTGGACGATCAACGCGGATGGGAGCGGATTGACGCAGCTGACTCACTCGCCGTGAGAGACTGTGATGTGGAGCGATGGGTTGCCGCCAATGGCCTTCACTTAAGGAATCACGGCCCCTCATCCGGCCTTCGGCCACCTTCTCCCCGCAAGCGGGGCGAAGGGCCACAAATTCGACGCACTCTTTAAGTCGCCCCTCGCCCCCTGACGGCTTTGCCCGCCGAGTCTTTCGGGCGGGCTAAAGCCAATGACCCCTAAGCCGCCCCCTCAGCCCGCCGATCGTCCGCACGCACGCAATTTCGGCCCGCAGGAAAAGCAAACGCTTCGCTTCGGAGACCGATAGCATTCGTGTTGGGCTTCATGCCTTTGCGTGGAAGCTCGATCGTTGTAGGTGGGAGCGAAGTACTTCGCAGGAGTCACGCGACGCGTCGGAAGACGCTGCAGCTCCGGGGGCTCGAGTCCCAATCGTCGGAAATTCATTGAAATAGGCTGAACTCGAATGGGAATGGAAGGAGGCGACAGTGCCCGTCAAACAGTGTATTCCAGAGTTAGGCGCACACAAGAACGCTACATGGCAGCGCGGCCCTATGCTATCGTAATCCCTAGTATGACGATTGTGATTTTCGCGGGTGCCGGCGCTTCAAAGGCGGTCAACCCACGCGAATACCCAGCCACCGTCGAGTTTTTTGAGCGACTACCTGAAACTATCAAGAGTCAAGCGATCTTCAAGCGGGTCCTCGAATATCTCACATCCAACTCGGAAAAGACGGAAACGGTCGACGTTGAGCGGATTCTGTGGGTACTTCGCGAACTAGACGCTTTCATCGGGCAGGCAGCGGACGCGCGAAGTGTACCCGGCTGGTTTCTTCGAGGTGACCGACTTGGAGTATCTGCGAATCTCAGTAACCTGTTAGACCCTGCCCCAACCATCCGGCAGAAAGTTTCAGCGTTGGTGGATCACATCAACGCGCGCGTTTATGATTTCTACGCTCGGCCGCCAGAAAAATACGAGCTTGAGACAAACTGGCTCGCCTTGCTGCGCCCCTTACTCGGATCACGCCAGCCGATTGAGCTGTTTACAACGAATTACGACATCAATATCGAAGTAGCGCTACAGATCCTTAAAGAGGACAACTCTATCCAACAGCAGATACAGACAGGTCGCGGCTCTGGCGTCTACCCATTGCTTGATGAGTCTCTCTGGGCGCGTGGTGTTCAAGAGCTGCCTCGACCTGTGGGTCTTTTAACAAAGTTGCATGGTTCGGTCGATTGGAGTCGTGGGTCACAGGGAATCTTCGTGGGTGATCCACTCTATAAAGGATCACACGAGAAGCAAGTTATTCTGTATCCAGGCTTTAAAGGCACACCTGCAGTGGAACCATTTGCACTATTTCATCATTACCTCGCTGGTGCAGTTGCAAAAGCGTCGGCGATCATATTCATAGGTTTTGCCTTTCGTGACGACTATATCAACCAAATCCTAAGCCGTTTCACGTCCTCCTACGCCAAACTGTACATAATTGATCCGGCGGAGTCTCTCCCGGGCGTACCTTATCCGCAAGAACGGGTAATGCACCTAAAATCGTCGTTCAGCGAGAGCATAGTCGCCATATCACGTATCCTGAATGCATTGATCGCTTCGAATCGCGGCGCCTGACTCGAGCGTACGGCCGAGAAGATGGGTGACAAACAGACCGAGAACATAGGTTACGCCCGGTGGCGCTCGGGAATCGCTTGACGGTTGCTTTCGTGCGCTGATCTGCCAATACGCGGAGCGTCAGCCGCTGATTCAATTCGTACGAACATACTCTGTCGATACGATGGGCTGATCTTCGATCACGCAGGGACACGGCCTGCGACGGGTCGTGCTTTCTCTGCCAGCGGACTCGAACGCAAGTCGGTAAATCTCGTTACTGCCCAGCCCTTAAAGGCTTCGTCTTGCGCGTCGGACACCCAGCAGCATACCCTTTGCTCATGGCATTCGAGGCATGCCCGTACTGTCTTGCTGACGTTCGCGTTACCTGGTGGGACCACTTCGTGGGTCTCGCAACGCAATGTCGCCAATGCGGCGCATATTCGGGACCGCCCTGGTCGCTACGCCGAATGGTGACCGTGCTGTTTGCAAGTCTACTCGTCAATGGCCTCGTAATTTTTCTCGTCGCCCGCCCTGCCAGAGCGTTAGTTTTGTTGATCTTCTATGTCGGCAGTGTCGCAGGTCTTATAGCAGCGTCGTCGGCGTCACAAAGTGACGGCTTGTTTTTCACGGCTCTTGTCGCCGTCATTCTGGGACCTATGTGCATTTCTGCTGTCGAGTACTACTGGCATGCAAAGTATCTTGCGGATGCACCAATCGTGGCGTCGCGGTGGGCGGCAAGTCAGAGTAGCCTCGATCAACTCCCCGATTCCTCTGATAAGGCAACAGCATTCGTGCAACCGGCGCCGCAGTTCCTCGGCACCGCTGATATGGAGCGTCTTCGAAATGAGATCGAGATAGCGATATTCCATCACACCGATCGCCTTGCCTTCTTGGCAGCGTTTTCATACTTCGTTGCCTCGTTATGCGCGGGAGTGGCCCTTCTCGAGAACAACTGGGTATCTCTATCTTGCTCGTTCATTCTTAGCGGGCTGGCCTACTCTGCCAAAACGCATGAGAGTAGAGTTTTCGCGCTTCTGTATGTAGCTCTCGCCGCTGGTATCTTTGCGAACGCGGTCCGAAATTCGGTGTTGGGTGTGGATGATGGCTCGAGCTGGCAAATAGCCTTCGCAATATTCGTTCTGGGGCTGGGCACGACAGCAACTACCGTTGCCTTGGCGCGGCTCCGGCGCATTCGAAGGCGAATCCCTCTCAAGCCCGCCGAGCATCTGCGCGATTAATCATGGCCGCCCAACTCGAGCCAGAAGCCGACACGGCCAGGCGCTGGCCCGGTCGGCTTCGGCACGTGGGCCCTGGCCGTGCAGCTTAGGCTCAAGCCGTTAGCCCGATGCAACGAACCTTATCGTTTCCGGCTCGAGAGAAAAACCGAAGGAATGGACCTGGCGCACCAAGAACGCGGTATCGTTCCACGCGTGAGATTCGAGATCGTCAGCGACATTCGCGCGACCGAGATCATCGCCTCGGGACACGGCATTCACATCCTATCTCGGCTGGTTCGTCTCTACGGACGCGCCAACTGGCGCAAAATGAAAGGGTTAGCAACTGTGCGGCTAGAGGATGGTACGATTACTGAAGCCGAAGTCCATTGGTTTGAAGCGCACGGCATCGGCAAGCGCAGAATGAAGATCAAACGACTGATTGAGCAGGTATGAGCGAAATCGTCAGGCAGTTCGCAGTTTGCGTGCGAAACGAGGAGCATGAGGAGTCACTTGAGCTACGCAAGATCTACGAAGTCCTCGAAGATCTGACCGCGGCCAAGCACAACATGATCCGGGTTATCGACGAAGAGGGTGAGGATTACCTCTATCCCAGGGACTGGTTTCTTTCGATTCAGCTGCCGCACAATATAGAGGAAGCGATCCTCGACATGACGCACTCGTAAGGTGTGGTGTATGCGGCGTTCGCCCATAGCCTCCTTTCACGAGATGGCCACATAAGCTCCGATGCAGCCAGTACCTGGAGTCATGGCCGGCAGATTCGCGGAACAGTTTGCCGGCGACAAGGTCGAGTTTTCAGCCGACGAAATTGTGGCGTTCTTCCGCCTCTACTCGTCACTGGTACCGTCGCTTGAGGCTACGATGCGGCCTACCCGGGCAGCTTTGTTTGTTCGATCATTGTACGCGCTGGACCCAACTCGAGACAGAAGCCGACACGGCCCGGCGCTGGCCCGGCAGCCTAGCTGCAACCGTTTTAACTTAAGAGATTCCACAGCGGGATCTCGGGGTGCGGCCTGACATCCGACATGTTGAAACCTCCATTCGGCCGGTCAGGCTAAAGCCCGCCGCTCCACCGTCATCCAGAGCTGGTGGAGCGGCGACGAATGATCGAACGCCTTTGTCGCAGGTGGACCGATGACGACCGTCTTTCCCGCTCCCCTATTTCACCCCATTCCGCACCTCGGTGAAGTCGACGGCGCGCACCGGCGTGACGCCGGACGTGAGTGCGTTCGTGAACGAGAGTGAGGAGAGCAGGAGGGCGGCGCGCGCATCGTTCAGGGCGGTGCGCAATTCCGTGATGTGGACGACCTTCACTCCGACGCCGGACGGACTCGGATCGGCGAACGAAAACGTACCGATTCCGGCCAGCGTACGCATCGCGTTCACGGCGGTGCGAATCTCGGTCAGATGCGCGGCCTTGATCACCGTGCTCCCGGTCGTGAAGGGATCGTCGGTGAAGATCGTCGTCGTCGCTGCATCGAGGTTGCTGTCCGGAGACGGTCCGCCCGTACCGGTCGCGCGAACTTTGTAGAGATAGGACGTGTTGGCGGTTCTTCCCGAGTCGGGAAACGGCGGCGCGGCCGGCGTCCCGGCAGTGGTGAAGCTCGTTCCGTCCGTGCTGCGCAGAACTTCGTAGCCGGTGGCGCCGACGACGGTGTTCCAGTTGACGTTGACGGAGGTGGTGCTGGTGGCCGTGGCCAGGAGGGACGCCGGTGCGGCCAGCGCCGACAACGTCGCCTTCCATACCCCGCGGCCGTACGTGGACACGAGCAGGACGGCGGGGGAATCGGAGTACCAGTTGAGGTCCCGCACCTGCACGCTGGCGGGGCCCTCGTTCGTGGCGCTCCAGGTCGCGCCGCTGTCCTCGCTGGCGAAGAGACCGACGGCGGTGCCGACGTAAAGCCAGGAAGCGACGGTCGGATGCTGCTGGATGGCGAAGACGCTGGCGGACGGGAGGCCGCTCACGTTCGCCCAGCTGCCGCCGCCGTCGGGCGTGGTCACCAGGCGATTGGCAAAGAAGCCCGCCATCCCGATGTAGACGCGCTGGGCGTTGGTGCGGTCGATGAAGATGCGCAGCTTGTTGCCCACCGGCACGTTGGCGACCGGCGTCCACGTCGGCGTCGCGTCGGTGCCGTTGGCGGTCTTGTAGACGTTGCCGTTGTTGTAGGCCACCCAGATCACGTTCGAGTCGGTCGGGGCGACGGCGATCGCGGTGACGACGCTCCCGACGCCGCTGTGAATCGCCGTCCAGGTGGGGGGTGAGCCGGCGGCGACGTTGTTGGAGCGCCACAGCGACGCCGCGCCGGCCAGCATCCGGCTCTGGTTGTTCGGGTCGAGCACGAACGGGGCGACGAACATGGAGTTGCCGGTGTAGCCGCCGCAGCTGATGTCGGTGATGCCCTGGCAGATGAAACCGTTCGTCACGCCGCCGTCGGTGCTGCGGTGAATGCCGAGGGCCTGCGTCGAGCCGTAGAGGATCAGCGGATTCGTGGAGTCGGCGGCGGTCGTCGAGCCGTCGTGCCCGCCGAGAGTCGCGAACCGCCAGCGCTGCGTGGGGTCGCTCATCGTCGTGCGGTAGTAGCGCGAGGCGACGTCCTGGGCCCCGAAGATGACGTTCCCGCCCCTCCCCGCCGCCGTGTTCACCTCCGTCACCACGATGCCGTTGACGGAGAGATACGCTGGAGGCGTGGTGAACATGGTGTCGATGTCGGTCCAGCGATAGAGGCCGCCGTCGTCGAAGAAGTAGCCCTTCTTGTTGCTGGTGCCGTTGTAGCCGGGATCGCCGACGATGCCGTGGGAGTCGGCCCACCCGAAATTCGACTTGGTCCAGGTCGGCGAGGGCACCGAGGCGTCGTTCGTGATGGCCAGCGCCAACTCCGAGACGGCGAGGTGGTTGGCATTGGCCGGATCGACCCACAGACCGCCGGTGTAGAAGAGGGTCCCGGCAAAAAAGTTCGAGGGCGGCGTGATCGGCGACCACGACGTGCCTCCCGTCGCCGAGCGCTGGAGCGTGGTGTTGAAGGAGTTGTCGAGCGACAGCGCGTACAGGATGCTCTGGTTCGACGGCGCGAACGCGATGCGGGTGTAGCTCGCGGTGGAGGCGGCGATGGTGTAGGTGTTGTAGGTGGAGCCGTCGGTCGCGACCTTCACCGTGCCGTCATGCATGCCGATGGCGCGGAGATTTGCGTTCGCGGGATGGATGGCGACGCTGTTCGCGCGGGTCGTGGTGATCTTCGTCCAGATGCCGCCGCCGTTGACGGTGATGTAGGCCCCGCCGAGCGTCGCCGCCAGCACCGTGTTCGAATCGGTCGGGTGGATGGCGAGCTGAAAGACCAGGGTGAAGTCGACGTTCGTGGCCGGCGACGTCGCCGCGAGCAGCGACCAGTTCGTTCCGCCGTCGATCGACTTGTAGATGCCGACGCCGGGAAGGCCGGTGTGCGACCCCTGCGGTCCCGTGGCGGCATAGATGGTCGAGGGATCGCCGGGCCGCATGGCCAGCGACGAAATGGAGAGCGACGACAGGAAGTCGTTCGAGGCCTGCCAGGTCGTGCCGCTGTCGGTGGTCTTCCAGATCCCGCCGCCGTCGGTGGCGGCCCACATCGTGTTCGTCGAGGTGGGGTGGATCAGGAGGTCGTTGACCCGTCCGACGGAATGCTCGTAGCCGTTGAGGCTCGTCCAGCCCGCGGGGCTGGCGGGCGTTCCGGCGCGTTGCGGAGCGAGTTGCCCCGGCCGGCCGCCGCCCCGCACCAGCGCGTTGCGCTGCTCGAGCGCGCGCGCCAGACCATCGGGCGGGATCCGGCCCTGCTCGTCGCCGAGCATGAAGCGAATCCACTCTTCGCGATGCTCGCGCTCTCTACGCTCCTGCACCGCCTCGTCCCCCTTGGCCCGCCGCGATCCCGGCGGCGCCGGCTGCTTCATCCGCTTCGGTTTACGGCCGTGCTTCGCCTCGGCGGGCATGCCGACGGCACACATCACGAGCAGCACCAACAGGACAGTCAAAGTCCGGCGCATTGATTTCCTCCGATTGTTTGGACCCGCGCGGATTGTACGCCCTTATTGATTGCCGGACCTAAAATCGACCAATGACCGGAGGAGCGTGTCATTCCGAGCCGTCTTTGCGGCTCGGAATGACATCGCGCCTGAGCTGCTACTCGATCGGGATGACGAATGTCCCCTGGTCCGAGCTCACCACCAGCACGCTCGAGTCGTCGAACAGCCGGACCACGCGGACCGACAGGCCGCTATCGTCAGCCCGCGTTCCGCTGCCAATGAGCCCGCCCGCGTCCGCCGTCGTCTGGCTGCTGCCGCTGCCGCTGTCGGATCGTCCGCCGCTGCCCAGGACCTGGCCGTCCTGGCTCGACGCGGTGAATCCGCCGCTGCCTACTGTCTGGCCGGCGGCGTTGCCGCTGCCCATCACCTGGCCGCTGTCCTCGGTCCGCGTTCCGCTGCCAATGAGCCCGCCCGCGTCCGCCAAGGCCGATCCCGCGACGCAAAGCGCCGCGGCTGCTACGATCAACATTGCTCGTTTCATATTCGCTCTCCTTTCGACCCATGTATACGCGCAGCTCCGGCGTCCGGCGCACACGGGTCTGTTACGCGGGATGAAGGGGCGCGACGGCGTGACGAAGACCCGCCGTGGCGTGACGAAGGTGGAGCGGCGGCCGCCCGGCCGCCGACCTCTCGCGAGAAACCGGCGGCCGAGGGCGGCCGCCGCTCCACAGATTCGTCCTCGGAGGACGATGCTGCGAAACGTTACGGCTCGTCCGTCGTCGGATCCGTCTCCGCCTCCGCTGCCGGCAGCGCTTTCAGCGCCTTTTTCGCGAGCTTCGCGACCTTGGCCTCCGCCCTCACCGCCCGCTCCACCGCCCTTTGCGCGAGCTCCTCGGGCGATCGTTTCCTGGTGCGTCCCAGCGCACGGCGCATGTCGGCGACGTGGGGCGCGAGGTGCGCCGTTGCCGGCAGTTTCGCGAGGCGCTGCGCGAGGGCGTACGTCGTCAGGGCCTCGGTGGCGGCTTGGTTGCGCGCGGCCGTGACGCTGTGGTCGAGAAACTGCGCCAGGGCCTCGAGCTCGTCGACGAGCGGGGCGTAGGCATCGGCGTAGGACATGAGGTCGCGGACTTGCGCCGGCATCGCGCCGTCCGCGCGCATGAGCGACGTTTGGTTCGCGACGGCCACGTTCGTCAGCTCGATGAACTCGGGCGGGATCGCCGCGACGGCGCTCAGCCGCTGCGTTGCATCCGCGGCCGGAGGGATGACGAAATGCGGAATCTGCTCGCGCCAGCGGCGCAGGTCCTCGAGACGCGTCTGCGCGGTTTCGGCGTAACCGGGGGTCGGGATTGTCGATACACCTCTCTCGATCGTGCTCATCCAAGCACCCCTTTCTCTTCTCGGAGTCTCTCTCTCTGAGATGTCGGTGCCTATGATGCAGCAAACCGTGCCCACTGACGACCAAAAGCACCCTTGCACTGTCCTGAGTTACCTATTTTGGTGGCAAGAGTGGCTTTGTAACAGACATCAATCGCTTTGGCGAAGCCATTGATTGCTTCTGCGAAGCCATTGATTGCTTTCGTGAAGCCATTGTTTGCTTCCGTGAAGCTATTGTTTGCTTCCGCGAAGCCATTGATTGCTTCCGCGAAGCCATTGTTTGCTTTCGTGAAGCCATTGTTTGCTTCCGCGAAGCCATTGTTTGCTTCTGCGAAGCCATTGATTGCTTCGGCGAAGCCATCGTTTGCTTCCGCGAAGTCATTGATTGCTTTCGCGAAGCCATTGTTTGCTTTCGCGAAGCCATTGTTTGCTTTTGCGAAGCCATTGTTTGCTTTTGCGAAGCCATTGTTTGCTTTTGCGAAACTATAGATTGCCTAGGACATCGCTGCCTTGATCTGATCCTTGTGCGCCTCGACGAACTGATCGAATGTTTGCATCGACGGATTCAGCGAGCGCGCGAGATTCACGTCGCGCAACGCGAAGAACGCGTCGTCAAAGTCGCGGTAGTACTGGAACATGTTCCCCATCTCGTCCGCGCCGGGGAATCCGTAGCCGCGATATTCGTCCGCGCCGGCGGCGTGGTAGTGGATCGGCGGGAGATCGAGGGCCTTCGACAACTTCGCTCCCATCTCGTCGACCGTCAACGCTTCGCTGTAGATGCCGACGCTCTTGCCGATGTACTGCTCGCCCGCTTTGAAGATCGCGTACGCGATCTTGCCGATGTCCTCGGCGGCGATGCCGGCGAGTTTCTTGTCGGCCATCGGGAACGCCCAGCTGTAATTACCGTCCGCGCCTTTCTTTGGCGCGAGGCCGAACGAGTAAAGGTTGTCCCAGTAGAACGTCGTCAGGAGATACGTCACCGGCAAGTCCGCAAAGTACGCATCCGCTTCCGCCTTCGCGTCGAAGTGCGGCACGCGATAGTTGCCCTGCAGCATCGGCATGCGCTGGTCGTCGGGCGACATCTGCTTGCGCGTGTCTTCGAGAGTCGACCAGATCACGTGCTTCACACCCGCGGCGCGCGCGGCGTCGGCGATGTTCTTCGCCTGCGCCGTCTCCTTCTCCGCGGAGAAGTGCTCCCAGAAATTCGTCACGGCGAACACGCCGTGCGCGCCCGCGAACGCTTTCTTCAGACTCTCAATGTCGTCGATGTCGGCGGCGACGACCTCCGCGCCTTGCGCCGCGAGCGCGCGCGCTTTCTCCTTACCCGGATCGCGCGTGATCGCGCGGCAGGCGAAGCCGCCGGAAGCGTCGGCGAGGATCGCGCGGCAGACGGCTCCGCCCTGGGAGCCGGTGGATCCGAGAACAGCGATGATTTTCTTTTCGGCCATGCGCGCAACCTTATCGCATCGGCGTGCTAAGGTGTCGCAGTTCCCGTAAACCTCGGTTGCTCAGTTACGCGGTTGCGCAGTCGCGCGGTCGCCGGCCCTTTCGAAATGCCGCGCAACCGAGCGACCGAGCGACCGCGCAACCTGTAAGGAGATCGCATGCGCCAGTCCCGCGTCACGGTGCTCCTGCCGGTGGTGTTCCTTCTCGCCGCGTTCCGGCTCGGAGCGGAAGACCGCACGCTCCTCGTGTCGGGAGTCTTCGCGGATTCGTCGATCGTCGGACCGGTCGTCCGATTCACGACCGGCGAATCCTCTCTCACGCTCCTCGGCGGAACGCTCGAGGGCTCATGGGTCAAACGTCAGTCGGCGCGGCGCGGATGGCTCTTCTCCGCCGACGTCACGCCGTTCAATGCGCAGCTCAGCAATCGCATTTACGTCGAAGGCGAGCGAGCGCACGAGCTCGAGTACGAAGCCGCGTCGCATCGCATCCGCGCGGGATTTCGTCTCACACCCAACGACCGCATCACCACCGACATCCAGCTCGTCGGGCTGCTCGAACGAATCACCGACATCGACGACGCACGCGTCCGAAGTTTCTGGGAAGGCCCGTTCGTCGGCCTCGACGTGTCCCACGCCTACCAACACCTCTCCACCGAGAGCCCGCTGATCGGATCCTTCAACGGGTTCACCGCCGGCGCGCGATTCGAAGTCTTCGCCGGCCCTGAAACATGGTCGCGCGTCTCCATCCATCAACGCAGCGGCATCCAGCTCGGAAAGATCCACCTGCGGCAATCGCTCCTGGCGATGAGCGGAAAAAACCTGAACGTCGTCAACCGAACGCTCATCGGCGGCTCATGGGACGTCCTCGGCGAGACCGCGATGTACGGCCAGCGGTTCGGCGAATACCGCGTCGCGCGAGGCGCGCTCGCGAATGTGGGCGCCGATTACGTGCTGCCGCGAAACTGGCGAGTCGGCGTTCGCGGCAGCTACCTGCGCAGCGACGTCGCCGATCTGTACGGTACTGCGATCAACGTCAGCAAGATCTGGAAGACGTTCGGATTCAACGCCGGCGTCGGGAAGCCGCAGGCGAGGAATGGGAAGTCGGACGCGGTCTTCTACGTGGCGGTGATTGCGCCGTTGTACGCGAAGTAGGCGAAGTGAGTTGCCGGCCTGCCAGGGTAGAATCGAGAGATGGAGACCGCTAAAGACCAGGTTCAGCAGATCCTCGAGAAGCTTCCCGAGGATGCGTCGTTAGAGGATATCCAATACCACATCTATGTCCGGCAGAAGATCGAACAAGGACTCGAGGATGTGGCAGCCGGACGCGTGATCAGTCACGGCGAAGTGCAGCAACGGCTGGCGAAGTGGCTCACGAAATAGAGTGGGCCGAATCCGCCGAGTTTCACGCTCCCTCGATGCCGTGATGCATCCGTTGCTCTCCCAGTTACGCATTTTCGTCGACTATCCGATTCGAGCCCCTTCAGCCTAACGACTCGCGAGAGTACACTTGTCAGACTAAGAGGGAGTCTTTCATGGCCATTCCCAATCGTGTTGCCGAACGCCTTTTCTCCGGATTGAAGCGTTTCCAGCCCATCCTCTCTTCTGCCAAAGCGCGGGACGTGAACGAGTCCGATACCTCCATGATCGTCACGGACCTGCTCGCGGAAATCTGTGGCTATGACAAGTACAGCGAAGTCACCCGAGAGCTCTGCATCCGTGGCACTTTCTGCGATTTGGCAACGCGAATCGACGGCAAGTTCCAGATGCTGATCGAGGTGAAAGCGATTGGGCTCGAGCTCAAAGACAGCCATGTGAAACAGGCAGTGGATTACGCCGCAAATCAGGGAGTCGAGTGGGTGGCGCTCACCAACGGTCACCTCTGGAAGGTCTTTCGCGTCCTCTTTACCAAACCGCTCGACGCGGAGCTCGTGCTGGACATCGACCTTCTCCTGCTCAATGCGAAGAGCGCAGCAGACCTCGAGAACCTCTACCTCATCACCCGGGAAAGCATGCTGAAGTCGGGTCTCTACGCCTACCACGATCACCTTCAGGCGACGAATAAGTTCTACCTGGCCGCAATCGTTCTGAGCGATACCGTGCTTCATACCGTACGCCGCGAACTGCAACGGTTGTCCGATGTCAAAGTCGACGTCGAAGAACTTCGCGAGGCGCTGAAACAAGAAGTGATCAAGCGGGACGTGCTCGAGGGCGAAAAAGCCGACGGCGCCCGCAAGAAGGTTGCGAAAGCAGCGACCAAATTGCTTCGCATTCGCAAGGACAAAGAAGACGAAACTTCGGACGGTGACGGGACCAATGGCGGAGATGTCTTACCGTCACGCGAGCGAGAAGAGACAGCGTAGTGGACATTCAAATATGTTTCGCTATGTGGCGACCGCTGCCCTCAGCGGTCGCGGCGGCGCAAAGCGCCGCTGGCGCCGCCATAGGCGGCGCTGTGACCGCTGAGGGCAGCGGTCACCACAACCCAACGTTTCAAGATTGACGCTCCACTAGATCATCCGCATCGTTCCTTTCGGCGGCCGAGGGCGGCCGCCGCTCCACTGTCTTCCCTCTATCTACGAACATTTTCGTTGACACCGTACGAAACATTTCGTAATCTCCGGCGTACTAGACCACGGAGGCAGGCATGGGCGACAAAATCCCTCGACCGACCGACGCGGAGCTCGCGATTCTCAACGTGCTCTGGCTGCGCGGCCCGTCAACCGTCCGCGAAGTGCATGATGCGCTCAGCTCCACGCACGACACCGGCTACACCACCGTTCTCAAGCTCCTGCAGATCATGACCGACAAGGGACTCGTCGACCGCGACGAGTCGGCGCGCGCGCATGTGTACAAGACGCGCTACAGCGAGCAGCGCACGCAGCGCCAGCTCCTCGGCGATCTGATCGACCGCGCGTTCCGCGGCTCGCCCGCGCAACTGGTGATGCAGGCGCTTTCGGCGACGCGCGCGAGTGCCGAGGAGCTCACGGCCATCCGTCAACTCCTGGAGCGTATGGAAGGAGACGCGAAATGAACGCGACGCAGCTCTTCACCAACCCACTGGCGCAGGCCATCGGATGGGCGCTTCTGCACTTGCTCTGGCAGGCCACGATCGTCGCCGTCATCCTCGCCGCGACGCTGTCGCTGCTCAAGCGCCACAGCGCGAACGCGCGTTACGCCGCGTCGTGCGGCGCGCTCACGCTCGTCTTCGCGATGTTTGTCGCGACGGCATATCGCGCGTACGAGCCCGCGGCTCCTTCGATCGGAGCGGTGAGCGCGACCGATGAAAAGATGGTTCCGGTCACGCGCGTTCCGGTGCTCCTCGCGCAGGCGGCGACGGAGTCGTGGCGCGATCGCGCGATCAGCTTCGCATCGAGCGCGCAACAGTACCTGCCTGCAATCGTCGCGGTCTGGCTCCTCGGCGTCGTGATTCTTTCGTCGCGACTCCTCGTCAGCTGGGCGCGCGCGCGGCGGCTCGCGGTTCGCGGCACGAAGCAAGCGAGCGTGCAGTGGCTGCACGCGGCGCGACGTCTCTCCGACGCGCTCGGATTGCGCCGCGCGGTGCGGCTCGTCGAATCGGCGGCCATCGAAGTGCCGTCGGTCATCGGCTCGCTGCGTCCCGTCATCCTGCTCCCCGCCGCCGCGATCGTCGGCATGACGCCGGAACAGATCGAGATGGTGCTCGCGCACGAGCTCGCGCACATCCGGCGTCACGACTTCCTCGTCAATCTCCTGCAGGCCGTGGTGGAGACGCTGATGTTCTATCACCCGGCGGTGTGGTGGATGTCGCGCCGCGTGCGCATCGAGCGCGAGAACTGCTGCGACGATCTCGCGGTCGCGGTGTGCGGCAATCCCATTCAATACGCACGCGCGCTGACGCGGCTCGAAGAGCTGCGCTCGCATGCACCGGCGATCACGGTCGCCGCCAATGGAGGATCGCTCATGGATCGAATTCGTCGTTTGGTTGCAGATCGCGCGGAGTCAACCGGCTCGACTTCGCGCTGGGCGGCGGCGGTGGCGATGTTGTCCGTTGTCATCATCGCCATCGCCGTTCCGTCTCTCCCCGCGCTCGCGGAGCGCGACTCGCACACGAAATCAGCAAAAGCGGCAAAGCCGGCGCCGCCGGCTGCACACGTGGAAGTGGTCGCTCCTGCGCCTCCCGACATCGCTCCTCCCCCGCCTCCTGCAGAGCCGGCGACACCGGCTCCTGAAGCCGTGGCGGTCGAGGAAGCGTACGGCGACGTCGACATCGATATCAACGACGACGATCCGGACATCACGATCACTCCGGTTCCCGTCGTCGCGCCGGTTGCCGTTCCCGCGCCGATGGTGAACGTGCGGCCGGCGATCGCTCCGCGCATCCACGTGAGGACGCCGATGCCGCCGACCCCGGCGGTCGCGCCTCTCGCGAGAATGGCGGTGGCCGACGCGATGGCGCAAGTGCAGATGTTCCTCCCCGACGGCGACAATCGCGAGCGCGGCAGTGACGGCAGGATGGGCAAGAACGGCAAGCTCACCGTCGACGAGCTGATCATGCTGCGCAATTCCGGCGTGACGCCGGCGTACATCGGAAAGATGCGCGCGATTTTCCCCGACGCCACCCTCGGCCAGATCGTGCAGCTCGCACAAATGGGCGTGACGTCGGAATACGTCGCGAATATGCGCGCGGCCGGCGTCGACATCAAGACCACCAGGGACGCGCGACAGCTCGCGGCGATGGGCGTCACGACGGCGTTCGTGAAGAAGCTCGCCGACGCCGGCTACTCGAACCTGTCTGTCAAAGAATTGACACGCCTCGCCGCGGCAGGCGTCGACGACGAGTTCATCCGCGAGATGTCGAAGTACCGCGACAAAAACTGACGCGTCGCGGACGCGTCATCCTGACCCGCGCCCGCGTCCGTGCCCGCTTCCGCGCCCGGGGCGGGGGAACGTCGCTTCGCCCGCCCACCCCGGGAGCGGGCGCGGGCGCGGGCGCGGGCGCGGGCGCGGGTCAGGATGACGACGGCGGCAAACAAGGAGAACCCCCCAATGCGAAAACTCACACTTCTCGCCGTCGCGCTGAGCGCCGGCCTGGCGGGAGCTGCCCTCGCGAGCGACATTCACGGCGCATGGACCGCCAACGCCGATCGCGAGCGTCCCGGCCGCATGTACCTCGGCTACACGCGCAATCGCTGGAATCACAACGGCGACACGCTCAACGTCGCGGATCTCTCCGGCCTCACGTCTGCGCAGATCGACAGCGAGAGTTCGACGCCGGTGCAGTTTCAGCTCGCTCGCGAGGCCGGCACGATCTCGTTCGAAGGGACGTTCAAGCGCGGCGACGGTGCGGGACAGTACTCGTTCCAGCCCAACCGCGCGTTCATCGACACCCTGCGCGGCCTCGGCGTCGACTTCGTCCTGCGCCGCTACGGCGGTCAGGATGACGACGACACGCTCTTTCAACTAACGATGCAGGACGTTTCGTCGTCCTTCATTCGGACAATGCAGGCTCTCGGCTATCGCGAAACGCTGACCACGTATCACGAGATGCGTATCTTCGGCGTGAACCCGCGGTTCATCCAGGACCTCAAAGATGCCGGATACGAAAACGTTCCGGCGCGCAAGCTGGTCGCGCTCCGCATCGCCGGAGTCGACCTCAACTTCATTCGCAAAATGAACGACATCAAGTGAGCACGTCATGAAACGAACGTTCGTCATCACCGCCGCACTCCTCTTCGCCGCCACCACCGCCTTCGCCGACCTGCACGGATCGTGGACCGCCAGCGTCAGCGATACCAAGCCCGGGCGACTGCACATGAACATCACCCGCGGCAACAACCATCAATTCGGCAACTCGATGAACATCGCCGATTTCACGAACTTGACCGAGGGGCAGGTGAACAGCGGCGTGGCCGCGCCTGTGCAGTTTCAGCTCGCGCGTGACGCCGGCACCGTCTCGTTCGAGGGAACGTTCAAGAACGGCGACGGCGCGGGACAGTGGACGTTCGCGCCGAGCCGCAGCTACGTCGCGTCGATCCGCGCCCTCGGCGTCGACTTCGACGACGAGAAGACCGATGAAGACGATCTCCTCGGCTACGCGCTCCTCGACGTCTCGACGTCGTACATCAAGTCGATGATGAGCATCGGCTATCGCGAGTCGATGGACAAGTACACGTCGATGCGCATCTTCAACGTCACGCCGGAGTACGTGGCCGAAATGCGCGACGCCGGCTTCGACCACCTCTCCGCCGACGATCTCGTCACGACGCGCATTCACAAAGTCACACCCGACTACATCCGCCAGATGCGCGCCGCGGGATGGAAGCTGTCCCTCGATGAGCTGGTGTCGACGCGCATCCACAAAGCGACGCCGGAGTTCGCGGAAGAGATGCGCAAGCTCGGATATCCGGACCTCAGCTACGACGACCTCATCGCCTTCCGCATCCACAAAGTCACGCCCGAGTTCATCAAAGACCTGCGCGAGCTCGGATACGACCATGTGTCCGCCGACAACCTCGTCTCCATGCGCATCTTCAAAGTCACGCCCGAATACATCCGCGACCTGAAAGCCGCGGGCTACAGCGGGATTCCGGTGGAGAAATTGATCGACATGAAGATCCATAGAATCGACATCACGAAATTGAAGTGATGTGAGGCCTGCATCTCGTCCACGTTATTGTGGAGCGGCGGCCGCCCTCGGCCGCCGAATGCTCGCGAGAGGTCGGCGGCCGAGGCAGCCGCCGCTCCACAACAACCGCGCGCGAAGCGCCGTTGCCGCCGCCATCCGGCGGCGGTGTGACCGCTGAGGGCAGCGGTCACCACAAATACGTCGTCACTTCGCCTTCATGCCAGCGCGCCCTTGCGAAACAGTATCAGAATTCCTCTTTGCGGGTCGTCGTACATGTTCCGAATCGCGTCCTAATTCGCACGGATTGAACTCTCAATATCGCTTGTTCGGCAGTTCCCCAGTTTCAGCCATACAAGTTTGGGAGGAAACCCTTCCACCATTGAGAGCTCCGAGAAGTCAACATCCTTCGACACGACAATAAACTCGCGTTCGCGTGCGTATCTCCAGATGACTGGATCGTCTACTTCATGGAGATTCAGCTGATAGACGTGATTTGAGTCAGGAAACAGGTCGTGCAATAGTCGAATGAGACCAGGCGAGATGTTGTGATCGAAGAGCAGCTTCAATCGTTTACGACCAGCATTCGGTGCTCACGTTCCGCTGCATAAGCCAAACAAGCGAGGATGTCTTCATGCGTCAGGTATGGAAAGTCCTGTAATACTTCCTGCTCGGTCATGCCTGCAGCCAAGTAAGACAGGACATCATAGACAGTGATCCGCATCCCACGAATGCATGGTTGTCCGCCGCGTTTGCCCGGTTCGATCGTGATGATGCCTTCGTACGACATGATGTTTTCCATTCTACGAGATGAGCGTTTAACTTCCAAGCGGTGTTCGGATCAGCCGATTCGCTCCTCCAGCTTCGAAGGTAATAGGCGGCGCCGTACGAGGGTAGAACGTAGCGAACTTGTAGATCGGCCGCTGCTCAACCAATTGATCTGTCTTCTCGGCATAACCTATGAACACGCGCTGGCAATCGAATCGCGTACACCGAAAGATAACCTCAACGGCTGCTGCGTTGGTGGCCCGAGTGCGTAGGCCTGAAAGGGCAGCGGACAACCGTAAAATGGCACAAGGGACACGTGTTCGGATACTCGAATTCGCCCGGCCAAGATGAGTTGCCCATAGAATTGACAGACGGTATGATCGTAATCGTAATCATGACAATATCGTGTCGTCCAGGGCGCGAAGTCAAATGCAAACAACGGCCATGGCTTAAGGTCTTCACACACTAAGTTGGAGGCTGGGTGAAACGGCGCGCGTTGCGTAACATCAACTCGTATAGCTGGTGGTAGTCGGCGAACCGATAGGCAAGGAACTGTGCAATGTGGTCGGTGGTGACTTCGACGAAGTGAACCTCTCCGCCTATTCCCGCTCGTTCGTCTTTCGGCAGCTTCTCGTCCGCAAGGCGTTGACGAAGCATGATCTCCGCGAATCCTGCTACTCCATCGCGGAAGATCAGATCTTCCGCTCCTTCAATTGCGGACGGATATCCGGGCTTGACCACTAAACACTCACGATGGGCTTCACGGAGAGCAAATCCTTCAGCTGCGGCGAACGTTTGACCTACCATCCGGCCAACCCTATGATCCCAGCCGAAGTGATAGATAGTGGTTTTCATGTCGGGCGGGAGCCTCACCTTGACCGCGAGTTCGGCGAGCCGAGCGGGCGCGTGCTCTCCCAACCATGGCAAGTCAGGAACTACTATCTCGAACTGCAGCGAGAGGTACCAATTTAGGAGAAGGTCACCTGCGCCAGTGCCACAAATCACGCCGCGTACATGAGGGAGAAGGAGTATTTTTGTCGCATACTTCAAGGGCTCACGATGTGTGGTTGACATGAGCGTATCGGCAGCAACACAGAGCTGTTTGTCGGTTAAGCGATAGATCAATGAACTCATCACTGCATTTTAAACATATCGTTTGTCGGCCTAACACGCAATTAGGAAGTGACGTGAGGCCTGCATCTTGTCCACGTTCTTGTGGAGCGGCGGCTGCCCTCGGCCGCCGAATGCTCGCGAGAGGTCGGCGGCCGAGGCGGCCGCCGCTCCACAACAACCGCGCGCGACGCGCGTTGCCGCCGCCATCCGGCGGCGGTGTGACCGCTGAGGGCAGCGGTCACCACAAATACGTCGTCACTTCACTTTCACGCCGGTCAAATACCGGATGTCTCCCCCGCCCTGCACGAGGCGGAACGGCTCGATGTCGATGGTGTCGTCGCGCATCACCACGACGAGGCCGCGGCTGATGCCCATTGGGCCGGCGGCGAAGTAGCGGACGCCGATGTGGTAGGTGCCGCGCTCGAGTTTGCTCGTGCGCACGACTTCGGGGCCGAGGCCTTGCGTGATGTCTTCGTAGAGCGAGAGGCCGGACTTCGTGTCCTTGTGGCTGTAGTAACACTCCTCGCCTGACGGATCGACGACGTGGAGGTCGACGTCGTTCGCGTCGGTCTCCCACGCCAGCGTCACGCGCAGCGCGTCGTTGCGATCGAGATCGACGCTGTGATCGTGCGCGCGCTGGGCGATCTCCTCGCGGCGTGACGGATCTTTCTTCAGCCAGGCGCGGTAGACGTAGCCGAGCTCCTCGTGGATGACGCGCTGCACGTTGCCGTACCACTGCGGGAAGTTTTGTTCCGTCGCCGACTCGAGGACGCGCGCCGCTTCTTCGATGCGGCCGTCGCGCCACAGCATCAGCGCGAGGTGGCGATATCCGTTCGCGCGGTCGGGACGCACTTCGAGCGCCTTGCGCAGCGGCGTCTCGGCGAGCTTCGCGCGATGCGCGCGCAGCAGCAGGAGTCCCGCGCGCTGCAGCAATTCGGTTTTCGCGGGCGCGACTTCGATCAGCGACGCGAACGCGCGCGCCGCTTCGCTCTCGTTGCCGAGCTGCTCGTCGGCGAGTCCGAGGACTTCGTAGACCTGCGGATTCTCGGGATCGTACGGCTGCCAGCGCAGCGCGAGCGAGCGCACGTCGTCCCATTCGCCCCAAGCGCCGAGCGCTTCGCTGAGTTGGTTGTACAGCTCGCGGTCGCGTGGATCCGCTTTCAGCTTCGCCTGCAATTCAGCGATCTGCTCGCGCGTCGGACGCGCGGGATGCGTCCAATCCGCTTCGCGCTTCTGCTCCGCGATGCGCGCGGCCGGAGGCGGCGGCGGAACCGGCGGAGGCGGAGGCTCTGCGATCGTGACGGGACGCGGAGCGTCGCGGCGCGCCGACTCGCTCGCAATCATCATCGGCGCTTCCGCCGGTGCCGGCGCCGCTTCCGGCGACGGCACTCCGCTGATCACGCCTCCCGCCACCCCGCCCACCACACCACCCGCCACTCCCCCTTCGACTCCGCCTTCCACTCCGCCGGCGACGCCCTGCACGTCGCCGTCTTCCTCATCCGTTGGCTGGCTCACGGGAGATTGCATCATCGCCGCCGGCGGCGCGGTCGCTGCACGCTCACGCCGGAACGTCTTCACCTGCGGGGCAGGCGGCGGCACAACCGGCGTTGCGATCTGCTGCTCCGTTCCGCGACGATCGACGCGTCCGATGCCGCCGGCTTCGATCGTGAGGATCGCGGACAGCGCGCGGCGATCGAGTCCGAAGCGCTGATAGTCCCATTCGCTTTCGAGCACGAGCATCGTCGTGCGCGGAATGACGACGCGCTGCGCGACGCTGACGCGCACCTGCTCGGTTGCGAGCGCGCGTCGCACCGCATCCGACGGCTCGTTCGCTTCGCGCTCGGCGAGGTAATCGAGATACGCGCGATACGCCTCGCGCTCGAGAAGCGGCGCGAACTGCGACGCGACGCGCGTGACCGGAATCGGCGCGACCTTCGGATCGCCGCCCGCTTTCACCTTGCCGAGGACGAGCAGCTCGTCGCCGGCGGCGACGTCGTCGAAGTGCGACGGATAGACCCACTCGGCATCGGCATCATCGATGTCGAGGCTGACGCCGAGCGGGCGGCGGAGATCGGATGCGGCATCGCGAGCGCGCGCGGCGAGCGAGTCGGTGAACGGAACGCGCACGACGCGGCCGCGGCCGGCGACGAGCGCCTTCGCGGTCTGCGCGTCTTCGCGGCTGCCGAGAACGAGCGCGTGGACGACGGCGTTCGGCGGAATCGACGCGATCGCGGACTTCACTTCATTCGACGCCGTGCTGCCGAGCGTCGGAACGAGATCGGATGCGATCACGATCGCGCGCGACGGATCGCTCTTCGCGCTCTTCGCGGCGTCGGCGAACAGTGCACCGAGGTCCGTGCCGCCGAGGAAGAGACGCGCGCGGAGCAGATCGCCGGCGTGCTGCGAGATTTCCGTGGCGAAGCCGTTGGCGAGGGGGACGATCTCCTGATCGAAGGCGACGAGCTGCACGTCATCGGTCGGAGGAAGCGCGGCGAGAATCTGTTCGATCGCGCGAATGCGATGCGGGGCGCCTTCGGCTGACGACGCGGACGTGTCGATGTAGAAGCGCCAGCGCGACGGCGCCGATGTGAGATTGCGTTTGGCGATGTTCGGACGCAGCGCGGCGACGTAGAAGTCGCCGGAGCGAAGGATGCGCGCCGAAGGCGCGTCCTCGTTTTTCAGCGTGAGAACGATGTCGCGGTCCGGCGTCCAGTCGGTCTGATCGAAGCTCGTCACCTGCGCGCTGGACGTCGTCAGCTCGCCGCTCGCCTGCTGGGTGGGAACGGGAGTGACGAAGCCGCGGAACGTCAGCTTGTTGACTTTCGACATCCCGCGCAGCGGCAGCGAATACGTGCGCACGCCGTCGTGCATCGGCAGGAGCGCCGTGTATGACAGGAGCAGGCGCACCGTCGCGCCTCCCTCGATCGGGAAAATGCGCGCCGAAAAACGATTCCCCTGATCCTGCTCGAGGAGCGCCGGGTCGCGCATCTGGTGCAGGAACGACTCGTACACCTGATTCGCGCGCAACCGCTCCACGACCTCCCCTTCCATCAACTGCCCGTTCACTTCCTTCGCGAAGCGGCTGATCGCCGCGTTCGGCGGCAGCGTGCACGTGAAGCGCCCTTCGATGCGCCGCGACTGCGGATTGCGGAAGCGCAGTTCCAGCTCGGTGAGCGAGAGCATCCCGTGAATCGCGGCGCGAACGGAGAGATCTTCGAGGACCAGCTCCTGCCCGTCGGGATCCGCAAACGTGATCGGCGCAGGCGGCGGCGCGATCTTCTCCGGCGGCGCCGGCGTAATCACCGCCGGCTTCGCCTGCGCGACGGCGGGAGGAGTATTCGGCACCGTCGGCGCAGCGCCGAGGAGGAGTGCAACGAGCGCGGCGAGGACGAGAGCCGCGCCGAGGGTGAGCGACCGAGCGTAAGTGTTCATGGGGGGTTAGACGGAGTTGACGGCGGAGAGGAAACCAGAGCCGCGAGAACGGTGCTGGGTGCTGGGTGCTGGGTGCTGGGTGCTGGGTGCTGGGTGCTGGGTGCT
>Ga0209468_1000243_pt1:2500-26822 | contig 26822 bp, 19 predicted proteins | sample GraSoiAngelo_102_FD_185871 | JGI IMG/M metagenome (GOLD analysis project Ga0209468, IMG submission 185871) | Grasslands soil microbial communities from the Angelo Coastal Reserve, California, USA - 14_0903_02_40cm (SPAdes) (version 2) | ecosystem: Environmental > Terrestrial > Soil >...
CAAAAAACAACGTCGATGAAGACGTGTGGGTGCACTATTACGTGGTGGGGATTGCAATTTTCCATGAATTTCCCATTTTTCACTCAACGATGGAACCCTGCTTATTTCTTTTTTTGAGGATCGACGAATCAAATAATATTTCTGTTCCAACTTCTGCCGCTTCTTCTCCCTCTGAATCAAACATTTTCTTGCCATAATGTTTAGTTCCTATTATTATCAATGATACAGTTCGGATCCTAGATGTAAAAATATATATTATATTAAGAAGGGGGGATCTCCCTCTTCATCGAAGCAAATGAGATTGTTGCTGATACATACAGTACAAAATAAATAAAAAAAATAACAAAATTAACCAAATTTTCCTGACGTAGAGGCAATCAAGAAAGCTGCATAAGTGAATATATAACCTACAGAAAAGTGTGCTAATCCGACCAATCTTGCTTGCACAATGGAAAGAGCCACTGGCTTATCTCTCCATCGAATCAAATTAGCCAAAGGCGTGCGTTCATGAGCCCATGCTAAAGTTTCAATTAATTCTTGCCAATATCCCCGCCAAGAAATTAAGAACATAAATCCAGTAGCCCAAACAAGATGCCCAAACAAAAACATCCACGCCCATACTGATAAACTATTCATACCAAAAGGGGTATATCCATTGATAAGTTGTGAAGAGTTTAACCATAGATAATCTCTTAACCACCCCATCAAATAAGTGGAAGATTCGTTAAATTGTGAAACATTACCCTGCCATAATGTGATGTGTTTCCAATGCCAATAAAAAGTGACCCATCCAATGGTATTTAACATCCAGAAAACTGCCAAATAAAATGCGTCCCAAGCAGAAATATCACAAGTACCCCCACGTCCTGGACCGTCGCAAGGAAAACTATAACCGAAATCCTTTTTATCCGGCATTAATTTGGAACCGCGTGCATCTAAAGCACCTTTTACTAAAATCAATGTAGTTGTATGCAAACCTAGAGCAATTGCATGATGAACCAAGAAATCTCCCGGACCTATTGTTAAGAAGAGTGAATTATTATTTTCATTAACAGCATTTAACCAACCGGGTAACCATATGCTTCGGCCTGCATTGAATGCCGGCCCAGTTGTTGAAGATAAGAGTACATCGAATCCATATGAAGTCTTACCATGAGCGGATTGTATCCATTGGGCAAATATGGGTTCGATCAAGATTTGTTTTTCCGGAGTACCAAAAGCGAGCATGACGTCGTTATGAACATAAAGACCTAAGGTATGGAACCCTAGAAAGAGGCTGGCCCAACTTAAATGAGATATGATAGCTTCTTTATGGTCTAACATTCTTGCCAATACATTATCCTCATTCTGCTCCGGATTATAATCTCTAATGAAGAATATAGCTCCATGAGCAAAGGCTCCTGTCATGATGAACCCTGCGATGTATTGGTGATGAGTATATAATGCAGCTTGAGTAGTAAAGTCTTGTGCTATGAATGCATAAGCAGGTAAAGAATACATGTGTTGAGCTACTAAGGAAGTAATAACCCCTAAAGAGGCTAGAGCAAGACCTAATTGAAAATGAATCGAATTATTGATTGTGTCATAAAGACCCTTATGCCCACGCCCTAATCGACCCCCCGGAGGAGTATGTGCTTCTAAAAGATCTTTGATACTATGCCCAATCCCGAAGTTAGTTCTATACATATGACCAGCAACGAGAAAAATAAATGCAATAGCTAAATGATGATGAGCAATATCCGTCAGCCATAAGCTTTGCGTTTGTGGATGGAATCCCCCAAGAAGGGTTAGAATGGCAGTTCCCGCCCCTTGGGAGGTACCAAATAAATGACTACTGGAATCAGGGTTTTGGGCATAAAGATTCCACTGGCCCGTAAGAAGCGGTTCTAACCCTTTTGGATACGGTAATACGTCTAAGAAATTATTCCATCTGACGTACTCCCCCCTGGATCCGGGAATAGCGACATGAACTAAATGTCCTGTCCAAGCCAAGGAGCTTACTCCAAAAAGTCCTGACAAATGATGATTGAGACGAGATTCGGCATTTTTGAACCACGAAACGCTCGGTTTCCATTTGGGTTGTAGGTGTAACCAACTCGCTATTAAGGATATAGCAGAAAGAAATAATAGAAAAAGAGCTCCAGTATAAAGATCTTCATTGGTGCGTAATCCGATTGTATACCACCACTGATAAACGCCGGAATAAGCGATATTCACTGGGCCTACGGCACCCCCTCGAGTAAAGGCTTCTACAGCGGGTTGACCAAAATGAGGATCCCAAATTGCATGAGCAATAGGTCTTACATGTAAAGGGTCCTGTATCCATGACTCAAAATTTCCTTGCCAAGCTACATGAAACAGATTTCCGGACGTCCACAGAAAGATTATTGCTAACTGCCCAAAGTGAGAAGCAAAAATGTTCTGATAAAGACGTTCCTCAGTAATATCATCATGACTCTCAAAGTCATGCGCGGTAGCAATACCAAACCAAATACGACGAGTAGTGGGGTCCTGAGCTAAACCTTGGCTAAACCTTGGAAATCTTAATGCCATAATGCCTTTCAAATCCTCCTAGCCATTATCCTACTGCAATAATTCTTGCTAAGAAGAATGCCCATGTTGTGGCAATTCCACCCAGAAGGTAATGCGTTACTCCTACAGCACGCCCTTGTACAATGCTCAAGGCTCTAGGCTGAGTAGCAGGAGCAACTTTTAATTTGTTATGAGCCCAAACGATGGATTCAATGAGTTCTTGCCAATAACCACGGCCACTGAATAAAAACATTAAACTAAAAGCCCAGACAAAGTGAGCACCTAAGAAAAAAAGACCATATGCAGATAATGAAGAACCATAAGACTGAATTACCTGAGATGCCTGTGCCCATAAGAAATCCCGGAGCCACCCATTAATAGTAATGGAACTTTGTGCAAAGTTTCCTCCTGTGATATGAGTTACTACCCCTTGATCACTTATAGTACCCCAAACATCCGACTGCATTTTCCAACTAAAATGGAAAATTACTACTGAAATTGCATTGTACATCCAGAATAGACCTAGGAAGACATGATCCCAGGCGGATACTTGGCATGTCCCCCCTCTTCCAGGCCCATCGCAAGGGAAACGAAAACCGAGATTTGCTTTATCAGGTATCAAACGGGAACTTCGAGCAAATAGAACACCTTTCAGTAGTATCAATACAGTTACATGGATCGTAAATGCATGAATGTGATGGACCAAAAAATCTGCAGTTCCTAATGGAATAGGTAACAAAGCTACCTTGCCGCCTACTGCTACTAATTCACCACCTCCCCAAGTTAAGCTGGTACTTGTTGTTGCACCGGGAGCTGTTACGCCAGGTGCTAAAGCATGGGTGTTTTGTACCCATTGAGCAAAGATGGGTTGTAATTGTATAGCGGTATCTGAAAACATATCTTGGGGGCGCCCTAACGCGCTCATGGTATCATTATGAATATACAAACCAAAACTGTGAAAACCTAGAAATATACATGCCCAGTTAAGGTGTGATATGATTGCGTCGCGGTGCCTAAGGACACGATCCAATAGATCATTGTATCGAGTAGTTGGATCGTAGTCTCTTACCATAAAAATGGCTGCATGTGCAGCAGCACCGACTATGAGAAACCCACCGATCCACATGTGATGTGTAAACAACGAAAGTTGTGTACCATAGTCAATAGCTAGGTATGGATAGGGGGGCATAGAATACATATGGTGAGCTACAACAATAGTTGAAGAGCCTAACATAGCTAGATTAAGAGATAATTGAGCATGCCATGACGTTGTTAGGATTTCGTAGAGGCCTTTATGACCTTGGCCTGTAAATGGACCTTTATGAGCCTCTAAAATGTCTTTAAGGCCATGACCAATACCCCAGTTAGTCCTATACATATGACCAGCGATCAAGAAAAGAATTGCAATAGCTAAATGATGATGAGCAATATCGCTCAGCCATAGACCTCCTGTTATTGGGTCTAATCCTCCGCGAAAACTCAAAAAATCCGCGTATTTTGACCAATTCAAGGTGAAAAAAGGGGTTGCCCCCTCGGCAAAACTGGGATAAAGTTGAGCCAAAAGATCCCGATTCAAGATAAATTCATGAGGAAGTGGGATCTCTTTAGGATCAACCCCAGCGTCTAGAAATTGGTTAATTGGTAAGGATACGTGGATTTGGTGTCCCGCCCAAGAAAGAGACCCAAGTCCTAATAGCCCCGCTAAGTGGTGATTCAACATGGATTCTACATCTTGGAACCAAGCCAATTTTGGGGCGGCTTTATGATAATGGAACCAACCGGCAAAAAGCATTAACAATGCAAAGACCAATGCACCAATTGCGGTACAATAGAGTTGTAATTCACTAGTTATTCCAGATGCTCGCCAAATCTGAAAAAAACCGGAAGTTATTTGTATTCCTCGGAAACCGCCGCCCACATCGCCATTCAATATTTCTTGACCTACTATTGGCCAAACGACTTGGGCACTGGGTCTAATGTGAGTAGGATCACTTAGCCATGCTTCATAATTGGAAAAACGGGCGCCATGGAAGTACATGCCACTCAGCCAAAGAAAAATAATGGAGAGTTGACCGAAATGAGCACTAAATACTTTTCGAGAGATCTCCTCCAAATCGCTGGTATGACTATCGAAATCGTGAGCATCAGCATGTAGGTTCCAGATCCAAGTGGTAGTATCAGGGCCCTTAGCTATTGTTCTTGAGAAATGGCCGGGTTTGGCCCATTGCTCGAAAGACGTTTTTACAGGATCCCTATCTACAACAATTTTCACTTCGGGTTCCGGCGAACGAATAATCATTAAGTCCTCCTCTTTCCGGACAATACATACAAAGAGACCCGCCAACAGTCAAGTTTTTAGTGAACTTCCGAAAGATAGATATTTTCTTTAGTTATTCACTAGAGCAATTATTATATTGAGTTGAAGTCGATCCGGGGCAAGTGTTCGGATCTATTATGACATAACGATTAGGCGCCTAACGGACCCCTTTATCGGAAAATCTTTTCCCGGCGTGACAAAAAAACCATTTTTTTTTTTGCAACCGAGTCTAGTGTATTTCTATCTGAATATAGAAAGAAGTGCTCATATGAATCTACTTTCATAGAACATAATATCCTATTATTTTATTACAAATCACAAGATCTCATTCATTAGAATTAATAAGATACATCGAGGGTATCTTTTATTAGTTTTATTAGTTCTACTCTGTATGGTATCCGTATCACTTACCTCTATAAGATGTCATACAAAATAGAATGATTTTACAAGGAGGGGATATAATAAAATTCAGGATTGGATCTTCTCATGTCATGGTAATGATCTATTTTATTTGATTAATGGATCCAAGAATCAATTTTAATGAATTAACGAGTGGTTTTATTCGAAACGCCTCGTGATCTTCAACCAATTATGTGCTTCAATATAATTACCTGGAGTAAGCGCTATAGCTTGTTTCCAATACTCAGCAGCTTGATCGGACCAAGCCTCCGCAATTTCAGAATCACCCTGTAGAATGGCCTGCTCTCCCCGGTTGGAATAGGTGGGTTAATTCCTTCCCTTAGAACCGTACTTGAGAGTTTCCTACCTCATACGGCTCAGCAATCGATCCTTTTTGCGGTCTCATCTTAATTTACCCTATGCTAACTGAATTAGATTTATGATAAATCTATCCCATTTTTCTTGGGTTAACCAGAAGAAGTTAATTACATAAGTTTCAAATTCTAATTTTGATCAATAATTAGTTTTAGCTTTTCTCCCACCTTCAGAAAAATGAAGCATAGATATCCCCTATATCATTATAATTTTCTGAAAGGTAACTATCTCAGTTTCATATATGAAATATATATAGAATCTTTGAAAAAGACTTTCTTCCATAAGAAAAAAGAACTTACTATCTTTGGGATCTGATGCTACACCGCTGCTCAATACTTTAGTGGATCGACTCTATTACATAAGTTGATTCCTAACTTTATATCCCATATTATGACAAGACAATAAGTAAGCAGTTCTTAACTGTATCGACCCAAAAGCTCGCTAATTGATCTTTACGGTGCTTTCTTTATCAATTCGATCCTTTATCCATAGAGTATAGTATGTAGGCCATACCTATTTCTTCCTATTTTTTTTTGTTATCATGAAGTTTCTTTTCTTGCTACAGCTGATAAAAATCGTTGCTTTGGACGATGCATATGTAGAAAGCCTATTTTTTTCTAGTATTGACTAGCCGATTTGATCTTTTTTTCCTTCTTTCTATAGTAGAGATAGTCGCACGTAATGACAGATCACGGCCATATTATTAAAAGCTTGTGGTAAGAATGGGTTTCGCTCTAGTGCCCGGAAATAATATTCCAAAGCCTTTGTATGCTCTCCGTTGCTTGTGTGTATAAGGCCTATGTTATAGAGTATATAACTTCGATCATAGGGATCAATTTCTGGTCGCGTAGCTTCATAATAATTTTGTAAAGCTTCCGCATAATTTCCTTCGGATTGAGCCGACATCCGTTACGGTCGTTCATTTTATTCAAAAAATCTCCGTTCCAGAACCGTACGTGAGATTTTCATCTCATACGGCTCCTCCCTTCTGTGCATAGTACTAAGGGGAAAAAGCCCCGGAATACAAATTTCCCTATTCTCATTATGAACTGACAGGAGCTGGTATTTTTACAAGAAATTTCTAGCCAGCCTTCCCGCAAGAGGTTTTTTCTTAACACCAACCAACCGTATTAGTGTTAGATAACTCCAACGATTTCTTTGTCCTCAACGCCTACTATTTCAGGAATTAGTCACTTCAACGATCTTTGATGGTTATACGGGTATCCAAAGTACGAACGAGATGGATGTTTGTTATCCCAACCATTCTTCTTAGTCCCGATACTGATAAGGAAAGGGGTCATTTTTAACAAAGTTTTTGTGTTGTTGATTCCTAGTGTAGTGCTTCTTCCCCTATGCCGCCTATTGGTACTCGTGGAGTAGGATTGACTCGCAATACAGAACCCATACCATAGGTGTAACCTTTCGTTCAATACTAAAACCGACAATTAATTAAAGTATCTGAGGCTGGATCAATCGAGGATACACGATAGAAGGAGTTGTTCTATCTCCAAACTTTACCTTCGCTAAGCGCAGCTTTATTTCAATAATTTGGTTATTTTTATTCCGAACCGCGCCTTTTTCTCGTAAGACTGAAGCGAGGGCTAAAAAAAAAACAAGAAAAAAGAATCAAATCACACCATCTCTGTAATAGGTAAATGCCTTTTTTTCTCCTGAAGTTGTCGGAATTATTCGTAATAAAATATTCGCTATAATTGAAGAGGTCTTATCAATAAAATTTCCATTTATCCGAGATCTAGGCATAATTAGCAATCCATTCCATAATTCTTCTCATTACTCCCTCGGGGAAAAATGATCCCACAAACTAAGGAATTGTACAGTACAAAATAACATAAAAACGGAAAAATTCTAAAAAGATGTATGTGTACCTTCCTGTACCCTTTTCGGGCAAAGAGAGATAGGAGACTTTTGAATCGGATTGAATTTCATATAAATTCTGTAGTATACATACAAATGGACGGAACTATTACTTCGTCTAAGTTAAATAACCAAGGACTTTATTTTACTATGGATTCTTATATTCTCGAGAAATTTGGATTTGGTTATGATCCAAAGAGGAAAAGGGATGGAATAATCATTATACTACAATTGAAATGAAATAGAAAATGAAATAGAAAAATCCATGGTACGATTCATGAATTTGTAATAGATCTATGGGTAGATGATAGGAGAAGTTGTTGTTAATAAACATGAAATTTGAAAGGAATTTTTTATTCGTATGGAACCGCTGATTGGTCGTGCCTATACTGCAACAACTGCAATAAAATAATATGAATAATTCGCTATTCATTCGGTTTCTGGTCAATAATAAGATTATGTAGGAGAGATGGCCGAGTGGTTTAAGGCGTAGCATTGGAACTGCTATGTAGGCTTTTTGTTTACCGAGGGTTCGAATCCCTCTCTTTCCGTTTCTGTTAATTCACCAGCGTTACCGATCGTTACCGATCACAATATATCAAATAACAATTCATATCATTATTCCAACAGTTTCTTTAATAGAGAATCCCCATTACTAATTACATTACTGCGGTACGAGTATGTAAAATACAAATATCACGGAAAGAGCAAAAAAGAAAAAAATCCTACTGCGGATCGATTTGTGATACGTGAATGAGAAAAATGCGGATCAAGGCCCTTAGATCTATTTACTTCGTTGAAAAGGGGACATAATTGTATTGTCTGAACCTCTTTCTTTGTTATTTATGTTCGTTAGGTTCAAGTCTGACGGGAATAATATTCTACGACTAACAACTCATTTATTTTTAAACCGATCCATTTACTATCTATTATTTGGTTTACAAATCCTTTATATTGGAATGAGTCAATAGTCAAATGGTTTGGCAATTCCTCGTGAGGGGATGAGTCAATATATTTTTGAAGGAGAGCTTTCGATCTTTGTTTATCCTTCGTAGTAATAATATCTCGGGGTTTGCAACGATAACTTGGTATATCCACTATACGACCATTAACTAAAATATGTCTATGGTTAACTAGTTGCCTAGCTCCAGGAATGGTCGAAGCCATACCCAATCGAAAAAGGATGTTATCCAAACGCATCTCAAGTAGTTGTAGTAAAACCTGGCCTGTTGACCCTTTGGCTTTTCCAGCAATATGCACATATCTAAGTAATTGTCTCTCTGTCAGACCATAATGAAAACGCAATTTCTGTTTTTCTTCTAGACGAATACGATATTGCGATCTTTTTACGGAACGCAACGGGTTTTTAAGATCACTTCCGGATCTAGGTCTTTTACTAGTTAATCCCGGCAAAGCCCCCAGACGGCGTATTCTTTTGAAACGAGGTCCTCGGTAACGAGACATAAAGAACTCCTTTTTTATTTTATTGATGAAATTTCATTTTACAGAAGAAATCGAAATTAAGACTGAACTAAACTAAAGGATAAACAAAGCAAAGCTAAATCTACTGAAGTATTACAAAGTAGAATGAAATGGATTGTGTCAATATCCGGATTTTTTGTATATATAGGAAATTTAAGGCTCTGTTTTATGATTTGTTCTATATAGATCTAATTGTTCTAATCAACTTTTATTCATAGTTACAAGTTACCGCGACATAATAGATTAATGACTCAATGTAACGTTTGGAGAAAGGGGGAAAGGGGAGATTATCAATCATGAGAAAAAATCGATAGAGAAAAAAGCCGGCTATCGGAATCGAACCGATGACCATCGCATTACAAATGCGATGCTCTAACCTCTGAGCTAAGCGGGCTCACATAACAGAAATAATGCATAGGAGTTCAAGAAACTACCGGATTTTGGCTATGAGTTTAATTTAATATGAACTAACTATTATAGTTCAGAATTCTTTTCATAGTATAGTTATATATAACTATATAAATAATAATAATATAAAAAGAATTAAAGAATTATATTCTAATAATTTCTAATAATGGAAAAAATGTCTTAATGGAAATATCTGACTAATTAGAATTTTGATTCTTATACATAATCATTATAGATAATATACATTCTATATTATTTTCATATTTAGTTCATATTTTGATTTTTACATTTACATTTTACATTATTATATTAATATTTCTAATATTTTTATTTTCTAATTAGAATATTTATTTATTTCTAACAAAAAAAAAAATTCGAATTATTTTTGAGATGGAAATAGTTATAACAAATTTTGTTAATTATATTATAGCGGATCGGTCTTATAAGAAAAGTATAAGATAAGGATAAAGATACAACAATCAAAATTCTAATCAGGCATCCTTCCGATTTCGTTTGAAAAAGGAAGAGATAGGACGAAAAAAAAAAAAAGAAGAAAGAATATCGATCCTTCCAGCATTCCAAATTGCACTGTAAAAACAAAAGGTAAGGGAGACATATATATATATGTGGGATATATCTATCTATATTGAATTGCGGATACATCAATGGTAGAATCATTTCTGATTGAAACAAATATGGTTCATACAATAAAGAAAAATGAAACGAGAGGGTATACCCCCAAAAAGAAAATAGGAGCATATACACTATACTATTTAGATATAGGAATCATTATATAATGAATTCAACGGTTCCAAAATAAATGAAGGAGGTGGGTGGAATTACAACAGGATCCTTGTCTAAAAGGGGGATATGGCGAAATTGGTAGACGCTACGGACTTGATTGGATTGAGCCTTAGTATGGAAACCTGCTAAGTGGTAACTTCCAAATTCAGAGAAACCCTGGAACTAAAAATGGGCAATCCTGAGCCAAATCCTTATTTTTGGGAAAACAAGGGTTAAAAAAACTAGACTAGAATAAAATAAAAGGGGATAGGTGCAGAGACTCAATGGAAGCTGTTCTAACGAATGGAGTTGCCTACGTTGCGTTGGTAACCGGAATCCTTCTATCGAAATTAAAGAAAGGATGACGTATATATCTAAATGAATACGTACGTATGCATACTGGCATATCATACGATTAATCACGACCCGAATCCATATTATATATTGTATATATATTATATACGCAATATATGCAAAATTCAGAGTTATTGTAGATCTATTCCAATCAAAGTTGACGGAAGAATCGAATATTCAGTGATCAAATCATTCATTCCAGAGTTTGATAGACCTTTTTTTGATGATTAATCGGACGAGAATAAAGAGAGAGTCCCATTCTACATGTTAATACCGACAACAATGAAATTTATAGTAAGAGGAAAATCCGTCGACTTTAGAAATCGTGAGGGTTCAAGTCCCTCTATCCCCAATAAAAAGCCCATTTTACTTCTTATTAACTATATTATTTATCCTCTTTTTTCATAAGTGAAGTGGTTCAAAAAAAAATTCAATATCTTTCTCATTCATTCTACTCTTTCGCAAATGGATCCGAACAAAAATCTTATCCCAATTTGGTTTGAATAGATACAATACCTCTACAAATGAACATATATAGTCAAGGAATTCCCATTATTGAATTATTCACAGTCCGTATCATTACCCTTACATTCACAAAGAAAGTCTTCTTTTTGAAGATCTAAGAAATTCAGGGGACTAGATCAAAATTTTATTTTTTTAGTCTATTTAATTTCCATACATATTACGCGGATACAAGTCCTCTGCTAGGATGATGCGCGGGAAAGGGTCGGGATAGCTCAGTCGGTAGAGCAGAGGACTGAAAATCCTCGTGTCACCAGTTCAAATCTGGTTCCTGACATAAGTCTTTAGACATAAGTCTTTATATATATCAAATATCAAAAAAATGAAAATGAAGTTGTCTAAAAAACTTCCAAGTTTCTTTTATAGGAGTTGAAGGATAGGAAAAGACAGGATCCATTTCATACACAGTACAAATAAAAAAAAAAAAAATACGCTCTTTTTTCATTTCGTATCGTATTTTCTTTCCTATTTATTCTATTCCTTCACCCTGGCTTACGCTACTTTCAAGGGTCCGCCTAAATGACATGCGCGGTACAAAGTTCGTAGTGCAGAACTTTTTTGATTCATCTATTGTTTCTGCTCAAACGAACGAAATGGATATGATTGATATCTTCCAAATTGGGGAATATTGGTGAAGTCTTTTTTTAGCACATCCTTAATACAAATTAGAATCCAGGTATTCTCTTTGATCTAGAACAAAAAAAAAATTCCTTGACTTGAATAAAATCTGTAGCCGCGCCGTATAAGTGAACGTTAGTTTCTTATCATTCAATGAGCGTCTTGTATTTCATAGAAATTGGGGGTAATATAGTCCTTACGTAAGGGCCAGCCTATCCAACTTTCGGGCATCAAGATACGTTTAAGGCGTGGATGATTATCATAAGAGATTCCCAACATATCATAAGATTCCCGTTCTTGAAAATCGGCACTTCTCCAAATCCAGAAAACTGACGGGATTCTAGGATTATTCCTTGGGGCAAATACTTTTATGCATACCTCTTCCGGTTTTTCTATACCATACCGTATTTTCGTAAGATGATACACGCTAGCTAAAAATCCACCTGGTGCTACATCATAGGCACACTGGGAGCGTAAATAATTGTAACCATATACATATGAAATGACAGCAATGGAGTCCCAATCCTCGGTTTTTATTTGTAAAGTCTCTACTCCTCGGCAATCGAAGCCTAAAGATCTATGAATTAGTTCATGCTTGACTAGCCAATCAGATAAACGAACCTGCATCTTCCCGATTTCTCCCACATTTGTATGAGTATTTTCCATTTCCAATGAAATTTTGAAAGATTGACCCGCTCTTTCTTATTCTGCACAAAAGAACCTTGCCTGATTCACTAATTCGTGTGAATATACTGAACTTTTAGATTTGAAAACTGTTTCAGAAGGTATCTCTGAAGTAGATAGTGATTGATAGAGTAATCCTTGATCGTAATTTCCAGTATGAGTACTACGTCGAACATTAAACTTGTGATTAGTAGTAAAACATCGATTTTCCTGTTGAGACAAAGTTCTATCTTCAAAGATTTCTCGAGATATCTTCTTGCGAAGTTTCGTTATGGCATCTATAACTGCTTCTGGTTTCGGTGGGCAGCCGGGCAAATAGACATCCACAGGAATTAACTTATCAACTCCCCGAACAGTACTATAAGAATCAGTACTGAACATCCCTCCTGTAATAGTACAGGCTCCCATAGCAATGACATATTTTGGTTCAGGCATTTGTTCATATAATCTCACTAAAGAAGGAGCCATTTTCATTGTTACTGTCCCGGCTGTTAAAATTAGGTCTGCTTGCCTAGGACTCGATCTTGGTACTAATCCATAACGATCAAAGTCGAATCGTGAGCCTATTAATGAAGCAAATTCAATGAAACAACAACTGGTACCATAGAGAAGAGGCCATAAACTGGAGAGTCTTGACCAATTCGAAAGATCATTCGATGTAGTTGAAATAACGGAATTGGAGGTTGTTTGGTTAAGTAACGGAAAATCAATCAAATTCATAACTGTCTCAATGGAATCTTTTCCTTCCTTTTTCTTTTTTTGATTGTCTGAATATTCAGCTAAGACCATTCCAATGCTCCTTTTCGCCATGCATAAACTGAACCAACAATTAGGATAAGCACGAAAATTAAAGCTTCTATAAATACGGATACACCCAATACATCAAAACTCATTGCCCATGGATAAAGAAAGACCGTTTCAACATCAAAAACAACAAAAACTAGAGCAAACATGTAATAGCGGATTCTGAATTGTAACCAAGCGTCTCCCATGGGTTCTATACCCGATTCATAACTAGAGAGCTTCTCCGGCCCTTCACCAATCGGGGCTAAAACTCCGGAAATTACAAATGCCAAAATAGGAATAGCACCTGATATTATTAGAAATGCCCAGAAAATATCATATTCGTGAAGCAGAAACATAAATGTACTCCTATTTATTATTTCAAAATTAAATGTGGAATAGGCTGAATTATTCGATTTGAATTGAAATTTGCAATTCATACATTATCCAGAACTTTCACTTTTTAGTCGAAAAAAAGCATTTTTCAAATCAAAACGAAAAAAAAAAAATTCAGTAATCATACGGAGTAAAATGGCTAGGGATTTCTAGCATATTCTACTCGAAGTATTCCTTTCATTAAAATCCAATCCAGGCAAAGAGTGATCGCTTCTATTGATTCGATAGGAATACATACGTAAACATAATCTAATATAATAAATACATTAAACGATTATATTTTATCCCCCCTCCTTGTCCTAGATTTTATTTCTATTTTCCTTACTTTATTTATTTTATTGATTTGATTCAATCCGTTTTTTGCGAGGAACCTTTCCATATAACAACTCATATCTTTTTATACCAAAAAATTTCGAAACTTGGAATCTGTACTATGTAAGACTAACCGATGGGTTAGGTTTCGTTACAAAAAGGGGTTTGTTTTGGAGTAAACTTACACTACACAATGAAAAATAGCACGGAGTGATAGAATTGGTGAAATATCTATGAAATATCTACATAATATACTTCTAATAGAAAGTAGAAAGAATCGCGCATTGTCGAACAATTCGACAGACCAAATCCCAAAGCAATCCAACTCATAGAATATAGACGAAGGGACGTTGATACATTAAGGACCAATTCATTATCTCTGCATTATTTTTGAAACAACCGATTTGCTTGTTGTTCGGCCAAAAAGGAATTAGTCAGTCGAAGTCGGGGAACTTTTCAAAATACAAGACCAAGAAAAGAAAGAGAAAAATAGGTACTAGATACGTGTAACTTAACTTAGGATTCGATTTGGTTGGGTCAGGATTCAGTTTTTAGAAAGGATCATGCCATGATTTTCATTGACTGGGATTGGGTATACCAAAACAAAAGTATATCAATAGCTCTTTGATCATGGACAGGAAAAAATCATATGTAATTCATCCAGGAAAATTAAGGAAGAAGGATAGGGATTTTATTCGAGATTTTACAAATTTTTACAAATATCGATTGGATCCGTTGGAATGATGAATTATTGTTTTTATTTTCCTGCCCCTATGTATTCACATGAGTATGTGGTAATGCTTTCATTTCTATGGAAGAAGGAACCAGTCAGTCCATAAAGAAGCACTAATTTAATGAGAAAATGAAAACTAGAAACTTTACTAAACAAAAATAGAATGTATATACAAAAATGGAATGTGTTAGGGCTATACGGACTCGAACCGTAGACCTTCTCGGTAAAACAGATCAAACTGATTATTATCGAAATGATTCGAACTGTTTCAAAGACCCAACATGCATTTTGTTGCATTGGGCTCTTTCATCAACTGATTGATGTAAAGATCAGTTAGTCCGCCATATTTTTTCTTTGAAGATAATAAGATGGCTCCATGTGCTCTGCGATTCATCGTTTGTATTCTGATCTAGGAGCAATACCAAAGTGTTTCAAAGAAGGATTACCTTGACTTAGGTCTGCCTTCGGCCTAGATTAACCAAAGTTAAATGGAGTCTCTATCGCTCCGCTGCAAGAATTAAATATGAGACTTCATACACCTTAAAGTTCATAGGACGAAAAGAGGTTCTTTTGAGTCCCTTATACTCATTAAGCCTAGCATTGAATGGACTGGATATTTACCTTATCAATTAGCAAATCAATGGTGGGTTCTATTTGATTTGGCACCCGAATTCGCACTCGAATCGGACCGAACCCAATATTTGTCAGGCTATTGTTCTCTTGTTCCCTCGAATCTATGGAGTAAGACATCGATTTCTCAATAAGATCAATTGTGTTCATTGCATAATGGGCTCCCTTGAAAAGCATTGGCGCACGTGTAAACGAGGTGCTCTACCTAACTGAGCTATAGCCCTTGTCATAGATATCTTAACATATAGATAATTTCTTGTCAAGATAGGATCCCGCTTGATAGCTCTCTGATCCGTTTGTTTACTGTTAGCGGATGGGTATTGCTTAGAAATAATATTCCACCTATAATCCCGAGGCGATGGGTCCTTTTTTTGTGACGATAAATAACCTACTTAACTCAGTGGTTAGAGTATTGCTTTCATACGGCGGGAGTCATTGGTTCAAATCCAATAGTAGGTAGAACTTATTAGATACCAGAGTCAATGGTATCTAATAAGTTTTTCTGCCCATCTTTTTTTTCGTTGTATCATCTAGACTTGATTGTCTTCAATTGGCGGAATCAAAATGTGGTGTATAATAAAGAACTAATTTTGATTATTTTGATGTATTTTTGACTAGGATGAAATAACATTCACAGCCTCCACTCGTGTCCTAGCCCGTCTGAGAGCTAGATTCGCCTCAATTACTTGTCTCTTACCCCGAGCTTTACTCAAGTTAGCTTCAGCTATTTCAAGAGCTTGTTGAGCTTCTTCCGGATCAATGTCAGTATTCATCTCCGCATCATTTCCTAAAATGGTGATCTCATTATTACTTATTCTAGCGAAACCCCCCATCAGGGCCACCGTTAACCATTGGTCATTGAGGCGTATTCTCAAAAGACCTATATCCACCGCTGTGGCAATAGGGGCGTGGTTTGGTAATACGCCAATTTGACCACTATTAGTAGATAAAACGATTTCTTTCACTTCTGAATCCCAAATAATTCGATTAGGAGTCAGTACACAAAGATTTAAGGTCATTTATTCCCCCCTTCTAAGTTCATAGCTTTCGCGGTAGCTTCATCGATGTTACCCACCAAATAAAAGGCCTGCTCGGGAAGACCGTCTAATTCTCCGGAAAGGATCAGTTGAAACCCCCTAATTGTTTCTACGAGCTTAACATATTTTCCCGGAGAACCGGTAAAGACTTCTGCCACGAAGAAGGGTTGTGATAAGAAACGCTCAATTTTTCGTGCTCTTGATACAGTTAGACGATCCTCTTCGGATAATTCGTCCAACCCCAGGATAGCTATAATGTCCTGAAGTTCTTTGTAACGTTGTAAAGTTTGCTTAACTTTTTGTGCAGTTTCATAATGTTCCTCGCCAACGATCCAAGGTTGTAACATAGTTGACGTTGAATCTAAAGGATCTACTGCTGGATAAATACCTTTAGCAGCTAATCCTCTTGATAGTACGGTAGTAGCATCTAAATGGGCAAATGTCGTGGCAGGAGCGGGGTCAGTCAAATCATCCGCAGGTACATAAACGGCTTGGATCGAAGTTATAGATCCTTTTTTTGTGGAAGTAATTCTTTCTTGCAAAGAACCCATTTCTGTACTAAGGGTGGGTTGATAACCCACTGCGGAAGGCATTCTCCCTAATAAGGCGGATACTTCTGACCCCGCCTGGACGAAACGAAAGATATTGTCGATGAATAGAAGCACGTTTTGTTTATTAACATCCCGGAAATACTCCGCCATGGTTAGTGCAGTCAAACCGACTCTCATACGAGCTCCCGGTGGTTCATTCATTTGACCATAGACTAGAGCTACTTTCGATTCTGCAATATTTTTTTCATTAATAACCCCAGATTCTTTCATTTCCATGTAGAGATCATTTCCTTCACGAGTACGTTCGCCTACTCCACCAAATACGGATACGCCCCCGTGATTTTTGGCAATGTTGTTGATCAATTCCATGATAAGGACTGTTTTACCCACGCCAGCTCCCCCAAATAGTCCGATTTTTCCTCCACGGCGATACGGAGCTAAAAGATCCACCACTTTAATCCCTGTTTCAAAGATTAATAATTTCGTATCTAACTGTATAAAGGCAGGCGCAGATCTATGAATAGGAGATGTTGTAAGAGTATCTACAGGACCTAAATTATCAACAGGTTCTCCAAGAACATTGAAAATTCGCCCGAGAGTAGCTTCGCCGACCGGAACACTTAGAGGAGCTCTAGTGTCAATCACTTCCATTCCTCTCGTCAGACCATCTGTAGCACTCATAGCTACAGCTCTAACTCGATTATTTCCTAATAATTGTTGTACCTCACAAGTCACATTAATTTGCTGGCCGACAGTATCGCGACTTTTAACTACCAAAGCGTTATAAATATTAGGCATCTTGCCCGGGGGAAAAACAACATCCAGTACTGGGCCAATAATTTGAGCGATACGCCCTAGGTTTTTTTCTTCAAATGCGGAAACCGCAGGACCAGAAGTAGGAGTGATTTTCATAATAAAGTGAAATATGTCGAATTTTTTTTTTGAATTGGAAATAGTACGTACATAGTACCGAATCGAAATAAATAAATAAATGTCCGATAGCAAGTTGATCGGTTAATTCAATAAGAAATAAATGGGAATTGGCACTCGATTTAGTTGGTACCACCCAACCGAATCAAATTCAATCGTTTACTCATTTAATGAGTAAATTTTGCAAGTTCAACCAATTCTTTTTTCAAAAGATTCAAAATTGTGAGTAAGTGAAGCGCGTTTCGTTTCTCTATCATTATATAAAATACCATCTAGACTAGATTAAATTATCTATGGGGAATTCTAACTCGAACTCGATTGCTGCTGTTCTCTTTAATTAATTTCCTTATATTTATTATATTTTCTAATTTTAAATTTTATATTATATATATATATCTAATTAATATAGTGCCCGTTTTTTGTTTTATACCCTTTCGCTTTCATGGATGAATTATGCCTATTTTCACATCTAGGATTTACATATACAACATATATCACTGTCAAGGGGGGATTTTTCTTAGTATTTCGATTTTTAGATTCAAAATAAGAAGCGACTCAATTCAATTATAAACTTGAAAACGAGGATTGGGTTGCGCCATATATATCAATGAGTATACAATAATTATGTATTTGGTAAATCAAATGCATGGTCTAATAATGAACTTAATTCGTTGAGTTGATAATATTAGTTGAATATTTTTTGAAAGATTTTTGTCAAACAAAGGTTTCATTCACGCCTAATCCATATCGAGTAGACCTTGTTGTTGTGAGAATTCTTAATTCATGAGTTGTAGGGAGGGACTTATGTCACCACAAACAGAGACTAAAGCAAGTGTTGGATTTAAAGCTGGTGTTAAAGATTACAGATTGACTTATTATACTCCTGATTACGAAACTAAAGATACTGATATTTTGGCAGCATTCCGAGTAACTCCTCAACCCGGAGTTCCCGCGGAAGAAGCAGGGGCTGCGGTAGCTGCCGAATCTTCTACTGGTACATGGACAACTGTGTGGACTGATGGACTTACCAGTCTTGATCGTTACAAAGGACGATGCTACCACATTGAGCCTGTTGCTGGGGAAGAAAGTCAATTTATTGCTTATGTAGCTTATCCTTTAGACCTTTTTGAAGAAGGTTCTGTTACTAACATGTTTACTTCTATTGTAGGTAATGTATTTGGTTTCAAAGCCCTACGAGCTCTACGTCTGGAGGATCTGCGAATTCCCCCAGCTTATTCCAAAACTTTCCAAGGCCCGCCCCATGGCATCCAAGTTGAAAGGGATAAATTGAACAAGTATGGTCGTCCCCTATTGGGATGTACTATTAAACCAAAATTGGGATTATCCGCAAAAAACTACGGTAGAGCGGTTTATGAATGTCTACGCGGTGGGCTTGATTTTACCAAGGATGATGAAAACGTGAACTCACAGCCATTTATGCGTTGGAGAGACCGTTTCTTATTTTGTGCTGAAGCAATTTATAAAGCACAAGCCGAAACGGGTGAAATCAAAGGACATTACTTGAATGCAACTGCAGGTACATGTGAAGACATGATGAAAAGGGCCGTATTTGCCAGAGAATTGGGAGTTCCTATCGTAATGCATGACTACTTAACTGGGGGATTCACTGCAAATACTACTTTGGCTCATTATTGTCGCGACAACGGTCTACTTCTTCACATCCACCGTGCAATGCATGCAGTTATTGATAGACAGAAAAATCATGGTATGCATTTTCGTGTACTAGCTAAAGCATTACGTATGTCTGGTGGAGATCATATTCACGCTGGTACAGTAGTAGGTAAATTGGAAGGGGAACGTGAGATTACTTTAGGTTTTGTTGATTTATTACGTGATGATTTTATTGAAAAAGACCGAAGTCGCGGTATTTTTTTCACTCAAGATTGGGTTTCTATGCCAGGTGTTATTCCCGTGGCTTCAGGGGGTATTCATGTTTGGCATATGCCTGCCCTAACCGAAATCTTTGGAGATGATTCCGTACTACAGTTCGGCGGAGGAACTTTAGGACACCCTTGGGGAAATGCACCTGGTGCGGTAGCTAATCGGGTAGCTTTAGAAGCGTGTGTACAAGCTCGTAATGAGGGGCGTGATCTTGCTCGTGAAGGTAATGAGATTATCCGCGAAGCTGCCAAATGGAGCCCTGAACTAGCCGCTGCTTGTGAAGTGTGGAAAGAGATCAAATTCGAGTTCGAACCAGTAGATACGATATAAGATAGATAAATAAAATAGAAAGCAAAAGAACTAAGCGTGCATAATTCAGTAATTTCTGTTTGTTCTCCTAATTGATTGCAATTAAACTCGGCTCAATCCTTTTCTAAAAAAAGGGATTGAGCCGAATAAAAATAAAGAATGAGCATCCTATACTGTGTATTTGCATAGATCTTTCATATGTATAGATCTTATATATACAAGATCTAAATACAAGATCAAATCGAAGACTAAACAACTTAATACTTCTGTTCTTTATTGTTGGATCCATAGGATTAATTATGGATCGTTGGGATTGGTGGATCATTTTCTATCCCTCAGTTTCAGGCCATAGATCAAGCCAAGGAAGGGGCTTCTTCTACCCATCCATCCTGTATATTGTCTTTTTCCTTTCGTGTTGCAATAGAAACTTATTATTTGATTATACGATACGAGATTATACGAGAATGAATTCCTCATTTCTAGTATAAGAAGAAACAACTATTTATCTTTTCGATGAGAATTTTTGTAGAGAGAAACCCGTCTTTATATTTCTAATTCTAATTGAGAAAAAGATTCTATCATATTCTATGCATAATATAATATATATTATATATTGAAGTAATACTCCCGCTTCCCCAAAAATAAATTTTTTCTTTCAATACTTCACTCGTTGCCCGTTGTTAGTTAACAATTTCAATGATTGGATCATATGCTTAATTCTGATAGTAAATAAAATAGTAAAATGATTATTCATCCAATGACTATTCGTCTATTATATTTTCATCAAATAGGGGACAAAAGGACTATATGAAAAAATGGTGGTTCAACTCGATGTTGTCTAAGGAGAAGTTAGAACATAAATGTGGGCTAAGTAAATCAATGGATAGCCTTAATGCTGTTGGGCATACCGGTGGAAGTGAAGAGCCCATTCTAAATGATACGGAGAAAACCATTCCTAGTTGGAGTGATGGTGGTAGTTATAGTTTCAGTAATGTTGATTATTTATTTGATATAAGGGATATTTGGAGTTTGATCTCTGATAACGCCTTTTTAGTTAGGGATAGTTATGGTGACAGTTATTCTGTATATTTTGATATTGAAAAGCAGATTTTTGAGATTGACAATAATAGTTTTTTTCTGAGTGAACTAGAAAGGTTTTTTTACAGTTATTTGAATAGCAGGTCTAAGAGTAACAATCACTACTATTATCATTACATGTATGATACTCAATCTAGTTGGAATAATCACATTAATAGTTGCATTGGAAGTTATCTTCGTTTTGAAGTCAGTATTCATCGTTACATTTTCGGCGGTACCGAAAATTACAGTGACATTTACATTTCTAGTTTTATTTGTACTGAAGGCGTAAGCGGAAGTGAAAGTGGGAATTCTAGTATCAAAATTGGTGGTAATAGCCGCGATTTCAATATAAGAGGAAGATCTAATGATTTTGATATAAATAAGAAATACAGAAATTTATGGGTTCAATGCGAAAATTGTTATGGATTAAATTATAAAAAATTTTTTAGGTCAAAAATGAATATTTGTGAACAGTGTGGATATCATTTGAAAATGAGTAGTTCAGATAGAATCGAACTTTTGATTGATCCGGGCACTTGGGATCCTATGGACGAAGATATGGTTTCCACGGACCCCATTGAATTTCATTCAGAGGAGGAACCCTATAGAGATCGTATCGATTCTTATCAAAGAAGGACAGGTTTAACTGAAGCTGTTCAAACAGGCATAGGTCAACTAAATGGTATTCCCATAGCAATTGGGGTTATGGATTTTCAGTTCATGGGAGGTAGTATGGGATCTGTAGTAGGCGAGAAAATCACCCGTTTGATCGAGTATGCTACTAATCAATCTCTACCTGTCATTATTATGTGTGCCTCTGGGGGAGCACGTATGCAAGAAGGAAGTTTGAGTTTGATGCAAATGGCTAAAATATCTTCTGCTTTATATAATTATCAATCAAATAAAAAGTTATTCTATTTATCAATTCTTACATCTCCTACAACCGGTGGAGTAACTGCCAGTTTTGGTATGTTGGGAGATGTTATTATTGCTGAACCCAATGCCTACATTGCTTTTGCGGGTAAAAGAGTAATTGAACAAACATTGAATAAAACAGTACCTGAAGGTTCACAAGCGGCTGAGTATTTATTCCATAAGGGCTTATTCGACCCAATTGTACCGCGTAATCTTTTAAAAGGTGTTCTGAGTGAGTTATTTCAGCTCCACGATTTCTTTCCTTTGAATAAAAATGCAAAAAACTATCGAAATAAAATGAAAATATAGAAAATATAGAATAGATTAGAAAGATAGAAAGAGTATAAGGATGGGAGAATAATAAAATTTTGAAAATTTTAAAAAGCGGATTATCATACATGTTCGTGTAGAAAGATGAATAGGTACAATTCATTTAGTTTTCATTCCTTGCACTTATTAACTATTTATTTAATATTATTTATAATAGATATACTTATTATAAGATATCTTTACAATAATAATAGGTACAAATATTAAATCGAGGTACCCATTCTATGACAGATTTTAATTTACCCTCTATTTTTGTCCCTTTAGTGGGCCTAGTATTTCCGGCGATTGCAATGGCTTCTTTATTTCTTCATGTCCAAAAAAACAAGATTGTATAGATCCGATGGGACCAAACTTCATCAATTTATTTCAACACCGAATCATAATACAGATATTTATTTCGTGCAGAGATTTGTTTAGTGTAATATGATACGATACGCGGCTTTTTACAAACACAAGTGAAAGAGCTGTTATGCATGCGGATACATGATATCTGCATAAATGCATGTATATGCGGGTATATCCGGTTAAAAATGATTGGCGAATATTTTTATAATAGAAAGTCCGTGTATCTAACCAATGACTCCTAATGGTTCATATCAGAATAGTGCTGGTTGATGAAAGTTACTTCGGCATCAAGAAAAAGAAAGTCCAATTTTTTCTCAATTCCAATCGAATGCAACTGGATCTAGTATAGTAAGTATGAACTGGCGATCGGAACATATATGGATAGAACTTATAACAGGTTCTCGAAAAGCAAGTAATTTTTTCTGGGCCTGTATCCTTTTTTTAGGTTCATTAGGATTCTTAGTGGTTGGAACTTCAAGCTATCTTGGTAAGAATCTGATACCGGGATTTCCATCTCAGCAAATCGTTTTTTTTCCACAAGGGATCGTGATGTCTTTCTATGGGATCGCAGGTCTATTCATTAGTTCCTATTTGTGGTGCACAATTTCATGGAATGTAGGTAGTGGTTATGATCGATTCGATAGAAAAGAAGGAATGATGTGTATTTTTCGTTGGGGATTCCCCGGAATAAATCGTCGCATCTTCCTTCGCTTCTTTATGAAAGATATCCAATCAATCAGGATGGAGGTTAAAGAGGGTCTTTTTCCTCGTCGTATTCTTTATATAGAAATCAGAGGGCAAGGAACCATTCCCTTGACTCGTACTGATGAGAATTTGACTCCACGGGAAATTGAGCAAAAAGCGGCCGAATTGGCCTATTTCTTGCACGTACCAATTGAAGTATTTTGAAATGCACCGAACAAAGAATGAATGTTTTCGCCGCATAGCATAATGGAGGAGGCTCGCTAATTTCTTTTTTAATTTAATACAATTGAAATTTCTCCGGAATGTTCATTCGAGCAACAAAACATGTTAGATTCCATTCCATTTCCTCGTTTCGTTGGCGCAACAACCCGCATAGAATAAAACAAAAGTAGGAGAGCGTATATGGAACAACTCTAATCTATAATAAATAGAATATATAATAAGAAGAAATTTTTTCTATACCAAAAACCAAAACCTTTTTGTATGTATATAGGGCCCAACTAAATTCTTTTATACTAGTAAAAAAGTCTAATAAGTCTAATTCTAATCTAAGTATGAATTAATCAAATATCCGAACATGTATTTCGTAATACAGAATTCCTCTTTTTAGGTTAGGCCTCGGATTTTGAATTGATTCATACCGTATTCCTGTGCTATGGTTAGGCGGTGCAACATTTCGAAATAATTAAATTGATCCTGGAAGTTTTTTCGTCTTGAAATCCGAATAATATTCGTTACTTCAAGTAGATTTTTCGAGTATTTATCGAAAGGAACAAATGAAGATGAAATTCGTTTAAATTTGTCCAATTGAGATATCCGGAAATCCTATTTACTTAATGAAATTAATATTTACTTAAATGAAATATATATTTTCTATTCTTTTTTTTTTTTTCATCCGAAAGGGGGCCCTTATTCTATTTCTGGAGTCCTTCTAGATCTAAGGACTCAAAAATTATTATAAAAAAATGGGAATAGATCCATAGGTTCGATACCTTGTTATAGAACTCGTGCTTTA
>Ga0209468_1000257_pt1 | contig 26274 bp, 22 predicted proteins | sample GraSoiAngelo_102_FD_185871 | JGI IMG/M metagenome (GOLD analysis project Ga0209468, IMG submission 185871) | Grasslands soil microbial communities from the Angelo Coastal Reserve, California, USA - 14_0903_02_40cm (SPAdes) (version 2) | ecosystem: Environmental > Terrestrial > Soil > Grasslands ...
CAGGTCGCGCGCGACGTTGCCGTAGGCGTTGTCGTTGAAGACGACGGCGACGATGCTGATCCGGTGGAGCACCGCCGTCGCCAGCTCCTGCGCGTTGTAGAGGAAGCCGCCGTCCCCGCAGATCGCCACCACGGGCCGCTTGGGGCACGCGACTTTGGCGCCGAGCGCGGTCGGGTACTCGTAGCCGAGGTTCCCCGAGTAGGACGACGTGAGGTAGGTCCGCGGCTGGTACACGGGCCAGAACGGGCGCGAGTAATAGCCGATCTGGGTCATGCCCGCGACGACGATCGCGTCCTCCGGCGTACCCGCACGCAGCGACGTCAGGATCGACGCGTTCGGCTCCAGGGTCATGCTCGCCGCGATCTCGGCGCGCAGCGCCTCCCGCTCGGCCTTGCGCGAGCCTCGCGGCGGCGCGCTCGCGCGGAGCCGCTCCAGGAGCTCGCCCAGCGTCGCGCGGGCGTCGCCCACGAGCCCGAAGGTCTTCGCGTGGTTCTTCCCGATCTCCCCGGCGTCCACGTCGACCTGGATCACCTGCTGCTCGGGCCTCGGGGCGGCGAGGGCCAGGCGGCTGCCGACGACGAGGATCACGTCGGCCGCCTCGAAGTGGCGCCGGAGGGCGCTCTCTCGCCAGAGCGCCGCGCCGAGCGAGAGGTCGCTCGCGTCGCCGACCGCGCCCTTGCCCTCGGCCGACTGGACGACGCCCGCCTGGAGGTACTCGGCCACGGCGGCGAGCACGTCGTGGCAGCCGGAGAGGTGGACGCCACCGCCCGCGTAGATCACGGGACGCTCGGCCGCGAGGAGCATTCCCGCCGCACGGTCGGTGTCGGAACCCGGCGCCGCGGGCCGCTCGGCACGGCTCGGGTCGACGAGCTCCACCTCGTCCTCGCTCTCCATCGTGTCGGGCGGCATCTCGAGGTGGACCGGGCGCGGCCGCCCCGTCCGGAGCTGCTCGACCGCCTCGTGGGCGGCACGCGCGACGTCGGCGACCTCGAGCACGCGCCGGCGCCATTTCGTGACCGGCGCGATCGCGTCGAGCTGATCGTTGACCTCGTGGAGCACGCCGATGTTCTTCCCGAGCTGGGCCTTCGGGATCTGGCCCGCGAGCATCAGCACCGGTGAGGACGCGGCGTAGGCCGTGCTGAGGCCGGCGGACGCGTTGAGGAGCCCGGGCCCCGGCACGACGAGCGCGGTGCCGAAGGTCGCGCCGGCGCGGGCATAGCCGTCGGCCATGTAGCTCGTCGCCTGCTCGTGGCGGGTGACCACGAAGCGGATCCCGGGCTCGTCCCGGAGCGCGGCCACCACGCCGTAGAGCTGGACACCGGGCAGGCCGAACACCACCCGTACGCCTTCCCGGTAGAGCTGCTTCACGAGCGCCTCGCCACCGGTCATCCGTGCCATCGCATCGCTCCTCTCGGGGAACAGCCGACCTCGCCGAACGATACCATGCGGCGCAGGCAAGAACGTCGCTAGGGGCGCCCCTCGAGCGCGCGCCGGAGCTGGTCCAGGTGGTTGTCGTCGTGCCAGGCGATCACGCTCACGAACTCGTCGATGGTCCGCCGGCCGCGCGCGTCGAGATGGACGCCGCCCTGTTCCCACGCGCGCGGCGCGAGCGATCCGAGGAGGGCGAGCGTCTCCTCGCGGCGCCGCCCGAACGCGTCGAGCGCTTCGGTCGCGTCGTTCCCGAGATACTGACGCTCCTCCGCCCAGCGGTTCGGGTTCGACCGGGGAAAGTGCGGCTCGTCCATCGTCACAATCATGCGCAGGCGGTCGAGGAACGACTCCTCGTTGTCGCGCAGGTGGCAGAGGACTTCCTTCGCGGCCCAGCTGGTCGCGTCCGGGCGCCGCGAGAGCACGTCGTCCCCCCGGCCGGCAATCGCGGCGACGAGCTCGCCCGCCGTCCGTGCGAGGCGCGCCAGCCGCGCCTCGCGTGACAGGTGGTGGTACTCGTCGACCGTCATGGGCCCGGCAGGATCCGCGCGAGCGCCTCGAGGTGCTTCGGGTCGGGCTTGAGCCGGCCGACGCCGTGGTCGCGGATCGCCTTGACCACCGCGTCGTTGACGGGCGTGGGGACGCCGACGCGACGGCCCGCGGTCGAGACGTACCCGTTGAGGTAGTCGATCTCCGTCCGCCGCCCGCGGAGCACATCCTGAAGGAGCGAGGGCCGGCCGCCCGAGAGGTGGCGCGCGCCCGCCGCCATGTCGCGCTCGACGTCGGCGAGGCCGCGCCCCTCCATTGCGTCGACGAACCGTTGGGCGGCGATCCCGTAGATCGGCTCGATCTCGTAGCCCGACGCGCGGCCGACCCTGACGACCTCGGCGGCGATCGCGATCGCGAGGCGGCGCGGGACCGGCTCGCTCCGCACCTCCGCCGACCCCAACCCCGACAGGCCGGCGAGCGGGTTCGCCATACAGTTGACGGCGAGCTTCGACCAGCGCTCGCCCCAGAGGTTCGTCGTGACGTGCGCGGGCGCGACGTCGTTCAGGATGCGCGCGAGCTCGCGCGCCCGCGCGGTCTCCTGCCCGTCCAGCTCGCCGACCTTGAAGCCGACCTTCCCCGTGTCGGTGCGCGTCGCGTGGCCGGGCTCGTACAGGCCCGCCCCGATCGTGATCACGCAGCCGAGCGTCCGCGCCCGCCCCGCGATCGCCGCCACCCGCTCGTCGTTGAGCCCGTTCTGAAAGTCCACCACGACCCCGCCCGGCTCCCGCAGATGCCGCACCGCGAGCGCCGTCGCCCACTCCGTGTCGTACGACTTCACCGCCACGAACACCGCGTCGAACGGCTCCTCGATCGCCTGCGCCTCGTGGAGGTGGCGCGCCGTGACCTTGACGACGTGCTCGCCGCACGTCCCGGAGAGCCGGAGCCCGTGCCTCCGCATCGCCTCGACGTGTTCCGGCCACTGGTCGATCAGCGTCACGTCGTGCCCCGCGTTCGTGAGCAGCCCGCCCACCACGCTCCCGATCGCGCCCGCTCCGACGATCCCGATTCGCATGTCACGCCCCCCTTCTGAGCGAGCATGATAACGTGAAGCGCCATGAGCTTCGACTTCGATCGGGTGATCGAGCGGCGGCACACGGAGAGCTTCAAGTGGCGGAAGTACGGTGAGGGCGTGATCCCGCTCTGGGTCGCCGACATGGACTTCGCGTCGCCCGAGCCAGTGGTCCGCGCCCTGCGCGAGCGCGTCGAGCACGGCGTCTTCGGCTACGGGTACAACCTCGAGCCGTCTCCGCTCCACGCTCTCTTCGCCGACCGCCTTCAGAAGCTCTACGGCTGGCGCGTCGAGCCCGACGCGGTGGTGCTGATCCCCGGCGTCATCCCGGGCTTCAACGTGGCCTGTCGGGCGGTCACCACGCCGGGGGACGGCGTGCTCCTGAAGGTCCCCCTCTATCCGCCGCTGCTCCGCGTACCGGGGAACGTCGGGATCACGCTGGACGCAGCCGACCTGGCGTGGTCCGCGGGCGGGCGCTACGACATCGACTTCGAGGCGCTCGAGCACGCGCTCACCCCACGGACGCGCGTCCTCTTGCTCTGCAACCCGCACAATCCGGTGGGGCGCGTGTGGCGCCGCGAGGAGCTCCAGCGCCTGGCGGAGCTCTGCCTTACCCGGGGGCTCGCGATCGTCGCGGATGAGATCCATTCGGACCTCGTCTTCCCCCCGCACCGCCACGTTCCGATCGCCTCGCTCGATCCCGCGATCGCCGAGCGGACAATCACACTCATGGCGCCGAGCAAGACCTGGAACCTCGCCGGGCTCAAGCTCGGGCTCGCCGTCATCCCGAACGCGGCGCTCCGCGAGCGCTTCGCGACGGCGAGGGGGGACATGGCGTACGGCGTGAACATTCTGGGCTACACGGCCGCGCTCGCGGCCTACCGTGACGGCGGGCCGTGGCTCGAGGCGCTCATCAATTACCTCGAGGCCAACCGCGATTTCCTCGTCGACTACGTGCGGCGCCACCTCCCCGGGGTCGCGGTGGCCCCGCCCGAGGCGACCTACCTCGCCTGGCTCGACTGCCGCGACGCCGCGATCCCCGATGGCGATCCGTTCACCTTCTTCCTCGAGACGGCACGCGTGGCGCTGAACGACGGGACCACCTTCGGGCGCGGCGGCCCCGGCTTCGTGCGGCTCAACTTCGGGTGTCCCCGCGCGATCCTGACGGAGGGTCTGGACCGCATGCGCGCGGCGCTCCGCTGACCGACGACCTCGCGCGACCGAGTCTGAACGTCGAGGTAGGTTCTGGGCTCCGGCTACCAGCGCGAGGTGCGGGGCCGTCCGCGGCTGGGCCCCTCACGGCGCCCGCCGCTACCGCTCCGGTCCGGAGACTTGGCGAGCTCGACCTTGATCTGGCGCCCGTCGAGATCGCGCCCGTTGAAGCGCGACACGGCTTCCTGCGCCTCCTCCGGCGTCGCCATCTCGACGAAGCCGAAGCCACGTGACCGCCCGGTCCCGCTGTCGGTCACGACCGTTGCGGACTCGACGGTGCCGGCGGCGGCGAAGACCTCACGCAGACGCTCACTGGTCACGGAGAACGGGAGGCCGCCGATGAAGAGCTTCTGTGCCATGGCGCGTCTCCTTGCCACGTCTTCCGCAGAGTCGGCACGTCCCAGATCGCGGAAGAAGCGCCGGAGACGCGGGCTGGTGAGCTCCGGCTCTCGTCTGAGCCGGCGCGCCAGACAGAGGGATTGTACACCGGAAGCCGCTCGGGCATCCTGCGCCCATGGAGCCACCGCGATGACGGTGTTCGACGGCTACAGGCTCCCCGACGAGCTCGTGGCCCTCCGGGCCGAGGTGCGGCGCTTCGTCCGCGACGAGATCATTCCCGTCGAGCAGCGCATCGATCCCGACGCGGCCGAGCTGCCCGAGGCGGACCACCGCCGGCTCGCGGCCAAGACCAAGGCGGCTGGCCTCTGGTGTCTCGGCGCGCCCGAGGAGTACGGGGGCGGCGGTCTCGGCACCTTCGCCATGTGCGTGCTCCTCGAGGAGATGTCGCAGCACCGCATGGGCCTCTACAACCCCGGGTGCGGCGTCTTCGGGCGCAACCCGCCGCCCGTGATCTGGGGCGGCACGACGGACCAGATCGAGCGCTACGCCGTGCCGGCGCTGCGCGAGGGGTATCACACCTTCTTCGCGATCACCGAGCCGAGCGGCGGCTCCGATCCGGCCGGCGCGATCCAGAGCCGGGGCGAGAAGCGCGGTGACCACTGGGTCCTCAACGGGACCAAGATGTTCATCTCCCACGCCCACGAGGCGGAGTGGGGCGTCGTCTTCGTGCGCACCGATCGCGCGAAGGGCCGCGAGGGGATCTCCTGCTTCATCATCGAGCGGGGGACGCCTGGCTTCACCGCGCGCCCGATCCGGACGATTCGCACCGTCGCGATTCCGAACGAGGTCGTGCTCGAGGACTGCACGGTACCCGCCGAGAACCTCGTGGGGCAGGAGGGGCGTGGTCTGTCGCTCTGCCTCGACCTCCTCACGCGCCTCCGCTTCCCCTACTCCGCGTGCAACCTCGGCGTCGCGGCGGCCGCGCACCGCATGGCGATCGCCCATGCCAAGCAGCGCTCGACGTTCGGCGTCCCCCTGAGCCAGCGCCAGGCGATCCAGTGGATGCTCGCCGACGCCGAGGTCGAGCTGCGCGCGGCGCGGTGGCTCATCTGGGACGGCGCGTGGAAGGCCGACCGCGGCGAGGACGCGCGCGTCGAGGCCTCGATCGCCAAGGTCTATTCGAGCGAGGTGCTCGGCCGCGTCATCGACGGCGCCGTCCAGATTCACGGCGGCTACGGGGTGGCCAAGGAGTTCCCGCTGGAGCGCTGGTACCGCGAGGCGCGCGTGCGTCGGATCGGCGAGGGTCCCTCCGAGGTGCACCGCATGGTGATCGCCCGCGCGCTGCTCCGGTGAGGACCGCCGTCGATGGCGAAGAACGCTACGGAAGAAGATCGGCGACGGCGATGCGGGCCTTGGGGCGAGCCAGCGGGGAGACCGTGGTCCCCGGCGAGAGAACGTCGACAGCGGCGTATCGCCAGCCAAGTGGCACCGATGCATCGGGGACGGGCTCGCGGTGGACCTCGAGGGCGCGGTCGACGAGATTGACGATCCAGTAATCGAGCACACCGGCGCGCGCGTAGAGGCTCGCCTTCTCCTCGCGATCGAACGCCAAGCTCGAATCGGCCACCTCGACAAGCACGGCGGCGTGAGATGGGTGGGCGTCGCGGTAGTCACGGCGATCGCCGGACACGACCACCACGTCAGGCTCCGGCTCCGATTCCTCGTCCAGCGCGACGGGATCCTGGACGCGCACAGTCCAACCCGCGCCGAAGGCGACGCGCAACGCGTCCGCCGTGAGACCGACCGCCGTCGCGTGGGGACTCCCCTTCGGCTCGCTGACGATCAGCTGGCTGGCGATCAGCTCGACGGGCTCTCCGGGCCGGAAGATGCCCAGCTCTCCGAGGCGATCGTATTCCTTTCGGGTCCAGCGCCGCCTCTGAAACGGCAGCGTCTCCATTTGCGCCCGATGGTATCGCCCGACGATGCCCGGGTCAACGTCCGGCGCGCTTGCCGACCGCCGGCGAATGCGGTATCAGCGAGGGTGACAGCCCACGCGAGCCCGAGCGAGGAGGAGAATCGCGATGCCACGCTATCTCAAGGTCGCCGCCGCGCAGCTCGGCCCCAACAACGAGGGTACGAGCCGTGAGGAAATCGTCGAGCGAATGCTGGGCCTGCTGACCGAGGCGGCGCGGGAGGGCGTCGAGCTGATCGCCTATCCCGAGATGGCGCTCACGACGTACTTCCCCAAGAAGATCCGCCCCGACTTCGATCAATTCTTCGAGACCGAGGTGCCGCCCAAGGCGCTCGAGCCGCTTCTCTCGCGCGCGGCCGAGGCGCGGATCGCGGTGCACGTGGGCTTCTGCGAGAAGGCCGGGGGAAAGTACTTCAACACGGCGCTCCTGACCGACCGGGACGGCCGCCTCTGCGGGACGTTCCGCAAGATCCACCTGCCCGGCACGAAGACCCCGGACGGCTTCGCCCAGGTCTTCGAGCCCTACTACTTCGCCCACGGCGACACGGGCTACCGGGTCTTCGACGCCGCCGGTGCCAAGATCGGGATCGCGATCTGCCAGGATCGCCGGTATCCAGAGAGTTATCGCGCGCTCGCGCTCCAGGGCGCCCAGATCATTCTCGTCGGCTACAACACGCCGACCTCGCCGCTGGCGCTCGACCTCAACGAGCTCTGTCTCAGATCGGGCGCGTACGCGAACCTCTGCTTCGTGGTCGGCGTCGCCAAGGCAGGCGTCGAGGACGGCGTGGAGCTGATCGCCGGGAGCTCCATCATCAACCCGCTCGGCCAGGTGCTCGCCCGCGCCGCGACGAGCGGCGACGAACTGGCCGTGGCGCGGATCGACCTCGAGCAGATGCTCCCCGTCAGGAAGCGCTGGAACTTCCTCGGCCGGCGCCAGCCTCAGCACTACGGGCGCCTGCTCCAGCCGGTGACCGAACGGGAGCCGTACCGATGAGGCGACGGGTCTTGGCCGGACAGAGCCACGCCGTGCCCACGGCACGCCACCCACGGAGTGCTGCGGCCCCGCGGCACTCGCTCCAATGACCGTCGACGTTCTCGTCCGCGGTGGCCGGGTCGTCACCGGCTCGGACGTCTTCGAGTCGGCCGTCGCGATCAAGGGCGACAGGATCGTCGCGATCGGGCCCGAGTCGCTCCTGCCGCCGGCCGCGCGCGTCATCGACGCCGCGGGCAAGTACGTGCTGCCCGGCCTCATCGACTGCCACCTCCACGTCGGCCCCGAGTACGACGACTGGACGACGGCGCCGATCGCGGCGGCGCGGACGGGGCTGACCACGCTCGTGCCGTTCGTCGTCGCCGAAGAGGGCGAGGCGCTGCCGACGGCCTTTGCGCGGCTCCGTGAAGAGGCCGAGGCGCGCTCCGTGCTCGACTTCGGCTTCCACTTCATCCTGGACCACGAGCCCCGCATCCTCGACGGCATCTCCGAGGCCTTTCGCCTCGGCGTCACGTCGTTCAAGCTCTTCATGACCTACAAGAAGCGGGGCAAGCGCATGGTCTCGGACGAGTTCATCGCCAAGACGATGGAGCGCCTCGCCGCCCTCGGCGGAATCTGCCAGCTCCACTGCGAGAACGGCGACGTGCTCTGCTACCTCGAGGACAAGGCGATCGCCGAGGGACGCACGGCGCCGACCGACTTCCCGCCGACCTGTCCCGACTGGACCGAGGAGGAGGCCATCAACCGGGCCGTCCTCATCGCGCGGCTCACCGGCTGCCCCGCCTACGTCGTGCACCTCTCGACCAGGGTCGGCCTCGAGCGCATCAAGCGCGCCCAGGCCGAGGGCCAGAAGGTGTGGACAGAGACCTGTCCGCAGTACCTCCTCCTCACCGACACGGAGATGGAGCGCTGGGGCCCTTTCGCGAAGATCGGCCCGCCGCTCAGGCCGGCGGACGGCCCGGACCGGGCGGCGCTCTGGGAGGGCTCGGCGGGGGGCTACATCGCCACCGTGGCGAGCGATCACGCGCCGCGCGTCCCCGCGGTGAAGGAGCCGGGGAGGAAGAACATCTTCGTCGATCCGGCGGGCAAGCCGATTCCCTTCGGCGCGCCCTCGCTCGAAACGCTCGTGCCGCTCACGTACAGCGAGGGCGTCGTCAAGCGCGGACTCCCCATCACGTGGCTCGCGCGCGTGCTCGCGGAGAACCCGGCGCGCATCTTCGGCCTCTACCCGAAGAAGGGCGTGATCCGGCCGGGCGCCGACGCCGATCTCACGATCTGGGACCCGGATCCTGCGTGGACGATCCAGAAGTCGCACCACCTCGGAATCGCCGGCTTCACGCCCTACGAGGGCTGGCAGGTGCGCGGCCGGGCGTGGATGACGCTGGTGCGCGGCCAGGTGATGCTCACCCCGACGGGCGAGCTCGAGCAGAAGCCGGGCTACGGCCGGTACCTCGCGTGCGAGGGTCCGCGGCCGCCGCTCGGCGGCGCGGCCCGCTGACGGCTCGCCGGTGACCGACTACCTCGACCGGCTCGCCCACGTCGCAGCCGAGGCCTCTGTCGACACGCTGCCGTCCACGACCGTCGAGGCCGCGAAGCGAGTGCTGCTCGACACGCTCGGCGCGATCGCCGCCGGGAGCACGCTCCCCGAGAACGGACGCCTCGCGCGGCTCGCCGCCGCGCGCGCGCCCCAGGGCGTCGCCACGCTCCTCGGTCACGGTGCGAAGGCGGACGCCGGCTGGGCGGCGCTCGTGAATGCCACCGCCGGCGTCGCCCTGGAGGTGGACGAGGGCAATCGCCTCGGCGGCGGCCATCCCGCGATCCACGTCATCCCCGGCGCCCTCGCCGTCGCGGAAGAGCAGGCGGGCGGCGTCTGCTCGAGAGCCTCGTCGCAGGGTACGAGATCGGCTCGCGCGTCGGCGGTGCGACGACGCCGCGCGCGAACGTCCACTCCCACGGCACGTGGGGGTCGATCGCCACGGCCGTCGCGGTCGCCCGGCTCGCCGACGCCCCGCCGCAGACGATCCGCGAGGTGATCAACCTCGCGGCGTCCATGAGCCCGGCGAACTCCTGGACGCCCGCCCTCGAAGGCGCCACGATCCGCAACCTCTATCCCGGCCGCTCGGGGCTCCAGGGAATCCTCGCGGTCGAGCTCCAGCGGTGCGGCTTCACGGGCCTGCGCGACGCGCCGTCCGATGTCTACGCCACCGTCCTGGGCGATCGGTTCGACGGGGCGCTGGCCGTCGCCGGCCTCGACGCGCTGGGGCGTGGCGAGCGCTACCGCATCGAGCAGAACTACTTCAAGCTCCACGCGTGCTGTCGGTTCAACCACTTCGCCCTCGACGCCGTGCTGGCGCTCCGTCGCGCCCACGCCTTCGAGGCCGGCGACGTCGTGCGCCTCAGGGTCACCACGATCCCGTTCGCCTCCCGGATGGCGGATCCGGAGCCCGCGACCACGCTCGCGGCCAAGTTCTCCGTTCCGTACGCCGTGGCCGCGGCGCTGGTCCTCGGTCGGGCTGACGTCGCGGCCTTCGAGCCCCCCGCGCTCGCCGATCCACGGATCCGCGAGCTCGCGCGCCGGATCGAGGTTCTCACCGAGCCCAAGATGTCCCCACGCCGCACCGACTACCCCACGGCGCAAGTCAAGGTCGCGCTGCGCGACGGACGCATCCTCGAGGAAACGACGACCGTGCCCCGCGGAGACGCCGAGAACCCCGTCGGGCCCGAGGAGCTCGTGGCGAAGTTCCTCGAGCTCGTCTCGCCCGCGCTCGGTGCCACGCGGGCGCGCCGCGTGGTCGACGCCGTGCACGCCGTCGAGACGCTGAAGAACGTCCGCGAGCTGACCGCCCTCTTCGCGCCCGCGTGATGGCGATGGGACTCGAGCAAGAGCTCGACGAACGGCTCCGGCAGGCGATCAAGGAACGGGACACGCGGACCGCCGACGTGGTGCGGATGCTGAAGACCCGGCTCCAGGAGCGTCGTACCGCGAAGGGTTTCGCCGGCGAGGTGGACGACGCCCTCGTCCGTGACGTCATCGGGGCCTACCGGAAGCAGCTCCAGAAGGCGATCCCCGAGTTCGAGAAGGCGGGCGAGCGCGGTCGGGCCCAGATCGCCCAGCTCCGCTTCGAGGTGGAATTCTGCGAACGCTACCTCCCCCGTGGGCTCGACGAGACGGCGCTACGCGCGCTCGTCCGCGAGCGCATCGCCGCGCTCGCCATCACCGATGCGAAGCAGGTCGGCCGCCTGGTGGGCGACATCATGAAGACGCACAAGGGGCAGGTCGAGGCCGGCGACGTCAAGCGGCTCGCAGAGGAGCTCCTCCGGAACGCCTCGCGGTGAGGGCCGGCCGGCGCCATTCGCTCTCGACGCCGGGCTCGCCCGCCTCCACGCGCGCCTGACACCCGGTGCAGCGCTGGGCGAAGGGCAGCGCCTTGAGCCGCCCGAGCCCGATGACCGCGCCGCAGTCCCGGCAGATCCCGTACTCGTCCCGCGCCAGACGCTCGAGCGCGGCGGTGATCTGCGCCGCCTCGCGGCTCTCGCGGTCGAGCATTGCCACCTCGAAGTCGTTGCCGAGCGACTCGACCGCGTTGGTGGCATCCTCCGGGCTCCAGCGGGGCTCGCTCGTCCGACGCTCAGCCATCCTCGCGCGGACGGACGCCAGGAGCATCGCGCGCCGCTCCAGGAGAAGGGCCTCGAACTCCTTCACGGTCCGATGATCGAGCGAGCCTGTCCTCTTCACAGCGTCTCACCTCGTTCCGGCGTTACAGCCTGGGCAGCAGGATCCCCACGAGCGAACCCAGCGGGTCGAACTCCAGCGTCGGCGCCGCGAGGAGCCCACCGCCCAGGAGGACAGCAATCGTCCCCGCCACGGCGATCCACGCGAGCCTTCGCAGGTCCGATCCCGGGGCGAGGACCTCGCCGGTGTCGGACCGGAGTCGGACCAGCGTCGCCTCACGAACCCGCTGCTGGGCCAGGTAGACTCGACGACGCTCTTCGAGGGTGAGCCTGTTCATCCTCTCCTCCCAGAGCCCACCGCAACCATGGCTCAGCCTAGTCTCGACGGCGGACGCGCAGTATCAGGTAGATCAGGGGGGCGGCGTAGGGAAGACACCTGAGAATCGCTTTCGCGGAGGGCCGGACGCCTCTCCGGCACGGGAGTGAGCGAGAGATGAGGCGCTGACGCCCTGGCCGACCCGTCACATCACTCGACGCCGTTGATCGCGAAGTCGAAGATCTGCGAGCTCCGGAGCGGCCCGGTCACGGCCCGGGCGGCGTACTCGGCACGGAGCGGCCGGTTCAAAATGAACGGCACCTTCGCCTCGGAGAGGCCACCGTGCGTCCGCAGGCGATGGCCGCGGAGGCCGGACAGGTCGTGGTCCTTCTCGGATGCGCCGATGCAGGTGTCCGCGGTGCTGATGACCGCGACGTCACCCTCGCGGTCGAACGGAAGATTGAACCGCCGCGCGGTCGTCGCCCGGTCACACACGGCCTCGATGCCCGGGATGGCCGCGGCGACCTTCATGACGTCGGCGGGATCGAGGCTTCCGTGGCGGTAGACACGGACGAAGCCGCCGAGGGCGCCGTGATGGGCGACGAATCGGTCGGTGATCGGGCAGACGACGGTGCACGCGCCCTCGCCGAACCGCGCGTCGAGAACGTCCTGGAGCCAGATGACCCGCGGCGAGCCGTCCGGGTTGGACTTGTCGTTCATCCCGTGGTCCGCCGTGAGCGCGACGACGGCGCCGAGGGCGTCGAGCCGCCCGAAGCACGCGTCCAGGTTCCGATAGTAACGGTCGGCCTCGGGCTCGCCCGGCGCGTACTTGTGCTGGATGTAGTCGGTCAGTGAGAGGTAGAGAAGGTCCGGCCCACGCCGCTCCAGCAATCGGATCCCCGCCTCGAGCACGAAGAGCGACAGCTCGGGCGAATACATGTCGGGCAGCTCCATGCCGACGAGCTCGAGCACGTTCTCGATGCCGTGCTCCGCGAGGGTGCACTGGTCGGCGCACTCCGAGGAGAAGTTGACGCTGCCGCCCGCGAGATCCATGTCCTTGCCGAGCTGCTTCCGGAGCTTGTCCTTGGCGGTGATCGAGACGACCGTGGCGCCGTGACGCGAGAACTCCGCCAGGATGGTGCGCGAGCGCAGGAGCTCGGGGCCCGTCATCACCACCGCCGCGCCCGTCTCTCGATCGAGGTAGAAGTTGCCCGAGATGCCGTGAACCGCCGGGGGGCTGCCCGTCGCGATCGACATGTTGTTCGGGCACGTGAAGCTCGGAACGTCGCCGTCGGCGACCGCGGCGAAGCCGGCCTTCATGAACCGCGCGACGTTCGGAACGATGCCATCCCGCACGCCCTGCGCGACGTAGGCCGGATCCCCGCCGTCGATGCACACCACGACGATCGGGCGCGACGGCCACCGATATCGCACGCCGTTCAACTCGACGCCCACGCGTGCCATCGAGGTATCCTACTACACGATGACGCGCCAGGAGCGGGCCGGGATCCTCTGTGTCGGGCTGCTGGCGCTCGGTGTTGTGGCCCTCGCGCCGGCGACGCGGGCGGCCGACACCGCGCTCCATCTGGTGCTCACGCCGTCCCAGAAACCGACCGATCTGCTCGCGGCCGGCACGGAGTTCGGCCGGGCGCTCGGCACGCTCGTCGGCGCGTCAGTGAGGGTGACGGTCGCGTCGGACTACGCCGCGGTCATCGAGGCGCTGCGCAACCGGACCGCGGACCTCGCCTTCGTGCACCCCGTCGGGTACGTCCTCGCCAACCGCGAGGCCAAGGCCACGATCGTCGCGCGCAACCTGTGGCACGGGAAGAGCGCCTTCACGTCGCGCGTCTTCGTGCGCCGCGACTCCGGTCTCTCGCGGCTCGAAGACCTCCGGGGGAAGACGATTGCATTCGTGGATCCGGCCAGCTCCTCGGGCTACATCTACCCGATGGTGCTCCTGGTCCAGCGGGGGCTCGTTCGGAACCGGGATCCGAAGACCTTCTTCCGCGAGGTGGTCTTCTCCGGCGCCCATGACGCGTCGATGCGCGCGCTGCTGAACGGTCACGTGGACGCGATCGCGTCGTTCGACCTGGCGCGCGAGCAGTACCTCACCGACCCCGCGGAGCGCGAGCGGATCACCTGGGTGGCGGAGACGCCACCGATCCCCGAAGCGGGAATCGCGGCGCGCGTCGGCCTCGATCCGGCGATGGTGGCCCGGGTCCGTGCCGCCCTTCTCCAGATCCGCGGCCCCGCCTACGCGGCCCTGCTCAAGCGGCTCTACGAAATCGACGGGTTCGCGCCGGCCGACGACCATGACTACGATCCCGTGCGAGCGGCGATGGACCTGCTCGGCGTCCGCCCCCGCTGAGCCGCGCCTGCCGCCAGATGGAATTGATGATCGAGGTCGCGGGGCTCTCCGTCGTGCTTCCGCCCGACACGATCGCCCTCCATGGGATCGATCTCACCGTCCACGCGGGCGAGTTCGTCGTCGTCCTCGGCCGGAGCGGGGCGGGCAAGACGACGTTTCTGCGCTCGATCAACGGCGGGTGTCGTCCGTGTCGCCGGCCGCGTCGTGACCGGTGCGAGCGCCACCGAGCTGCGCCACATCCGCCGCCAGATCGGGATGATCTTCCAGCAGTTCAACCTCGTCCGCCGCGCGTCGGTGCTCGACAACGTCCTCGCGGGACGGCTCGGTTACGTCCCTTCCCTCCCGAGCCTCGTCGGCCACTTCCCGGCGAGCGAACGGAAGCTCGCGCTCGAGTGCCTCGCACAGGTGGGGCTCGCTCACCTCGCCGACCGTCGAGCGGACACGCTGTCGGGGGGCGAGCAGCAGCGTGTCGCCATCGCGCGCGCCCTCGCCCAGGCGCCGGCGGTCATCCTGGCCGACGAGCCGACGGCGAGCCTCGACCCGCAGCTCACGTCCAGCATCATGGATATCCTCAAGGCCATCAACGCGGAGCGCGGGCTGACGCTCGTCGTCAGCCAGCACCAGCTCGAGACCGCGCTCGCCTACGCCACGCGCATCATCGGATTCCGCCGGGGGCGGATCGCCTTCGACGGCCCGCCCCAGGCCCTCACGCCCGCAGTCATCGACGCGATCTACGGCGACGGGGAGGCGGGTTGAGGCGCGCCGCCGCGTTCGTCGGCCTGGTGGTCTTCGCGTGGCTCCTCTGGGACACGGGCGCGGACCCCGTGCGCCTGGTCCAGGGGCTCCCGTGGATCCTCGACTTCGTGCGGCGCACGATTCCGCCCGATCCGCGCGTTCTGCCAGCGGCCCTGGCCGCCGCCCTCACGACGGTGGAGATCGCGCTGCTCGGGACGGCGGTGGCCGCGGCCCTGGCCCTCCCGCTCGGGTTCCTCTCGGCGCGGAACATCGCGCCCGGTGCGGTGTTCTACCCGGCCCGCGTGTGGCTGAATTTCTTTCGGAGCGTCGACACGCTGGTCTACGCGCTCGTCTTCGTGGCGGCGGTCGGGCTCGGGCCCTTTCCCGGCGTCCTCGCCGTCATCGCCTATACGACGACCTCGCTCGCCAAGCTCTACTCAGAGGCGATCGAGGGCATCGAGCCCGGCCCGGTGGACGCGGTCAGGGCGACGGGCGCCACGCGCCTGCAAATAGTAAGGTACGGCGTCCTGCCGCAGGTGCTCCCGCTCTTTCTCTCCTACGTCCTCTACCGCCTCGAGACCAACATCCGCGCGGCGACCGTGCTCGGCTTCGTCGGTGCGGGCGGCATCGGCTTCTATCTCCAGACCTATCTCCGGATGATCGACTACCCCGCCGCCTCGACCGTCCTCCTCGTGACCGTCGCGATGGTCATGGTCGTGGACGGGATCAGCTCGCGACTGCGCGACCGGCTCGTCTGAGATCGTGAACGGTCAGAGCTGGCCGGAGTCGCCCCACCGTGCGAACAGCGCGCGGTACGCAGGATCGTCGTAGCGGTCGAGGCGGAACGCCGGGGCATAGCGCGGCAACGGGCACCCCGCGATGTAGTCGGCCAGGAGCTCGGCCGCGCCGTTCGACGCCATGAGTCCGTAACCCGAGAGCGCTCCGAGCACGTACGCCCCCTCGACTGGCAACGGGCCCGCGAGGACGCGGTTCTCACGCGTCTTCGTGTAGTAACCGCCGTCCACGACGTGCCGCGGCAGTCGTGGGAGGTACGCAGCGAGCCCGGGGATCATCCGCGACATCCCACGCAGGACGATCTCCCCGTACGCAGGATCGAATTCGAGCGGAAACGTCGGCTCGACCGGCTCGACGTCGTACGTCCAGATCAGCAGCACCACGGGGCTCTCGCCCGCGCCCTCGGGCCGGCCGTGCACGCCCGCCGGAAATTCTTCGAGGAGCCGGGCATGGGCGGACGACCGCGCCAGCTCTTCTCTCTCCTCAACCGACCACGGGAGCCGCACGGGATCGCTCCAGATCATCATGGGCGCCTCGCGCGGCACCACGTGGAGCACGTCGTTGAAGGCGACCTTGGCGTGACGCTCGCAGAACACCGCGAGCTCGACGCCAAGGAGCCGGCTCACCCGCTGGACGAAAGGGCCCGCCGCGTTCACGAAGCGCGGGGTCGAGAACGTGCGCGCGCCGCCGCGCGTCTCTACCGTGACGCCACGCACGCGCCCGCCTGCTATCTCCACGCGCTCCACGCGCCCCTCGACGAGCCGCACCCCCTTCTCGCGGGCGCGCTCGAGCAGGTACATGCCGAGCTGCTGGCCGCTGAACCACCCGCACCTCCGCGCGTGCAGCACGGCGACCGTGTCCTCCGCGAGGTAGGGGAAGTGCCGGCGAAGGAGCGTGCGATCCGTGATGACGTCCGTGCCCGTCGGCTGGCCCTCGAAACCGTCCGTGGGCGCGGGGCGGTAGTCGCTTCCGGGGCTCCCGTGCATCCGGGCCGGGCCGACGCCGCGCGCCACCGCCTCCTCGGCCGCCCGAACGAACCTCGGGACACGCTCGGCGTCGGCGGTGACGAAGAGGTAGCCGCGTCGACTCATCCGGAAGGCGTTACCGCTCTCACGCGCGAGCTCCTCGAGGAGGTCGATGGACCGGTTCATCAGCGCGACCATGTCGTCGCCGGGGCCGGGCCACCAGTTGCGGTAACACTCGGTGGACTTGTCGCTGGTGAGGGAGAGCGGCGGGCGATCGTCCACCAGGACGACGTCGGTCACGTCGCGCCGCACGGCGAGGTGGTACGCGGCGGCGATCCCGGCGATCCCCGCGCCGCAGATCACGACGTCTGCCGTCGGCGCGCTCATCACCGGAACGTTACGCCTCGCGCTTCTCCTTCCACAAGCCGTTCGGCCGCCTGGCGCCATGACGCTCAAGTTCCGGAAATGCCGGGGCAGTGTAGGACTGGGGTCACCGTATGCTGTTCGCTCACCACTGCGAAGCCCTACGTGATTTCCCGCCGTAGATCCCCCGTTATATTCCGCGAAGAAACTTCGGGATTCCCCCGATTGTCCCTTGCGCCCACGCCCGTATGTTGCAGCTGAAGGCAGCCGCTCTCACCAACCGAACGGAGGTCGGTATGCGTCAGGCAGGTTCTCGTGGCTCAGGGCTGATGGCAGTCGCCGCGCTGGGGGCGGTTCTTCTAGCCTGGCCGATAGCGGGCGCAGCTCAGCTCACAGGCCTTGTCGACACGGTCACGACACCGCCGGCCGATCCGGCGACAGGTACGCCTGACCTCGTCGGCACTGTTCTCGGAACGACGACGGTGCTGGCGGGCACTGGCACGCTCGTCGGAGGGACGAGTGACGCCCTGCAGGCGTCGGAGCTGGCCGGCGACATCCCGTCCCTGCTGAGGGGAGAGGTTCTTCATGCGGTGACGATCGGCTGGCCAGATCAGGTCGCCTCTGAAGCCTCGCTGGCTGCCCTCGACCTGAACGTGGCCGGGATCAACATCGGTGCCGATTTCGTCATGGCGCGGGCCCTGGCGGTGTTCGGCGACGCGGGCGTCGGCACCTCCAACATCGACAATCTCTCGATTAATGGCGTGCCCGTCCTGGTGACCGGGGACCCGAACCAGACGATCGAGGTTCCCGGCGGCATCATGGTCATCAACGAGCAGCAAATTTCCTCGGACGGCGCCACCATCGTCAATGCGCTTCACGCGATTATCTCCGGCGTTGCCGACGTGGTGGTCGCGTCGGCGACAGCGGGCTCCAGCGGCGGGGAAGCCAAGGCCGTGCAGGCTTCTTACTGAGATGCGTAAAGTCACCTCCCTCACTTCCCTGTTGGGAGTCGCTTCACTCGTTGGGGTGGCAACGTTGGTGCTCGCGGGCGGCCCGGCGAGCGCCCAGTCCACGTGCGACTTCCTGACTGGCGGCGGTTATATCATCCGCCCCAGCGGCGCCAAGGCGAACTTCGGCGTCGCTGGCGGATGCAAGGGCGGGTCACCGACCTGGGGTCATCTCCAGTACACCGACCGTGGCGAAGGGCTGCAGGTGCAGTGGACCCGCATCACAGCGTACTTCTTCGATTCCGAGGGCGCGGGCATGGACCACCAGCCGACCGGGACCCGTTTCATTTGCGGCACGGCCCGGACGAACCGGTTCGGTGACGTGGACTGGGTCGTGAGGGCCATGGACTCGGGCGAACCGGGGACAAGCAACGTGTTCTCTATCCAGCTGAGCCATGGCGACACCCTCCTCTATACGACCTTCCCCGATCCGGACGTCACGATCGGAGGTCGCCGCAACGGGGGCGGCAACATTCAGCTGCATAAGCCGAACCCGTCAACCTCGGGGTCCTTCAGTACCGATACATCGACGTGCCCTGCCGCTTTCGCCGAATAGGTCTCGCGGGAGGGATTGCCGCTTTCACCGCCGCCCGATACGCCGCGGAGGTTCGACGACGCTGAGATCAGGCGCGTCGGTCGCTGGCGCGGCGCTCACGGCCTCACGACGGTTACCAGAAAGCTGCCACTCCTGACATTGCCGGCAGCATCCGTGGCCGTGCAGGTCACGGTCGTGATCCCTATGCGGAAGATGCTCCCCGAGGGGGGCGTGCAGCGCACCCTCGGGGAGGGATCGACGTTGTCAGTCGCGCTGACGTTGAAGGTCACGATAGCCCCGAGCAGGCTGGTGGCCGTAACAACCATGTTGCCGGGGAGCGACAGAATGGGCGCTGTCACATCGCCAGAGCTCGCTGCGACCGTCAGGTTGGCCGTGAGGGTCACCGTGCCATAGGACGCTGAGATGGTCACCAAGGTCGATGTGCCTACCGGGTTGGTGCTCAACGTGAAGGTCGCGGTCCTCGCTCCACTCAGAACCGTCACACTGGACGGAACACTGGCCACGCTCGGCTTGTTGCTCGAGAGAGACACGGCCACACCATCACTGGGCGCCGGCGCGCTCAGCATCACCGTGCCGGTCGACGGACTCCCGCCAGTCACGGTCGACGGGCTCAGGCTCAGCGAGGAGAGCGTCGGGAGCACCACGGTCAGCGTGGCGGCGGTGCTGGTCACGCTGCCCGCCGCATTGCTGACCACCACCCTGAACAGCGCGCCGTTGTCTCCACCCGTCGTGGGCGGCGTGATGTAGCTCGCCCCCGTCGCCCCGCTGATGGGCGTCACGCCCTTCTGCCACTGATAGCTCAGCGGGGCGGTGCCGGTGGCGCTCACCGAGAAGGTCGCCGGCTGGCCCGCCGTGACCGTCTGGCTCACCGGCTGGGTCGTGATCGTGGGCGGCAAGTTGACGGTGAGCGTGGCCGCGGTGCTGGTCACACTGCCCGCCGCATTGCTGACCACCACCCTGAACAGCGCGCCGTTGTCTCCACCCGTCGTGGGCGGCGTAATGTAGCTCGCCCCCGTCGCCCCGCTGATCGGCGTCACGCCCTTCTGCCACTGATAGCTCAGCGGGGCGGTGCCGGTGGCGCTCACCGAGAAGGTCGCCGGCTGGCCCGCCGTCACCGTCTGGCTCACCGGCTGGGTCGTGATCGTGGGCCCCTTGACGGTAGCGTTCAGCAACACCGAGACGGTCTTGTCGCCGAAGTTGGCCACCGCCAGGTCGTCCACCCGGTCGCCATTGAAGTCGCCGACGGCGACGAATTGAGGGTTCGTGCCCACAGCGAAGGGCTGCGGCGCCTGGAAAGTCCCGTCGCCGTTGCCCAGCAGGACCGCGACATTGCCGGGGTCACCAACCTTGGGGTCAGAGTCGCCAAAGTTGGCCACCGCGAGGTCGGGCACCCGATCGCCGTCGAAGTCGCCCACGGCCACGGTGAGAGGGGTGTGGCCAACAGCGTAGGTCTGCGGCGCCTGGAAGGTCCGGTCGCCGTTGCCCAACAGGACTGCGACATTGCCCGGGTCAGGAGGGATGAGGTTGGGGTTACCAGAGTTGGCCACGGCCAAGTCCAGCTTGTGATCGCCGTCGAAGTCGCCCACGACCACACCGTTAGGAAGAGCGCCCCCCGAAGGGACGATCAGCGGCGGTTGCTGGAAGGTTCCATCGCCGTTGCCCCAGAACACCGAGATATTGTTGTTACTATAGTTGGCCACGGCCAGGTCCAGCTTGCCATCGCCATCGAAGTCGCCCACGACTGGGGAGATCACGCTCACGCCACTCGGGAGGCTCGCGGGCTGCTCGAAGGTCCTGTTGCCGATCCCCAGGAGCACCGAGACGTCGCCGGAAAACCAGTTGCCCGTCGCGAGGTCCTGGACCCCATCACGATTGAAGTCGCCCGCGGTCACGGAGGTAGGACCGTCGCCAACAGCGAAGGTCTGGGCCGCCTGGAAGGTGCCATCGCCGTTGCCCAGCAACACGGAGACAGTGTCGGAATTGACGTTGGCTACGGCCAGGTCTGGCTTGCCGTCGCCATTGAAGTCGCCCACGGCGATCCACACGGGAGTCGTGCCCACAGCGATGGGTGACTGTGGTGCCTCCTGGAAGTCCCCATTACCGACGCCGAGGAGCACCGAGACGGTGTTGCTGTCATGGTTGGCCACCGCGAGATCTTGGAGCCCATCGGCATTGAAATCGCCCACGGCGACGGCGATAGGATGATCGAAGCCGGCTGCAATATCGCTCCGGACAAACGATACCGTCTGGGCCGGGGCGGGGCTCGGGCGGAACGTTGACCAGAGAGATAACGTGGCTGCGATAAGCAGCCATGGCCTCGCCGACTTTCTGATCATACCGGGGCTTTACCCACTTTTACCAACGGGTTTCTAGTCAGTAGGGGCTCAGATTCCGCCCTACAGGTATGTCAGGCTAAGGATGGCAGGAAATAGGGTGAACATCTGAATCCGAGGGGTGGAATCACCTGAACGATGACGAGGGTTACGGTCCTGGCGTCTGCCCTCTGGCCCGGGGAATTCCCTTCCAGATTTTAGGATTTACCTGATGGGATCGTGCCTCGGAGGATGCCTATCCTCTCGTGTGAGAGGAGTGAAGCGCCATGAATAAACTTACTCGCGGGGCGGCTGGGGTAGCGATGTTTGGCCTGGTCTGGGTCTCACCCCTTCAGGCTTTGGCCCAACCCCTGCCGGGCAGCCTGGTGGTGACGATTACGTCTCCAACTTCCGGGTCCACTGTCGCCGCCACGATCACGGTCAGCGCGAGCGTAGGCCCCGCGGGCGCCTTGGTCGCTGGGGTCCAGTTCAAGCTCGACGAGGCCGACCTTGGCGTGGAAGACACCGCGGCTCCGTACTCGGTCCCCTGGGACACGACCACCACGAGCAACGGGTCACATACCCTGACGGCGGTCGCGCGAGATGCCGCCGGCGACCTGTTTGTCTCTGACCCGGTTACGATCACGGTCTCCAACACGTCTCCCCCGCCGCCTGCGACCTTTGCGGCCGGCGACCTGTTCCTCTCGTTCGAGAAGGGGATCGTGCAGTGGCGGGGGCCCGACGGCACCCTCAAGGCGGAGCTCGCCGGCACGGTGCCGGGCAACACCGAGGGCATCAGGTTCGACGCCGCCGGCAACCTGTACGTCACCCGCTGGTGCGCGGACCCGGACTGCACCACCGGCAATACCGTGGAGAAGTTCAACGTCCACGGCGTGTCCGAGGGCTCGGTCGGCACCGGGTACCACTGCAATCCGGGTGCGATCACCTTCGACGCCGTCGGCAACATGTACGTCGGCCAGGCCGACTGCAGCGGTCAGATCCTGAAAATCGCGGCCGGCCGGCCGTCGGTCGCGTACCAGGTCGCCGCCGAGCGGCGCGGGTCGTTGTGGGTCGACCTCGCCAGCGACGGCTGCACGATCTTCTACACGTCGCTGGGCCCCAACGTGAAGCGGTTCGACGTGTGCACCACCACGCAGCTCCCCGACTTCAATCTCGCCCCGCTGCCGGGGGGCGAGACCCACGCCCTCCATGTCCTGCCCGACGGCGGCGTCCTCGTCTCCACCGGCCAGGTGGTCTCGCGTCTGGACGCGGGCGGCGCCCTCGTGCAGACCTATAGCGTGTCGGGTGAGTCCCAGTACTGGACCGGCGTCGATCTGGTCGGGGACGGCACCTTCTGGGCCGTCAACTACTACGCGTCCAACGTCTACAAGTTCGATCTGGCGACGGGGGCGGTGCTCGCGAGCTTCAACACCGGGCCGCCGGTCCAGACCGTCGACGTCCGCGTGAGCCCCGGGGCGCCCCGGTGAGCGTGTCTGTCAAAGCGTGTCTGTCAAGCAGTCGGGCCAGGGAGGCGGATCGGTCTAGGGGAGCATCGTGAGCGGATCGCCCTCGATCACGATCTCCAGAATCTGCTCCTTGGAGGTCCGTCGGTCGCCGTGCCGTCGCTCGAGCGGAAAGGGCCGGACGCTCATGCGCCGCTCGCCACGGCGCCGATCGATGACGATCTCGACGTCCTCACGCCCCTCGAACGCCCGCCTGAGCCGTTCCTCGAGATGGGCATACGGTCTGCGGACGATCAGGCGCATCTTTGCAGGGTTATGCCCTAATTCCTCCGTCACGCCGAAGAGGCTCACGATAAATGCAGGGGCGAAACTCATGACGACCGGTTCAGATCATCGAACCCACGGCTCTCGGCGAGGCGGTGCGCAAGGCCGTCGCCCGTGCAGCCCTGGTGGACAGGGTTCTCGCCTTCGGGTTCGGGCGGAGGGCGTTGAAGATCGTCTCGAGGCAACGAGCGAAATCGTGCCTCGACAGAACCTCCTCCGCCTCGATGATCGTCCATGTGGTCTCGCGAAGGCTCCGACGCGTGCTCTGCTTGCGTTCCAGGATGTGTTGAAAGGCCCCGGCCTCAGAGAGCCCGAGGCGCGCCATCAGCACCTTCTTGGCGCGGTCCACCAGCCTGCCGGTCACCAGCGCCTCGCTCGGGTCGCTGCCCTCTCTTCGGAGAATGCTGGACTCCCCGAAGCGTTCCAGCGCGACACTGATCGCCGAGACGAGCTGCCTCTGATCCACGGAGGTGAGATACGCCACGACACCCGCCTCCCTGGCCCGCCGGACGAGCTCGGCGCCGGTATAACCCGTGAGGAGGACGATGGGCACCGGCCGAGCGCTGAGGATCGTCCTTGCCGTGTCAATGCCGTCCCGCCCGGGGAGCTTGGCGTCCATGAGAATGAGGCTCGGCTGGAGCCTCTCGGCAGCCGTGACCGCTTCCTCCCCGTCCCGGGCGAATCCGAGCACCCAGTGGCCGAGCGTCTCTAGCTGCGTCTTGAGGCGGGCCGCTACGAGGTCCCTGGGCTCGACGACGAGGACCCGCAGCCGTTCGGCGCTTCGACGATCGAAGAGCATCCACGACAAGTAAATCGCTCTGCGGCCCGCGGGCAATCCGAGCTTTCCCCGAAATCCAAGCGGAGAACCACGGGGGGATAGACCGGGGGGCCGGAACGGTCAGGGATTTCCCTAGCTCCGATTCTGGCTTTCTACTACTTTGCCTCCTCCTGATCCGAGGCTAGCCTTCAGCAGACCTGATATGACCGGAAACCGAACGAAGCGTTTGTTCCTTGTCGCGACAGCCCTGTCTTTCTGGTCGCTGTCGCCAAGCCCCGCGCCGGCCCAGACCGTGTCGTTCGCCCCCCGGGCGGACTTTGTATCCGGCACCACTCCTATGACCGTCGCCGTGGGCGACTTCAATGGCGATGGGGTGCCCGACCTGGCGGTGGCCAACGAAGGTCAAAACAACGTCGCGGTCTTGCTGGGCAACGGGGATGGAAACTTCCAGGTGCCACGGCTCTTCACGGTTGGCGCTCAGCCCGTGTGGGTTGCCGTGGGCGACTTCAATGGCGACGGCAAGCCAGACCTGGCGGTCGCCAACATCGGTTCCAACAACGTGTCAGTGTTGTTGGGCAACGGTGATGGGACCTTCCAGGAGGCACAGTTCTTCGCTGTGGGCACCGGTCCTGACTCCGTCGCCGTGGCGGACTTGAATCGCGACGGGCGACAAGACCTGGTCGTCGCCAACTGGTTTTCCGGCGACGTCTCGGTGCTGCTGGGCAACGGCGATGGCACCTTCGGGACGGCGCTGAGCCTCCCCAGTGGCGTGAATCCCATCTCGCCCACCGTGCGCGACTTCAATGGTGATGGGGTGCCCGACCTGGCGGTGGCCAACTACGGCAACAACAACGTCTCGGTGCTGCTGGGTAACGGCGATGGCACCTTCGGGTCCGCCCTGATCTTTCCTGCGGGCAGTCTTCCTACCGCCGTGGCCGTGGGCGACTTCAATGGTGATGGGGTGCTCGACCTGGCGGTGGCCAACTCCTTCAGTTCCAACACCGTCTCGGTGCTGCTGGGTAACGGCGGTGGGACCTTCCAGACGCCACGGCCCTTCGGCGTCGGCGGCGATTTTCGTTCCGTGGCCGTGGGCGACTTCAATCGCGACGGGAATCAGGATCTGGCGGTCGTCGACGCCAGCTCCGACACGGTCTCCGTGCTGCTGGGCAACGGCGACGGCACCTTCGGGTCCGCGGTCGCCTTCGCGACTGGCACCAGTCCTCAATCCGTGGTTGTGGGCGACTTCAACCACGATGGGGTAGCCGACCTGGTGGTCGCCAACTCCAAATCCACCAACGTCTCTGTACTGTTCGGCAACGGTAGCGGCCCCACCACTGCCACGCCGGTGCTGAGTCCGGGAAGCGGAACCTACGACTCCCCCCTGCAGGTGACGATCGCGGACAGCACGCCGGGAGCGACGATCTACTACACCATCGACGGTAGCACCCCTACGACGTCGTCGACGCAGTACACAGGACCAGTCACGCTGACGACGACCGGAACGATCAAGGCGATCGCGACGGCGCCCAGCCTGACGGCGAGTGCGGTAGCCACCGCGACGTATACCATCACGCAGCCAGGGGCGACAGCGACGCTATCGTTCACCCGGAAAACCCTTGTAGCCGGCGCCAATCCGATCACCCTCGCCGTGGACGATTTCAATGGCGATGGGAAGAAAGACCTGGTGGTGGCCAACGAAGGGTCCAACAACGTCGCGGTGTTCCTCGGCAATGGCGATGGGAGCTTCCAGGCGCCGCAGTTCTTTGCGGTTGACAGAAATCCAGTGTGGGTCGCCGCGGGCGACTTCGATGGCGACGGAAGGCCTGACCTGGCGGTCGCCAACATCAACGGCAACAACGTCTCGATGTTGCTAAACAACGGCGATGGGACCTTCCGGTCAGTGGCAACCATACCTGTCGGCACGCAGCCCACTTCTCTGGCCGTGGGCAATTTCGATAGCGATCAGCTGCTCGACCTGGCGGTGGCCAACTGGGCGTCTTTTGGATCGCCGAATCCATCCGACATCACGGTGCTGCTGGGCAACGGTCTCGGGAGCGTCCGGGCGACACAGAGCGTCATCGTTGGCGTCAATCCGATTTTCCCCGTCGTGGCCGATTTCAATGGCGATGGGGTGCCTGATCTGGCGGTGGCCAACTTTGGCAACAACAACGTCTCCGTGCTGCTGGGCAACGGCGATGGCACCTTCCGGTCCGGGTCCCTCCTCGGCCCTGTTTCGTCTCCTTACGCTGTCGCCGTGGGCCACTTCAATGGCGACGGCGCGCTTGACCTCGCGGTGACCAGCACCTCTTCCAACAGCGTCACGGTGTTCCTCGGCAACGGCAATGGGACCTTCCAGGTCTTGCCACAGACCTTCGATGCTGGTGGTAAGCGTCCTCTCTCCATCGCCACTGCTGATATCGATGGCGATGGCAAGCTGGATCTAGTAGTGGCCAACTATGGCGACCCCAACATCATCCCTCCTGACCCGGGCAATGTCGCAGTCCTGTTGGGCAACGGCGACGGGACCTTCCAGGCGCCGCTGACCTTCCCTGTGGGCACGAACCCTGAATCCGTGGTCGTGGGCGACTTCGATGGCGATGGCAAGCTGGATCTCGCGGTGGCCAACTTTGATGAAAAGAATTTCGGTCCCGGCACCGTCTCGGTGCTGCTGAACACGACCAGCGCGCCCGCTCCGCCGAACTACACTCTTTCAGCCTCGCCCAGCAGCGTGGCGGTCAGCCAGGGCAGCAGCGGCTCGAGCACCATCACCGTCTCGCCCCTGAACGGCTTCAGCGGCAGCGTCCAGTTGTCCGCCTCCAGTCTGCCGAGCGGTGTCACCGCGGCCTTCGACCCGAACCCCACCACCACGTCGAGCACGCTCACGCTGACGGCAAGTCCTACGGCCACCACGGGCACGGTCAGCGTCACCGTCACGGGCGCCTCGGGCACCCTGACCAGGACGACCACGCTCACCCTCACCGTGAATGCCCAGGCCGCGCCGGACTTCACCCTGTCCGCCTCGCCTAGCAGCGTGGCCGTCACCCAGGGCAGCAGCGGCTCGAGCACGATCTCCGTCTCGCAGCTGAACGGCTTCACCGGCAGCGTCACCCTCTCCGCCGC
>Ga0209468_1000261_pt1 | contig 26143 bp, 20 predicted proteins | sample GraSoiAngelo_102_FD_185871 | JGI IMG/M metagenome (GOLD analysis project Ga0209468, IMG submission 185871) | Grasslands soil microbial communities from the Angelo Coastal Reserve, California, USA - 14_0903_02_40cm (SPAdes) (version 2) | ecosystem: Environmental > Terrestrial > Soil > Grasslands ...
CGTGCAGGTATTACTTATTGGGATTGCATTAATATTTTTATCTTTTGTTAAAAAAACGTTTAGAGGTAAGATCAGGGATAAAATTGTAGCTATGAAATAAAGACGTGACTATTCATAGTCCGGAAATTGGAACGGTGCCATTTACTTTTTCGGATTTTTGTACCACTTTTTTGTCAGGTGCTGTAATGGTATTAATCCCTTCTGCTATCGTTTTTGCCGGTACTGTTATTTCAAAAACATGATAACTCCATGCCGGCATATCCAAATACATTCCTCCCGACAACAGTTCATTTCCCTGGCGATCATAAACAGTTGTATTCATACAATCATTGAGCCGAACCAATTCATTAGCCAGTTCATCAAATGGTAATCGGATATAGCATTGGCTTGAATGGGGCGCATAGTTAACAGCTATCAACGCCAACTCACCATTCGATCCTTTCCATGAAAACGCAAGAAAAGAATCCGAGCTGTTATTCCCATCCCAGGCTGGCATGCATTGGAGTAAACGCCAATCGCCATCGCGGAAGAGTGGTGTGTTGATCACTGCAAGCAGTTCAGTATAAAATAATTGACTGGCTCCTGCGGGCCACGGACCAGGTGTGGCGAAATTCGTTTTGTTCTTCCTTCAAATTCTCCCTGGTGAAAAAACCTAAGTCCCGGTGATAAGAATGTTATCACGGCAGCGGCTTTATGTATGTCTATTTCGAATGCTGATGCTGCCCGGCATTCATCGTGATTTTCAAGAAAGCGGACCAACTTAACTTGATAATCAAGTTCTGCATAAAAGTGTTCCCGCACCGGTTTGGCCTCGCCTTCATGTAAACGATCATAAAGTCTTTTATCATACGTATAATCGAAACCTTGTTGCTGAAGATCCCATTCCATATCCCAATAAACCTCAGCCATAAAACAAAAGTCGGGAACTCTGTCACGAACATCTTTTATGGCTTTGGGCCAGAAGGGTTCAATTTTTCGGCCCCAGGTTTTTTCAAAAACTTCAGGTACAATAAGCATTGCCATATCACATCTTACACCGTCGCACTGATCAGCAATACGAAGAAGTTCATCTCTCATTGCCTCCTGCATTGCAGGATTACTAAAATCCAATTGAAGTGTATCCGGCCAACCAGAAAAATGAGGATCCCGGCCATAGGCCATTATCAAATCATCTTTTCTTCGTTTTACAACAGTAAAGTTCAGCGGAAACCTTTCAAGATCGCTTTGAGTTCCATGAATAAAATAATCAGGATGTTCTTCAACCCAGGGATGATCTGGCGCCATATGATTGGGAACAAAATCAAGCATCAGTTTCAATCCATACTGCTTTAATCTTGATCGTAGTCTTGATAAAGCAGCATCTCCACCAAGATCAATATGGACTGTATAACCAGTGACAGCAAAACCGGAACCTGCAATATCTTCTTCATTTAAATCCGGGAGTGTTTCTTCAAAATCATTCCGCCAATCCTGATTTTCACACGACACCTTGCGGCCTAGTTCACCTGTTTGCCAGACACTCAGAAACCAGACCCAATCAAAACCTGCCTCAGCAAGTTGTTCCAATGCATCGTTCGGAATATCATCCAATGTAGCCGGACGTTTCAGTTTCCCTGACAATTCCGTAAGCCATACTCTAGTATTTACCTGGTATAGAGTTGGGTATTTTGGATGCTTTGTCATGGTTTTCGGTATTCCTGTTTCACTACCTCTTTTTTAGAAAGTTTGTTACTAACCAATTTTATTGGCTGCTATATTGAACTCATTTTATATACAAGATATAGAATTATTAAAAGCAAAATGTATGAACCAAAATATCATTAATTTCAATTGATAAAATGTTGAACTGGCTTTTTATAATCGAATTGTTATACCTGCTTGTCCTGGTAATAGTTTGTATCCGCATTATTTATGACACCAACAGTACGGATAAAACTTTAGCATATATATTGCTTGCTATTTTCATTCCGCTTTTTGGTATTCTTTTCTATTTCGCATTCGGGGTCAATTATCGTAAGAGAGAATTTTACAGTAAGAAAATAATCAATGACGATAATCTTTGGAACCAAATAAAACAGGATATCTCTCTCTATTCAGCGCAAACCTATTTCAACATAGCTGAGTCAGATCGACCCAACAAGCACCTGGCTAAATATTTATCAAATGAAATGAGTCCGCTAACTCCAGGTAATACGGCCCGCCTATTGATCAATGGTGAAGAAAAGTTTCCAGAAGTAATAAAAGCATTAGAAGAAGCGAAGGATCATATTCACATTGAGTATTACATATATGAAAACGATAAGATCGGTAAAACCATTGAAGAAATATTAATAAGAAAGGCAAACCAAGGAGTATCTGTCCGATTTATTTATGACGATTTTGGAAGTCATGGGATCCGCAAGAACATAGCGATAAGACTTAGAAATGCTGGAGTTGAGACTTACCCATTTTATAAGATCCCATTTCTAAGAATGGTTAATCATTTGAATTACCGGAACCACAGGAAGATCATAGTAATTGACGGGAAAAAAGCTTTTGTAGGAGGAATTAATGTCAGCGATAAATATATCAACGAGCCGGCATCCATGAACAAATTATTTTGGCGTGATACACATTTAATGATCGAAGGACCTGGTGCGTATTATTTACAATACCTATTTATTTGCGATTGGAATTTTTGTTCTGGAAAACCTTTAGAGAATATCAAACATTATTTCCCTGATGATTACCGGAACAACCCGCCCGGCGATAAAATAATTCAAATTGCAGCAAGCGGACCTGACTCCATTAACCCAACGATCCTGTATTCGTTATTATATACTATATACCGGGCAGAGCAGGAAATTCTGATCACTACTCCTTATTTTATACCTGATCAAAGCTTAATGGATGCACTCATGGTGGCAGCACTTGCCGGAGTGTCGGTTCAGTTATTAGTTCCTGAAAAATCCGACTCGCGGCTTGTACAGTTAGCCGCTTGTTCTTATTATGCTGATCTGCTCTCCGCAGGAGTTAAAATATTTCTTTACCAGGATGGTTTTGTTCATGCAAAAACATTGGTTATAGACAAGAAGATTGCTGTTATAGGCACTGCCAATATGGATGTCAGGAGCTTTGATCTGAATTTCGAAGTGAATGCAATTGTTTATGATGAAGAACTCGCTTCATCACTTGCCAGTGTATTTAATTCAGATATTAATGATGCAATATTGGTGGATAGAGACGCCTGGTTAAACAGACCTATCAGCAGAAAGCTCCTGGAAAAAACTGCCAGGCTGGTATCACCTTTACTTTAATGAGTCACAATAATTTCGGCTATACACTCCCAGCAATTTTTTTTTACAAAAAAATACATGATGAAATTGATTTATTCTTATCTTCAAATTTCTATTGCCTGCTTTCCCTTTTGGAGGATTTATCAACCCGTACCAGTGAAAATAAAGTTCGGGTACTGCTTATAGATTTAAGTGAATAACTACTACAAAGATCATACGGAGAAAATTTAAGGGCTTCCAGTTATAAACCGGAGCATTGTTTAATATGCAAGGAAGCAAGAAAAACAACTTCGTCTGGATCGTAAAATTTTTTATTGTAATTTATATTCTAATGCAGCTTTTAAAACAAGTCTATTGCCTAACTAAAAAATCATAATTCATGAAACCAAAAATTCTTCTTTTTGTCACTTTATTAGCAATCGGTGTGTCCTGCAGAAAGGAACCCAACTATGACCAACTTACCTACCAACAAGTTGTTGCTACCGACCGGGATCTGGGAGCTGTTTTTTCCGATTACTCCACTTATTTTATATCGGATTCAGTAAGTGTTGTAGCAACTAACCCGAACGACACTATCTTAACTGGTGCACTTGCACTACAATTGGTGAATGCTATTAAAACCAATATGAACACCAGGGGATACACATTTGTAGCCCGTAATGCAAATCCCCATCTTGCTTTACGGCTCACCGTTATTAAGGACATAACACGGACAGCCGTTTGTGGTGGTTGGTGGGATGGCTGGTGGGGTTATTATCCACCCTGGTACTGGGGTTATCCTGGTTATGGTTATTATTATCCATGGTGCACATCTTATACATATACCATTGGCACATCTACCCTGTATATATTTGATCTGAAGAATGCCGGAGCTAATCATAATCTCCGGGCTCTTTGGGGAGCTACTATGTTTGGAGCTTTCAGTACTACCAACAATCAAACCAATGCCGACTTGACTACTACAGCAATTAACCAGGCATTTGCGCAATCAACTTATATCAAAAAATAAAATCTTAGAAATATGAAAAAATTATTTATCCCGATATTTATTTCTGTCTTATGTTTTGGTTCAGCAAACGCTCAGAGCAACTGGCGTATGAAAGATATGATGACAGTTAATTGGCAAATTGCTACACCTTTAAGTACAACTTACCTGAAAGAAACTTCACTAGCCGGTGGAAGTTTTGAGTATCGTCATTTTTTAAAACCAAACGTCAGTATAGGCGGTGGGATCAGCTGGAACTCATTTGAGCAATACATTCCTCCTCGTGTATATGAAAAACCTGATGGCTCCGCGGCTATCTACACAGATTTTGTTCACCAGGTGTACACCTTGCCAATGTATCTCAATGTTCATTACTATTTTAATGGCGGCGAAAATCTTAAGCCCTATGCTGGTATTGGACTTGGTGGACAATACAGTGAACAAAGCGCCTACTACAATACCTTCGTTACTGAAGAAAACAATTGGGGATTTGTAGCCCGGCCTGAAGTTGGGTTGTTGTACAAGCTTGGTCAATCTGCCGGTATTCATGCCAATGTGGGTTTAAACTATGCTACGAACAAAAATGAATCTTTTAAAATCGACGAGCTGAAACATGTTTATTATTCAATTGGCGCCTTTTGGAATTTATACTGATCATTTTTAAAATTTATAAAATAGCCATTCGTTACGAATGGCTATTTTATTTTTCGTTATATTAAACATCGAAAGTTTTATAAACACTAATTAATTTATCCCTTAATTATTCTTATATCATGTCAAAAGAAAAAAAATCAAAAAACAAAAATGCCGTTCAAGAAAAATTGAGTGAATTACCTTCAATGAGCAGAAAGGAACGCATTGAACGTTCCAGGAAATTCTCAGGACAATATTGTGTTGGCGATGGAACTAATTTTCGTCTTAAGGATTATAATACAGAGCCAAGTTTTGAATTAGGTAAGGAAGATAAACCATTGGTAAAGGAGACCCTTCAAATGGGTGTTGAAGCATTGGCCGCCTTGCAGGATATTTTATACGCACAGGATAAATGGTCGTTATTGCTGGTGTTCCAGGCGATGGATGCTGCCGGAAAAGATGGCGCCATCAAACATGTGATGTCAGGTGTTAATCCACAGGGTTGCCAGGTCTCATCTTTTAAAGCACCCAGTTCAGAAGATATGGACCATGATTTTTTATGGCGCTGTCAAAAGCATTTGCCTGAACGTGGACGCATAGGAATTTTTAACCGTTCGTATTATGAAGAAGTCCTGGTGGTACGTGTACATGAACAAATTTTAAAAGGACAAAAACTGCCTAAAAAATTAGTTACTGAAAATATCTGGGAAGAGCGGTTTAAAGACATTCGCAATTTTGAAAAATACCTGTATCGTAATGGAACCGTCGTTATCAAATTTTTTCTGAATGTTTCAAAAGATGAGCAACGTAAACGCTTTATTGAACGTGTTGACGATCCGGATAAGAACTGGAAATTCAGTGCTGCTGATGCAAAAGAACGTGGTTATTGGAAAGAGTATATGGTAGCCTACGAAGAGATGATAAAACATACGTCTACTGAAAAATCTCCCTGGTACGTAGTTCCTGCAGATAGCAAACCCTATGCTCGTATTGTAATTGCATCCGCAATAATAAATGCCTTAGATGGGATGGGGTTAGAATATCCTAAAGTGAGCAAGGAAAAAATTGCGGAGTTGCAGGTTATTAAAGAAGCATTACTTGCTGAAAAATAATTCAACGGCCTTCCGGAAATAAACTTAATGTCATGTGGAAACTACATTTTCCTCCTTTTGAATGGCTTAAAGGCTATAGTTCAAGAACACTTAGACATGATTTAGTTTCCGGAATAACACTTGCTGCTTATGGCATACCGGTATCATTAGCTTATGCAACACTTGCAGGCCTGCCCCCGCAATATGGTATATATGGTTACCTGTTAGGAGGTTTGTTTTATGCTATGTTAGGCAGTAGCAAGCAACTTGCTATTGGACCTACTTCTGCAATCTCATTGCTTATAGGAACAACTATTGCAGGTATGGCTAACGGTGATGTGCAACGCTGGGCAGACATTGCATCGTTAACCGCTTTAGTATTTTCAGTATTGGCCATACTTGCTTATTTTTTACGGCTAAGCGGCATTATCAATTTTATAAGCGAAACAGTTTTAGTTGGATTCAAAGCCGGCGCATGTTTAACTATTGGCTTAACTCAATTACCGAAATTATTAGGAGTTAAGGGTGGCGGGGAAAATTTCTTCGAACGTCTTGTCGCAATCTTTCGGCAAGTGCCGGATACCAACTTAACCGTTTTTATTTTTGGAATTTCTGCCATTGCAATTTTATTGCTGGGAGAAAAATTATTGCCCGGCCGCCCGGTTGCAATTGTGGTGGTGATCGCATCTATCATTTTAATATCAGTTACTTCACTTGGTGATCAGGGATTCAAAATCGTAGGCATTATTCCAGCAGGACTGCCATCATTTCATTTGCCCACATTAAGCTTTAGAGATGTTGATGGCGTTATTCCACTTGCACTTGCCTGTTTCCTGCTCGCCTATATAGAAAGTGTTTCAGCTGCAAGAGCATTGGCACAAAAGAATGGATATGATATTGATGCACGACAGGAATTGCTTGCATTAGGCGTTGCCAATGCTGCAACTGCACTCGGCCAGGGTTACCCGGTTGCAGGTGGCTTATCACAATCAGCGGTAAATGACACAGCAGGTGCTAAAACCCAGATGTCATTAGTATTTGCATCAGCAACTATTGGTTTGTGTCTTTTATTTTTAACCGGTATGCTTGCAAATTTACCTATGGTAATTCTTGCTTCCATTGTATTTGTTGCTATAAGAGGTTTATTTGATTTAAAAGAACTGAAATATTTATTCAGAGTTGACAAAAAGGAATTTGCAATTGCAATGGTTGCACTGTTTGGCGTTATCTTTTTTGGAATTTTAAAAGGCGTTTTACTTGCTGCATTAGTCACTATTCTAATGCTTATTAAAGCTGCCACTAGTCCAAATATTGCTTTTTTGGGAAGAATTCCCGGCACAAAACGTTATTCAGATAAAGGACGACATCCTGACAACGAAAATATTCCCGGAGTTTTGATTGTGCGTATCGAATCATCTATATTTTATTTTAATGCAGATTTTATCCGCGAAGTAATTATGTCGAAAATTAAGAAAGCAAACAATTCGGTTAATACAATAATATTTGACTTAAGCTCGTCACCGCACATTGACATCGCCGGTGCAAGATTATTAAAAAGACTTTTTACAGATCTCAACGCAAAAGGAATAACACTAAAAATAGCCGAAGCCCGTTCTGAAGTTCGTGATAAGTTACGCTCCGAAAAGCTTGAAGATTTTTTTGGACATTTCAGTCGATTTATTTCCGTTCATGATCTGGTGGAAGAATCTGTTAAATAAAAATTATTTACCCGAATCACCATAACCACCATTCTGCTTTCACACCAAAATAGTGACCAAATTTTTTACTACCGGTTTGTGCCAGGTAAGGTGAGTAGAGGTTATCAGCAGCAAATTGATTGTAACGTGCCACACTGTAAACAAACCTGAAATGAGGCCGACTCCAAACATCCCGTTGTCCATTGGGAACTAAAGTTGGAGCTATGCTGAATTTAATCATCTGTGCAGGGTTTTGCGTACCATCTTTCCTGGAAGTAAAATTCAATTCGTGTAATAAATGAAACCAATTTTTTATATACCAGGTTCCCCGGGCACCAATGCCAACATCTGTCTTTCGGTTAAATAATTTTTTTCCGTTATAATCTTCTGTCATATTAAGACTATCACTGGCTCCTTTGCTTTTTGTAAAAATGCCGTAAGCATTCAATGAATAATGCTTGTTTATATTCCACAAGACGGTTTGAGTAATGGCTAATGACGAAGCATTTTTAAATTTCTGTGTCTCGAGGTTAGGACCTCCATAGGTAAGAAAAGTTCTGCTTCCACCACCGTTACCACCATTAGCGATGCCAGCACCAAAGCGAATACTTGCCTCATAAAAGGAGCCAGGCAAACCTTTTAAAAAATTCGTCTTGTATTTAACGCCCAACACAGATCCGTGGTCAGCCGGATAATTTAAACTTGTAGTAGTATCTGATAAAGTGGCATTGGCCAATTGGTGATATTCCGCCATCAACTTAAGATATCCACCGTTATTCGAAGGAATGGTATGCTCGAGAATATAAACAACCCGATTGCGCAATCCGAGTACAGGAGTGCCATTGATAATGTTCAGATAAAAATAAGGTGGTACAGTTGAGTTTGTATCCACTGAACCTGGAAACGTCATTGAAAACTGTGTATTCTTATACTGTATGCCAAAGCCCTGGGAGCTGTGATCGTCAAAATGGAAATGATCAATAATATGAATATCGCTACCGCTAAAAAGCCTTGCGCCGATCCAAACAGTCCATGGACTACCCATAATATTTTTTGCTTCAGCAAAAAGTTCAGGCATCGCCACTGTAATGCCACCATATGAATTACTGGTGACGTTTCCGATGATCTGACCTTGTGTTGTATAGAAAGCTAAACGTACCTGTGCAGTTATCTTTGTGGTATCAGAGGCACCACTTACCGGTGCAAAATGAAGTGCTGTAGCTAATTCAAGGTAATCAGCCTCCTCCATACGTCCTCCAATTGATCCCATTCCATTTAGATTGAGAGATCGGGGATACTGCATCTTATCTCCCCGGGCAACTCCTACACGACCGTAGCTACCTATTGAAAGATGTTTGTTGGCCATTACGGGTAGCTGTCCACTTAGTGAAATGGATATTCCTGCTATCATGAAACTTAGAAAAAAGATTCTTCTCATAATAGAGTATGCATAGTTTTATTCTGGCTTCATTCCGGGCAATCAATACCAAAACTTTTGCTTCAAATATTTACTGCCTCAGTTAATTTAGTTTACGTTTTCTATTTTAGTATTTATAATAAAAAATACTGCAAAGCCAAACCCGCCACTACAGAAGCTACAGTTGTTACAATACCGGGTAACATAAAACTATGATTGAGTACATATTTTCCGATACGGGTTGTACCAGTACGGTCGAATTGAATGGCGGTGAGTAGCGTTGGATAACCAGGGATAAAAAAGTGTCCATTCACGGCTGGAAAAATTCCTACTAAATAAGCAGGAGGCAATCCAAGTGTTAAACCCAGTGGAACCAAAGCTTTTGTTGTTGCAGCCTGGCTGAAAAGCAAAATACTGAGAGTGAATAATGCAAGTGCAAATGTCCATGGATAATTTTTAACCAAATTACCCAATGTATTTTCGATCACTACTGCATTATGATTCATAAATGTGCTGCTCATCCAAACTACTCCAAAGACTGCAATAGTGGCCTGGCCTGCTGAAGCAAACAAACTAGCTTTAGTCACCTGCGAAGCAGTAGTCTTACAAAAAAGTATGATGAGTCCTGCAGCAGCGAGCATGATCATCATGATCATGGATGGAATCTGCACTTGCCCTGATGCATTCACCGCAAAGCCAGGTTTAAAATCTTCTCCTGAAAATACCGGCAATAATGATGGAAAGGATCCAATTAATACAACAGCAAGTACGGCTGCTCCAAAAATAGCAACTGAACTCGTTGCACCCGGTTTAAGAACAGCAACTGTATCATTTGAACCCCCGTCAAGATTTTTTACAAAAGCAGGATCTTTCATCCTTTCTAAAAACTCGGGATCTACATTCAATTCTTTTCCTCTTTTCCAAACAAACAAAATACCTACAAGCACACCTATTATGGCAGATGGAATACAAATCAGAAGAATGTCAGCAAGCTTAATTCCGGCAGGCGCCAGCACGGTTAACAAAGCTGCAGATGCTGCGGACACCGGGCTTGCCGTAATGCCCATATGTGCAGCGGTCACACTCATACTTAATGCCCTTTCGGGACGAATTCTTTTTTTAATAGCCACTTCTGCTATGATCGGTAAAATGGAATAAGATATATGCGCTGTACCTGCAAACAGAGTAAAAAAATATGTTACCAGTGGACCAAGAAAGGTGATCTGCCCTGGTCGGCTGCGGAGTAATTTACCAGCAAGATTCACAAGATAATCCATACCGCCTGCTGCCTGCAAAGCAGCAGCTGCAGTTACTACACTTAAGATGATCAGCATTACTTCAAGTGGAGGATCGGCAGGTTGCATTTTAAATACAAAGAGCAAGATCAGAAGACCGATCATGCCCATCACCCCTAAACCAATTCCCGACATCCTTGCTCCAATAAAAATGCAGACTAATAAAATGGCGAGTTGTAGAAGTATCATGGTTTAAATAATTTTCAGCCGATTTAAATTCATCTACATAACTGTTAATTGAAGACGAACCTGGAATATTTGCAATGCCCCTTTCATATTGTACCGGTCAAGAATTCCATACCCATAAATAAACTCAGTTCGCAAAGCTTTCGTCATGTACCAGTTAACCATTGGCGTTATGCGCCAGAATTTTCCTCCGTGAAGAGATCCATCTTCCAAGTCTAAAGAGGAATACCGAAGTACTGCTTCCCATTCACCCCATCCACCTTTGAATACAGATTTCTGCACAGGAACGAACCCAAAAATACTTGCGGTTGTCGTATAAGGACGTCTTCCCTTAGTGAATATATAGGTGACAAAAACATCCCCGCCAAAAAAACTATGATCTTCTGCCTGGCTTGCATTGAATTTATGCACCATAACTTCTGAACCTAACAACAATTGCCCGGTACTGTAATAGGCTTCTCCACCAAAATGCAACGACTTATCCGCTGTAAATGTACCTGTATTTATTATTTGAGGAGCAGGGTTGGATTCAGGTCGCGACTTTAAGGTAATTTTTCCATCGATAGGTTTCCCATAACGAAAATTAGTGGCTATGTGAAGCACTCTGTTCTTTTCTTTATTATAAATTGGCAACCACCCGATCCTTGCAACATATTGCCATGCAAATGTTGAGAAGGACTGCCCTTTTGAAGCAAAGTCATTAAAATAACCAAGATTCCAAAATACTCTCGATTTTGGCATGGAGCCAAAAAATTTTATACCATCTGCTAAGATCGGAATAACATCCAATGCCATCTGCCTTTCCGCAGTCCAGGGAGAATGGCCATTCATTACTTTCACCATTGAATATCCTTCCTTAGTGCGGCCAATAAAAATATGCCCAAACGCCTTAGGCACTCCAATAGTGAATCCTGTTTCCCGTAACAACCAGGTTTTTTTATCGCCGTCATACATCATACCAAATTTCCATGATAAGTTCCTTTTGGTTTTAAATACTCCACTCGCCATGATCCGAAAATCCCTTGTTTGTATGTCTCCTTTAACACCTAAACCTGCTGAATCCATTTGCTTTTTGAACACTGCATTTTGGCTGTATGTAGCGCCGTCCCATATGTAGCCCATACCAATCCTAATGGTTGAATAAGTTCCTTCAAATTCATTTGGTGGCCGTTTTTTCGTCAGGTAATCGTCAGCACTAACGATATGAACAGACCCATCTGTACCATCAGGAACTGTTTTTTTTTCCTCCTGACAATAAGATTGATAAGGTAAAAACAGAAACGCTGCCACCGTCAAACATATCCGTGGCAGCGTTTCAAATAATCTCTTTCTACTTTTTATTTTTGAAGTTTCAATAATAAATTTCAAGGCTTATTATTTGAGAAGATCATTATTTAATTTATTGTTTCTGTCCAGTTAAAGTAGCCGGATCCATTAGTTTCTTGATCTGGTCTTCAGTCAATAATTTTTTCTCCCTTATAAGTTCAAGAATTCCTTTGCCGCTTTGAAGTGCTTCTTTTGCCAGCTCTGTTGTTTTTTCATAACCAAGAACAGGATTAAGAGCTGTTACAATTCCTATGGTAGTTTCTAAATAATGTTTTAAAACTTTTTCATTAGCTGTAATTCCATCTATACAGTTTTTAGCGAATAAAGGAACTGATTTAAAAAAAAGTGCTTGTGATTCCATGATAGCAACAGCGACCACCGGTTCGTAAGCATTTAATTGCAGAAGACCATCTCTTGATGCAACAGTGACCGTTGCGTCGTTACCTATGACTTTATAACAGATCTGGTTCATCAACTCGGGCATTACAGGATTTACTTTTCCTGGCATAATGGATGAACCCGGTTGAAGTGCCGGTAAATTGATCTCAAAAATTCCATTGCGTGGACCTGAACATAAGAATATTAAATCGCTGCTGATCTTAGACAATGTAACAGCAAAGTTTTTTAATGCAGAAGAATACATAACAAATGCCTGCATACTACTTGTTGCTGCGATCAGGTCTTTAGCCAAATGCATTGGCTTGCCTGTAATTTTTGCAAGATGAGCTGCACATTTTTCAGCATAACCAGGAGATGCGGTTAAGCCTGTACCAATAGCAGTTGCACCCATATTCTCTTCGTATAAATATTCTTCTGTTTTACGCAACACGTCAATAGCTGCATCGATCTGGTTACCAAAACCATGAAATTCCTGTCCCAGCGTCATTGGCACTGCATCCTGACCTTCGGTACGGCCCATCTTCACCAGGCTTTTAAACTCCTCTCCTTTTTTGTGAAAAGACTGGGAAAGCATTTTTGCTTGCTGTATCACTTTATCATTATGTAATAACAAAGCAACATGAATAGCGGTAGGATATACGTCGTTCGTTGACTGACCCATATTCAGATCATCATGTGGTTCTATAAACTGGTACTCTCCTTTTTTCTTGCCCATCATTTCGAGAGCAATATTTGCAAGCACCTCGCAGGAATTCATATTTGCTGATGTACCTGCACCACCCTGGTACAAATCTGTTAAAAATTGGTCATGATATTTTCCATCAATTACCGCCTGGCAAGCTTTTTCAATAGCGACCAATTTTTCTTTTGGCATTCTTCCTACATCCGTGTTGGCACGGGCTGCAGCCATCTTTACCATTGCATAAGCCCGTACATAGTCAGGATAAAAATTTGTTTTTACACCACTCACCTGGAAATTCTCCAATGCTCTCATCGTTTGTACCCCATAATAAGCATCAAAAGGAATTTCTTTATTACCCAGCAGGTCGTGTTCAGTTCGGGTTTTTTGTGCCTGTATATACTGAACGCAAATAAGCATCAGTAACGGCAGCATAATAAATTTTATCTTGTTCATTTTATTTTATTTTTTTTGGTCGGAATAAATAAACTTGTTACAGATTAATTGCGCCCAGATTATGTATTCTGGGCGCAATTGAATTCAGCACATTAGATCAACTTTGATCAATATTTAAAGAAAAGATCCTGTAGCTGTTTTTTATCTTTTGTCTTAGTCAGACCCAGCATCAATAATATCCTTGCTTTTTGAGGAGTCAGGTCATCAGAAACGATAGTACCAAGTTGTTCGTCATTGATCTCATCATGAAGCAAAACTCTGCCGGAAGGAGTACGACTGGCACGACAAACGATGACGCCTGCAGCCACAGCTTTTTTAACTGCTTCCATATACGCTTTATTAAAATTACCGTTGCCAACACCTGCAATCACGATGCCGTCTACTTTTTTAGCAACCAGCATATCGATCATATCAGGTGGAGCGTCAGCGTACATGTAAACAATATCTACTCTTGGTAATTTTGTATCAGCTTTAATAACGACTGGAGATTTGGGATCTCTTTCCCTTACTGAATTTGCATAATATTCAACTTTGCCATCGTAGGCATGGCCAATAGCACCTGTATTGGGAGATCCAAATGCGTTTGTAAAGGTTGTACTCATAGATACCTTCATTAAAGGATACCAACACCCCGCGGCCTTTACTCTTTGGATCTATGGCTACGGTAATTGCGTCATACAAATTTTTTGGACCATCTGCACTGATCGCAGTAGAGGCACGCATGGAACCTGTTAACACCACGGGCATTGCTGATGGGATAACCAAGTCAAGAAAATAAGATGTTTCTTCCTGTGTGTCCGTACCATGTGTAATAACAATACCGTCTGCTTCCTTCTTTGCAATAATTTCATTGATACGAACGGCAAGCTTTTTCCATATCTCTATTGTCATATCCTGGCTTCCTACAGAAGAAATCTGCTCACCTGTGATACTGGCTATTTTTTTTACAGTTGGTATGGCACCGATCAGATCTTCAATAGGAATTTTTCCAGCAGTATAACCAGCCCTGTCAGCAGATGCTCCTGCTCCTGCAATTGTTCCCCCTGTTGCTAAAATGATGACTCTTGGTAATTGTGCATTTACTTGTGCGATGATGATAACGAGTGCTAAAAGTGAAATTAGCTTTTTCATAATTTTTTGATTTTTTGATTAATGCTCTGGTGAAATTTTCTCTCATTGAGAATAGTCACTACATGAGTAAATAAATTTTTTAATAGTCGAAGGGTTTATGTTTTCGTAGTCGTGGATTACAATATTTTATATTCGTAAATTTCAATGATTCCCGTCTCTATGTAAGGTCTCGATGAAAATTGCTGATTAAAGCCATTTAGCTTAAACCAAGTTTTCGTTACATGTAGAAGTTAGTCAGTTTTGCTGGACAAAGCCAAATAGCTAAGCTATTTACAAACAGATCTTTGACTTTTTATCAAGCAGATTTTGGTTTATATATGCCGTTTTCAAGGGAGGAAAAAGGAGATTGGATAGGTAGTACTAATTCTATAATGTTAAGGTAAATAAAATACTTGTATTGCTGTAAAATTTTTTTATTAATAATTGTGTTTGTTTCAAATAAATTATAAAGCTGATTTTGATTTTTTCTTCTTAGTTTTTTTTTCGGTATTACATCCACCCAAACATGCAAATGGTGGTGTAAAAAGCATGACGCCTAATTCAAACCCTGCTCCATTATTACCGTTAATTTCATTTCCATAAGTCAGCGCAAAAACAGCATATCGGCTGGGCTCCCAACGCCAGCCAAATTTGTATTCTGGAACGGCTTTGTTTTCTCCCATGGCACCAAAAATTTCTGCTACTATAGAACCCTTTTCATTCCAGGGATACCATGCCAATCTTGTTGAGTAAGTAAATGCAAAAGCTGTTTTCTCGTCTACTCCATAGTGCCTGGTCATACTTGTCCCCGGCATAAGGTCCCATTGCAATTTATTTTTCATAAATGGAAAGGTTACGGGGGCATTCATCCAATAGGTTTGAAATGCATCTTTACTCCTGTCCTCCCCATCAAGCGTTCCTGGAAACATACCGGTACCTGCTTTTACAGCTGCACCACCGGTCTTTGCTTTATTTTCATAAAACATATATTTAACATAAAACGACGTGGAATATCCATCATCAGTAGTTTGATCTTTATCGTCATTGTATAAATAAGCAGCCATCGTAAATTCCCATTTAGGGAAAAGTGAATAGGTATTCATCAGCATTGAATTTCTTTGTCCATAGGTTGGAATAAGTGTGATGGTACCATGAGCTTTTGACAACCAACTATCAGAATTGAATTGTTGAGCATTAGCTTCACTAAGAAACAAAGCCATCACACAAATAAACTTTACCGCTATCATTTTTGCGGCACAAACTCTTTCCACTCGGATCTTTCCCATGGTTAAGGTTTATTACATCAAAAAAAATCATCGTATCCCGTCAACAATTATTACCGCCTTTCAATCTTTACCAATACCTGAAGACGGGGTTGCTGATGGGATCTTTGGGGGATCATTTACATGAGCTTTTTCCCAGGCTCTTACTTTTACTTTTGCAGCATCAAACAACCGCTCATAGTTACCTTTCAATAATTTTTGTTTTGCATCAGGTGTAAGTTTTTCAAATAATGGCTTATACAAGTCCAATATCTTCAGATAAGAAGCCTGGTTCGTCGGCGCCATTTCATCAGTACCCATTAAAAATCGATCAGGATATTTATTGATAACCGCTGCTGTATTTGCTGTTGCTTCAGGCGTTTCAGTTACATACTTGGCAACTTCACCCCACGAAATATCAATATAGATATTACCCGATTTCGGATCGGCAAGTGCTTTATCGAGCATGGCCATCTGGTCTTTCACCGGTCTTACAATTCTTCCTACACCGCAATGCGCCCATATAATTGGTGTATTGCGATGTCTTGCAAACAATGCTTTGATCTGTTCAATATCCCAGTTCTCCTGTCCTGATTTTGGAAATGGCATATTGATATCATTATGCAGGATAACCAGCAATCCTGATTCAGCGCAGAAATCAAGTATACGATCGAGTGCAGGATTATTTAATGTAGCAATAGGGCCTGCAACTTTTGATGAAACAAATTCTTTATGAATTGAAAATTCGCCTATGCCTGTAAACACTCCGGGAAATGTTGTCAATACTCTTTTAATATGATCGGTAGCATACATATCAGCAGGATTGAACCCGGTGATCATCGGATCAAATCTTGCCTGCTGTTCTTTGGTAAGCGACTTATACGCCATCGCTATGTAGGCATCAGTAAATGAATAATAGTAAAGCGGATCATCACTTGCCAGGTAATAAGTGGGAGCAAAATTTCCGCTGTTGTTGTAATTCCACATTTGCTGAAGCGGAATACCAAATAATGCAACACGTCCAACTTTGTTTCCCATTATTTCAAGAAACTTGTGAATGTCTGTTCCTTCCTGTACATAGTTTGTTAAATGAAAATGGGAGTCATTAAGTATAACTGAATCTTTATTGACCTGCGAAAAACCATTATTTGAAACCAGTAACAAAAAAAACGCTGGAATAACTAATGCTTTGGCAGCAAATGATGTTACTGAAGAATTAGTGTTGTTTTTTCTAAAGCAGATCTGTTTCATGATATTAATTTTTTTGAACAGAATTTTTTTTATTTTCTTTCGTCACTGAAAAATGGAATGATCTTCAACAATTAAAAATTAAGCTCCAGGTCAAGATTAAAGATTGTTCCATTTGCACCCACAGTATACGGATATGCCAAACCACCAACAGGACATTTATTCATGAATGTAGCCTGGCCATTCAGACGAACACCAATTGTATTTTTGAAAGGAAAGAAATTGAAGCCCACTCTTGTTTCCGTTGGCTCACCATACTCTCCAAAGATCTTAGAATACGTTGTGTACAGCTGGAGTTTTTTTGGAAGAACCATAGCTGATGCAAGAAGTTGAAATCCGTTATCATTTAGTTCGGTTAAGGCCATGGGAGAACCTATTAATTTGAAATTGTTGATCTTTCTCCAATAAAATTCTCCTTCAAGAGCAAACCCCTTAACCTTTGCGCCAGCATCGAAACTAAGCATTTGGTACTGTGCTTCATCGATCTGTGTTCCGGGATTGAATAAGTTGGGCAGGAAAATAGAACTGCCATCAGAAACCCTTAATGATACATTTTCAAAGGCACTATTTTCGGGTTGACCTTGTCGTGTTTCATCACTTCGGGTAAAATGAACACCCATCCTGGTAGCTACTTTCTCATGCATATCGTAATCACCATAAGCACCATTGAAGATTCCATACTCACCTGTAGTAGGTAAAAAAACCAGCGCCCCTGCTACTGTACTGAGTTTGTTATCGATCTGCCCGGCATCAACTCCTAGCGTACTCATGTTGTTTCCCAACATGACCGAATAGGTAAGTTTCTTTATGATCTCACCTCTGACTTGTAATCCACTGGTATAAGAAGGACGCATAAATTCATCGGCGATCATTCGGTTATCAACTGATAGCCAGAAGGGATAATTTCCCTCCGTACTTCTTACCCCGGGTAGCGACATAATACCTCCTGTAAATCTTAAATGTTTACTGACAGTGTAAGAAAGATTTCCGGCAACAACTACCTGTGCACCCTGTCCCTGGGAGGCGTTGGTGGTCCATACGTATAAAAAGTAAGTAAACTTCGGATCAAAGGCCCAGCCAGTGAAGTAAATACTTACTTTTTGTAACTGTACATCCTGCCGGGGATCTACGGTTTGGGTTTTCCCAAAGCCGTCTGTATAGGTTTTATCGATCGAATTTTGATTGAGATAACGCAAATAGGTATACGGCCGGATATTAAGTTCACCAAATTTAGACTTGGCCACTCTATGACCAAACATTATCCTATAAGGAACATATTTAGTTGAATCATCATCAGGGTTGGCTGGCTTATCCTGCGCATGAGCCATCATGCTTAGAGATAAAACCAGGACACTCATTATTAAGGTACGGCAATTAAGAACTGTTTGTAATTTCATAAGTTAGTTAATGATTATATTGAAGTTATAATGAATTGATCAACACTAATGCTACACTGAAAAAAATTGATCAGGCAATTATTTTGTTAACAGGATCTGTGAACCTGCCTTTGAAAAGGATGGTCAACTAATGTAAAAAACAACTAGCCCTTATACTGCGACCAGTTGTTTTTATAATGTTTAGTAGTTTTATCTTTTAGGAGTGATCTGGTAAGGATTTACACCTAATTGTTCAATTATGTATTTAATGGTAGCAATTGCTTTTGCGCTATTTCCCGCAGGTGTTAATGGAGGAGAGATAACTGCAATTCCAAACTTGCCTGGAACTACAGCAATGATACCGCCACCTACTCCGGATTTTGCAGGTGCACCAGTTGCCTCAAGCCATTGACCCGAGTCGTCATATAGACCCGCTGTCGCCATTACCGGTAAAACGTATTTTACTGTTTCAGAGGAAACGCATACTTTTTTGGTAACAGGGTTTACTCCACCATTGGCAAGTGTGCCCGCCATTATAGCAAGATCTTTTGCGTTCACACTGATAGCACATTGTTTGGTATAGATATCAGTTGACTGTACCGGATCAAAATACATTCTTCCATAAGCAAAAAGCAGATGGGCGATAGCCTGATTGCGAAGATTATCTCCGGCTTCACTTATATACACTGGCATATCAATAGAAAGCTGTCTTCCGGCAAAATCATTGTGAATGGCCATAATACTTTTCCATTTGGCAGCAGAGTCTGCTCCTTTTACAAGACTGGTTGATGCGATCGCTCCCGGATTTACCAATGGGTTAATTTCTTTTCCTTTCTGCATTTCAACTGCAACGATCGAATTAAACCGCATACCAGTAGCATCCACGCCGATCTTATCCATAATAAATTTTGCTCCATTTTCTTCTATCACTTTCGCCATCGTAAACACTTTGGAAATTGACTGTATTGATACGGCGCTTTTCAGATCGCCTTTGGTGTATACCTGGCCATCCGTTGTTACGATCGCAATTCCATAAATGTTTGGATCAACAGTCGCCAACTCTTTGATGTAATCTGCATTTTTTCCTTCTTTCAGGTTTTTGAATTTTTCATATGCATCATTTAATGCTTTTTCTATTTGCTCTTTGGTCTGTGCTTTTAATACCGGTATTGCAATAAATGCACAAAGAGTAAGAAGGAAAATTATCCGCAATGCTGCGCGGGAACTTTTCGATTTCATATTCTTAAGTTTTTATTTTTTAAAAATGGTTAATGTTTCAAGAACTAATTCTGCCCGCCTTTTGCCTTGAAGAATGTAGTTGAGAAATTATATTTGAAAGAGAACTGGATCTTCATACAATCTGCTTTAAAACCATCTTCTCCTTCCCGCTGGCCCCACTGTAATTCAACAGCTGCCATGGTATTTTTAACTGGAGTAGTACCAATAGTGAGCATGGCATATTGGCCAGCTTTATAAGAAGTGGTGCCTGCCGCAGTTGCTGTGTTTTCTATGGAAACAGTTGAGTAACCAAGAGATGTCCACCAGGTAGGATTCCAGTTATGATCAACCCATGCCGTTATCCCGGTAACTGGCAAGGTTTGACCCTCAATAGGTTTGGACGGAATACCAGTAATAACAGTGCCTATGTCATTAGGCGCATCCTGCATATAATTTTCAATGCCTTCGCCATACACATAGTTACCTCGGAATACTGTGTTCTTTGTTAAATTGATCACGGCACTCAAATTGGCTCCCCATCCCGTAGCGCTTCCACTAAGATCAGTGCCGCCCTTATTAACGCGGGTATCTTCCCAGTTCAGTGGGCGAAAGATACCTGCCAATTGAACGCTGCCCCATTTACCCCTTTTTTTAAAGTGGGCAGAAATATCAGGAGCGGAAAGTTTAGCTTTTACACTGTCTACTGATGGAAGTTCAGGCATCGAAATTGTTCCCTTGTCTGCGCCGGAACCTGGGCGTTCCAAGGCAATCCATAATTCTTTGTCAGCATCGTTTATTGGCATAAACCGAACTTGTACATTCCTGTAAAACACCATGCCGCTAGGACCCCAGTATTCCAGTGTGTTCGGCCATTGATCATCATCCATAAAAGGTGAAGTTGCCTGACCGACAAGAAATTTTCCTAATTGTCCATAGGCATAGCGCAGCCGCATAGTGGTTTGTCCTTCATCTGAACCGGTACCAAACATATCAAACTCGAACCTTACAGTCAGGTCACCCTTTTTTGTAGGTGTGTAGCCTTTTACACCAAAACGTGTTTGTCTTACTCCAAAGAAAAATGTTCCATCCGGTGCAAACTGGTTTTTGTATTTGGGCAGGCGGTTTATCCTTAACGCGTCGGACCACCTCGGGTCAATCTGATCAAAATTGTAACCCATATCCACCATGGCGAAGCCATAGACTTCAAGGCTTTTTTGTTGTAATGAATCGGTTTGTGCATTCACGATGGGCGCAGAGAAAAGAAACAACATTGTTACGATAAGTAGTTTTTTGGGTTGCATATTCATGGTTTATTTGATTTAAAGGTTTGAAGGATGATAAATTCTTCAGTTGTAAATTTATTTGAACAGTTTTTATTTAATACTGAGTAAAGTCATTTTTTTATGAGTGTGGCTATAAAAGCAATTTACTTGTCACTGTACTGTGCAGGCAAAAAGAATCATACGGGTAGGAATTAAGCATAAACGGATTACAAAATAACAAACTTCGTTTTTTACGCTACTATCAACATAAAAATTTCGGCTTTCTCAAACTGCAGTGTAGACAGGTATGTAAGTGTGGTTTACAAACGGATCTATCTCCTTAATCTTGTTTAACATATATGCTTATTTAAATGTAGGAACTCAATTTCTATTTTCCAAAAAATTATGGTCATTTTTTATGGTGTTTCCTGAATATTTTTTCTATGCTTAAAAAGTTTGAATGTTGCTAAAATTAATAATATAGTAATCATACATTGCTTTCTTTATTCCGTCCGTATTGATGGTAACTGCATAGGTTTCCCTTACCCAAATTTGGATTTACCCTTGCCGTATTAGAGTAATACGTTTGATGTGATCTTTTGCTCTGTTCGAGGACAATAATATTTTTAAACTGAAGGGAAATAATTACACCAGGGTAGTGTCTTTGTTGTATCACCCGGGGAAGGTTATTTCTTAATTATTTTTTTGATCTTTCTTCGCTTTTTTGGCTTCCTTTTTTGCTTCTCTTTTTTCTTCTCTTGCTTCTTTTTTGGCCTCCTTTTTATCTGCACGATATTCTTTCTTGTTTTCTTTCGACATGAGCATTGTTTCTTTCAATCCTGCTAAAATTGATTTAATAAGAAGGTTGACAAATGATTTATTCATATCTCTCTTCACATGAAAATCTACAATGCGTGGCGGCAGACCTGAAGCCGGATTTGCAGAAGGCAGTAAATTGTTTGCTCCGAATGCAAGAACTGAGCTCTTCCATTTTGCTTTTCCCTCGAGTTCCATTGCAATATCCAGGTCATGAAATAGAAATTTCATGGTGCCGCTTGAGCCTGTCCGTAAAGCAGTACCGGAAAATACCATTTCATCCACCGTTCCTTTCTTGACGTTTGCTGGTGTATATGCCTCTATTAACGGATTTAGATCAGGCAAATTAAATTTCGCAATTATTCCATTGAAGCTGAATTGAGGCTGCGCATAACTGAAACCTAAAGTTAAATTGACATGAGCTTTATTCTCAATAAATGCATCGGCTTTTACCGACAATGCTTCAGCAGATGAAAGATTTGTAATGTTCTTTACTTCCAGTGTCGCCCTGTTTACATTCGCTGTTGCATAACTGCCATCTTCATTGCGTTCCTTGTTAACCAGGTTCACATTCGTTGCCCTCACTTTCTTTATTAGTAAAGGTGATTTTATACCCGTTATAGTTTGCCCCAGGTATCCGGGAAAACGACTAAGATCAGCTGGTTTTGTTTTGTCTTTGAAAAGTGTAGCCGATACTTTATCAAGAACAACTTCATCAATAAATATTTTCTCTTTGTATATCAGCGACTCAAAATCTACACCCACCAGGTTCAACGTACCCATTGTACAGGAGAACTGTGTGTTTTGATATTTATGCTTAGCCTGCAGAGTTGCTTCACTTACGTTGGGTTTATAGGAGACACCACTTAGCTTTATGAATTTATTCTTATACGAAAGATCGAATGATTCCATTGTAAGCCGGAAGAGGCTATCAGCAGTTTGGATATCCAGGTTTTTTAAACCCGTGCTAAAGTCAGCGAAATGATAGATCAGTGTATCCCGGCTTTGCTCAATTTTAAGCGAATCAATATTTATTTTAAAATCCTTAAAACTCATATGCCTTGATTTTTTCCGTAGATCTCCTCTAAACTCGCCAACTGAAAGTTCAAAATTATTATAAGATATTACATCCATGCCTGGATGTTGATCGATCGACACATCTTTTAGGGAGATATTCAATTTCTGGATACTGAATTCTCTTTCTTTGGCTGAATTTGCAACATGAAATTCAGCATCAATCATGTCAAATTCTTTAAGAAAAAATGAATGAATAGGCTTCTTACTATCATTTTTCTCCGGGCCCGCAGCTATAGCTGAATCTTTAAATGGCAGAAATATTGGCAGCTTATCTTCAATCTTTAACTCAACGCTGGGTTCTGCTATTTCAATTTTATCAAGGATCAGTTTATTAGATCTTATCAAGGTCATTATCTCAACATTCTTCAGGATCATTTTTTGAGTAGTAAGATTGAATGAACTGTTGATATAAGGATAGCTGACCAAAGGCTTTTCCCTGGGTTTTAATTCTACATTATACACTTTGACGTCACCTATCAAAAAATTGACGCTTAGTTTTTCAAATTTTAATTCATAAACTTCTGAGGCAACACTTGAATTAAAACTTTTAAGAAGTGCCTTTGTAAGAAGCCTGTTAAGATTATAATATAAAAAGATACCACCAGCAATTAAGAGGATCAAAAAAACACCAACGATCCGGAGTATTATTCTTCTTACCCTGTGTTTTTTTTTCTTTTCGTTTGTTTCTGTTTTCAAAACATTCAATTGAATTTATTATTCGGCTGGTAAACTCAGCTTCTTCAGAGTGTGGGATATAAATATAACGTAATTGCTTCTTTATAATTCAACGATTACTTAAAACCTGAATCCAACCTGTACCATATACCTGTAGCCCCACGTCGTGGTCTTGTCTGTACCGGTTCTTTTAAAATTTCCCTCATCAATAACAAAACCATAGCCAGGAAATTTTTCAGCAAGGGCATCATTCAGCAATTCAAAAAATTTTTCTTTATCTGCACCGGATAAATTAGTACCAAGGGATGCTTTTAAACTGTACGACCCAATACCCGGTCCGATCATGAGCATATCAAGTGTAAGCCGGTCCCAGAGAACAAACTGGTAACCCATTTCAAAACCAATAGTGTGTACATTCAGACTCAGGTCTGACTCCACCAGTAAATTGGAACCGCTTGTGCTCTTTAATAACCAGGAAAAATTTCTTCCGAAAAGGTTATAAGAATAATAAGGCCCGATATAAAGGCCCCGCGGAGCGGAATATTTATTTTTATCAGCAAGATAAAAGCGGTAATCAGCTGAAAAATTAAATCCCCGGCTATCAATTACTGAATTTTCCTGTAATGAATCGGTGTCAATAATATCCAGGGTAGGAAATCCTGTAAGTCCAAAATTTACTGAGAAAGAACGCTTATTATTTAATACACGTTCATATCCAAATACCAAAGACCTGGAGCTAAAAATAAATGGGTTTGTTAAATTGAAATGAATTGAATTCTTGAATTCTTTGTGCTCTTTTTTTGTCTCCTGCGCATTCACTGCTTGTTGTATTCCTAAAAAGATGATTACAGATAAAATAACTTTTTTCATAAGACAATATTCGGTTACACTTGATTACTACTTTCTAAACTAGATGATTTTACTAATAAAAAAAAATATATTGACGTAGTACTCAAAAGATAACCCTGAACTTCAAGTGATTGAATATATCGTCATCGGTATTCATATCAGTAATTGCAAAATACAAACCTGTTTTGCTAAACGATGATTGAACATGGCTAGTGGTTGATTGTTTATTTCTCCGGGAACATCTGTTTCAATTCAACGATCGCATTGTTCATTTGATCTAGCTTAATAAATCCGCGCCGCGACCGGTCCAGATCAAAGATCACAAAGACAACCAGAGAGGTAAGCAAACAAAATAACATTGCAAGTATCCAATCAAATTTTTCTTTACTTGAAAAAATATAGCCGATATAGAATGAGCAAACAGCTGATAATAAAAACAAGAGATAAATAATTGTATCGGGCAGGTGAACTAGTTCACCATATTGGCGTGTGGTGGTAACATCGATCATGGCATTAAGTGCAGGGATCATTTGCATGGAGGCTACTGTTGTATTACTTGAATCTTTCGAGAACTGTGAAGCATGATCCCAAAGTCGTTGTTGTATCTCAACTGAAAGTTTTTGTGCCGCTTTTATTTCATCCAGATCTGTACCCGCAGTAAAATAGTTTACCCTGGCATCAACATATTTTTTGAATTCTGCCCTGAACAAATTACGGTCGCTTTCAGGATAAAGATCGGCCCGAAGAATGGCCGTACCAATGTCATTCGCTTCTTCAATAATAATATCTTTCCGCATGCCATGATAATTGATCGCCATACTAAAAGTAAATGCAAGCAGCAAACCAAGCAAGGTAAAGAGAGAGGCAAGTATCGTGTTATCAGCCGGGGATTCTTTGTGGGATTTTTTTCCTGTTATCAATCCAACTTTAATACTTAGGATCATCAACGCAAGCAGGATAAGCATGATCTGCCATGTATCAAGGCGTAAGAGGAAGGATGGTTGCATAAAAGGTAAATGGTTAAAGGAACAATATCAGAAGATTTTTTCTAATGTTAAAAAAAATCGTCATTTACTCAAAATGACCAGACATTACTATAATTTCTTTACGCTTGCCTAATTATTAAAGGGAGATAGTCATTAAAAAAAGATTCACAAAAAAAATAAATTATATTCGGTATTAAACCTACCTATTCATTTATGACTTCCTTTAAACTTTTTGACCTGCATCCATATGCCCTCCTGCCAGTTGTATTTTTCATGATCATCATGCTTAGCTTTTTTGGATACCTGTTCAAAAAAAACCGTTTGAAAAAACATCCTGAAGACAGGTTCGAAAAAGGAAAGGTTCAGGGGGCAGCACTTAGCATATTATCTCTATTAATGGGTTTTACGTTCTCTGTTGCCATGACAAAATTTGAAACACAAAGGCGTGTGATAACCCAGGAAGCCGCTTATATCAATACGGCCATATTACGTTGTGATATTTATCCTGACAGTCTCCGTAACCTTCTTCGTGCAGATCTTAAAGAATATGTAGAAGCAAGAATTGCGTATTATGATACCGATAGAGAGAAATCTGAGCGGGAACGAATAAGAGCCGAATTAATTTCTAAAAGGATATGGGAAAAAGTGGCTATGGAAATGCAGAATAGCGGGAATGTACTGCGCTCATCACAAATGATACCCGCTATAAATAATTTGATCGATGTTGTTATCACAAGAGATGGAGAAAAAATAAGCAAAGTTCCGCTCCTCGTTTTGTGGGTATTGCTGATCTTTATTTTATTAGACGGTTTTGTGTTGGGTGTC
>Ga0209468_1000276_pt1 | contig 25186 bp, 14 predicted proteins | sample GraSoiAngelo_102_FD_185871 | JGI IMG/M metagenome (GOLD analysis project Ga0209468, IMG submission 185871) | Grasslands soil microbial communities from the Angelo Coastal Reserve, California, USA - 14_0903_02_40cm (SPAdes) (version 2) | ecosystem: Environmental > Terrestrial > Soil > Grasslands ...
AGATGCGGGAAGTGGCGATAGCCCGACTTTTATTGAAGCGGCTGCGGGTGAACAGCCGGTGTTTAGCGGCGGTGTGATGATAAATGGCTGGAAAAAATTATTGTCGCAAAAAACGGGTTTGTCTAACGCGGCGAAAGGAAATGTGTGGGTGTCCGATGTGCCGATGATGAATGGCGAGTTGTTTGAGTTTCGCCAGTTATGGGTGAATGGTGTGAAAGCAGTAAGAGCAAAAAGTGTGAATGGTGATGGGATGCTTCGCATTTTGAATTGGAGTAAAAAAGATGAAAGCTGCTGGATACCGACTCCGCGATTCCCTTTGTTGAATAGTGCGGCGGGTGTTGAATTATTTATTCACCAGTGGTGGGCTATTGGTATGCTGCGTATAAAAAAGATGGAAGTGCATGGCGACAGCACTCAATTATTTTTTCATCAGCCGGAAAGTAAAATACAAAATGAACATCCCTGGCCTGCGCCATGGCTGTCGAAAGAAACAGGCAACTCTGCTTTTTATTTGGTGAATGCTTTACAGTTTTTGGATGAGCCGGGTGAATGGTGGCTCGATGTGGTTAATAGAAAAATTTATTATTGGCCACGTAGCGGTGAAAATTTATCAACTGCTTCTGTTGTTGCTCCTTATTTGGAAACGTTGGTTAAGGTAGAAGGAACGATGGACCGGCGTGTTAAAGATATTTCCTTTAAAGGAATTTCATTTCAGCATAGTGGTTGGTTGCGGCCCTCACATTTTGGCCTTGTGCCTCACCAGGCAGGAATGTATATGACGGAGGCCTATAAACTAAGACCTGCAGGCACGAAAGAAAAACTGGGATTGGATAACCAGGCATGGATAGGACGTCCTGCTGCTGCTGTTGAAATATCCTTTGCAGACGATACCCGTTTCGATAATTGTCGCTTTGAACACCTGGCATCAACCGGGTTGGATTATCATAAAGGTGTTTATGATAATATCGTACAAGGTAACTTGTTTAAAGATATTGGTGGCACGGGATTGTTGGCAGGGGTTTATTCTGACGCCGGGCATGAAATTCATTTGCCTTATAACCCAATAGATGTAAGAGAGGTTTGTGATGCAATGACAATCAGAAATAACTTAGTTACCGATGTTGCAAACGAAGATTGGAGCTGTGTAGGAATAGGAATTGGTTATACCCGATATAGCAGGATTGAGAATAATGAAGTGGAGAATGTTTCTTATAGCGGTATCAGTATGGGTTGGGGTTGGACGGCTGCGGCAAATGCAATGGAAAATAATAGAATTATTGGCAACAAGATCCATCATTACGGCAAACATAATTATGATTGCAGCGGTATTTATACATTGAGTGCACAACCGGGTTCTGTTATCAGCGAAAATTATATTGATAGCATTTATAAGGCTCCATATGCCCACCTGCCTTCGCATTGGTTTTATATATACACTGATGAAGGTTCATCTGGCATTACTGTAAAAAATAACTGGGCTCCTTCGGAAAAGTTTTTGCAAAACGCAAATGGGCCAAATAATGAATGGAGCAATAATGGGCCGATGGTGAATGAAAATGTAAAATTGAATGCAGGAGTGCAGGCTGAGTTTAAATATCTGGCTAAAGAAAAAACTTCTGCAACCGTTAAGCAAGCTATTAATGAAGAACATAGCGAAGTAATTGAATTAATAGTAAAAGAAAATAAATCACTGGATGTTACTAAACTGAAACAATTATTGAATAAAAATAATATTGACAGTTCAGCAGTCTATCAATGGCAAAACCATTATGTGATCTATGCAAAGGTTCAGGATGCCGGGGTAATGCAGGGAAGGCTACAGAATAATTTTCCTGAAGCTGATGTAAAGGTATATCATGATCTATTTTATGAGTACAGCAAGAAAAAACATTGTGCTGATAAATCGGTTGCAAAAGAATGGCAGCATATTTTGCTGACAGCAAATTTGGTAGCTGATAAAAAATTGCAACAGGAATATTTGGATTATCATGCCACGCAATTTGAAAAATGGCCGGATATAGCAAGAGGATTTTGCAATGCAAACTTTCAACAGTTATTATTATTCAGAAACGGAAGACAATTAGTGCTGGTGATCAGTATTCCAAAAGGGGAAAGTTTGGATGCATTAAATCCAAAGACAGTAGAAAATAATCCAAAGATGGTTGAATGGAATAAAATAATGGGTAAATACCAGGAAGGGATTGAGGGGACGAAACCGAATGAAACTTGGGTGTTCTTGCGGCAACTATAAACTATGAATGATGAATTATGAATGAGAAGAAAAACATATTGCGGGATAAGTCATTTGCTTTTGCTGTGAGGATTTACAAACTCAATCAATATTTGGTTGAACAGAAAAAGGAATATGTTTTGAGTAAGCAGATTTTACGGAGCGGCACTTCGATTGGTGCAAATGTGAGGGAAGCTTATAATGCTTCGAGTAAAAGTGATTTTATATATAAATTATCAATTGCTCAAAAAGAAACCGATGAGACAATTTATTGGCTTGAATTGTTGAAGGAAGTAGGTTTACTTAACGAGAAAGAGTTTGAATCAATTCAAGTTGAAGCGTCGGAGTTGTTGAAAATTATCAGAAATAGCATTTTGACAGCAAAGAAAAATAATAGTAAAAAATAATTCATCATTTATCATTCATAATTCATAGTTCAAATCATGTTAAATATTGGAATATTGGGGTTGGGAGAAGGCAGGAGTACTATGTCAGCAGCATTGCAAAGCAAAAAGCTTAAGCTTAAAATGATTTGTGATAAAAGTCTTGAGCTTTGCCGTCAGCGGGCCGATGAATTTAAAGTGTATGAATACACAACAGAATATGAGGATATGCTGAATGATGATGAGATCGACATCATTGCTATTTATACTCCTGACCATTTACATGCAGCTCATATTAAACAAGCATTGCTACATAACAAACATGTTGTTTGCACTAAGCCCTTTATTGACGATCTGAGCAAGGCAAATGAATTATTAGAATTGCAAAAGAAAACAGGCAAAAAAGTTTTTGTTGGGCAGAGCTCAAGATTCTTTGAACCATATAAAAGACAACGAAAAGATTTTGAAGAAGGATTGATCGGTGAACTTATCACAATCGAAAGCCATTATAATGCCGACCACCGTTGGTTTCTTGAAAAAAAATGGGCTTTGGAAAAATCATTTAAATGGTTGTATGGCGGATTAAGTCATCCTGTTGATTTCATCAGGTATTATTTACCCAATATAGAAGAAGTAATGGGTTATGGAATAATAAGTACAAACGGAAAAATAGCCGGCTTGAAGAACGAAGACACAATGCATTTTATCTTTAAATCATCTGAAGGAAGAATAGCAAGAGTAAGTGGAAGTTATACCGGACCGACACAGCCTGTTAAAAGGGATAGCGGCATGACCTGTATATTAAGAGGGACAACAGGAGCCAGCCAGGCGGATTATCATGAACTGCGCTATGCTGTAACCACAAATGATGGCGAAGAAAAAATAATTACCTGGGGTGATAGCACATTAAAGTATTATTTCCGGTTCGAAGGCCAAAGCCATCATGCCGGAGAGTACCAAAATTATTTGGAATACTTTGTTGATTCAATCGAACAAAACTTTACAGCCTATCCTGATATGAAAGAAGGAATCGGAACGATTGCTTTATTGCAGGCAATGGATAAAAGTTTACAAACAGGAATGCCAGTAAAAATAAAAGATATCTTAAACGAATATAAAATAGCATTGTGAAATGATGAGACAATTCATAACCTGCCTGCCGGCAGGCAGGTTCATCATTCATAACTCATCATTCAGGGAATGAATAAAATTTACGATAAACTAACCGGCCTTGACTTTGCCATTGTTGCCATTTACCTGGTGGCTTTGCTGATCATTGGCTATATCGCAAGTTTTAGAAACAAAAAGAAAAACGAAACACTTTTTTTGGCGCAGAACTCACTCAACTGGTACAATATCGGTTTTAACATGTGGGGCACCAATGTAGGCCCATCTTCATTACTGGCATTTGCAAGCATTGGTTATACGGCTGGTATTGTTGGCGGAAATTTTGAATGGTATGCTTTTGTTTTTTTAATGTTACTGGCAATGGTATTTGCGCCAAGATATATTGCAAGCAAAGTTTCCACTATGCCTGAGTTTATGGGCAGGCGGTATGGAAAAAGCACACAGGATATTTTAGCAGGCTATGCACTGATAAAAATATTAATAAGTTGGCTTTCCTTAGGTTTATTCAGTGGTGGTATCCTTGTGCGGCAGATCTTAGGTATTCCCATGTGGCAATCCACCATTGTATTAGTGGCATTCTCTGGTTTATTCACCTTTATGGGCGGATTAAAAGCCATTGCAAGGGTCAATGTTTTTCAAATGATATTGTTGATAGTTGTTTCTCTTACATTAACTTTTTTGGGATTGAAGGAAATTGGTGGAATAAGTGCTTTGATTGATAAAACACCATCAAATTTTTGGAATCTCACAAGGCCTGCTTCTGATCCCGGTTATCCCTGGCATGCAATTTTGTTGGGTTATCCTGTTTCTGCAGTTGCATTTTTTTGTACCGACCAAAGTATGGTTCAAAGTGTATTAGGTGCCCGCAATTTAAAACAAGGTCAGTTAGGAATTAATTTTATCGGATGGTTGAAAGTGCTGGCATTGCCCATGTTTATTTTGCCCGGTATTATTTGTTATGTTTTGTATCCTGAAATTGGCGATGATAAATTAGCCTATATGACCATGGTCACTAATTTATTCCCCACTGGATTAAATGGATTGGTTATTTGTGTGTTGATCGCAGTATTGGTTGCTACCATCGGTTCCTCATTAAATGCGTTGAGTACTGTTTTTACAAAAGATATTTATGTAAATAACATAAATAAAAACGCATCGGTTAAACAGCAGGTTACTGTTGGCCGCATAGTGGTAATTGTAGGTTGTGTATTGGCGGTATTGATGGCGATCGCTTTGGATAATGTAAAGGGAAAAACATTGTTCGATATCTTCCAGTCAATACTCGGTTACTTAGCACCGCCGCTTGCAGTTACTTTTTTGTTGAGCGTATTTTGGAAAGGCACTACAAAGTTGGCCGTAAATTTAATTTTGTCTGCAGGTTCTGCCATCAGTCTTTTTACAGGCATGTTAAACTTATGGATTTTGCCACCCGATAGTGAAACCGGCGAAAATACTTGGTGGCCGCATTATTTTTTAGTCTCTTTTTATTGCTGCCATTGTAATTTCTTTGGTTGATAAAAATAAAGTGAAGGCAGCCATTGAAGAAAACGAATTACCCAAAACAGATAAGCGAGTAAAAATATTATTTGCCCTGCTGGGTTTAGTCATCTTATCATTATATCTCATTTTCAATTTTCATTAATTATGAAGAAAAATATTTTTGATACCAACTTTATTGCTACTATTAAACTTCTGTTGCGTCGCACTCTTGTACTGCAGGAATTCTATTCAGCTTTTTTTTCACGCAAAGACGCCAAGTTTTTAAATCACAAGACGCAAAGCAATAACTCAAACTTTCTTTGCGTCTTTGCGCATCCTTTGCGCCTTTGCGTGAAGCCTTTGTTTTTCTTATTTATTGCACTTCTTATATCCCAGGCATCTTCATCGCAAACATGGATATGGTATCCCGGCGACTATGAAATATGGCTCAGCAATCAAATGCAAAACCGGAGAACAGACCGAGGAACATTTTTCCCTGTATTCTGGAAAGTGGATAGCCATTATCCATTGATGGATTTTCATAAAGTGTTTGATTTAAAAGAACAGGAAGAAGTTTCCATTTATGCAGAAGGGCAGTATAATGTTAAGCTCGACGGAAAACCATTGGAAGGAACACCTACTAAAATAATGGTGCCTGCGGGCAAACATAAAATAAACATCAAAGTATTTTGCCAGCAGGCAGTGCCTTCTGTTTATGTAAAAGGGAAAACAATAGTAAGTGATGGTACATGGCTCACCACATTCGAAGACAAAGAATGGATCGATGAAACAGGAAAAACCTCAGATATATCAGCCACGAAATGGCTCAATGCGGGTTATTGGAATTTCAGCAGGCCACAGCAACCACCATCAAAATTCAAGTTGCCTGTTACAGCACTAAAAGCAGTAAGCAAGCAGGTGAATAGTAATTCTATACTGGTTGACTTTGGCAAAGAAACATTTGGGTTTATCAAACTGCATGGATTAAAAGGGAAAGGGAATATCACTATTTATTATGGCGAAAGCAAAGAAGAAGCATTAAGTAAGGATGGGGCAGTAACAGTCGACTGGCTGACTATTAATAATACAGTAGCCAAAGATTCGGTAATGCCCTTATCAAAAGCATTTCGTTATATAAATATTGTGAGAGACGGTGCAGTTCATTTCGATGATGTTTCCATGTTGTATGAGTATGCTGATATAAAGGACAAAGGAAGCTTTACCTGCAACGATGAAGAAATTAATAAGATCTATGATATCGCTAAATACACCTTGCATTTAAGTACAAGGGAATTTTTTATTGATGGTATTAAACGTGACCGCTGGGTGTGGAGTGGGGATGCCTATCAAAGCTATTTGATGAATTATTACCTGATGAACGATAATCGTACAGTAACAAGTACTATGTATGCATTGCGGGGTAAAGACCCGGTTACTGCTCATATCAACACGATCATGGACTATACTTTTTATTGGTTCCTCGGTATCTATGATTATTATCTCTACTCAGGCGATAAAACTTTTATCCAACAGAATTATGATAGAATGAAAAGCCTGATGGATTATGTTATGGGAAGAAGAAACAGTGATGGTTTACTGCAGGGATTACCCGGCGACTGGATATTTATCGATTGGGCAGCAGGCCTAAGTAAAAAAGGAGAAGTAAGTTTTGAACAATTATTATTTGCAAGAAGCCTTGAAACAATGGCACTTTGTGCCGATATTGTAAATGACAAACAAGGCGCAACACAATACAAGACTCTGTCAACAGATATCCGCAAAAAATTATTTGATATTTATTGGAACGAACAGAAACAAGCATTGGTTCACAGTCGTGTGGATGGAAAGCAAACAGATAATGTGACCCGCTATTCAAATATGTTCGCCATTTTCTTTGATTATTTTAATGAACAGCAGAAGCAAGCTGTAAAAAAATCAGTCTTGCTGAATAATAATATTCAAAAGATCACCACACCTTATATGCGGTTCTATGAACTCGAAGCATTATGTGCAATGGGTGAGCAGAATTATGTATTGGGAGAAATGAAAGATTACTGGGGCGGTATGTTGAAATTAGGGGCCACCAGTTTCTGGGAGGAATACAACCCCGAAAAGAAAGGAGCAGAGCATTATGCTATGTACGGAAGAGAATTTGGAAAAAGCTTATGTCATGCATGGGGTGCCAGCCCGATTTATTTATTAGGTAAATATTATCTCGGCATAAAACCTACTTCACCTGGCTATGCTACTTATGTTGTCGAACCAAATCTAGGAGGTTTGCAATGGATGCAGGGGAAAGTTCCTACACCCAATAATAATATTGAACTTTATGTGAGTAAGGAGCAGGTTAAAATAAAAGGTGCTTCGGGTACAGGCACTTTAAGAATAAAAAGTAAAACACAGCCATCAGGAAAAAATATTAATACTCTGGCAAAAGGAAATGATATTTATGAAATAACTATTCAGCCTGGAGTTGAATATATTATAAACTACAGCGCAAAATAAAAATTCATGAAACGAAGTATAGTGATATTGGTAATTGTTTTTGCGTTCTTGCATAGCCCTGCGCAAAACAGTTTGGTGAACACCTCACAAAGCCCGCATGCTAAACTGAATAGTGTAGGATTGAGTGATGTGCATTGGACAAAAGGTTTCTGGGCGGAACGTTTTGCAGTGTGCCGTGATGCAATGGTGCCGCAACTTTGGCAGACATATACAAGCAAAGACATGTGCTATTCATTTCAGAATTTCAGAATAGCAGCAGGATTAGATACCGGCCGTTTCCGCGGGCCATCATTTCATGACGGTGATTTTTATAAAACACTTGAGGCAGTAGCTGCTATGTATGCATCAACAAAAGATAAAAAACTAGATGCATGGATGGATGAGGCAATTGCTGTAATTGGTAAGGCGCAGAAAGATGACGGATATATTTATACTAAGTCAATCATTGAGCAAAAGAAATCAGGACAGGCAAAAATGTTTGATGATAAACTGAGTTTTGAAGCCTACAACTTTGGCCACCTGATGACGGCCGCCTGTGTACATCATGCAGCTACAGGAAAAACAAGTTTATTGAACATTGCAAAAAAAGCTGCTGACTTCCTGATCGGTTTTTATAACACAGCTACCCCTGAGCAGGCAAGAAATGCTATTTGTCCTTCACACTATATGGGATTGGCAGAGTTATACAGGGCAACAAAAGAAGAAAAATACTTAACCCTTGTAAAAAAACTGATTGATATAAGGGGGGTGAGTGAAGGCAGTGATGATAACAGTGACCGACTTCCTTTTCGACAGATGAAAGAAGTAAATGGTCATGCTGTAAGAGCTAATTATTTATTCGCAGGTGTTGCTGATGTGTATGCGGAAACAGGAGATACTACATTATTAAATACATTGGATTTGATGTGGGATGATGTGGTGAATCATAAAATGTATATCACTGGTGGTTGCGGTGCTTTGTATGATGGATTATCATTGGAAGGGTTATCATATAAACCGGATGAAATACAAAAAATTCAACAGGCTTATGGAAAGGATTACCAGTTGCCGAATATGACTGCACATAATGAAACCTGTGCTAATATTGGTAACGTATTGTGGAACTGGCGAATGTTTTTGTTAACCGGTGAATCAAAATATGCCGACATCGTAGAGCTTGAATTATATAATAGTGTACTGAGTGGTGTAAGTATTGATGGTACAAAATATTTTTATACAAATCCGCTGGCTGCATCAAAAGACTATCCTTATGATTTGCGATGGAGCGGAGGAAGGCAACCATATATCAGCAAGAGTAATTGTTGTCCGCCAAATACAGTAAGAACAATTGCGGAAATAAGTAACTATATGTACAGCATCGGTGAAAAAGGATTGTATATAAATATGTATGGCGGAAATGTACTGAGCACCGAACTGCATGACAGTACGAAAATAAAACTTGAGCAAACAACCAATTATCCATGGGATGGTAAGATTGTAATTACGATTAAAGAATCAACAACTAGACCTGTAAATATTTATTTGCGAATTCCGGGCTGGGCTAAAGGATATAGTTTGAAAATCCAGAATTCATTTCCTAGAGTAAGAGATACAGAAAACGGATATGTGATCGCTGGCAGAAAATGGAATGCGGGTGATAAGATTGAATTGAATTTTGAAATGCCTGCAACACTAATTGAGAGTAATCCGCTGGTAGAAGAAACAAAAAACCAGGTAACAGTTAAAAGGGGACCCGTTGTGTATTGTCTCGAATCTGCAGATTTAACCAATCAAAATATTTTTGATGTAGTGATTCCTTCTTCAATAAAGTTGCAGCCTATGCCAATGAAAATTGGCAATGGAGAAATAATGGCGTTGACTGGTGAAGCAAAGATGTTGCAGAATAGTAACTGGAAAAATAAATTGTATAGGGAAGTAAATACAAATTTGAAACCTATTAATGTAAAACTGATACCCTATTATGCGTGGGCTAATCGTGGTAAAACTGATATGACGGTTTGGATGCCGCTAATGAGATAAGAAATGGAAAGGATCACAGCAACATATTATATCGAAACTCCCTTTGCTCCTGAAAAAGCAGCAGCAGTTCTTGCAGGGGAACAATCATCCGGCACATTTGTAGCAGTACCGGGAGAAACAGAAGAACTGAAGCAACGGTTTGCTGCAAGAGTCGAGTCTGTTGAATTGCTAGAAACAGTTAATGAACCTGCTATCCCAGGTGCTTCAAGTAAAGATGGAAAGTATTATCGTGCAATCGTCAAGGTGTCATGGAGCCTAGAAAATTTTGGTTACAATCTTCCTGTAATGGTTTCAACATTGCAGGGAAATTTATACGAGATAACCCAATTCACCGGTTTGAAACTTATGGATATTGATTTGCCTGTTTCATTCGGTAAACATTATACAGGTCCGGCATTTGGTATTGATGGTTGTAGAAAATTAACAGGAGTAAACGACAGACCTTTGATTGGAACAATTATTAAACCATCAATTGGTCTTACAGTTCGCCAAACAGCGGATATAGTAAAGACATTAGCTGAAGCAGGGATTGATTTTATAAAAGATGATGAGTTGCTTTCTTCATCTTCTAATTCCAATTTCAATGAGAGGATTGATGTTGTGATGAATGTGATAAATACACAGGCTGATAAAACAGGGAAGAAAGTGATGTATGCATTTAATATCAGCGGTGAAGTTGATGAGATGCTGCAACGATATGAAAAGATCGTAAATAGTGGCGGTACTTGTGCGATGGTTAGTATCAACAGTGTTGGTTTATCTGCAACAAAAAAGATCTGTGATCAAAAGCAATTAGCTATTCACGGCCATCGAAATGGCTGGGGAATGCTAACAAGGCATCCATTGTTAGGAATTGATTTTAAAGCCTATCAAAAATTGTGGAGACTTGCTGGCGTTGACCAATTGCATGTAAACGGTATTCAAAATAAATTCTGGGAGAGTGATGATAGTGTGGTGAATTCTATCGAAGCTTGTCTTGCTAAAATGTATGATCACAAAACAATATTACCGGTTGTATCATCAGGTCAGTGGGGTGGGCAGGCATTTGAAACTTACAGAAGAACAAAAACGATTGATTTATTATATATGGCGGGTGGTGGTATCATGGCGCATCCGATGGGAGCAGCGGCAGGAGTTATAGCATTGCAGCAGGCCTGGAAAGCTGCCGTTGATGGATTGAGTTTAGATGATGCTGCAAAGATGTATCCCGAGTTTTCTAAATCAGTTGAAAAATTCGGAAAGAAGTAATTGAAAAAAGAGAATAACATATTACTCGCTTTTTATGGTGATGATTTTACCGGCTCAACTGATGCGCTGGAATTCATTAGTCGTGCGGGAGCAAAGACTGTATTGTTTACTGAACCTCCAACTGCAGAGCAATTAAAATCTTTTCCTGGTTTGGATGCATATGGAGTTGCAGGAAAAACAAGAGCATTGTCGCCAACAGAGATGGAAGAAATATTGCTTCCTGCATTTGAACAAATGAAAACAATAGGAGCAAAACATATACATTATAAAGTTTGTTCAACATTTGATTCATCACCAACTATCGGAAGTATTGGAAGAGCAATTGATTGCGGAGCAAATGTTTTTAATAACAAACCGATTCCGGTTTTGGGTGGTATGCCTGCGTTAGGAAGGTATTGTGTGTTTGGAAACCTGTTTGCAAGAATGGGTATCGGCAGTAATGGAAAAATTTATCGAATCGATAAACATCCTTCCATGAGTAAACACCCTGTAACGCCAATGAATGAAGGTGATTTAAGAATTCACTTAGGAAAACAAACAAATAAAAACATCGGCTTGATTGATAACGTGCAGCAGAAAACAAAGAAAAAAGAATGGCTTGACAATATTTCTGATGAGGAAGTAGTATTACTTGATACGACGAATGAAGATGAATTGCTCAAAATTGGTGAATGGTTGAATACACAACAAAAAAAGCATGGTCAGCTATTTTCAGTTGGTGGCTCCGGAATTGAAATGGCTTTGGGTAACTACTGGAATAAAACAAGAGTATTGAAGCCAATAACTAAATGGAAGAAGATTCATAAGGCAGAACCACTATTAGTTATTTCAGGAAGCTGCTCACCCGTTACTGCTGGACAAATAGCTTATGCTAAAGCAAATGATTTTGAAGAAGTGATTATCGATGCCGTAAAGATTTGTAACGATGGTTTGATTGATGAAAGTGCAATGAAGAAGATAAATAAACTATTGGATCAACGAAAAAGTCTAATAGTTCATACAGGAGAAAAGCAAACACAAAATCTTTCTTCTGAAAAATTAGGAACAGCTTTGGGTACTATTGCAAAAGATGCCGTAATAACTAGAGGAGTAAAAAGAGTTGTGATTGCCGGGGGAGATACGAGTAGTTATGCAGCAAGAGCAATGGAGATAGATGCAGTGGAAATGATTGCTTCATTAGTGATTGGTGCTCCATTATGCAAAGCATATTCAAAAAATAAAAAGATAAATGGACTGGAAGTAAATTTTAAAGGCGGACAGGTGGGGGTAGAGGATTATTTTGAAGTAATGGCGAATGGACAATTAGGAATTATGAATGATGAATTACTCCGGTGAATTACTCCGGTGACTTGCTCCGGGCTTTAGCCCGGAGAAGAAGATGAATAGAGTTACAGAACGCACAAGTGAGACCTTCTTCCACTGGAAGAAGCTAGACAACAGGCGATGATAGTAGCAATGCAGTTAATAACATAAAAATTAAAACATTCAATAAAAGACATGCCACAAAAAACATTAGGGTTGGTTCATACATCAGCAACATTAGTTCCGGTGTTTGCAGAATTGTGCAGCAAATATTTGCCGCATGTAAAAACTTTCAACATCGTAGATGATAGCTTGATAAAAAATACAATTGCATGTGGTGAGTTAACTCCAGACACATCAAGAAGGGTGGTGAACTATGCGGGCTCGGCAGAAGATGCAGGCGCAGATTTTATTTTATTCACCTGTTCATCGATCGGACCGGCAGTGGAAGCAGCAGCGATGTTGACCAAAGTACCTGTATTGCGGGTAGACCAGCCAATGGCAGACCAGGCAGTACAATTAGGAAAACGGATCGGCGTGATTGCAACATTACCGACAACATTGGAGCCAACAAGTGATTTGGTGAAACGCAGAGCCGCAGCAGCAGGAAAAGAAATTGTGCTAGTAAGTAAATTATGCGAAGGTGCATTTGAGGCATTGATGAGTGGCGATGCAGCGACACACGATAAAAAAGTAGGCGATGCATTAAAACAATTATCAACCGAAGTGGATGTGATTGTGTTGGCGCAGGCGAGCATGGCAAGAGTAGTCGACACATTGAGTGAAGCAGAGAAAAAAGTCCCGATACTCGCAAGCCCGGCAATTGCCATACAACATTTGGCCACCATATTATAATGCATGAAAAATTTAAGTAAGATAAGTTTATGGATATGCGGATTGGCATTAGCGATAATGCTTATTGGTATTTTTATAAACGAATCTTCTTTATACAAACCTTTTGCACTGGTAGCTGCGATAAGTTTGGCAATCGGATTGGGTGCAGTTCCTTCATTCAAAGGGTATCAATACACAGCATGGATAATAAGTGCAGTGGTGGCGGGAATGATCTTTCCCGAGGCATTTAAAAACTGGGGTGGTGTTAATCTGCGTGACAAAACATTAATACTTGTCATTATTCAACTCGTTATGTTCGGTATGGGTACACATATGAGTTTAAAAGATTTCAGTGGGCTTGCATCAACAGGCAAAGGTGTGATGGTAGGATTGTTTTGTCATTTCTCTATTATGCCGCTGATGGGTTTGTTACTCACGAAAGCTTTTTCATTTGAACCCGAGATCGCCGCAGGTATAATCTTAATTGGCAGTTGCAGCAGCGGATTGGCAAGTAATGTAATGGTGTACCTGGCAAAAGCAAACCTGGTGTTATCAGTTATCGTGACAGCAATGGCAACAATGGTAGCACCATTTTTAACACCGCTATTAATGAAAACATTAGCAGGTACTTTAATAGAAGTAAAGTTTGTAGATATGATGATTGAGATCGTAAAAATTGTATTGGTGCCAATCGGCGCTGCTTTATTACACGATTACCTGAAAAGAGCAACATCAACTCAAAAAAAAACAGTATATATAATATGTGCAGTAGCAATCGCCTGGTTATTCACCGTAATTTTATTTTTACAAAACCTTTCTGACAAAGCATTACAGCAATCAATAACTCTCTCTGGTTTTTTCGCAGGCGCAGTAATTGTTGGTGTGTTGTATAATTTTTTGCATCGCCGCTTTCCAAAATTGGATAGCATTATGCCGCTCATTTCAATGTTTGGTATAATTTATTTTACAACTGTTACAACTGCTGCGGGCCGTGAAAACCTGATGAAGGTTGGCGTATTATTATTTATTGCATCTGTTATTCATAATGCAGCAGGATATTTTTTTGGTTACTGGCTCAGTCGTTTTTTTGGAATGGATATTAACTCGAGCCGTACAATTGCTTTTGAAGTTGGATTGCAGAATGGCGGTATGGCGTCGGGCATTGCGGGCAGTATGGGCAAACTAGGCACGGTTGGTTTGGCGGCCGCGGTTTTTAGTCCGTGGATGAATATCAGTGGAAGTATTTTGGCGAATTACTGGAGACGAAAACCAGCGAAGGATAACACAACATTAAAACTTACCGAAGCATGAAATATTTTATTTTCCTCGCATTTGCAATTACCTGCTGTAATAATTCTTTTGCACAGATTGATTACGCAAAACAAATGGCTGCTACCATTATGATCCAGTACAAAGATTCAATGGTGGTTAAAAAATATGCAAGTCATTTAGAGCAAGATAAATTGCCGGAAGGCAACAGACCTGCAAATTGGAATTATGAAATTGGGGTTGTACTGATGGGTTTTGAACGTCTTGGTAAAATGACTGGTGACAAAACCTATATGGATTACACCAAACATATCGTTGACCATTTTATAAATGCTGACGGATCTATCAGAACTTATGTGATGGATGAGTATAACAGTGATTTTATTCCACCGGGTCGTCAATTGCTGCACCTGCATGAAATAACAAAAGAAGAAAAATATAAAAAGGCTGCTGAGATCCTACGTAATCAAATTTCATGGCAACCGAGAAACAAGGTTGGCGGTTTTTGGCATAAATTAAAATATCCAACGCAAATGTGGCTCGATGGTTTATACATGATAGAGCCATTTTATGCAGAGTATGGTGTTGTAAATAAACAATCAAAAGATTTCAATGATATTATCAACCAGTTTGTTTGGATGGAAAAATATAGCCGTGATGCAAAAACAGGTTTGCTCTATCATGGTTGGGATGAAAGTAAACTGCAACGATGGGCAAATCCGCAAACAGGTTTATCACCCGAGTTCTGGAGCCGCAGTATGGGTTGGTATATGATGGCGTTGGTGGATGTGCTGGATTTTATTCCAACCAATCATCCACGCAGGAATGAGTTAATTAATATTCTCACTCGCTTGTCAACGGCGTTGATAAAATTTCAGGATACAAAATCAGGAGTATGGTGGCAAGTAACTGATAAAGCTTATAAAGAAAAAAATTATCTCGAGTCATCAGGTACTGCCATGTTTGTATTTGCATTGGCAAAAGCAGTGCGGTTAAAATATATTCCGCAGTCATTTAATTCTGCTTTGCAAAAAGCATATAATGGAATGATAAAAGAATTTGTAACCAAAGATGCCGACGGCAAGTATCATTATATACAGGCGGTAGCTGGTGCGGGGCTTGGCGGCATACCATATCGTGATGGCACTTATGAATATTATGTAAATGAACCCAGACGGGATGATGATTTAAAAGCGATCGGACCTTTTATGCAGGCATGTATTGAAATGGAGTTGTTGAAGAAGAAGTAATAAAATTATTTTACAAGCTTAAGTACTACTATGAAGCTTTTGTTGCGACGCTCCGTTCAGGGTTCTGTTCGCTATTGAACATATAACGAAGAAAAATTAAATGATCACAAGACTTTACATATTACTGATTGTTCTCTATTCACCATTCACCATTGACCATTCACTGGCTCAGTTAGTAGATAAAACTCCTGCAGCAGTTCCTGTTGCTCCATCCATTTACAACCGTGAGCCATACGAAGACCCGCAGATAAGCGGCATCAACCGTGATCCATCAAGAACAACAGCATATTCATTTGCTTCTATTAATGATGCATTGAAAGGTGACCGGGTAAAAAGCGGAAGATATATATCATTAAATGGGAATTGGGATTTTTCATTTGCACTTAAACCCGGTGATGAACCAAAGGATTTTTATAAAAGCAGGGTAAGTGGCTGGAAGAAAATTCCTGTCCCATCTAACTGGGAAATGCAAGGATACGATAAGCCGATCTATAAAAGTGCAGTATATCCTTTCCGCCCCGCGAATCCTCCTTATGTCCCGAAAGATTATAATGGAGTAGGTTGTTATCAAAGAACATTCAGTGTCCCCGCTGACTGGAAGGATAAAAACATCAGTTTACATTTTGGCGGAGTAAGTTCTGCTTATAAAGTCTGGCTCAATGGGAAATTTGTTGGCTATGCGGAAGATAGTTTTCTGCCAAGCGAATTTAATATCACACCTTATTTGCAAGAGGGAGAAAATGTTTTATCAGTTTGGGTGATCAGGTGGAGCGATGGGAGTTTTTTAGAAGACCAGGACCAGTGGCGCCTCAGCGGTATTCATCGTGAAGTGTATTTGCATGCAGAACCTAAACTGCGTATTGCAGATTTCTTTTATCAAACCAAACTTGATAAAAATTATAAAGATGCATTGCTGAGTATTCGTCCACGAATTGAAAACTTAACGGGACATGAAATGCTAGGCTATGTTTTGAAAGCGCAGCTATATGACGAATCAGATAGGCCAGTACTGAATCAATCATTAGAAAAAAAAGTGGATGATATCATCAATGAAATTCATCCGAGACTGGACAGGGTAAAGTTTGGTTTACTTGAAACAAACATTTCTAATCCAAAGAAATGGAGTACTGAAGAACCCAACTTGTATAAGCTGGTATTAAGTTTAGAAGACAGCGTCGGTAATTTACTCGAAGTAAAAACCTGTAAGCTAGGTTTTCGTTCCATTGAATTCAGAAAATCAGATAGCAAGCTTTTAATTAATGGCAAGCTGACTTATTTATATGGAGTCAATCGCCCAGACCATCATCCAACAAAAGGAAAAGCATTATCAAGAGAAGATATTTTGCAGGATATAAAAACAATTAAGCAATTCAATTTTAATTGTGTCCGTCTTTCCCACTATCCCAGCGACCCGTATTTATTGGATTTATGTGATGAGTTTGGAATTATGGTGATTGATGAAGCTAACCTGGAAACACATGGTTTGGGTGGCAAACTCGATCATGATGCAAGTTGGACTGCAGCATATCTTGAAAGAATGAGCCGAATGGCGTTGCGGGATAAAAATCATCCATCAATTATCATGTGGAGTTTGGGCAATGAAGCAGGAAGTGGGCCTAATCATGCAGCAATGGCAGGATGGATAAAAGACTTTGATATGACAAGACCTTTGCATTATGAACCAGCAATGGGAAGTCCAAAAGAAGAAGGTTATATCGATCCATCCGATCCTCGCTATTTAAAATCAAATGATCATTCACACCGTATCCAAAATCCGCTTGATCAATATTATGTGGATGTGATAAGCCGTATGTACCCTTCGGATTATACAGCACCATTATTAGTGAATCAAAAAAATGGAGACACAAGACCTATTTTCTTTTGTGAATATGCACATGCAATGGGGAACAGTGCAGGTAATATCAAAGAGTTTTGGGATCAATGGAGAACAACACCAAGAATAATCGGTGGTTGTATCTGGGAATTCAAAGACCAGGGATTATTGAAAAAGGATTCAGCCGGTGTTGAATACTATGCATATGGGGGTGATTTCGGAGAAAAATATTTTGACAATTTCACTATCAAAGGAGTTGTAAATGCTGATGGAAAACCCAAAGGAGCGATGTATGAATGCAAGAGAGTATTTCAACCGATACAATGTGAATGGGCTGATTCAGGAAAAGGGCTGGTGCAGATCATTAATCGCAGTGAAATAAGAAATGTAAATAAATATTGGGCTATACTGGAAGTATTAGAAGATGGGAAAAAGATCGTGAATACTATTATAGGCGCAATAGATGTAGCTCCGGCAGGAGAAAAAATAGTTGATATATCATCATGGTTGCCAAAAATGAAACCGGATGCTGAATATCATGCAAAATTGAGTTTTGTACTGTTGAATAAAGAGCCCTGGGCAGAAAGAGGATTTGAGATTGCCAGTAATCAATTGAAAATTGCAAATTATTACACACCAACGTCACAAAATTTTACAGCACCAACAACTTTCAAAGAAAATGATTCCAATATTCAATTGACCGGAAAAAACTTCACAATAAATTTTAGTAAAACGAATGGAGCATTGACTTCTTATATACAAAACGGTCAAGAACAGTTGAAGACTCCTCTGTTGCCACATTTTACCCGTCCTCAAACAGATAACGATAAACGTGGCTGGAAAACACATCGGGTATTAAAGCAATGGTATGAGTCTAAACCAAACCTGGTAAATATCAGTACAGGAAAATGTGATGGACATCATGGAAGCGGCATTCTTGTTCAAAGTATTTATTCACTTATACATGATAGCGCAAAAGTTACTGTCAGTTATGAAGTTTATGGCAATGGGACTATTAAAATAAATTATGATTTAGAAACAAAACAGGGGTTGCCAAATATTCCGAGAGTAGGTGTGCAAATGGGAATTGAAAGAACGTATGATAATATTGAATGGTTTGGGCGGGGTCCATTTGAAAATTATATTGACAAACGTTATGGCGCTGATGCAGGTATTTATAATTTACCCATCAAAGATTTTATGGAAAACTATGTAGTGCCACAAGAAAATGGAAATAGAACCGATGTAAGGTGGATGTATTTAAGTGATCCCAAAACAAAAGATGGATTACTGATCGTTACAGACAGTTTATTAAGTATGAGTGCATGGCCTTATACCGAAGAGAATATTCAGAATGCAAAACATACCAACAAATTAAAAGATGCCGGTTATATAACTTTGAATATTGACTTAATTCAAATGGGTGTTGGCGGTAATGATAGCTGGAGTGATGTGGCAGCTCCGCTTGAACAATATCAAATTAAGGCTAAACCTTATCAATATAGTTTTTATATTGTTCCTTTTAATTCAAAAACAAAAGAAGCGGGGGCAAGGGCTAGAGAGATCAAATACTAATGAGGAAAAAATTTAATTGGGCTAAAGCCCTAAAACAAGATTGGTTTTTATTTGCCCCGGCCTTAAGGCCGGGGCAAATAAAATTTTTTCTCTCATGGGCTTTAGCCCATTTTATTTACATAGCTGTATCTGCACAGAAAGAAGTTCCTCAGTCTTTGATGCAAAAAATTTATGATGAAGTAAAAACGCCTTATAAATATGGATTAGTTGTTACTCCGGAATATGATTCAAAGAAAATAGATTGTCCATCTGTGTTTCGAAAAGGAAAAGATTGGTATATGACTTATATTCTTTTTGACGGTCGTGGCTATGAAACATGGCTTGCAAAGAGTAAAGATCTATTGGAATGGAAAACATTGGGAAAGATCATGAGCTTTGGAGATACAACCAATAAAGATGCAACTGAATGGGATGCAAATCAAAAAGCTGGCTATATTGCCTTACAGGATCATAAATGGGAGGGTTCATACAAACTAGAGAAGTATAATAAGAAGTACTGGATGAGTTTTATCGGGGGAAAAGAAAAAGGATATGAGACGGGTAAACTAAGCATTGGCATAGCACATACTGATAAAGACCCGACAAAACCACATGAATGGAAACGTGTTGGTGACCCTGTTTTATCAATTAGTGATATTGATGTTCGCTGGTGGGAGAATAAAAAATTATATAAGAGTTCGGTTATCTGGGATAAAGACAAAACTTTAGGGCATCCATTTGTGATGTACTATAATGCTAATGGCGATACAAGCAACAACACACCCAAGTGGCGTTGGTTTGAAAGGATCGGTATGGCAGTAAGTGATGATATGATCAACTGGCAACGATATCAAATTGATCCTGTCGTTCACCATAAAATTGGAATAACGGGAGATGGAGTGATACAAAAGATCGGAGATGTGTGGGTAATGTTTTATTTTGGAGCTTTTTGGGAAGAAAGAAAAAATGAAGCGTTTAATCGTTTTGCCTGTAGTTATGACCTGGTGAACTGGACAGATTGGAACGGCGATGATCTTATCAAATCAACGGAAGATTATGATGCGAAGTATGCACATAAAAGTTATGTGGTAAAATGGAAGGGTGTAGTGTATCATTTTTATTGTGCAGTAGATAATAAGGATCATCGGGGTATCGCTGTCGCTACTTCTGTTGATAAGGGGAAAAGCAAAATGAAATTTTAAACCCCTGTCCCCTAAAGGGGAACTTAGGTGGTAAAGGCTTAAATATTTGTCTTAGTATAATTGATGATAGTAAAAAAATATTCTGTTACCACGATTTGTTTGCTGTTGATCTCATTTATTGGATTTACACAGCAAACTAGGCCTATTGACATAATCGAAAAGAATTTTCTCAATCCACCCGAATCAGCAAAGCCATGGGTATTCTGGTACTGGATGCATGGTGCTGTTTCCAAAGAAGGCATCACCGCCGATTTAGAAGCAATGAAAGAAGTCGGCATTGGCGGCGCATACTTAATGCCAATAAAGGATACTTCATCAGTAATTCCATTTCAACCAACAGTAAGACAGCTAACACCGGAATGGTGGGAAATGGTAAAATTTTCCATGCAGGAAGCAAAACGATTGAAGTTAAAATTAGCGATGCATGTAAGTGATGGCTTTGCACTAGCCGGTGGTCCCTGGATCACTCCCGAACTTTCCATGCAGAAATTAACCTGGACAAAAACATATATCCGAAACGGGTATACCGGAAAAATAAATTTAGAGCAACCTGAAACAAAAGAAGATTTTTATAAAGAGGTAGCAGTATTTGCTTATCCGGCTAATTCTTCTTATGCTTTCCGGAACGAGATAATGATACCGACGGTTTCAACAAGTAATGGCGTGAAAGCTCCTTTCTTATCTTATCCTGATGCGGAAGTGATACTAATTGCTGGATCCAATATAAATACCCGCAACCATTTACATGTCGTTCCATTCGTATTCATACCGGTACCAACAGTTACCAGGCACAGCGGCTGGTCATTCAAACAAGTGAAGACGGCATCAATTTTAAAACTGTAACGAGATTAGAACCGCCGCGTCATGGCTGGCAGGATACCGAAGAGGATTACACACATGCAATTCCTTTAACTACTTCTAAGTATTTCCGTTTTGTATACGATAAAGAAGGAAGCGAACCCGGCGCAGAAGATTTGGATGCTGCGAAATGGAAACCATCTTTAAAAGTGATGGGAATTTATTTAAGTGATGAGCCGGTGATCAATCAATACCAGTCAAAGAACGGATCTGTGTGGAGAGTAGCAGCAAATACAACAACGCAACAGGTAAATGAAAGAGAAGCCGTGTCATTAAAAACGATCATTGATCTTACTGGAAAATTAGATGCAGATGGAAATCTGAACTGGACAGCGCCACAAGGTAATTGGGTAGTTGTAAGAATTGGTCACACTACTACCGGGCAAACGAATGCAACCGGCGGCGCAGGCAAAGGATTAGAATGCGATAAATTCAATGCAGCAGCAATAAAACTGCAATTTGATAACTGGTTTGGAAAAGCTTTTGAAAAAACAGATCCTGCTTTAGCAAAAGAAGTGTTGAAGATATTTCATGTTGATAGTTGGGAATGCGGTAGCCAGAACTGGAGTAAAAATTTTGCTGCTGAGTTTAAGAAAAGAAGAGGCTATGACCTGGTGCCTTATTTATTAGTGATGACCGGTGTGCCAATTGAAAGTGCAGAGAGATCAGAAAAGATCTTGCATGATGTAAGAACTACGATCGCTGAATTGGTGAATGATGTATTTTATGTTACGCTTAAAAAACTCTCTGCTGCAAAAGGATGCCAGTTCAGTGCAGAAAGTATTGCTCCAACATTTGTAAGCGATGGATTACTGCATTATAAAAATGTTGATCTGCCAATGGGTGAGTTTTGGCTCAATAGTCCAACACATGATAAGCCCAATGATATGTTTGACGCCATCAGTGCCGCACATATTTATGGGAAGAATATTATCCAGGCAGAAGCTTTTACATCAGTAAGAATGAACTGGGGCGAACATCCCGGAAATTTAAAAGCGATCGGCGATAGGAATTTTGCATTAGGTATTAATAAAATGGTCTTGCATGTATGGACACACAATCCATGGTTGAATAAAAAGCCGGGAATGACATTGGATGGTGTGGGTTTATATTTTCAAAGAGACCAGACATGGTTCAAACAAAGCAAGGCATGGATCGAATATCTTACAAGATGCCAGGCATTATTGCAATTAGGAAAACCTGTTGTTGATATTGCTGTATTTACGGGTGAAGAAATACCCAGGCGTTCAGTTTTGCCAGACAGGTTAGTAAACACATTACCTGGAATTTTCGGAAAAGAGAAAGTAGATGCAGAAAAGAAAAGATTAGAAAACACCGGTCAACCGATGCGTCAAATACCAGATGGAGTTTCTCATTCAGCAAATATGGCTGATCCGGAAGACTGGATCGATCCTTTGAATGGTTATAAATATGATAGCTTTAATCCCGATGTGTTGATGACAATGAAAGTCGTGAATGGGAGAGTAGTTACCCCGGGAGGAGCAAGTTATGCTGTACTAATAATACCGGGAAAACATCCAATGAATCCTAATGGAACAATGAGTACGGCTGTTTTGAATAAATTAAAACAGTTAGCAAATGCAGGGGCTAAGATCATAGTTGACGAAGGATATATTAAATCATTTAATGGCAGTAAAAATGTTTTTCCGACACCTTACATGGAAAGCTCATTTGAAAAACTCGGAGTGAAAAAAGATATAGAGTTTTTAGAACAAAGCCATTCTGTTGCATGGACACACAGAAAAATTGGTGATGTCGATATTTATTTTTTATCAAATCAAATGAATGAGCCAAACTCAGTACGGTTAACTTTTCGGGTTAATGGAAAAAACCCGGAACTGTGGGACCCTATAAGAAATACTATAAGCGACAATTTTGGAATTGAAGTTGAAAAAGGAAGTGTGACAACCGGAATTTCTTTAAAAGCGAATCAATCTATATTTATTATATTCAGGAAAGAAGCGGTAAAGTATGAACCCGGCGGGTGGACGATGACTGGAGTTCCAGTAAAGTTTTTTTCGAAAAAATGGGAAGTGTTGTTTAATAAGAATTACGGAGGAGCAGAACAGGCCATCGTTTTCGATGACTTAATAAGCTGGTCAAAAAATTCTGATTTACATATTAAGTATTATTCAGGATCGGCAATTTATCAAAAGACTTTTGTTATAGATAAAAATGAACTCGATAAAAGAGTGTTTGTTGAATTGGATTCTATCTATAATATTGCTACAGTCAGAGTAAATGGAATGGACTGCGGAACTTTATGGACAGAGCCGTACGAATTAAATATTACCAAGGCTATCAAACAAGGCGAAAATAAAATCGAAATCGAGGTCACCAATACATGGCATAATCGTCTAATCGGTGATAATCTTTTGCCACCTGACAAAAGAATTACATGGACGACAGCTCCATTCAGATTAAAAGATAAACCTTTGTTGCCAGCAGGCATTGTTGGTGAAGTAAAACTTATTTTCAGATGAACATAAGAATAATATTAATCATATCTGTTTTATGGAGTGCAAACTTGGATTCTCAATCAGTCCAACCCAACTATAATATTGTCTGGACAACACAAAGTAAAAACGCATCTGAATCTATGCCTTGCGGCGGCGGCGATATTGGATTAAATGTGTGGGTGGAAAAAGGAGAGTTGCTCATTTATGCAACACGAAGCGGAAGTTTTAATGAAGATAATAACCTGATGAAGTCCGGCAGGCTGCGGATAAGACTCTTGCCTAATCCTTTTGATGCCCGCCTGAATGACGCAGTCGGGCAGGGAAAAATTTTTAAACAGGAATTACATCTGCAGGAAGGTTATGTAACGGTTGATGGAGAAAATAATGGGGTGAAAGCAACTGTAAGAATTTGGGTTGATGTAAACAATCCCGTTGCTCATTTCGAAATTTCATCTAATAAAAAGATCGCTGTTGAAGCCGCTTATGAAAGCTGGCGGTACCAGGACAGGCTGCTTACAAAAAGAGAGAACTATTCTAACTCATGGAAATGGGCGCCACCGGAAAATAAGAAATACCTGAAGGATGATATCAGCTTCAGTACGGGTGGAGTTTTATTCTATCATAATAATGGAGAAAGAACAGTTTTTGATACTACAGTTTCGCAACAAGGAATGGATGGAGTAAAAGATCAGCTCTATAATCCGTTAAAGAATTTGGCGTTTGGTGGTTTGTTTCGTGGTGAAAATTTTATTGATGCAGGAACATATGATGGAGTCTACGAACAAACTGATTTCAAAGCATGGGAATTAAAAAGTAAGCAACCATCGAAAACACATTCGCTTATACTGGCCCTGCATACTAAGCAGGAAATTAATTTTGATCAATGGCAGCAGTCACTTAAATCTATATTGATCGGGTCCGGCGATAAAAACGCTTTCGCTAAAACACAGCAATGGTGGCAACAGTTCTGGGGCAGAAGTTTTATTTATATTAATAAAACGGATACAGCATCTGCTGCATGGAAGATGGGTCGCAATTTTCAATTATTTCGTTATATGCTCGGCTGCAATTCCAACAGCCAATGGCCGACAAAATTTAATGGTGGCCTTTTTACAGTTGATCCGCTTTATACCGATGCCGGCAACAAAGGGCTTACACCCGACTATCGTAACTGGGGCGGTGGATTACACACCGCACAAAATCAGCGACTGGTTTATTATCCCATGATCAAAAATGGTGATTGGGATCTGTTGCAATCTCAAATCAATTTTTATCTGCGCATTTTAAAAAATGCAGAACTGCGCAGCAAAGTTTATTGGAATCATGGCGGTGCCTGCTTTACTGAGCAAATGGAAAACTATGGATTGCCCAATTATGCTGAGTATGGAGTAAAACGTCCTGAGAATTATGATAAGGGTGTTGAGTTTAATGCGTGGCTGGAATATGAATGGGATACTGTGCTGGAGTTTTGTTTAATGATGCTCGAAGAGGGACAATATACCGGCCGTGATATCAGTGACCGGGTTCCGTTTGTTGAAAGTTGTGTTCAATTTTTTTATGAACATTATTTTTATGAAAGTAAAAAACGTACAGCAAGACCATTTGATAATA
>Ga0209468_1000284_pt1 | contig 24947 bp, 26 predicted proteins | sample GraSoiAngelo_102_FD_185871 | JGI IMG/M metagenome (GOLD analysis project Ga0209468, IMG submission 185871) | Grasslands soil microbial communities from the Angelo Coastal Reserve, California, USA - 14_0903_02_40cm (SPAdes) (version 2) | ecosystem: Environmental > Terrestrial > Soil > Grasslands ...
TCCAAGCTTGCGTCTACATCTTTCACATTTTGCAAGCGGACTCGCCATCCGTGACGGCGGTCGTACGCAGCGAGGCCATCCATCACTGCACTGTTGGCCGCTTTTTGCACGTCCATATTGAGAGTCGTGTAAACTTTCAACCCGGCTTCGTGAACTTGGTCGTTGCCGTATTTTTTCTCCAAGTACTGCCGAATCTCTTCGACAAAGTAGGGTGCGAGGGAATTCGGATTGTCTTGGATGTGAAGTCGTATTGGTTTCTGTTTGGCCGCAGCCGCGTCGGCTATGCTGATCTTGCCGGCTGCCAACATGGAATTGATAACCACATTGCGTCGCCGTAACGCTCGTTCCGGACTCTTGATAGGAGAGTAGTTGTTCGGGGCCTTGGGTAGGGCGGCGAGCAGAGCGGCTTCTTCCAGTGTGACCTCTCTCGCATGTTTGCCGAAGTAGAACTCTGCACCAGCTGCAAAACCATAAACACCATGGCCAAGATAGATTTGGTTAGCATAGAGGGTGAAAATCTGAGATTTGGTGAAATGCCGTTCGATCTGTACGGCCAGCATTATCTCGTGGAGCTTGCGACTGTAGGTGCGCACTGGAGACAGAAATAAATTACGCGCGAGTTGCATCGTCAAGGTGGACGCGCCTTGAACGTTCCCTCCGGATATGACATCGCGGTAGGCAGCGATCACCGTCCGCCAAACTTCGAATCCCGGGTGTTTCTCGAAGTCTTTGTCTTCGATTGAAAGGACTGCATCGTACAAGACCTTAGGATAATCCTCGTACCGCGCGATCGCCCTACGTTGCAGGGCGAATGACCCAAAGACGCGGCCTTCATCGTCATATAGGACCGTAGTGGAAATCGGACGATAGCGCTCGAGTTTCTGGGCCTGTGGAAGATTGACGAAATATACACACGCCAAGCCTGCCACCCCTCCTATCGTCGCTGAGGCAACGACCAACAAAACCAAAACGCCCCACCGGGGCAAGATTCGTTTGTCAGTATGTTGGAGCTTGCGCACGACTTGGTCCCCCTGCACTCCCGCTCTGTCTTTGGCGAGGCATGATCTGAAGGTTCTTAGCGAACAGCGCACTGATGCTACGTTTACGTTCGAAAGGAAAATACTGCCACTTGTGACAGTTGAGGCCACCAATTGGGGCGGGCATATAAAGGCAATAAGAGGACAAGGATAGTCGGCTTCCAGCGCCAGACGCCGATATCCAGAAGGCAGCCGATGGCGCCATTCGAATCCTGGGCACGAAAGAAACTGTCTTCGGACGGTGCCTCTCCGCCGCAGAACATGCCTGTCTATGTCCGGAACTAACTTGCGGGAAGTTGCAATTGCAAGGGGATTGGCCGCTGCAGGGCTTGAAGCCCGGCACTCAGGCGAATCACCGGGCCATCACGGTTGGATGAACTGGACTAGATAATCGTACTGAGCCTAAAGATACAAGGTTTGACACGAAATGTTACTACAATCATCACATTCCGCATGCAGCAACTGCTCGGATCGGTCCTACAGGGAGCTTCTGTCGCCTCCTTGGAATACCCTGCCGAAGGGACCGCTGGCGTTCAGAACCGCACTCCGACCGTAATAGGTATTACCTGAGTGGCAACAAATTTGTTTCGAGCATAGTGATATCGAGATTCAACGTAGAACTTATATGGAGAATCAGGGAACCTGACGGTGAACCCTATACCTACATTCCCGCCCGGTGCCGTTGAACTGGACCCTGCGAGCGTCTGGTTGCTTGTTACAGTACCTGAAGTGCAGTTAAATCCCCACCACGACCACGCCGGAGTACACATTACAGAACTCCCCACTGTTACGTGCTGCGATAGACTTGCATCACGGTAATACAACCCGCCTCCAGCAATGAAATAGGTTCCGAACCCCTTACCCTCAAATTGCAATCGATAGTTCGCGGTCAGGGCCACGAGATTACCATGCCCATTGATGTTGTTGTTTTGCAATGCTGTCCGGATCGGCGTGAGTGCTCCATTCGTAGCCGACAGTCTGTTCCACATGACCTCACCAATGACGGAGTGGTGCTTGCCGAAGTTGTACCCAGCACCATACACAAAGCCCCACGTAGGGGTCGCGTATTTCGCAGTCGGGTTCAGAGGCGCACCTATGGTGAATGCGGCATTGCTGTTAAGTTTGCTAAAAGTCGGGGGCTCATAATTCTGTGCATGAAGAGGAAGAACGCAGATGAAACTCCAAATAATGGCGCCTGCAGCGTGCGTTATATCTTTCTTCATGGGATAGCTCCCTGTCCCGTTTATCGTGCTAGCCACAGTGGGACAACTGGCAGAAATATCAGTTCTCGGGGACGCGACGATGGAGGCTTCGGCGAGGGAAGATCACCATGAAGTGTGCAGACGCTAGAATGGGGTACTTTGAGCAAACTGACAACTGCCATCAACCGAGTGTAAACATTAGCTCACTCAGGTTGCGGGCTTGCAGTGCCGTTTTGTTGCAGGTATGAAGAAGGGGTCGTCTTTGTAGTTCAACGTAAGCCCATAACCCGTGAGTTCCGGATATGCCCGTCACGGCCAAATAATGTCTAACGGTACTCCACTGGAGTGCGACCGATGGCCCAAGCTACTGACAATCGAACAATCGTGCCACGTAGCGTCGGAAGATATCTTGCCCAAGTTGCCATTGTGTCTGCCGCGCAGTTTGGGGCAGGCAGACTGGGCGATGTGCTCCAGACCATCAACAATGGTGGTATCGGGCCTGTGTGGCCCGCGTCAGGGATTGCTCTCGGCGCACTGCTCCTCTGGGGCTATTCAGTTTGGCCCGGAATCGCAGCTGGGGCTTTTCTCCTTGCCTCCCTCAGTCCGCTTCCTCACCGGGCTGCTGCCGTTTACGCCGCTGGAACCACTCTGGCAGCATTGCTCGCAGCGTTCCTGCTCCGTCGCATTGCTAAATTTGACCATTCTCTGTCCCACTTGCGTGATGCGCTCGGACTCGTTGTGTTGGGCGCCTTCGGCAGCAGTGTGGTGAGCGCCTCAATCGGAGTCTCCGCTCTGTACGCAGCCCACATACGTGGCTGGTCAGGATTCGGCTCAGCTTGGCTGATTTACTGGCTTGGAGACAGCACGGGCGTGTTGCTAATAACGCCCGTCATGTTGACGTTCCCTGATTTGCTGAGAATTCGTTCTTGGTTTCGTATTCCGGAATTTGTTGCGGGCTTATTCCTGCTCACGGTCGTGTGCTTCATCATCTTTGGCGATCTGCCCCTAATTCCAATCCGATTGCACATTTTGGCGTTCGCAGTCCTGCCATTCGTAATTGGGGCGGCGATCCGTTTTGGGGTGAGCGCAAGCGCGTTGAGGAGGCGCTGAAGAAGTCAGAGGAGAAGTTTTCCAAGGCGTTTCGAGAGAGTCCGATGGCTCTCACGCTAACTAGCGCGAAAGACCATCGCTATCTTGATGTCAACGAGACTTTTGAGCAGCTAACCGGTTGGCTTCGTGACGAGGTGATTGGACGGACTCCGTTCGACATTGGGATCTGGGTAGATCCAAGCCAGAGGGTGGAGTTTGTAAAGCAACTTCTGTCCGGAGATGTCATTCGCAACCTGGAGGTTCGCTACCGCTGCAAGGACGGAACCGAGAGATTTGGCCTCGGCTCAGCGGAGCTCATCGAGATCGCCAATGAACCGTGCATCCTTTCCGTTATCGCAGACATCTCTGACCGCAAGCGGGCGGAAAAGGCGCTCTCAGGCATGAGCCGAAAGTTGATTGAAGCACAGGAGCAGGAACGTACCCGGATCGCGAGAGACCTGCACGACGACGTTGCCCAACGACTCGCACTTTTGGCAATCGAACTCGAACGAGTCCAACAAAATCTCCCCGATTCGGTTTCTGAACTCTGCACCCGCATAGACACAATACGAAAGCAGAGCGCACAGATATCGATCGATGTCCAAACGATGTCGCACGAGTTGCACTCTTCCAAACTGGACTATCTGGGCATAGTTGCGGCTATGAAAGGGTTCTGCAAAGAGTTTGGCGAGCAGCAGAAAGTGGAAATTGACTTCAGAAGCCACGATTTGCCAACTCCGTTGTCGCCGGAGATTTCGCTTTGCCTCTTCCGAGTTCTACAGGAAGCCCTGCACAATGCCGCGAAGCATAGTGGGGTAGCGCACTTCGAAGTGCAACTGTGGGGAACTTCGGATGAGATTCATCTCGCAGTCAATGATCTCGGAGGGGGCTTTGACACGGAAACGGCAATGCATGGTAGCGGGCTTGGCCTAACGAGCATGCAGGAGCGGCTGAGATTCGTGAATGGAGAACTTTCCATCAACTCGCAGCTGGAGCGTGGCACTACTGTCCATGCTCGCATCCCTTTCAGTTCAAGCAGCGATTCCGCACGGGCGGCGGGATGAAAACAGCGACTTCGCCGCCAAGTTCGCCAAGGATCACTTCACTTCGACGATGGATTATGCGCTTGTTTCTTGCTGCTTGCAGCGCGCGCGGTGGCAACGTGAGTCATCACTGCTAAAGAAGCTAAGGAGTGCCGTGACGACTTTAGAATTTGCAGCTAAGTTTGCCATATTCATATTCGTGGTCACAAGCATGCTCAGCGTGGGACTCCGATTGTCGCTGTCCCAAATTCTTGAGCCCCTGCGCTCAACCCGGTTAACGCTCTCGGCTCTGGCTGCAAATTTTGTGCTGGTGCCAACGCTTGCGTATTTCATTACCAGAGTGATTGCACTCGCTCAGCCGCTAGCTGCTGGAATCCTGTTGCTGGGCACAGCTGCGGGGGCACCGTTCTTGCCGAAGCTTGCCGAGTTCGCCAGAGGCAATCTCGCCTTTGCGGTTGGGCTGATGGTTTTGCTCATGACCGTCACGATTGTGTATATGCCAATCGTTTTGCCGATTTTACTTCCCGCAGCACACGTGGGTGCGTGGCCCATCGCCAAACCTTTAGTCACTGTGATGCTCATGCCTTTGTCGCTTGGGTTGCTCGTCAGGGCTCGTAAAGAAGCTTCCGCAAGTTACCTTGAGCCGCATCTCCGCCGAGCGTCCACGACGTTCTTGGTACTTGCCATCATCTTGGTTCTGGCTGCCAACTATCATAAGGCTGTACGCATCGGTTTCAATGCGATTCTTGCTGGCACGCTGCTACTGCTTGTCTCGCTCGGTTGTGGCTTCGTGCTGGGCGGCCCGTCTGCCGACACGAGGAATGTGTTGGCGTTCGGCACAGCGCAACGCGACATTTCAGCCGCTCTCGTGGTCGCCGTCGAGAACTTTTCAGACCCCGATGTTGTGGTCATGCTGATTGTAGTGGTCGTCCTCGGTGTGTGGATACAAATCCCAATCGCAGTTGCCCTCGGAAGACGTGCTAGCGGGGGAACCGTAGCGTAGTCCACAGCTGAGAAGTCAGTGCATTCGCCCAACGTCCAAGCCGGACCACAATGCAAAAAGTTGCTTCCCGGTTTTGTGGCAACGGAGGGTCTTCTGGGAGAGCACTCATTCTACGATCCCCGAGAACTGTTGCGATGACCGGCGACAACAGCGAGGAGGGGCAAGCTGTTGATGAAGCGCTCTACGCGTTGCGGGCGCTCCGCAATTGCTTGGAACTGAAAACAAGCGAGCCCAAGGCCGCCTAGAAAGGGACTGAAAGTTCTCACCGGGAATGAACGGCTGAATGCTCAGTACAGATTCTTTGATACGTCTGGCTGCCCTGCTCGCCATGAAAGCTATCCAGCGGGTACCCGCACAGAACATCCACATCGTATGTTTTGGCTATCTTGTCCCAGAGTTGTTCGAGCCGAATCGCAGCTTCCGCATTATCTTGTGCCCACAGGAGAGGCGCACATTCTCCGCAGGCTGCAACCCGGGGGTGCTCTGCCTTCGCAGCCTTGGCCGCTGCCAATATCAGATCTCCCACGACTTTCAAGAATCGAACCGGATCAGGCAAGTCGTTGACCATGAACGTCGAGAGTGTCTCGGCAACATCCAACGAGATGTATCTCCCCTGTTCAATAGCGGCAGCAATGTCCACGCCGTGTGTCTGCAATCTTGGAAGAAGGCTGTCCCGGTGTGACTCAGTCGCGACAACGATGACGACATTCCGAGCCTGGAGGGCAGCCCCAATGAACTGAGTAAAGCCATCTAGAAACGATGCGTCATCAGAATAGAATTGAGCCTCGTGGCGGCGGGTGTTCTCCGCCATTCGCGGCAGGGTCGGTGCAGGCGGTGCAAGAACTTCATTGCGGTAGAGGCCATCGGGGGCTTGCGAATCCGAAGCATCTGTGAAATGGTGGCCCGCAAATCTGCTGCCGACAAACCTCTCGCCCCGAAGAACGGTGTTCACAGCGGTTAGTAGCTCGTTTCCCGCATCCGCCTTCACCACGTAGCCCCATGCACCCACGCTAAGAGCTCTTTGCACCAAATCGGCCGACGACTCTTGGCTCACGAAAAGTATTCTGGAATTGGGGGAGAGCTCGCGGATTTGCTGAGCGGCTTCAATTCCATTCAACTTCGGAAGACCGATGTCCAGCACAATCAAGTCGGGTTGCAGTTCCTCGGATTTCTGAACCGCTTCTAATCCATCCGACACTTCGTAGATGATCTGCAATTCTGGATGTTGCTGGAGTATCGACGCGACAAAACGCCGAAACGGTTCGAAATCGTCTACTACGAGAACCCGGCTTGGAGATATAGCCAAGCAGCCTCCGTCTAATCTAATTGAACCCCGAAGCCACCGACAGGTTGCCTGAATCCGAACTCCAAGAGAATCGCACAACGGAGTAGCTCGTTCGTTGCGCCAGGGCAATGTCGTGTCGAGAAACAAGGAGAAAGAAACTGGACCCACTCTCACTTCCGTCGCACGCGCTCACCAGAAGCCATAAAGCGATAATGTCCCAACTTCATCGGGCCTTGGGACGTTCGCTGAACCGACCTCCCCAAACTGCTCACAATCAGTTTAATCGTTTCAATGTGAGGTGCCAATGGCTCAGACGGACTATTGGAGAAAGTGGGTGAGTGGCTCTGGGACCTCGCACCCTTGACAACGACGCTCATGCCGTAGAACTCGATGTGCAAGATCAGCACCAGTGTGAGTACGGGAATTTTTCATCTGCCCTGTACAGGCGCCGTTTTGCTCTCGGGTGTGCTGCTCGATCTCAGCCGGTTAGACTTCTGAGGTTTTCGGTGCGGAAAGATCAAATCGTTGCTCACAGATCGAGCATTTAAGCGTCCGGGAGTAGAATTTGGCGATCTTCAAAGGCATCGGTTCCCTTTTCCGTTCTGTCCATCCTTTCGGCCGAGATTTTTAACATAAATTTAGCCGTGCCGACAATAAAAGTGCTGCGACCCAGAAGACGGGCATTTGCCGCTAGCGTTACGGGGAGCAAGAATGATTTCGAGCGCGTTTCGCCTGTCGCAGGCTGGCAATTCTGGCAGTTGCCGCGGCCACTTCCCAGATCCAATCTAGTCAGGCGCATTACGCAACTTGAGATTGGCCTTCCAGTGAGGCCTCTTGGTCCTGAACAAAACGCGTGTGCTTCCTGCCACAACACTTCGGTTTTCAGATCATGCGTTCCGACGGACGACCACTGCGGCTATCGTGCTAATCCTGTTGCTGTGCTCGCTATCGTTGGGGCAAAACACGCCCACTGGGCACGACTCATCACAAGACGCTTCTCAGTCGACTAACGCTTCCCTGGCCGCGCAGGTTTCATCACAGACGACATACCAGTCCGTGCATTCGAGCGGGTTAGCTATTCCCGAGAAGAAGCAAAAAAAACGCCGCGGCGAGTTCGTGGTCGCCCCCATTCCCATGTCGAGTCCTGCGGTGGGTTCGGGACTCATTCCGGTCCTCGGCTATATCTTCCCTCTGAGCAAGAACGACAAGGTCTCTCCCCCTTCAGTGATCAGCGCGGCCGGCCTCATTACCGACAATGGCAGCCGTGCGTTTGCTGTGGGAGGGCAAGTCTTCATCAAGCAGGATAGCTATCGAATCACAACGGCTTTCTTTCAAGGCAACCTAAACTATAACTTGTACGGCATGGGCGCGACCGCCGGAAATGCGGGCATGAAATTACCTCTCAAGCAGGACGGCGCGGCCTTCCTCGGAGAGTTTCTGCGACGTGTGAAGTGGAAGTTCTTTCTCGGTCCTCGCGTGTTGACGGGGCATTCGGTCATCACTCTCAGGACGGGCGGTAGCGTGACGGTTCCGATTCCGCCGGACCGCGGCCTGCGCACGACTTTGACATCCCTGGGTTTCGCTGTCAACCGCGACACTCGCCCCAATCGCTTCTACCCAACCACCGGAACAGTCTCTGAGTTCACCTCCGACTTTTTTGCAAATGGGTTGGGGAGCAAGTACTCCTTTCAATCTTACCGGGCGATGTTCAACAAGTATGGGAGCTTGAGCAAAAACCAGGTGCTCGCCTACAACGCATTTTTCTGCGCCACCGGCGGCCAGCCCCCCTTTTACGGCAACTGCATTTACGGGACCAGCAATGAGCTGCGCGGATACGAAGCCGGCCGGTATCTCGACCGGTGCATGATTGCAACCCAGCTGGAATATCGCTTGGTCTTACCCAAACGGTTCGGTTTGGTTGGCTTCGGAGGCATCGGCGGCGTGGCACCCGGAGGTCGTGATTTCCTTCCGCAGCAATGCCTTCCTTCCGGCTGGCGGCGCCGGGTTGCGTTTCATGCTGAGCAAGACCTACCACGTGAATCTTCGTGCCGATCTCGCCGCCGGTAAGAACGAACACACCTTTAGCATGGGAGTGAGCGAGGCATTCTAAAACTGCTTATTCTTCGCAGCGGGATGCATCAATCATGCCCAAATCATTCCAACAAATATAATCAGCTTCCTTCGCGTTACGGACTGTAACTTTTGCCAGTGCCACTGCTGTCCGAGGGGCCCTTAAGCTCTTCAAAGGACTTGGCTGCCCCTTATAGAGGCCAGACGCGCTGCGCGACAGGAGAGAACTGCATGGGCACTAACTTAAAGATTCTAAACTTCGCGAATGGAATCTCGCTTCTGATTGGTCTGCTTATGATCGCTTGCGTCCCCGGCTTTGGGCAACGGGGGAGCACCGAGACTATCGACGCCACCGCCTTTGGCACAAGCACTCAGCTCGGAAGAAACTTTGGCGTGAAAATCATTATTTATGAGTTCTCGAATCCGGAGGATAGAGACACCCTGGTACAGGCGTTCCAGCAGGGTCAGAACGACGGACTGGTGAATGCTCTTGAGAAGATGAAGAGCGTGGGCCGAATACAGATCCCAGGCACGATTGGATACGATCTTAGCTTCATCCGGGAGATCTTAACGCCGACGGGCAGGACCATTCGCTTTGTTACGAACCGCAAGATTGCTTTCGGCGAATCCTATTGGAGTACCCAGTCGAAGAGTTTCAATCTGACTGCCGGTGAAATCAACTTAAATGATAAAGACAAGAACAAGAGTGAAGGTGTTCTTTTCCCTGCCGCGCAGCTCATCGTCAATAAGGAAGGTGAGTTGCAGTTCGAGCTTAACCAGAATGCCTGGAGGCTGACGAACATTATCGAGTGGCAGTGAAATCGCGCAATAATGCCAGCCGCTGGAAGGTGCTGGCAGGAGCTTGTATCGCGAGATCAGTTTCTCTACGAAATCGCGACCACTGCGGCGCGAGGAGGATATGTGGCTACTACTATAAAAATTCAACGGCAGTTCAACATTTGGAGTGCGTTGCTTTTATTGTCTTGCATCGTTCTACTGAGCTGCGCAACCGCGCAGGCGCAAAAGAAGAGCAAATACGTATGTGATGAAACTCAACCCGAGAGCATGTGCAATGCGGCCAACACCTGCGGCTCGGCTTCATCTCCGTGCATGATTGACATCACCAGGTCAGGCAGCGCCTCCAACGTGAAGCCTGGTATTCCCAACGCGACGAACAACCAATTTTTTTGCATCAAGGCTGGTACTACCGTGGTGTGGATGAGCTCGAACAAGAACAATGGATTCATGGTCTCGTTCGGCACAGACTCGCCGTTTGACCCAGACAACCCGATCATGGGAGGTGGCAAGAAGCAGGTGAGAAGGAAAGCAAGCACGCCCGGCTGCTACAAGTACGATGCGGGTGCGTTCCGTTCCGGGACAATCTATGGAATGAGCGGTGGCGGTAAGCCGGAATTAGTCATTTTGCCTTAACCGACTAGGAAGCGGTGTTGCTGATGAAAACCGGACTTTGAAGGCGATCCTTGGGCACAAGCAATCACAGGCGAAGTTTGCGCGAGTAGCGACAAAGCCGAAGTCAGAGGAATGATCACTGCCCGGACGGGAGACAGTTCGGATATTCGGAGGGTGCCTTTTGCGGCTTTCTGGACGGCTTCTGCTCCCTCCGAGCTTCACCGACGACTAGCACTTCTTGGTGTTGTTCGAGAATCGAGCAAACCTTCCGTAGCAAGTCTTTGAAATCATCAATCACGATGATTCGGCTTAGTGCCATCGCATTCTCCTCGGCATGACAGTCAGAGACGCAACTGAGACCTGAGGCGATTGTGCTTTGACCGAGAGGATCACACAAAACCGTGAGATCGGGAGTTCCTACGATCAAAATTGACAGGTGCTCAAGTATCAAAGTATAGTAATGCCATCCAAATGGTGGGCCGATTCAAGTTTGATTCTCAAGTCGCTCCTTAGTGTGATCCGGCTAAAAAGAGGTGCGACGTGGTCGATTGGAACACAGCAATTGTCCGGAGTTGCCTCACTTGTGGTTTCTGCAAGGAGAACCCCGTCTCCACTCTCCCGAGTGACGTGTTCAGTGTGTTCGACGCCTCGCAAAACAGTCTTCTAGGCTCCGAATCGAATTTTCTTCCCCTTACTGCCTCTGGTGAGTTCCTGAAATCAGATGCGATACGTCGCTCCATGTGTTTCAACGGTTCAGAATTGCAGTCTGCATGTGAGACATCATCGGGAAACGCAGAAGACGACGGCCCCGGAACCGCGCACATTGCGTCGTTTGCGTTAGTGAGCAGACTATTCACGGAGCCATGCAATGAGTAACGATGCGGCGGCCGCACTCAGAACTGGTGACATGTTCCAAGGAACTAGGCGAGTGGCTCCTCTGGGGAAGTATCTTGTCCAGATTGCGATTGTGTGCCTGGCGTACGTGGTCGCAGGAAAACTTGGCCAAGCCACTACGAACATCAGGAGCAGTAATCTTGGGCCTGTATGGCCTGCTTACGGCATCGCGCTTGCCGCAATTTTAAAGTATGGATACCGTGTGTGGCCCGGGCTAATGGCAGGGACTTTTCTGGTTGCATTCTTCAGTCCCGTTCCTCACATCACTGCGCTAGGGCAAGCGGCCGGAGCCACACTTGCAGCCATAACTGGCGCTTTCCTCCTCCATCACTTCGTTGACTTCCGTCCATCGTTATCGCGTTTATCTGATGCGCTCGGTTTGATTGTGCTCGGCGCATTGGGCAGCGCCATGGTGAGCGCATCCATCGGAACGGCAGCCCTCTACGCAACCCACGTGCAGGCTTATTCCGGGCTGGGCGCAGCATGGCTGATCTACTGGCTGGGGGACGCCACTGGGGTACTGTTGGTGACGCCGATTGCATTAACGTTTAGAGATATCCTAAAACTTGGTCGGGGTCGCATCAAGAAAAGTGTTTTACTTCTGCTGCTCCTTACGACCACCTGCGTCATTGTATTTAGCGGCCTGCCTTCTATTCCGGACAAGCTGGATGTTATGGCGTTCGCAATGCTGCTATTCGTAATTTGGGCAGCCATCCACCTTGGAACGAGTGGAGCTGCGCTCTCTGTTCTTTTGACTGCCGCAATAGCCACAGTAGCAACAGCTTATGGCTCGGGGCCATTCGCACAAGATAGTCCATTCAAGAATGCTGTTCTTTTGGATATATATTTTGCTGTGCTTTCAATTTCAGGGATGACACTGGCAACGCTAATCGCAGAGCGAGAACAACTCCTGCGTCAACAAGCCATGATGGAGACACGGCTACGAACTGAACAGGCGGTGCGCGAGAGCGAGGAGAAACTCCAGCTTCTTCTCGACTCCACTGCCGAAGCCATTTATGGGATTGATCTCGAACACCGATGCACGTTCTGCAACCCTGCCGGCCTCCGCACTCTTGGATACGAGCACGTCGACGAAGTGCTCGGCAAGAATATGCATAATCTGATCCATCACGCTCGTGCGGACGGGACATTGTTCCCCGTAGAGGAGTGTCGAGTTCACCGGGTAACCCAAACTGGGGAAGGAGTCCATGTCGAGGACGAGGTGCTATGGAGGGCAAATGGAACAAGTTTCCCCGTTGAATATTGGTCGTATCCCCAGCGTAGAGGGGAGGAGGTTGTTGGCGCAGTGGTCGCGTTTATCGACATCACCGAACGCAAACTCGCGGAAGCTGCGTTCGCAAACGTGAGCCGCAAGTTGATTGAGGCACAGGAGCAAGAACGCACTCGGATCGGCAGAGAGCTTCACGACGACATCGGTCAGCGTCTCGCCCTGTTGGCTGTCGAGCTACAACAACTCCGCGAGAACTCTCTCATTTTGCCCGACGTCCGCAGCCGTATGGGCGAACTACAGAAGCAGATTTCGGAGATAGCCGCCGATATTCAATCCTTATCGCACGAGTTGCATTCGGCAAAACTGCAATATTTAGGTATTGCTGGCGCGATGAGAGGCTTCTGCCAAGAATTCGGCGAGCAACAGAAAGTGGAGATTGACTTCAAAACCCATGATTTGCCCAGCCCTGTGTCGCCAGACACTTCTCTTTGCTTCTTCCGAGTTCTGCAAGAAGCCCTCCATAATTCCGCAAAACACAGTGGGGTACGGCACTTCGAAGTTCGATTGTGGGGAACGTCGAATGAGATTCATCTCACGGTTAAGGATTCCGGCGCAGGCTTTGACCGCGAAACGGCAAAGACGAGCCGAGGGCTGGGTCTCATCAGCATGGAGGAACGACTGAAGTTTGTGAAAGGGACGCTGTCAATCGATTCGCAACCGAACCGTGGTACCACGATCCACGCTTGCGTACGTCTCAGTGCGGGAAGCGATTCCATGCGTGCAGCCGGGTAAAAGAACACCTAAAAATTGCGGCAGTCACAACCCATATGTGACGTATAACGACACAGTAGCAGCCATCGTCACTCTTTCTGTCCTCCACCGCGCTGCTCGGTCAACTTAACATCCCTAAACTTGCACTGATTCGGCTCCCGTGCATCTGGAGCGCTGCTAGCCTCGTTGTCCGGAAAGACTCTTTCGTGTTCCGGCGGGTGGCTGCGCAATATTCACTTTCTGTTAACCGGACTAGTTTTAATCGTGAGTCGAAAAACCAGAGCGTTTGGAGCGGAGATTAATATCCACTCTCTGGGAAGGAGGGTTTTGGACAAGACCGTATGGGTGTTTTCCACAGGTGTCGTTTGTTTTGGATTGCTGTTTCGCGGAGTTCACAATTAGAGACCGAGTTGCATCGACTCGAAAGTGGCGATGCGGCGGACGTTTCCACCTGCTTGCGGGTCGCCTTCACCGGGAATAAACGGCCGAATGCTCTGCACGGATTCGTTGGAGGATGTGGGTGTCCATTCCGCCCTGAACGCTACCCAGAGAATATCCGCACAGAATATCGATGTCGTATATCTTGGATAGTTCGTTGCCGAGTTTTTCGACCTGGATCGCCGCCTCTGCGTTACCTTGTGCCCACAGGAGATGGCACATTTCTCCGAAAATTGCAATGCGGGTATGCTCTCTCTTCACAGCCTTGGCCGCCGTCGCAATGAGGTTACCTAATAGTTTCAAGAATCGAACCGGATCAGGCATGCCGTTGAGCATGAATGTCGGTAGCGCGTCAGCAGCATCCAATGCGATATATCTGCCCTGCTCAATGGCAGCACCGACATCCAAGCCGAGTGCTTGCAATCGTGGAAGAAGGCTGTCCCGGTGTGACTCGGTCGCGACAACGATAGCTCCATTCCCGGCCTTGAGAGCAACCCCGATGAACTGCGTAAGGTCATCTAAGAAGCTTCGCTCATCAGAATAAAACCCCGCCTCGTGTCGGCGGGTGATCCACACGTTTTGCGGTTGGAGTGGTGGGACGACCTCGCTGCGCGAGTGATTGGCGGTGTGTTCATCCTTATGGTCGGTGAGATCGTTACCAGCCAAGCTGGCACTGACAAACCGCTTGCCCTTAAGAACGGCTTCCACAGCAGGCAATAGTTCGCCTGCGGCGTCCGACTTGACGACATAGCCACCCGCACCTGTGCGCAAAGCTTCTTCTGCGATGTCCCAAGTGCGATTTTCGCTTAAGAAGAGAATTTTGGACTTGGGGGAAACCTCTCGGATTCGGCGTGCGGCCTCGATTCCATTCAGTGTCGGAAGTCCGATGTCCAGCAAGATTAGGTCTGGTTGTAGTTGTTGGGCCTTCTGAACCGCTTCCAATCCGTCCAATGCTTCGCCGATGACCTGCAATTTCGGTTGCTTCTGGAGCGTCGTTGAGACGAAACGACGCCAAGGCTCGTAATCATCTACCACAAGAATACTGGTTGATCCTTCCAAGGCAGTCCCCCTCGCAGTTGAAGCGCCGTCTTCGACGATACTTGCTAAACAGGATGTTGTCGGTTTCGCAAGAAACCGTCACCGTGACGGTTTACGGATCGGGGGCGGAGGGATGCGAAGGAACGATTTAATAGAGCCGGATGAATGGTCTCAAAGGTGTGTAGCTGGAGTCAATATAAATCATCAATTTGGCGGCAAGTTTGCCGGCCAGAAACATTTATGATACTTACGTCACATTGCACAATTAGTTTTATTGGCGCAACATCTCTGGCCCGGAACCGTTCATTGCTTTATCAAGCTGAGTGTAGCGGTTTCCATCGCGGGGCCGAGAATCATACTTCTGGAAGTCATGTCGGCTGTCCCACTGAGCGCCGTATCGCTCACTTCGCCGTGGAACGTCATCTCGATGGATGCCATTTGGAACTGATTTTGACCGGAAAATGTCAGGGAATCCTTGGACACGACGCCCGAAGATATCGGCACTTGAACACGGCGTTGCCGACCGAAGAGATGCATGGGTCGGACTGAGTTCCCGACCTGAGAGATTACAAGCGAGCCTGGGTTGGAAAAGGCAAAACCATCAACGAGAGCGAAATGGCGCTCTTCTCCGAGTGCTCGCTGAAGTGTGCGCGAAAAGTGCTTGACACCGCCGACATTGTCAGAGAGGCGATATTACGCCAACAATCCGCACAGGTCACCGCCATGTCCTCTGCTTTCATTGACTTGATTGGTAATCGGGGGAATTAATAGACAGGCCATTTCACTTACAAACCCTCCTCCGCGCACGCTCGCACCTACGCCCTATTACGCCCAGGAGGGGAGGGAACATTCTCAATCTCGGCCAAGCGTCTGATGGCGAGCCGAATGACCTGAATCATTCCGAGTCCGAGTTTGTCTCGCAGACAGTTAATGAGGCGGAGGTCGGCGTCCGTGAACCGAACGGTAGTGGACTTGAGTTTGTCATTCGTCATCGCTGTTCTTCTTACAGCACTACACATCGCCGTGTCGTTGCGGAAGAGCAATAGAAGAGCAATAAATGAAGGCAATGAGACAGCTAAACGATGTCGTAGAGGTATTGCAACGCGAAGAATTTTCACAAAGCATGTACCTCTATCACCGACATGGTGTAGAAGTGTTGATCGTCCGGAGAGAGACCCTCCCCCATACGCTGAATAGCTCAGGAGGCAGGATCAGTCATGGCCCGTTTCGAGACTGTCCTGTCTCCTAGAGATTTCGAAAACCGACGCCGCTTCAAAGGCCCCCTTCACAAATTAGGCCCAAAACGGGCGCCAGGGCTTGGCGCATATGCCATTCCACGTAGTATGCCAGCATGACCAGGAAAACATGCGCGCGCACTCGCTCCGGTAGACGGTGATGAATGGGACGCACGTTCAGATCGACGCTCTTCAGCGAGCGAAAGGCCCGCTCCACGGTGGCCAGCCGCTTGTAAGCCAGCACGGTTTGCTCGCGATCCAACTGCTCGACCGTCACATTGGTGCGCAGCACATAGATACCATCCAAAGCCGCGTCGCGCCCGATGCGTTCCGGGTTGTGTTCCCAGTTGAGCCCAGTATCCGTCGCCGTCCAGCGAAAGTACTTCTCGACTTTACTGGTGGCCAGCGCCTTGCCTACCAGGTAGCTGATCTTGTCCGCGCCGCGCACCGGTTGGCGGTGGCGTTTGGTTGCCGCCTCGATCTCCTTCAGTTTTTTCTCCGCCGCCTCGATCAACTCCTTGCGCTTGCGCGCCCGCTCGCTGGCCAGCAAAGGGTTGCGGCAGACAATGAGCCGCTCCCCAGGATAATCCGGGTGAGTGATTTCAGCTAAATTCTGCTCATCAAACAGCGACATCTGGATGGCACCCTGGGCCATTAAGGCCTGGATCTGCGGCGCGCGCAACGCCGTCACCCATTGCAGTCCCTCGTGGTCCTGCAGGTCCTCTTCGATACGCTTCTGCGTCAGCATGCCCCGGTCCCCCACCAGGATGATGCGCTCCAACTGAAATCGCTCGCGCAGTTTCTTCACTTGCGTCGCCACCGTCTTGGGATAAGCAGCGACCAACCTGTCATTTCTGCCGGTGTCCGGACGCCGGAGGGCCATCTAACATCTGGTATTGATGCGCCATAGACTGATCGCGGTCATTCGTTGCACACTGCCTCTGCTGTTCGCATTTCCTCTTCTCCCCTTGCGTGCTCAGACATCATTGCCAAATCATCCGCAACCCCAGCAGTCTCTGCCTGATGCCCCCTCGGCCCAGCGTCCACTACCCGAACATCCCAAGCCTCAAGTTTCCGCCGGTGAGACGCAAGCCGAGCCGCGCGTTGACGAGGCATGGCCTCGCAAAGCCTCTCGCGGAGACGAGACGATCTCTATGTACCAACCACAAGTGGAAGCTTGGGAAGGCGACGAAGTGCGCGCCTATGCAGCGCTTGCGCTGGTAAGCAAGACGAACAAGACGACCAAGTACGGAGTGGTCTGGTTCACGGCTCGAACGGAGGTCGACAAAGTGAACCGTCAGGTAACTTTGGACGATTTCCAGATCACCAAGGTCAAGTTCCCTACGATGGAAACCAAGGAGGGTGAATATCAGGCATTCCTTCAGGCTAAGCTGCCCGGGAAGTCCAAGGTAATAGCATTGGACCGCTTGGAAGCCGCGTTGGCGGCGAGCGATTCGGAGCAAGCCGGGGTCGAGGCGTTGGAGCTGAACAACGATCCCCCTAAGGTTATCTTTACCACCAAATGCTCCTTACTCGTTCTCATCGATGGCCCACCGAAGTACAGAGATGTCGGTGGAACCAACCTGCAGCTAATGCTCAATACCCGAGCCACGATTCTGCTCGACACGAAGAAGAAGGAGTACTACCTGAACGTAATGGATGGTTGGTTGCAGGCGCCGGATCTCGTGGCGGGTCCTTGGTCCTACACTTCGAAGATTCCTGATGATATGAAAGAAATCACCAAGGGCATCCAGGAAAATCAGAAGGCAAGAGTGCCGGAAGGTAGCACGGCGCCCTCGCTGCAGCAGGCACAAGAAGAAGGAAAGGTTCCGGCGATTTATGTAAGTGTGGGCCCAAGTGAGTTGCTGGTGACCGAAGGTCCACCACAGTTCGAGATCATTCCAGACACGGAGCTGGAGTACGTTAAGAACACGACCGCCAACATCTTTCGCGACACCAAGAAGCTCGATTACTACGTTCTTCTGGCGGGACGATGGTTCCGATCGAAGTCCCTGGAAAGTGGTCCTTGGGAGTTCGTTGACGGAAAGAATCTGCCGGAGAGGTTCGCTGACATTTCCGAAAGTAGTCCCAAAGCCGGTGTATTGGTCTCGGTCCCAGGCACCGGGCCCGCCAAGGAAGCGCTAATCGCGAACGCCATACCGCAGACAGCCACGATAACTCGCCGCCAAGCCCAATTGCTGGTTAAGTACGATGGAGATCCCCGGTTCAAGAACATAGTGGGCACAAACCTGCAGTATGCGGTAAATACCGCGACCCCGGTCATCGAGGTAGACAACAAGAATTACTACGCCGTCGAGAATGCAGTCTGGTTCGTGGGAGCGGCGCCGGTTGGGCCGTGGGCAGTAGCAACCTCAGTGCCTGCAGCGATCTACTCGATTCCGCCCAGTTCCTCCCTGCACTACGTCACATACGTCAAGGCGTACCGCTCCACGCCAGATGTCGTTTACGTGGGCTACACCCCCGGGTATTACGGCACGGTCGTATCTTCTACCACCTCCACGGTTGTGTACGGCACAGGTTGGTACTATCCGCCCTATGTCGGAAGTTACTGGTATGGAGCGCCCTATACCTATGGAGTCGGTGTGGCCTCTACGTGGAGTTCGGGGACAGGTTGGAGCATCACGATAGGTGTCGGCTACACCTATGGTTATCCGTACTATTATCCGTGGTGGGGGCCATGGGGCTACTACGGACCTTGCTGCTGGGGGCCCGCTTGGGGCTATGGCTATGGAGGCTATGCCAGCGCGAACGTATACGGTCGATGGGGCAATACCGCTTACGCGGGTACCCACGCCGCCTGGGCGAATCCCTACACAGGAAACTATGGTGGGGCAAGCCGAACCGCTTTCCAGAACACACAACGTGGCACCGTGGGCGTGGCCGGCCGCGCCGTCAATTCCAACATCTACAGCGGCAACACCGCCGCCGGGCGTGGGGCCGTGGGCTATGATCCGAAGACAGGCATTGTAGCTGGTGGCGGCGCCGGATACGCGGGCAATATGTACACCGGTCAGGGGGCTCTTGGCCGCGGGGGTTTTGCCTACAACACAAACAAGGGCGCCGGGATCGCTGCGGGCTCTAACAACGTTTATGCGGGAAAAGACGGAGACGTGTACCGTTATAACCGGCAGACCGGAAATTGGTCTCAGAACAGCGGCAACGGATGGAAGTCCACGTCCAAACCTCAGGCCAATCTGCAGCAGCAACAGCAGGCACGCGCAGCAGGGCAGCAGCGCACTCAGAACTTCAGTCGCTCGATGGGTGGTGGAATGCGCGGCGGCGGAGGCCGGAGAAGATAGCCAATGCTGCGGTCCTGACGTGCCTCAGAAGCGTACCACCGGGCCCACGGTGACTCCGCGTTGATGGCAACCAGTGCGTTTTCTGCCCGCCCAGCAAAACTCAACCAGATTTTCCTCGTCGAGTACCCCGAAAGCCGATTTTTCACTAGCGATATCGTCAGAACTGGGGGTGGGTGCCTGCTGGTAGTTTTCACAGTGGCATTGCGAGGCGTCTCCGTCCACTATCTTGCGCAAGTAATGCGCGGGGTTAATTGCTGACCTCTTTCTCGGTAATCCCGTTGTTGCTGATGAAAGCCCAGCTGTAAACCGCACTCGTAGGCAGAACCGATGAGAGGCCAAGTCTGAAGAAAAGCAGAAATGTTCAGACGAGGGCTAAACCGGCGGAGATTTCCGTCTGAATTCAAACTGAAAAAAGGGAGGCAGTTATGCACCGAAAAACGATGTTGGTAAGTCTGATGGCATTATTCTTTCTGGCATCGGTATTTGCTTTTGGCGGCGACAAAGCCGAAGTCAAAGGAATGATCACTGCCCGGACCGGAGAAACGTTGATCGTGAAGTCCGGCGAGGGAAGCACGACTGTGGTCCTCACCGATGATACGAAAACGAAAGATGACAAGGGGCTCTTTGGCCTAGACAAGCAGCATATGTCCAATGTGGTGCTTATCCCCGGACTCAAGGTGGACATTGATGGAACGTCCGACGAGCAAGGCCGGGTGGTAGCGAGAACTATTACTGTCGATGGCGATGACCTGGAAACGGCCGAGATGGTCCAGTCCGGGTTGCATCCCACCGCAGAGCAGGTCGCGGCCAACGTGCAGACGCTCGAGGCCCACCGCGGGCAGCTGGCGTCCCACGATGTACAGCTGGCGGCCCAGAAGGAAAATATCGAAGCCAACCAGCAGAATATGGCGGCCAACAAACAGCAGATCGAAAAGAACATCAACGACATCGAGGAGAACACCAATCGCTTCACCGCGTTGGCTGAATATGACGTGAAGGGCCAAGCAACCGTGAACTTCGAAGTTGGTAGCACCAAGATCTCGGTGAAAGACCAGATAGAACTGAAGGAGCTGGCGAACACCGCCACTCGCCTTAAAGGATACATCATCGAGGTGACGGGCTATGCCGACTCGACCGGCGGCGCTGCGATGAACACGAAACTGAGCGAGGACCGAGCCAAAGCCGTCGTCACTTATCTTATGCAAAAAGGTGAGGTGCCGGTGCGGCACATCGTGGCGCCGGGCGCCATGGGCGAATACGGAGCAGCGGCACCGAATGAGACTGAAGCCGGACGGGCCGAGAACCGTCGGGTTGAGGTGAAAGTCCTGGTCAACAAGGGCATCACCGGTAGCTAACAGCCAAACGGAATCAAACAGTAATCAATGGCACGAAACTAACTGGAGGCCATAGAGAGGGCAGGGGACACGTGCCGCGGCGGAGTCGATCCACCCCATTCTCACTGTCAGGGCGTCTGATTCTCGGGCTTCTCTTGGGAATATCCTGTGCATCCGATTGCGCGGGGTATTCCGTTCTTACGCATGAGGCTATTATCGATGCCGCATGGAAGGACAGCATTCAACCCCTACTCTTGAGCCGATTCCCCGACGCAACCCCGGAAGAACTGCTGCAGGCTCACGCCTACGCCTACGGCGGCGCAATTATTCAGGATATGGGTTACTACCCGTTCGGTAGCAAGTTCTTCAGTGACCTTACGCACTATGTCCGAAGCGGTGATTTTGTACTTGCCTTGATCGAAGAATCAAAGGATCTAAACGAATACGCATTCGCGTTGGGAGCTTTGTCGCATTACGCCGCCGACACCTCAGGCCACGAGCTTGCCACCAACCGAGCGGTTGCAATCATGTATCCCAAGTTGGCAAAGAAATATGGCCCCGTCGTTACCTATGGGGAAAAACCGTCCGCACACATGAAGGTGGAATACGGTTTCGATGTGGACCAGGTCGCCGAAGGAAACTACGCGCCCAAAGCCTATCATGACTTTGTTGGCTTTGAGGTTTCAAAGCCGGTGCTCGAAAGAGGGTTTGCAAAAACTTATTCGCTCGATATGGCAAGCGTTTTTTTCAGCGTGGATCTGGCCATCGGCAGCTATCGCCACGCTGTTTCAACCGTTATTCCACGCATGACGAAGGTGGCGTGGCATCTCAAGAAAGATGAGATTCAGAACCGCCACCCCAGCGAGACCAAGACGCAATTCATCTACAACATCTCAAATTCGGGGTACCGCAAGGAGTGGGGCCACATCTATGAAAAGCCGGGCTTCTTCGCTCGCCTCAAGGCATTTTTCTTGCGTGTGGTGCCCAAAATCGGCCCGTTCAGTGGCCTCGCGTTTCATCCACCCACACCGGCTGTTGAACAGATGTATATGAACAGCTTCAACGAAACCTTGGACCACTATCGAGCCCTACTCCTGGCACAACAGGAACATCGGCTCCAATTGCCCAACGACAACCTTGACACCGGAGCACTCACCGGAGCAGCCACTTATAGACTCGCTGACGAAACTTACGCCAAGTTGCTCAACAAAACGAGCGGCAAACCTGTCTCGGACACTTTGCGCCGAGACCTTCTCTCCTATTACGCCGATCTCGAAAAGCCTTTCGCAACCAAGCGGAACTCGAAGGATTGGCATAAGCTCATCAAGGAATTGGACACCCTGAAATCGACGCCCGCGGTCGGAATGTCGCTCCCCATCGAGTCACCTCACTTGTCTGCTTTTTTCATTCAAGAATTTCGGCGGAGCCAACTAAGAGACCAGGGAGTCGAGATCGAGGAATGCCCGCGGTTTCTGGGTTTGCTTGTGATAGAGGAGGTAACCGCGGCAAGGAAGGGCTCTAATGGTTTTTCGCCAACAATCCGCCACAACCCCATTGACGGTTTTCAAGCATCACTTCTTATCAAAGTGGAGAAACTCGACTGGGGCTCCATGCTCGACAATAAAAGCGACGGTCACGCCCGGTGAGGGTGAGTTGGGCGCAATAAGTATCTCTTTTCCGGCGATTTCAGCGGAGAGATCGTCCACTTCGAAGGCGACATGCGGAACAGTACGCACAAGTTCAGGGACCGGCGCTTCAGGTTCGAACCGCATCCACTCGATTCCGTAGGCGCTCGTTTCATATCCAGACACGAACGTCGCATAGTGCTCGATCAGGCGTTCACCTTCTCGACGCTCGGTAGTGGGAATTCCGATGTGATGGTACCGCCTCGTGGAAGCAACTGGTGACTTTTTCACGTGATGATTTTAGCCCATGACGGCATCTGTTTCTGTCAGTTGTTCAAAACAGGCGTGGGTGTTGAAAAACGAGCGCCGGAAAGAGACCCTGTCTCGGTCGTGAGCATTGCGGTCTACCGGAGTTCTTCTTCGGAGGGCTACAACTAAGTCGTCGCGGGCAAGATGGATTGTGGCGATTGGCTGAGGAAGCGGACCAGTCGTTTGATGTTCTGGGCGTGGGCGGGCCGCTGCCAGGAAGAATTGCTCGCGAACAAACTTCATTCTACGCAAGCGCAAGCGACGCAGTCCGATCTGATTCTTGAGTTCTGCGAACAGCGCTTCCACCTTCTTTCTTTGCCGCTGGGCGTTCGCGAAGCCAGGCGTGTTTGCCAAGTCTCTGGCGCGTTGCCGGGCGGGCTCATGGATGTGAATGGCAAGATACTTCAACGGTGAGCTGGTGCATTGCGCTTTTTGCGCGCACGCCCCACAACGTTTGCGGGTCCCGATGTAGACGTGGGTACGGTTCCGAGCATTGTGTCCACCATAGTTGAGTTGCTGCCCTGCGGGACAGAGGTAGCTGTTGCTTTCGGGAAGATAAGAAAAACGCTCGGGACCGTAGAGCGGACTGTTTTTGCGGAGAGCACTGTCCCGCGTGCGCATATACGGTGTGATGCCCCGTTCCATTAGCCACTGCAGGAACTCGCCGTTTCCGTAGGTGGCATCGGCAGCTACTGAGGTAGGCTCTCGTCCCTGCCATTGGGCGAAGCAGGCGATCATGTCTTGCGCGGCCACCGTTTCCTGACTCATCCGTGCTGCCGTCGCTTGTACTCCCACGATCACGCAACTGTGGTTGTCAACCAGATAGTTATCGTAGTATCCCAGCCGAGCTGGCGTGCCGCCTTGGTGGCGTAAGTCGAGTCCGGATCGGTGGTCGATACCTGTTCTTGCTGATGCACCGGTTCTTCTGCCGGGTTCTGCTGTTCCAGTTCCTGCAGATACTTACGCACAGTGTGATGGACCTGGGCCGCTTCCACCAACTGTTCCCGTGGAATCCGACTTCCTTTGGCAGCGTTCGCCTCTACGAAGCTGCCATCCACCGACAGATGTTTCCCCTGTATCAGTCCCACTTTCACACACTGCTTCACGATCTGTTCAAACAACTGCTCGAACAGCTTCGATTCCTGAAACCGTCCATGCCGGTTTTTCGAAAACGTAGAGTGATGCGGAATCTCCTGATCGAAGCCGAGACCGGTGAACCAGCGCCACGCCAGATGCATGCGCAGTTCCTCCACCAGTTTGCGTTCGCTGGTGATGCCGTACAAATAACCGATCAGCAGAATGCGCAGCAGGAGCTCGGGATCAATCGAGGGGCGGCCGGTCTCGCTGTAGCTGTTTCTTAATCGCTCGCGCACAAACTCAAAACTGATGTGCTTCTCGATCAGCCGCAGCAGATGGTTCTCGGGAACCTGATCTTCCAAGCGGAAGTAGTAGAACAGCGCTTCAGAGCGGTCGTGTTGCCCCATCATGATCAGCAGGCCTCCGACGATCGGAATCAAACAGAGCATGGGCGGATGCTTTCTTCTAACATGCTTCTGCGGAATCTCATCCTGCTAATCGACGTGACTTTTTCAACACCCACAGGCGTTTGCACTCAGAACCCAGATTGTGAGTGATATGGCGATGTTTACAACAGCTATTCGATCGTCATTTAGAATCGGAAATTCAGGGATGGTCGGCGGAGAAGAATCCTCCACTTCAAGTAAAACGAGCGAAATCCAACAGGTGAACCCGAAAATGGACGTTGTTGCTCCCGTGTTGCTGAAAGGCGCCTGGTATTCGCTTGAGCAGTGTGGACGTTTGCTGTCGGACGCGGTAGCACTCTACCGGCGGAAGAGTTATTCGAGCGCGGTGGCCTTGGCCATGATCGGACGGGAGGAGTTAGGAAAATATCGCATGCTCTTAGACGAATGGAGGAAATCGGAAGCCACAGGAAAATGTCCAACCGTCGATGCCATCCAGAAAGCTTGCCAGGACCATGTTGAAAAGCAGAGGCGGGCACTGCTCAGTTTGACGTTCGCGCCGGAAAACACTTCTGCTTTTGGCACAGCGATAAGGACGAAAATTGAGCATAGGCCGCAGGATACAGAGTATCAGCAGGCAGAAAAAATCATTCAGACCGCTCTAAAGAGTCTGGCTAAACGAGCCCCGGATGACCGTCATGTGGCACGCATGCAGGCTCTTTATGTCGATCTGCAGGATTCGGGCTTGGACTGGAGTCGGCCTTCAGAGCTGTCGCAGGATAATGCCAAGAAACTCCTTACCGATGTAGCTAACGACTATGCCGTGCAGCGGAGTAACTTGGACCTCGATCTATTGCGTGGCCTGGGAGACCCGAAGCTCACAGGCGCATTGGAAGCATGGCAGGAACGCTCTGCGCTACCTGGGCCCGTTTGGCCCGAATGATAAGAGAAGTCAGGACATTCTTGCTTGCCATCGCGTTCAGGGGATTTCGAAAACACCCACATAGCTGGTGTAATGATTCCATAACAATGTCGGCTCCCACGCCCGAGTAAACTTTGGTGGCGCTAACCAACCAAGGCTCGGGAGAAAGGAGCCGAACATGATCATTATAGGTTGTGACTAGCACCCGGG
>Ga0209468_1000286_pt1 | contig 24940 bp, 20 predicted proteins | sample GraSoiAngelo_102_FD_185871 | JGI IMG/M metagenome (GOLD analysis project Ga0209468, IMG submission 185871) | Grasslands soil microbial communities from the Angelo Coastal Reserve, California, USA - 14_0903_02_40cm (SPAdes) (version 2) | ecosystem: Environmental > Terrestrial > Soil > Grasslands ...
AAGCCGTCTGGCGGCAGGGAATCGACGGCGGCGGACCGGTCGACGTGGCCACGATCGAGATCGAGCGCGACGGAGAAGCGATCGAAGGCGAGCGCCGCACGCGCGAGCTGCTGCTGTACCTTCTCACGCAGAACAAAGGCGCGACAAAGGAACAGATCGGCGCTGCGCTGTGGCCCGGCGTCGACGCGTCGCGCGTCCGCAACAACTTCCACGTCACGCTACATCGGCTGCGAAAAATGTTAGGCGGCGCGGAATGGATCTCGATCGAGAACGAGACCTATCGCATCGATCGGAAGAACGTCGACTTCGACGTCGAGACGTTCGTCGCCGAGGCGCGCGCGGCGATCCGCAGCGGCAACGCGGCGCACCTCACGCGCGCGGCAGCGATCTATCGCGGCGACTTCATGGAGAGCACGTCCGGCGAAGGATGGTACGAAGACGTCCGCGACCGCCTGCGCGAGCTGTACGGCGAAGTGCTCGCCGCGCTCGCGCGCGTCAGCAGCGATCCGGTTGACGCACTCGAGCGCCTCTTCGCGCTCAATCCCACGAACGAGGAAAACGCGCGCAACCTCATGAAAGCGCTGGAGAAACAGGGCGAGCGCGGGCGAGCGCAGCGAGTGTACAAGCGGCTCACGAGCGCGCTCGCGGCGATTGGGGAAGAGCCGGCGTTGTAGTGGAGCGGCGCCCGCCCTCGGGCGCCGGAAAAGCTCGGCGGCCGAGGGCGGCCGCCGCTCCACTTCACCCGGATGTAAGCGGTTTCAGTAAGCACCCCGTAAGCACTCCTCCGTACCTTGCCTCATATGAGTACCTGCAAACGATCAAGCCGATTCGCAACGAAATGCCTGACCCGGTGATTCTCGCGCCACCGGCCAGTTAAGGAGTGAATGGAACCCGTCATCCTGAGCCGCGAAGACGGCGAAGGATCTCGAAATACGCAACTGTTACGCATCTTGAGATCCTTCGCTCACGCTCAGGATGACGGATTGAACTCACGGAGCTCTCTCTCATGTCACGCTTTCTATTTGCCCCGATGCCATTCACCGGGCACGTCAACCCAGGACTTCCGATCGCGCGCGAGCTGGTCGCGCGCGGTCACGACGTCCGGTGGTATTCCACTCCCCGCTTTCGGCGCGCGATCGAGGACATCGGCGCGCGCTACGTTCCCTTCTATTACGCGATGCCGCTCGACGAGGAGCGACTGGACGAGATGTTTCTCCGTCGTCCGAAGTCGGGCGGCATCGCACAGCTCCGGTGGGACATCAAGAACATCTTCGTCGACTTCTGGCCGGGCGCGCTGCGCGACCTCGCCAACGAGATCGAGCGCGAGCCGGCAGACGTCGTGGTCGGCGACAGCGCGGCGGCGGCACCCGAGGCGCTGCATGCGCGGTACGACATCGCGTGGGCAGTGTATGGAATCAGCGTACTGACGATGTCCTCGCGCGACACCGCGCCGTTCGGTCTCGCCATGATGCCGGACACCACGCCGATGGGACGCCTGCGCAATCGCGTCCTCACCAAACTCGTCGACCGCGTGATCTTCGGCGCGGCAAACAAACACAACGCCACGCTGCGTCGGCGCTTGAATCTGCCGCCGCTCGGCAAGAGCATCATGGACTTCACCCGCGACGCCGATCTCTATCTGCAGGGCAGCGTCGCCGCGTTCGAATATCCGCGCACCGACATGCCGGCGAACGTGCAGTTCATCGGCGCGCCGATGCCGCAGGTGCCGGAGAACTGGACGCCGCCGGTATGGTGGAGCGAGCTCGATCGCCACCGCGTCGTTCTCGTCACGCAGGGCACGATCAACAACGACTACGACCAACTGATCCGTCCGGCGATCCGCGCGCTCTCCGATCAGGGCGTGCTCGTCATCGTCACGACCGGCAGCAAGCCGCCGTCGGCGATCGGCATCGATCCGCTGCCGTGCAACGTCATCGCCGAGCGCTTCGTCCCGTACGCCGCGCTCATGCCGAAAGTCGACCTGCTCGTCACCAACGGCGGCTACGGCTCGATCCAGATGGCGCTCGCGCAAGGCGTGCCTGTGGTCGCCATCGGCAAGACGGAAGAGAAACCCGAGATCGCGAATCGCGTCGAATGGTCAGGAGTGGGCGTCGGAGTGAAGGCGCTCGTTCCGACGGAGACGCAAATCCGCGATGCGGTGCAGCGCGTATTGAATGATGTGACGTACAAAGCGCGGGCGAACGCGATGCGCTACGAGATGGCCGACGTCGACGCGGCAGTACGCGGCGCCGAGCTGCTCGAGCGGCTCGCCGGAACCGAATCCGCCGCCTGCGAATGTTGCGCATAAAGGAAAGAAACCATGGACCCGATTGGAATCATCGCCGCGTTTCTCTTGATCTTCGTCGCCGTTACGAAGGATCCTGAGCAGTAATGACGAATCAGGAGCTCGAACATCCCAATCCCGAATCAATTCTGCAGCTCGGACTCGGATTCTGGGCGTCGAAGACGCTCCTCTCCGCGATCGAGCTCGGCGTCTTCACGCAGCTCGCGACTGGGCCGCTGAACGGAGACGCGCTCGCGGAGAAGCTCGCGCTGCATCCGCGCGCCGCCCGAGATTTCTTCGATGCGCTGGTCGCCCTCGGCATGCTGCAGAAGAACGGCCACGGCTACGAGAACACGCCGTCGACGAACGTCTTTCTCGATCGAAACAAGCCGAGCTACGTCGGCGGTCTGTTCGAGATGGCGAACGCGCGGCTCTACGGATTCTGGGGCTCGCTCACCGAGGCGCTGCGAACCGGACAGCCGCAGAACGAAGCGAAGACCGGCGGACCGAAGCTGTTCGACGCGATCTACAGCGATCCCGCGAAACTGCAGGGGTTTTTGAAGGCGATGACCGGCGTGTCGATGGGATCCGCAATGGCCATCGCCGCGAAATTTCCGTGGAGCGAGTACAAGACCTTCATCGACCTCGGCTGCGCGGAAGGATGCGTGCCGGTTGCGGTCGCGCGCCAGCATCCGCACCTCACCGGCGGCGGCTTCGACCTTCCCGTCGTCAAGCCGCACTTCGAAAATTACGTCGCCGCGAACGGCTTGAGCGATCGCGTGAAATTCACCGCCGGCGATTTCTTCAACGACGAATTGCCGTCGGCCGACGTATTGATCTTCGGCCACATCCTGCACGACTGGGATCTCGAGGAGAAGAAGAGACTCCTCGAGAAAGCCTATCGCGCGCTGCCGGAAGGCGGAGCGGTCATCGTCTACGAAGCGATCATCGACGACGACCGCTCGAAGAACGCCTTCGGCCTGCTCATGAGCCTCAACATGCTCATCGAGACCCCCGGCGGCTTCGACTACACCGGCAGCGACTGCATGCAGTGGATGCGCGAGGTTGGTTTCCGCGAGACGCGCGTGGAGCACCTGGTGGGGCCGGACTCGATGGTGGTGGGGGTTAAGTAGTTTCCCTATGTGGCGACCGCTGCCCTCAGCGGTCGCGGCGGCGCGAAGCGCCGCTGGCGCCGCCACAGGCGGCGCTGTGACCGCTGAGGGCAGCGGTCACCACAACCTTCGAGGCTACGCGGTCACCACCGGCTGCAACGCCCCCTCCTCCAGCCACCGCATCACCAGCCGACGGATGCGATACGCATCCGTCGCGACTTGCGGTTCCCAATCGCTCACGCGCGTGCCGCCCGAGGCCTTCACCCACACTTCGCGGATCACCGCGGGATCGTTTTCCTCGGGGTCGGGAGTCGGTTTCACCGATGTCGGCTGCAGCGCGAGATCGTCGGGGACGAGGATGACGGCCTGTCGCAATTCGTCGTGGCGGCGGATGCCTTCGAACAGCAATCCCATGATGTCGAGCGGCTCGCTCTTCGTCTTCACGTTGAGCGGCGGCTGCGGGACGAACGCGAACCCGCCGGTGACCGGGCGCTCGAGCAACTGATACATCGCGTCGATGCCGCGCAGATGCCCGGTCTGCGCGTCGACGAACTTGCCGTTGAGAAAGAGCAGCTTCCCGGACGTCTGTCCCTGCTTGTTGGAGAGCGTCACGATGCCGGTCGCCTGCGTCTCCGCGAGCGACTGCATCAGCGACGGCAGCGCGAAAAATTCAAGGTCGCCTGTCAGCGTCGCTGCTTGCGCTTCGCGACCCTTCGCCTTCCCGAGCGACGCGAGGTTCGCGAGTGCCGCTGCGGCCGCGCGTCCGACGTCGTGGTCGCCGAATTTCTCGACGATCTCCGCGAACAGTTTCTCCACGACTTCCGATCGCGTGCTCGACAGCGCTTCGATCAACCGCAGCGGCTGCTGTCGCGTGGCGATCAATTTGCCGAAGACTTTCGTCGGCAGATCCTCACGGATCGTCTTCACCAGCACGTTCACGGTCTCGGTGTCGAACGAGAGGTCGTGCTGCGACAGCGACGCGAGACGCGCGCGCGTGTCGCCGAGGAGCGGGTTCGGCTTCATGCCGTGGCGCGCGATCGCGAGGAGCGCGTTCGGCGTCGCGATGCGCGCCAGCGCCGCCACGATGCGGTCGACGACTTTCCCCATCTCGTCCATCGGATAGAGCGAAGTGTCCTTGCGCACGAGCAGCGCCTCGAACTCCGCGAGCCGCGTGACCAGCACCTTCACCGCGCCCTCGGCTTTGATGTAGCCGAGCGGCAGGATCGCTTCCTTGATGACGTAGATGTTCTGCCCGCGCGCGGTCGCGCGTCCGAGGAGATCGAGCTCCTTGTCGATGTCCTCGTCGGTCTCGCGCGTGATGCGGTGCAGGAGGTAAATGAGATTGCGGAGGTAGTACGTGTCGACTTCGTCGGGCGGACGCGCGAGCTCGACCTCCAGCTCCGCGAGCGAGGACATGCGGCCGGCGTGTCCGTACGCTTCCAGCAGTCCGAGGAGTGCGCGGCGGCGCTCGGGACGCACCTCGCCGCGGAGCTCCTGCAGGAGACTCTGGCGCGTGAGCGTCGGAAAAAATCCGAGCGCGTTGCGCAGCAGCACGTGCTTGGTCTTGTTCTCCGCGTACTTGCGCAACTGCTCGGAGCTGATCGACTCGACGGCGTCGCTGCGCACGCGATCGACGACCGTCGGATCGAGTTTTTTCTCCGCGATCACGAGGTCGGCCAGCTCCAGCATCGCCACCGCAGCGGGCAAGGATCCTCCGTTGAACTGCGCGATCGCCTCGGCCATCAATTCGCGGAATCGCTTCGCCGCGCCGATCACGCTCGGCGTGAGCTGGATGATGCGATGCATCGCCTCGATCGGCGCGGAGCGCCGCGGCAGCGCGATCTCCCACTTCGGCACACCGTCCGCGAGGACTTTGAACAGCTTGTCCGGATCCGACTCGCCGGTGTACGGCTGCAGCGTGCGGATGTACTCCTCGAGCTCCTGCTCGGACGTGGAGCTCGCGGCAGCCATCGCCACGAGTTGCGATGCGTTCGGATCGACTGTGAATTGCTGCGGGGATGACGGCGTGGCCGATCCGGAGACCGCGGACGCGACGCGCTCCGACAATCGCTCGATCACCAGCGACAAGCGCCGCGCGGTGCGCGCGACGTCGCCCGTGACCTCGGTGGGCGCCGATTGTTTGACGACGTTGGCCGATTCAAGGCGCGTGAGATGCACGCCCACCGTGGCGGAGCCGATCTCGCGCGAGTCGCGCAGCGTAAGGAGGTTCGTCCGCAGCAGCTCGCGCTCCTCGGCGGGACACGCTTCGAGTGCCAGCGGGATCACGGACGTGAGATACGCGTCGGCGACTTCGCGGTCGATCAACTTCAGCGCGCCGACGAGATGCACCTTGCGCAGCGCATGGAAGAGGAAGTCGCTCATCGACGCCGTCTGCATGCGCCCCTGCTCGAGCGCCCAGCTGCGCACCTCGCGGATCAACACCTGCGGGGGCTGCGTCATCAGCGCGGCGACCGCTTCACTGGCGGTGAGCGGCGGTATTTGATCGAGCAGGTAACGCTGCAGGTCAAAGAGCGCCCACTGCAGTTCTTCCGGGTTGGTATCCAACGCCCGTTACTCCTCCCGCGCAGAACGTTTCATTGTACGCTGAGGCTTCGCATGCGCTTGCCCGCCCTCGCCGCCTGCATGCTTGTGGCGACCGCCGCCCTCGGCGGTCACGGTGCCGCTGAGGGCAGCGGCACCCACAACGGCTTCCCGCTCGTGGAGACGTTCGGCGCGAAACTGCACCAGGGCGGCACGCAGGTGTTCGGCGCGGCGCAGGACGCGAACGGCGTGCTGCGATTCGGCGCGCTGCGCGGTGTGATGAGCTACGACGGCGCGTGGTGGCGGACGACCGCGCTGCCGAACGACTCGGCGGTGTTTGCGGTGGCGACGCGCAGCGGTCCGGAGATCGCCATCGGCGCGGGCGACGAGCTGGGATGGATGGCACCCGATGCTTCCGGCGAATTGAAATACCACTCGCTCGTCGCGCAATTGCCCGCGGACGCGCGGGACGTCGGCGACGTGCGCGGCGTCTGCGCGACGCCGAGCGCGTTCGTGTTCGTCGCGGAGCGCGAGGTCGTCGCCTGGAGCGGCGGCGCGCCGCGCGTCGTCGCACAACTCCCCGCGTCATCGATCGCGCGCCGCTGCTTCAACGTCGGGCGCATGGTCTACATCACCGGCAGCGAAGGATTGCATCGACTCGATCCCGCATCGATGACCGTCACGCGCGCGGGATTCGACGGAAAGACGATCGATCTCGTCGTGCCGTTCGACGACACGCGCGCGATCGTCGCCGTGCGCGGCGAAGGATTGCCGCTCTCCGACGGAACGCCGTTTGCGCCGGACGCAAATCAATGGCTCGGCACGAGACTCGTGACCGCGGGCTGCCGATTGCGCGACGGACGCTTCGTCATCGGCACGCGGCAGGACGGCGTGCTGCTGCTCGCGCAAAATGGCGCGGTCGAACAGCGGCTCGATGACGCCGCCGGCTTGCCGATGGCCGTGCTCGCGCACGCGTTCGAAGACCGCGAAGGCTCGCTCTGGCTCGCGTATCACGGGCCGATCGTGCGCGTCGATCTCGCGACGCCGGTTTCGCTGATCGATACGCGCAGCGGCTTGCGCGGATTCGTCAATGCGATCAGTCGCGATCGGGGACGATTGTGGATCGCCACGTCGTACGGACTCTATGTCAGCGACGGATCGCTTCCCGTCCGCCTCGTCGACGGAGTCCCCGCAACGGCGTGGTGCACGCTGCCGCTCGATGATGATGCGCGAACGACGAGTCGTGGAGCGGCGGCCGCTTCGGCCGCCGGCCGGCCGCGAGAACCGGCGCCCGAAGCGGGCGCCGCTCCACCAGAATCGCTGCTCGTCGGCACGAGCAGCGGCGCGTATTTCGTCGACGCGAATCTGCACGCGCGCGCAATCGCAGGCACGGAAGACCTCGTCGTCTACGAAGTCTTCCAGCCGAAGAGCGATCCGTCGATTGTCTGGCTCAGCCTGCGAAAAGGAATGGGACTGCTGCGCCGCACGAACGACGGCTGGCGCTACGACGGCATCATCGCCGGAACGCCGCCGCACGCACGGTCGATCGTCGAGGATGTTGTCGGCGACAAGGGCGCGCTCTGGATCGGATCGACGTTCGACGGCGTGGTGCGGATGGAGTTCAAAGACGGCGTCGCGCACACGCAGTCGAAGCGCACGTCATGAAGGTCGGCACTCGCATCCTCGCCTCCCTCGGCGACGAAGGCATCTTCCTCCTCGGCCCGCGCAATCAACTGATCCGTGACGCGCATCTCTCCGCAATCGCGGGCAACGCCTACCACCTGGCCGAAGACGCGCGCGGCGATCTCTGGTTCAACACCGCGCCGCCGCGCGTGCTCCCGCGCGGCAAACGCGAAGCCGTGCCGCTCGTCGCCATCGATCCGGCGAAGATCATCGTCATGAGCGCGGACGAAGACGGAGTGTGGTTCGGCAGTGACCAGGGCGTGTACCGCTTTACCACCAGCGGCGCATTGCCCGCGACGCCGCAGCCCGCGCCGCTCATCGCGCGCGTCGCCCTCGCGAACGGCGCACGCGTCACCGCGCCGCTCGCGCATTCGTTCGGACGCCTGCGCATCGAATTCGCGCCGGCGTCGTATCGTCCCGGCGTCACCTATCAATATCGACTCGATCCCGTCGACGCATCATGGAGCGCGTGGGCGCGCGAGCCGTTCGCCGACTTCACCTCGCCCGGTCCCGGCGACTACACGTTCCGCGTCCGCGCGCGCAGTTCGTGGGGCAGCGTCAGCGACGAAGCCAGTGCCGTCTTCACCGTCCTGCCGCCGTGGTATCGCACACGATGGGCGATGCTGCTGTGGATCGTCGTCGCCGCGCTGCTCATCTACGCGATCGTGCGCAACCGAACGACTGCGTTGCGACGCCAGGCCGCAAAACTGCGCGAGCTCGTCGACGAGCGCACCGACGAACTGCGCCAGGCGAACGCGCAACTCGAACGACTCTCACTCCTCGACGAGCTCACCGGAATCGCGAACCGGCGCTACTTCCAGCGCGCGCTGACCGAGGACTGGCAGCTGGCGATGGACGAAGGAAAAATGATCGCGCTCGTGCTGCTCGACCTCGATCACTTCAAACACCTCAACGACGAGCGCGGCCACCTCGAAGGCGACGCCGCGCTGGTGAAAGTCGGCCGCTTCCTCTCCCGCATCATCCGCCGAAGCAGCGGCGACATGCCCTCCCGCATCACCAACATCGTCGCCAGAATCGGCGGCGAAGAATTCGCCGTGATCCTCTCCAACGCCACCATCGCCGAAGCCATGACCACCGCGGAGATCCTCCGCTCCGGCATCGAGTCCCTCAACATCGGCGTGACCGTCAGTTGCGGCGTCGCCGCCACCCTCCCCACCACCCGCGACGGCGCCAACACCCTCGTCGACCGCGCCGACCACGCGCTCTACGCCGCAAAAGCGGCGGGACGGAATTGCGTGCGCGCGGATGACGACAAAGTCCGGAACGCTGCCGTCCTCGGCGGCTGATCCGGCGGCGTCCCCGCCGCCGGGCGGCGTGGCAGCTTGTGGTTGGAGTCAGGCCGCGGCGGGAACGGCGAGGCGCTGCCACGCGTTGCGAGCTTGAATCTCCTCGTCGAGGCGTGTCAATGAGATGGTTGCGCTTTTGTGCACGGCAATAAAGCTTCTGAGCTGCTCGGAAGTGGCGATGTAGACCGCTGGTGGAGCGCTCGGTTCTATAGAATCTGAATACCATACGAACGCGACAAAGTGATTCGCACGGGCACTGAAATCCTCCACGCGCCACTCCATGGGTCCCGTGAGCGTCTTGATATCTACTGTTAAGGCGCTGCCGGACTCGAGAACGACAGTGATGTCGACATTGTCGGTCTGCGAGAATGTAAGCGTCGCATCAGCTCCGAGGCGATGGAGTACGGACAGAATGTAGAACTTCGCTGCGAGTTCCAAATGCTTCGCGCGTCTGATGCGCCGCGGCCCCTTGGACGGACCAACGACAATAGGTTCGCCCCACGCGGATGGATCGTTCACATCCGCGACGACAAGTTCATTCATTTGCTCGTCTGTAAGTTCCGTTTGCTTGGTCATAGAGGCCATCCGTTTAACACACGCATCTGACGTACACCAAAAACGTGAACGATCAAGAGTAACGCCCTGCCGCCATCAGTGCGCCCTGCAAGCTGATAACGATTGGGACCATGCGCCTTCTTGTTCGGTTGCGCTACGAAACCATTAAAGATTACCTCTTCAGCTTCCCAGTCGGAAATGCTATGCGACGCAAGTTTCGCAGCGTCGTACTCGATTTCCCATTCGGACGCTTCAAAGTGCTGCCAGTAAACCACTTGCGCGATTCTAACGCGAGATCGGCTTACGGGTCTATCCAACTTCGATCGTTCAAGAGCGAGGTCACTGTTGCCGCCCTCATCCGTGTTAGCTCTTGCGACGAGCGTGCTGTGAGCTCGGTGCGAGAGGGCGGCGGTGCGTAAAGTCAGGGCCGCGACGAGCATCCGCCGGGAGAGCGTGATGTGCAGTTGTGCGCTCGTCTACTGCGCGCGGTGGGTCGTTGTGAAGGGACGAGCAGAACTGCACATGGGCGCACGCTTTGCTGATCGCGGCCCGCAGAATCACGATTCAACCAGTTGCGAGGCGCGAGCGTGCCAATCAACCCCTTCATCGTAAACCTGAAGAACGCGGAGCGCTGTGGCCACCGCCGGTCTAACAGCTTCAACCTAACGAGAACGGCGTGGGCGGGGGACTCATCGACGACCTGAAGGGCGTGAACGGCTTCGTGGCACAGGCGAGCCCGATGGAGCCGAAGAACAAACCGGACGATGCGCCCAAGGAGCAGTACGCGAACCTGAAGGCGCAATGCACTTACATGCTGGCCGCGCTCGTGAACAAGCACGGCATGGCGATCGACTTGACCGCCGTGGAACTTCCACCCGACGTGACCGTTTCGCAGTTCAAACAAATGCTAATCGAGGATCTGGAGCAGATGAAGCGGAAGGACGCCGACAAGGACGGGAAGCTGAAGATCGTGCCGAAGGACGAGGTGAAGGAGCGTCTCGGCCGTTCGCCTGACTTCGGCGATGACCTCATGATGCGGATGTTCTTCGAGCTAAAGCCCGTCAGCTCGGGCGCGATGCCGCCGCCGACCACGGGGCTCGTGAAGCCGTTCTATCCGGATTTGCGGGTATAGACTGGTACACTCGTCCGATTGATGTTCGTAGCCTTCGTTGATGTCCTTGGTTTCGCAGCGGCGACGACTGCTCTCTCTGAAGACGAAGAGCTCCGGTTGTGGGACGCTTTCCGGATGGTTCGGTTTGACCCGCAGATACGTCGCGAAGGACGACCCACTAACGTTCTTATCAACACTTATCTGACCTTCCGAGAAGTTGTTTCGGAACTTCGTCAAAAGCTGAGCCTACGTGATCGCAATGGTTCCCTCCAAACCATACTCTTTTCGGATGCCATTTATTTGGCATCGCCGGACATTCAAGATGTTGTTGGCGGCGCTTCCATGATTGTAGGTGGATTGCTCAGCCGGGGGGTTCCCGCCCGAGCTGGTATTGCCATGGGCGAGTTCATAACTTTGAACTGGACGACAAATTCTGATGGCATTGCTAAAGGCACACATTTCGATGCCCAATTTCTGGGTACTGGCGTCGTTAACTCATACTATGCAGAATCTAAGGGTGCCCGAGGCATCCGGGTCATCGTTCATCCGAGCGCTTCTTCCGCCATCCAAGAAGTTTTTCCCGACTCCCTTTTGTGGCTTGACGATGAAGGTAACCCTGACGGCCGTTACGAGGTGAACTATCCCTATTTTACCTTCTGGCCTCCAATGCCTCTCCGCGGTCGCGACAAAATCGTTCATAAAGTCTATGGGGACTACAAGCGGAACCTCCGCTCTCTCCGCGCTGCAGCGCCTGCCTCTCTTCAACCGCGATATGATCTTAGTCTTGTAGCACTGCGTCGAATGTACGCTCAAAGCAAGGAGTCGATGGCACCGACTTACCCTTTCCCTTACCGTTTTCCTTTCCCTTACCCTAATTCCGAAGCAGATGCGCGTTACTTTGCCGCCCCCCGAGGGGGCACGCGAAAGAGAAGAACGCGCAAGTGAAGTAGCTGCGCCTGACTCGTGCTGCCGTGTCCTGGGCAGATCGGGTAAACCTGTCGGCTAGCGGTGTTTCTCTCGAATTTCCTCGACCCAATCTTCTTCCGCACGCCATCTTCTGTAATGAGCACGAGAAAAATACCGAACAGAAATCCCACACCAAGGCCAATCAAAGCACTCTGCCACGTTCGAATTTCCCAGTGTTGATCCTCGTAGCTGCTAAACCTCCGAGATTGATAATTCCGGTTACGGTTCCGACAAGGCTCGACGACACCATTGCTCCGGCCAGCAGCTTTGCCCAGCTCGCGATTCTCTGATGCGCAAACCCGGCACCCACCAGCAGCGCAAAAACTGCCCACCCAACTCCTCGACACAGTACCGCTAGTCCTCCGGCGGCGCCGCCAACCTTGACCTCTCCCGTTGCCATCCTGAGCGCAGCGAAGGATCTCAAGCTACGTATTTTGAGATCTTTCGCCGTCTTCGCGGCGCAAGATGACGGGTGTGACTGAACTTGGCGAATGAGTACTAAGCTGGCGCGGTACATCTTCATTGAAGAGCACGCGCCTCACGCGATCTGTGCCAGCGAAGCCCGACCGGCCTCCTAGAGAAAGGTAACGGCCTGTTCGCGAGTAACACTAGGAAAATTGTCGAGAAACACATCTAAGCTGTCCCCGCCTTCGATGTAGTCCAGAAGTGTGCGCACCGGCACTCTCGTACCAACGAACACGGGGTCGCCGCTGTGAATGTTGGGGTCGGAATGGATGATCGAATTGAGCTTTGACATGGAATGCCTATCCGGGTCGAAGAGAATACGACAGTAACACGTCGGTCGCTGAACGTCGGTGCTGGGTTCGGCCTTGGAATTGCTGAACACCCATTCGTGTACACTTCGCTAGGTGAAGCGCCAAGAACTCGAGCGACGGTTGACGACGTGCGGCTGGCGCTTCTTGCGACACGGCGGCAAACATGACGTTTGGACGGATGGGCAGCGGGAGGAGCCAATTCCACGCCATCGGGAGATCAATGAGCAACTTGCGCGTGCCATTCTCCGGCGCGCCTGCGCGGAGGCATGATGAGATTCGAAGGGAAAGTTTTTCGTGACGGGCGGTTTTGGCTGGCCGAAATACCGTTGCTCGATGGGATGACCCAGGGCCGCACACGCAAGGAAGCGCTGGAGATGATCGGGGATTGGCTCGAGACCATGGTGAATCGCGATGGTTTTCGCGCGCGCGTTCACCCTCGTGGTATGCGCGAGTTTGAAGTTTCGGGCAGCCACGCCGGCGCGATGATCGCTCTGCTGCTACGTAGACGGCGCGAGGCGAGCGGCGCCTCTTTGAGGGATGTCGCATCGAGACTGGGAGCCTCGTCTCGAAATGCCTACGCCCGGTACGAGCGTGGCGACGTTGTACCGACGCTCGATAAGCTTGACGCGTTGCTGAAGGCTGCCTCGCCAGGGCACGACTTCGTCATTCGGGAGGCTATCGACTGAGGCTTGTTCGCAACTTGATATGACTCCTCAGACAGCCAAAATGTATGCCGTGAGCTAGCAGTACCTCACTTTTTTGCCTTCCAGATTTGAGTTGATGGGTCGTTTCCAAGAAGTTTGGTTTGCGACGAGGCGCGACGCCGGACTTCTTCTGATGTCTCGCCGATCAGTTTGTTTTTCGATCCCACGGTGTGGGCCTCGTTGGCCGAGAGGCAATTGGCTTCCCCGCCCCCGGAAAATGATCGGTGATCAAGAAAGAAGCGATCCATGGATCTGAAAAAAGGGATCGTCGGGTCATGACGAAGTGATCGCCCGATCATGAGGAAATGATCGCCTCATCAGAACAATCTGACGCAACCTGTAGAAAGATATGAAGGATACGTCTCACGCATTCGAAGAGCTGATCAGATGAGTGCGATCTGGCAATCAGATCGAAATGCCGGCGGCACTTTCCGGAAATGGTCGGTCTTGCGTCCTGAAAGGGATCGGGCGACCAAAAGAAATGAACCATGGATCATATTGAAGTGATCGCCCGAGCATCGCGAAATGATCGCCTCCTCAGAACGATCTGATCCAACCTCGTCCTGAAAATGGTCGGCCATCCTGTTAGAAATGATTGGCCATCATTTAAAGGGTGATCCTCCGACCTTTTGTAAATGATCGACGATTCTTGAACAAATGAACGGCTGTCCTTTCGCTGCCGTACGCCGATCGCTCAAGAAATGGCCCGCGGTCCATTTGCAAATGGCAGTTGACCACTGAGCCATTTCACGCCAATTAGACCGCAACACTTACACCCGGCGCCGCGGCGCCGGCCAGCATTCCGTGAACGCTTAGGTCTTCGTCGACGTCGGGCCAGTGAATGCCGAAGCCTGCACCAGAGATCACGAAGTTGTTGCGCTGCTCCGGAGTGGCATGCAACAGTCGCGGGTACCATACGAGCGGAGTGCTGACAGTACGACCATCGGCAAGATCGACTGTTAGCGTATCTTCGTCGATCCGAACGGCCTTGATCTTCTCCCCCGCTCTAGGTTCCGAAGTACGCATTCCATGCCTCCACGAACTTCTTTTGATGCTGCAACACGACACGTTCGATAGCACGCAGTTCGCGTGCCGAGAAGCCAAGATTGTAGTGGAGCGACACCGGAGTGAGCCAGAACTTGGCCGACGAGTCTCCGGCATCGACGTGAATGTGATGTGGTTCTCCGACATCTCCGCTGTAGAAGTAGAACCTATAAGGTCCTTGGCGAAGAAGCGTGGGCATGATCTTGAGAGTGTACCTCATGAGGAACTGGTAGCGCGTTCCGTAGACTAGCAACCAAGGGTAAGATTGAGGCACCTTAGGGAACGATCTTTTCTCGTGTTGGCTCAAGGACAACGAGGGTAATGCGGTGAATCGGAACTCGATCGTGACTGAGACCTGGTCCAATCCCGAATCGGAGCGGCTATACGTTGCGCACTGGCCTGATGATTCTGGACTGTTTGAACGCTATGAAGATCGCGAGCAATGCGGAGGTTGCGCCTTCTTCGCACCATTCAATGCTGACTATGGGCTGTGTTGTTACTCCAAGTCGAGGCATCATCTTGAGACTGTTTTCGAGCACTTCACGTGTCCGGTGTTTGTCAACGACGGTTGGGATGCGCACACATTTCTGGATTGGGACGTTGACGACAACGGAAACTTTCGGCCGAAGCGAAGTGACCTTCGGTGTTAGGCCGCATTCATGAAATATTAAACCGTGCGCAAGCTACAACAGTGCGTCACGCGCAATCACCCTGTTTAGACTTCTATTAACCATGACGCGCGCCTACCCGTAAGGTAATCAACTGGCAGCTCTTTAGTACGTACAGGGATTTGAAGCCAGTCGTTGAACTTGACGTGTCTCAGCAGCAGTTCAATGCTGGACCTCGTGGGGAGAGCAACGACACCTGCATGCGCCGCCATGCGAATGTCTGTTGGTTCTTCCCACTTCAGATAGAGGGCGAACTCGTCTGACGGGTATAGCGCCGTATCAAGTAGGATGTGACTCCTTGCCATCGTTTTTGTGAGTTCAAGGGCTTCCAGAGGCTTAGGCACATGGTAGAGAAACCCCAGATTCAGCACTACATCGAACTTTCCACCTAATGTTTCGAGATTCATTTTCCAAAAGTCAAGCACCTTGAACTCGGTGTTGTTGATTCCTGTGATCGACTTCAGCAGATTCGCTTCCTCGATCAGTTCGGGACGCGCGTCGAATCCCACGACATCGGCGCCGAGAAGAGCGCATTGTATTGACCAAAAGCCGGAATTGCAGGCGATATCCAGGATCCGCTTGCCTTTCAGTGTGCCACCCTGCGACTGCACGAGGTACGGCATGAAATGTCTAAATCGCTGCAACGGACGCATCGGGTCATCCGTGTCCAAACCGGGATTGCTGTGAGACGTCTGAAAAGAGAGGCCGCCATCGAATTGGTATGCGTAGTGCCAGAAAGGATGCCGAGCGAACTCGTTCCGAATATCTTCGTTAGTGAGCATCTGTGCACGACGAGGAAGTGGCCAGACAGGCGGTACTGCCGGCGGCTCGTGCACTGGACTGATGCGCTTCCTCGGAGGAATCTTGAGAATGTCATAACCCAAAAGACGCAACGCTCGCCTGACCATGAGTTTGATCACGGAAGCTTCCTCCTTCGGCAGCCTAGGGTTATGCCCGGTTGTTTGGCGCAGAATGATTTCAGCAAAGTCGTCTCGGAGCAATCGTTGCGAAGGCTCTCGAGTCCCACGAACGCGCACGGACGCGCGTGTGTTCGTGCGAATTGAATGGGCGGCTGTCGCTCCGCGTATTCGGGGAGATCAGCGCACGAAAGCCCCGTCTCTGCCACTCCCCAACCGTCACCGGGTATGACGTATGTTCCCGGTCTGTTTTGTCACCCATGTTCCCGGCCGCACGCTCGAGTTCTATGAAAGCGATTGTCAAGGACGGTTCTCTTCCTCACTGATTGCTTTTCGGTCTTTTCCTTTGCAATCAGCTCCTTCCGACCCGAAGAGGACGATCGTGAATGCTTCTGGGTGGGCGGTACAGTCTTCCGTCGCAGACTCATGCTCGGTGTTCTCCATCGATCCTTGTAGACGATTGCAAGCGGCACGTCGATCGTCTCAAAGACGTCGACCATGGTTCTATCTGAGACTCACGCGTCGCCGCGTGGCCATAACGCTTATTCGGGTCATTGGTAGATCCTGTTAGTCCTTTCGCAAGAATGCAATTGGAGGCACAAGACCCCCTTTCAAACCGTGCATGCGGATTTCCCGCACACGGCTTACCGGTGAACAGTCGGGCTTCAGCATTGTGCAGCCTCCGGGTAACGGACGGTTCCGAGCAGACGATGGAGTCCGAAGCCTTCGAAGTAGCCGCGCGTCCAAGTCTCCGCTTCGCCTGCACGCAGGTTCCGACCCTTGCGCGCCAGCCGTAGCTTGCGCAGTCGTTGCCATACGTACGAGTCGATCTGGTTGAACTTGTCCGAGGCATTTCCGGTGCGGAAGTAGTTGCCCCAGCCGCGCACCACCGGATTGACCGCTTGGATTACCTCGCGGATGTCCTGATGGCAACGCTGGCGGGGAGTCAGCTCCTTCACGCGCTGGCGCACGCGCTTCATGCTGCGCTGCGAAGGCCATCTCTGCAGAAAGTAAACGCGCTTGCGCTGACTCTCCCAGATCCGCCCACTCAGGCGCTTTCGCAAGTGACACCCGAGGAAGTCGAACCCTTGCCGTCCCAGGCTCAGATCCACTCGCCTCGTTTTCCCGGGATGGAGCTCGAGCTTCAACTTCGCGAGAATGATCCTCACTCGTCGCTCTGCTTCCTCGCTCTGCTCTGCCGTGCGACTCATCACCACGAAGTCGTCGGCATAGCGCACCAGTTCGCCCAGATGCGCACACTGCCGCATCCAGACCCGATCGAGATAGCTCAGATAGATGTTCGAGAGCAGCGGCGAGATCACGCCTCCCTGCGGCACTCCCGCCACGGTGCGCATCTCTCGGCCCTCATCCATCACCCCTGCCCTCAACCACTGCCGCACCAGCCGCAACACCCTCCGGTCGCTCACCCGACGCTCCATCCTTTTCATCAGCAGCTCTTGATCGAGCGTACCGAAGAAGTCGCGGATGTCTGCTTCGAAGACGTGGTTGTCTGCACGTTTGCGCAGTACCTCCAGCGCCTGCGTTGCGCTTCGGCGGGGTCTGAACCCATACGAGCAGTCTGCGAAGTCTGCTTCGAAGATCGGCTCCAGGATCAGCTTCGTCGCCATCTGCACCACGCGATCGCGCACCGTCGGAATGCCTAACGGCCGCTTCCGACCGTCAGCTTTCGGAATGTACCGGCGCAGAACCGTGCCTGGCCGATACGTGCCTGCTCGCAACACGTTTTGGATCTCTTCCACGAAGCGATCTTCTCCGTGCTGTTGGATGTTTGCGATCGTCTCAGCATCGACTCCCGCTGCACCCTTGTTCCGTTTCACTCGCTTCCACGCTTCCCAGAGAACGTCACCTCTCCAGATCCGGTCATACAACGCGTGAAAACGCCGCCCCGGCTGCCGCTTGGCCGCCTCCCCAAGACGAGTTTGAAGGTGTAGCACTTTGTCGATCGCTCTGCGATCGGGGTGATTGGACCGGCTCTTTCGACCGATCATGCCCTCGCGCTTCCCTTCTCCTTCGTCTCGTTCACCGCAGGGACCCTTCGCTCCGGTGACGTTGTTCTTCGTCCCCATCCGCGCTACTACGATCCCCTCGGACTTCCGCTGCACAGCGCTCGACTTCGCCTTCGGCTTATACGAGCCACCTTGTCGCGACAACGACTGTGCAGACGGACCTCTCGTGTTCCCCACTTCTCCATCAACGCGTGCTGCACCCCATACCCCGGAGAGATCCCTCACACGTATTCCTCCGGACTGAGGCGTGTGGGATATGGCCTTCGCCGTGACATGAGCGGCTCGGCTCTCTCGTTGTGAATCTGTCGAGGCTGCAGGTTTCACTTCATGTTGCGGCCCGCGTTGTTGCTCCCTCCGTAGAGGCTCTTGACGTCCGGCTTCAGCCTCGGGCATCTCTGCCCGCACTGCGGACCTGCTACTCGGTGCTCCGGCGCTTACCGAGACGGGACTTGCACCCGTTGGAGAAGTGCAGCTTGAAACCTCGCTTCCGCCTTTCGACGTCTGCTCCGCTTCTTCACGACGCACCATGCGAGAGAGCCTATGGTTAGGCGAGTGCCTCGGCGAGACTGACAGCCGGGCTGAAACTCGAGACTGAGACTTCCCTCGACCCTGCGTCTCGGATTCGATGGCAGACCCCGAGCGAGTCACCCTCACCCGGCGCTCGTCACTTCATCCGAGCGCTATGTCACTTGCAGTGTCAGCTTCGTTGCATCCCAGAGCTCTCCTGTCTTCCACAGGCGCAGCGCGATCGCCACGATCTTGCGCGCCAGGGTCAGCTTGGCCATGTCCTCGCGAACGCCACGAGCGACGCACGCGTCATAAAAGTCCTTCAACGGGCCTTCCGTCGCCGCTGCTGCATTCGCTGCTCCTTTGAAGACCGACTTGAGAAGGGGATGATGATTCCGGTTCAGCCCTCGGGTGAGTGGCGCTCGCCTCCGCCGGCGCAGTTTGCCGTCGGCGAACTCCTGGTCCGCGCTCGAGCGGGTCACCACGGCCAGTCCTACGTATGGCCACGCCTGTCTCTTCGTTCGGAACCGCCACGGCGTGGCCATGATCGCCAGGATCTGAGCCACCCGCACAGGCCCCAGGAATGGGATCGACCGCAGCACCTTCCAGCCGGGTTGCCGGCGCGCCTCGGCGATCATCGCTGCCTTTGCCTTCGGGCGAAGCTCCTGCAGCACGTCCAACTCCGCGAACAGCGCTTCGGCTCTCATTCGCGCGCCACGCCCCTCGAGCTGCGACAACCATCCCTTGCGCTTCGACGTGCCGTAGACCGACGTACCCGGTGTCTTGATCCCCCGAGCGCGAAACAGCGCCTTGATCCGCAGCATCACCCGAGTGCCGTCTTCGACCAGGTTGGTGTAGCTCCTGACCAGCTCCTTCAGCGTCAACAGTCCGCTGGCGCCGTGAAACACGGACTTGAGTGATCCAAGACGCAACAGCTCCGACAGACGGTCGGCGTCGATTCGATCGCTCTTGTTGTCCGTCGTGCCGCGACCTCGGGTGTTGCACACCACGACGCGCTCGGCGTGCGGCTTCAGAACGTCGTGCAGCCACTGCGCTTGCGTCCCCTCTTCGAAGGCGATGTGCACCCGCGATCCCAGGCCGCGTACCAGCCCGACGATGGCCTTCGCTTCGGTCGCCACCGTCGCCCGCATCACCACCAACCCCTGCTCGTCCCGAACGCTCACCACCACGGTTGCCTGATGGACATCGAGAGCCACATACTGAATTGCCTGTTGTTTCATGGCCGCCGCTCCTTTCCTGCTCCTGTTGTCCGCAGACTTCACGGTAGCAGGAGGGAGCGTGCTTTCAATATGCGTTAGGCGGTCCGAACTTAGCGTGTCTACTGATACTTGGCGCAAGCTAAGGCATTTGATCAAGATTTGCAGAAGTCACCTGAGTGAGCGGCGCCTGAATCGGCACGGCTATGATGGCCTCGTATGCGTTCTTCGCTGCCGCTGCCCCAAAACGATTCGCAAAGTTGATCTGATATGGCTCCGTATAGCGGCAGCCAACGAAAACATGGCAGCCAGACCCATGAGACGAGACAAGGAACATCACACCATACGGCAGCAGGTCCGGCGGGCTACTGATTCTGAGCTGCTCGCGAAATGTGGGCGGGCGTCGCGCCGCGGATACGATTTGCCAGCCATCATTAGTATGCATGTGCACTGGCGGGGTCATTCGGCTGGCGAGATATGCGGTTGCGGCTTGCAGGGTCTCCCCCTCTCCTGTTCTGGCAACGCCGTACATAACCTGCGGATTCAGATCGTGAGACAGAAAATTGCGGAGGAGTTCGTGGTGCGTAGTCTGGTCAACCTCAAGATTCGTGGTGGTTAGTTTATCGCGAACCTTAAGACCAGTCTTTAGTATAGTTGGCGTACTCTTGAGCAGCATTCGCAAAAGCTTGTCCATGTCGTTCTCGTTGTGTACATCTATACTACATTCACTGCGTGTATAAGGATGGTTTAAAATAGGTGTGACGGTTCTCGGAGAATCCCATGGATTTGTCGAGGCTGGCGAGACATGCGGTTGCTGCTTGGGGAGTTACGATTTGTCGTGTTGAGTGTGCTGTAGATCACCTGCGGATTCAGATCGTAGGCGGTTAATTGTGAAGGCGTTTGTAAGCATCACAAAAGACGTAACTCCAGCCTCCGATCAGTCCTCGAGTGGGGACTTGGGATCTGCGGCCTCATTCGGATACGGCTCCCGAACCATTTTGTCGTACCGGGCCCGCGTCGGCGGCTCCATCATTTCTGACGCGCCGTTGTCCCAGTGGTAACGAAAGCGAGGGCTGCGGAGCATGCGTGTCTCGTAATACCGCACGAGCGTATCAAGGACGATAAACCGCTTCTTGTCGCCGGCCTCTTCAGCATGCTGCCTTTGGTAGAGCGTCTGCTCGTAGATGTCACAGACATGCAGCGCCGTCGCGTGTTCTTGCAGATAAAGACGAGAGCGGGCAGCCTCCCTATTCGTATCTTCCGCCTCGATCAGCTGGCGCACGTGTGCTTTGAATACGCGGTAATACTTCCACGCGTCGCTTCCATTCTGAGCCGGAAGGGCGAGCATGTGGCTCACCTCGGGGTGTTCCACCCGTAGAACGTCGAGTGCCCGGCACAGCTCGTATTGAGCGTGGATCAGTGTCTGCGTCGAGATTTCGTGTCCAAGACGCCTTTGGAATGTCAAAGCGTAGATCGAGATCGCGATCGCCGCCAGCGATGCCAGCAATGTCGACACTTCCATGTTTCCTCCACGTAGGTACGAATGCAATCCACGCCGGTCCCAGGAGTCTGCGACTACCCGGCCGGCGAAGCCCATGTCCTCCTATGAGGAGTGACGCGTAAGAACGTTTCCTTACCTCGGCGCTGCTGCCGATGAATACGGTACTCGGCCTCCTCGGGTCCTGGCTTGGAAAGGGTTCGCCGTCAGCCGGAGAGCTGACCGGTAGATCGGTGATGTCGCCGAGCAGGTTCGGCAGATAGCTCTTCGTGTCGGGAGCCAGTTTGTTGAATGACAAAGATGGCAGCGCCGATGCCGGGAGGGATCTCGCTGAGCACAGCACTCAGAGCCTTCAGGCCGCCGGCGGAAGTACCGATGACGATGATGTCGTGTCGAGCCATGTTGCCAACGCCGACTGCAACCACTATTTCTCGTCGTACCTGCACGGCAAGATCACGCGGAACGTGGAACCGTGTCCGGGCTTGGTCGCAAGCTCCAGGCTCGCTCCCAGAAGCTCGCAGAGCCGCTTGACGATCGACAACCCAACCCCCTCACCATGCTGTTCGCTCGCCGTAGCCTCGCCAGAAGCGGAACGGGCTGTCGCCGCGCCGGCCATGTCACGCCGACGGTCCGTGCTCGCGTCTCTCGCCTCGTCAGCGACTTCTGTAGCATTGTGCAGTTCCTGCGCAAACGCCGCGGCGTCGGCCTCGTCGATTCCCGCGCCGGTGTCCTGCACGGAGAATGTCCAGCGGTCCGTGTCGCGCGTTTGGTCGAGGCCCCAGCTGACGGAGATCCCGCCGCGCTCCGTGTATTTCACCGCGTTGAGAAGCAGGTTCTGAAGGATGCGCAGGATTTTCGGTTTGTCCCCCTCGACCGGCAGCGTGCTCGGGCCGTCCATCTTCAGAAACAGCCCGCGATCCGTTGCCGCGGCCTGGGATGCGGTGCAGAAATCGCGCAGCACCACCGCGGCGTCGAACGGGGTCACCGTGCGCTGCTCATGGCCCGCTTCAAGACGGGCGAGGCTCAGCAGGTCATTCAGCATGTCATTGAGCGATGAGACGCCTTTGCTGAGCATCTCCGCCACTTCGGTGCGCACGAGCTCGGGGAGCGATGCGCCGCTCGCGTTGAGCGTGGCGGCGCCCTTGACGACGGTGACGCTTCCACGAAGATCATGCGCCGCGATCCGCCACGCCTCGGCACGTGACTGTTCCATCGTGTGCAGCGCCTCCAGCGCGCGCTCCAGCGCAGTGACGTGGCCGGCTGACTCGGTCTGCTGGAGACGGCCATACTGCGTCGCGCTGGACGTGACGCCGTCCGCACACAACTCAGCCCAGATGCGGCGCGCGTTCGGCATGACGCCGGGCTCGAGCGAGGGATGGTCGGCCGCGTAGCGTTCCAGTTCGGCCGCGACGCACATCTGGAGATATCCCCACTCGCGGAGGACCTCGCTCAACGAATAGCCCTGCTGCCACCGTTGCACGCCGTGATCGGCCACCTTGTCGGCTTCGAGATGCTCGGCCATGACGCCCGGCACCTCGGGCCACGCCTGGAGCGTGCGAGAGAGCGAGTCGAGAACGGCGGGAATGTGGTCATTGAATTGCGCGCGGGAAAGCGAGGCGGCGATGTTCCGGGCGTCCGGCACGACGTTCCCGTAAGCACGCCATGCGTCCAGAATCACGTCCCGCCGTGACAGCAATTCTGCGGCGAGCGCGCCCAGTTGCTCTTTCGCGGCATTCGCCGGAAATACAACGTGGATGTCGTTCACGACGGCGTCAGCCATGCAGATGGTCCCAAGCGCGCGGCGTGCCATGGCGATCGCGGTGCCGGCGGGTGCTGGACTCGAGGCCGCTTCGGCATTGGACAGCTGCCGCATGGCGCGTGCCCGAGGCCGGCCTTCACCAGAGCTGAAGCGCATCGAGACTGAACGGTTTGGGCAGCGTTGAGATCCCGTCATTGAGAATCTTTGCGACGTCGTCGCCTCGTTCGGCGGTCACGACAATCACCGGACTCTCGTGATGCCTTCTCACTTCGGAAGAGCCGAACGGTTCCCCACAGAGGAATACGGCCACTCGAATGTTTAGCACACCGATTGCGTTGTCATAGATACCGCAGGATGACTAGCGCGCCCACGGCCTCTACTTGGAGGGATCACCACTCTCCAATTTGTCTTTTCACCCTCAACAGCAGGGAGCAATCCATGACACCGAAGCCTAGAATGAAGAAATTGTCCGTTTCGGCCGGCAACATCGCCAAAGCTGCCGAAAGACTGCTTTCGCAGCGGCTGGTCTCAACCGAGGTCGACTACATCCGCCGTACGTTACCAGCCTCATCCACCCAGGCAGAAATCGACGCGGGCGTTATCCGGGTTCGCGCCCTCCCGTGGGCGAGCATCGTTGTTCCGGAATGACCTGATTCTGTGAACTCAGGCAATGACTGCCGCAGAGATAGAAGGACACCGTAAGACGTGACCCTTCCCCGTCTGCTGACAAATCTCGCGCCGGGCTCCATTTCGCGTTGGGGAGTTAACGACGTGATACATTCGGCGCAAACTTGATGAGGACAATATGACCGACTTGACTTACGAGTTTCAGCGCATGGTTAGCCGAAGTTCGGAGATCCGTGAATCGACAAATGGCGAGGGCGCACAAGCGGCGTGGGATAAGTACAGTCGCACTCACGGTCTCGATCAACAGCGGTTCAAGACCGATCTGGCCAAGTTGCGAAGTCGTTTCGACGGTATCGGCTCAGGACGTGATCTAAGAGATTGACGATTTCGTCGGCCTGGGAACGACATATCCTCAGCATCCTCAGGAGCCTCGAAGCGAAGCAATCGTCTGCGACGAGAAGTCTTTGGTCTTCCGCGGGAAGCCATTGAGGTCGACTTGAGCCTGGCCTCGACGCCTGCATCGAACGACTCCGGCGAGTGGATCGTCGAAGTCGCCTTTGCGCGTCGATCTCACCCGTGACGCCATTCCAAAATGCAGAGACCAACACCGCCATGCGGTGCCATTGCTGCCGCGCCCTTCAACGCCGCCGAAATCTCTTTGCGCTCGAGATGCGACACGAGGTCAACGAACAGCCTTGTCTTCGACATCCATCTCCTCGATACAACGCGAGTAGCGACGACCGTGTCGCTTCTCCTTCTGAAGCAGCCGAAGCGCCTCGTCGTAGGGATGCCGCGTGACCGGGCGAACGTTTCGATCACGGTGTCGCCGAGACTGAGCGCGAACTCCAGGCGCTCATCGACAGACATCTGCCGCACCATCTCGTCCGTATCTTTCCGTAACTGCTCCGCGAGCTTCGAGCGCATCCCGTATCCTCATGACCATCCTGGCACTCGCTCCCGGCCTCCGCCTCGGCCCCTACGAGATCGTCGCGCCGCTCGGCGCGGGCGGGATGGGCGAGGTGTATCGCGCCACCGACACGCGCCTCGATCGCTCGGTCGCGATCAAGGTTTTGCCTGGGAGCCTCGTCTCGAAATGCCTACGCCCGGTACCAGCGTGGCGACGTTGTACCGACGCTCGATAAGCTTGACGCGTTGCTGAAGGCTGCCTCGCCAGGACACGACTTCGTCATTCGAGAAGCGGCCGACTGAGGCTTTGTTCGCATCTTGATGAGGCTTATGAAGCTTGGATCAAGTGTGGCAGTGGCTTGCGCTATGAAGAACCGCCGTCCCCACCACGTCCGATGAACTGTTGCTAAAAGTGGACACGGCATCACTCAACCACGGCAAACTCCGGAGCGTTGCACGACCCGCGGAAGGTGTGAGCCTGGGTGGATGTCGCCGGAACGGTGATCGCCGGAGCACCGGCCGGCAAGGACCCGCAACGGAACGCGCGTGGTCTGTACCGCGGAAACTGGGCTGAGCTAGGACCTGCGCGGCAGAAAGCGTTGATACGCTGTAAGTTAGCAACATCCCGAGCCGCCAAGTCGCACGCGCGCATCGCCTGTTTTCATTTGCAACCGGCCTGTTTCCGTTTGCAACAGGCCTGTTTTCGTTTGCAACGGGCCCGTTTTCGTTTG
>Ga0209468_1000311_pt1 | contig 23741 bp, 20 predicted proteins | sample GraSoiAngelo_102_FD_185871 | JGI IMG/M metagenome (GOLD analysis project Ga0209468, IMG submission 185871) | Grasslands soil microbial communities from the Angelo Coastal Reserve, California, USA - 14_0903_02_40cm (SPAdes) (version 2) | ecosystem: Environmental > Terrestrial > Soil > Grasslands ...
ACTAAAGCTTCTCTTTGCGAACTTTGCGGCTTTTCTTAGCGTCCTTTGCGGTTAAGAGCTTTGAACCGCAGAGAACGCTTAAGAAACGCCAAGATCGCGGAGAAAAAGAAGATTTGTCCTCGCGCTCTAGACAACCCCGTTTTGCAGAACGCCTCGATGATCGTTCCCAAGCCTTAAAATTCGATTAACATGGCTGCGGATTTATGGCGTCCGCTTTGAGCCAAAATACGGTGCAGGATCGTAATTCGAGCGCAAGCTCTTTCTCGCCCAGTTGGATTCATTTTGCCTTGCCATCGGTTACAGATCTGATCTTCATACTTGTGCTTGTTTTGCTGAGCTACAGCGTGCTTGCCTCGCGTCTGCTGGGAGATGCTGGAATCGGATGGCACATCCGCAATGGTGAACTCATGCTGCGCTCGCACATGATCACGCGGACCGATCCTTTCTCCTACACCATGAGCGGCCGGCCGTGGCTGGCCTGGGAGTGGCTTTACGACGCGACCATCGGGGCAGTTCACCAGTCGGTGGGATTGAATGGAGTAGTGTTTTTCACGGCGACCGTAATCGCATTCACGTTTGCGCTCACCTTCCGCATTCTGCTGGCTCGTGGAAGCTTGCTGCAGATTTCTATCGCGCTGTTGCTGCTTGCGATGGGAGCCGCGATGATTCATTTCCTGGCGCGTCCGCACGTGCTCAGTTGGCTGTTTACTGTGATCTGGTTTCAGTTGCTGGATTCAGCGGAGGTCGCGCCGGAAAACAGGAGACAGCTGCTCTGGTTGCCTTTGCTCATGCTGCTTTGGGTGAATCTGCATGGTGGATTTTTGTTCGGATTGGCGCTGCTTGGTTTGTATTGGCTCGCAGGGGTGATTCGGTACTTGCAGGGAGGCAGTGAGAGCCGGCAAGCGGCGGCGTGGGTGAAGCAATTGTCAGCCCTGGGCGCGCTATCATTTTTGGCAACGTTCGCAAACCCCTATGGCTACAAGCTGCATGCGCATATTTATCGCTACCTCTCCAACCGATTTTTGATGAATCACATCGACGAGTTCCGCTCACCGGATTTTCACGGCGTCGCGCAGGAATGTTTTGCAGTGTTGCTGGTGATTACGATCATTGCTTTGGCCGCAGCGCGAGGAAAGATACGAGCTTCGCAACTGCTGGTGATTCTGTTTGCCTCCTATAGCGGGCTTTACGCTTCGCGCAATCTGCCGGTCGCCTCGATTCTGCTGATTCTCATTGCCGGGCCAATGCTTTCTGCCGCCGTGCGCGATACCGGGAACAACGCGGAGTTGCCGGATCGCACGCGCAATTTTTTTTCGAGATGCAGCTCTTTTGCGTTGCGCATGGGGAGCCTGGAACTAAGTTTGCGTGGACGCCTTTGGCCGGTTGCGGCCGTGGTATTCGGACTTTTTGTCTGCATTCAGCACGGCCGGGTCGGCTCGCATCAACTCATGAACGCACATTTTGATGTAAAAAAATTTCCAGTAGCGGCGGTCCAGGTGATCGCAGAACGCGGCATCCAGGGGACGATTTTCAGCCTGGACTCCTGGGGCGGGTATTTCATTTATCGTCTTTATCCGGAGATGAAGGTGTTCGTGGACGACCGCCACGACCTCTATGGCGAGCAATTTCTGCGAGAGTACTTGACCGCCATTCGGCTGGCACCGAGATGGGATGAAGTTTTGGATGAGAAGCGTGTGAATTGGGTGCTGATGCCTGGGAATTCCTCACTGGCGAATATGCTGAAAGAAACTCACCGATGGAGAGTCATCTACGCCGATGACGTGGCCATCTTACTGGAGCGGGAACAAGGCGGAACAGGTCCGATATAGGCGTGTAGGCCCGCGCTTACATCCATATTTTCGTGCTAAAACCGATCTTTGGTATCGATATTGAATCCAAGGTATACGGTAACTTCGACGGGCTGATCTCCACGTAGGGCGGGACTGAATTTCCAGTTCGGAAGAGAGGCTAGAACCTTGGTGGTTGTATCCATCGCAGTTTGCTCGATGACCTTCGTATCACGAAGCAATCCTGAGCGGTCAAGAATGCATGCAAGAATCAGGCGCGACCGCTGCAAGTCGGGGGGAAGATCGGAGCGTATGATCTGGGGCGCGACCAGGTCCTCCGCGTAGGGATGCGACGCGGAGGCGGGATCGGTATACCACAAGACTGTTGGCCCAAGGCCGGTTTCGAAATAGATCGTATATCCCTTGTCGCCTTTCAATGCGCCGTAGAAGTTGAAGGCGCCACCCGCCCGGGCACTTGCCACAACCGTGATTCCTGGGCCCTTGCGATCCGCACCCTTGGCGGAACGTCCGGCGATCGAGGGGTCATTCGCATCTGTACTGAAGCTGGGTAACGTAACGATGTTGCTGCTGCCGCCTTTCACAGCAACTCCAGGCATGGGCGGATTACCACTTGCGCCGCTGCCTGCGCCGCCTGGCCCCGGATAAGGTGAAATCCCACCGCGCGCCATTTTGTCTGAACCGCGACCACTACCTTCCTTTCCTGCGCCGGAACCTTCGCCGGAAAAGCCGCTGCCAGGCCCATTGCCGCGACCGATGCCTGTGCCACCTCCCGATCCGCCCAATCCGCTGTTGAGGCCGCCGGAGGGCGACAAAGCCAACGATCCGGCTCCGCCATTGCCTGGAACGCCCACCTTGGAGCCGGGTTGGCTCGACACAACGACGCCGGTTTCAGATCCGACGCCCCCGCTCTTGGGCGGCGCGGCGATGTCGCCGACATCCAGAGACCCGCCAAATCCCGCGCCTCGGTTTCCCCGTCCATGGCCCGAGAGGGAATTAGGAGGGGGAGGCACAACACCCACAAATGAACCCCCGAGGCCGCCACCTCCCTGATGAGTACCGCCCATGCCGCCGCTTAGTTGCGCCGGAGGCGGCACGACGCTGCCACTGAGTCCATTTCCAAAGCCGCTACCCGATTGGCGTTGCACTGCTCCACCGCTGCTCAACTGGCCAGGAGGAGGCACAACAGCGCCATCTCCCAATCCGCCGATCGCGCGATGTTCATCCGAGCCTCCGCCCAATTGCGCCGGCGGAGGAACAATTTGCTTGTGCAGTTCACCGGAGCCGAAGCCTGGGCCTGCGGAGGCGATATCGCGAGTAATCTGAGTTGGCGGCGGGGCGACCACGTTTGCGGGCAATGCGAGCCGCGGATTGGAATTCGTGGCCTGGACCGGCGCTGAAACTGGAGGCGGGATGACCTGAATGCTCTGCGAGCCAGGCAAGCGGAGCATAGTCGCATCCCGCTGAGGACCCGTGGGAGGCGGCGCGATGACTCCAGTGTTCAGCGCCGGCGCGGACATTATTCTGTCGCGCTGAATATCTGGACTCGGCGCAATCACGTTTGCGAGTAGGCTTGGGGCATTCTGAAATTTGTCGCGTTGTACATTCGAGCTCGGCGGAACAACCGAAGAATTAAGTGACGGCGCCGCCTGCAATCTGTCGCGTTGCACATTGGACGCGGGGGCAATAGGCGCAAACAGCATGGCCGGAGTTCGCAGTGAAGATTGCAAACCTTCGGCGGGAGGAGGGCCAGGGACGCCTCTATAAGCCAGCAGGTTTGCCACGGCGGAATCGGAACGAGGCAAGTCGAGCTTGGGGGCGTCCACCACTTTGTCGCGGAGAGAAATACCGCGCGCTACGCGAATCGCCTGGGTCCGGTGGTAAGCTTCCTGGCCTCCAGCGCGACCTGAGCGGCCGGTCTCCGCGCCGCCAGCATCTTCTGTGCGCGGAAGTTCGTCGCCCGAATAGTAGATCACGTCGTATTTGGGCATTGGCGGCGGCTGATACGGCTGCATGGCCGCGAATCTCTCCGGCAGCACAATGACCGCGACCAGTACAGCGGCTTCCAGCACCCACGAAGCCAGCATGCCACGATAGGGAAACAGTCCGGTCTTAGCTTCGCCGGCGAGGCGTTCAGGCGAGCGTCTGAAAGCGGGACGGATTGCAGTCCGGAACTCCTCCCAGGGCGATGACCACTCGACAAGAAGCTTGGGGGCGTCGCTCACAGCGGGTGCGCCTCCGATCCTGAAGCAATCTCGATCTGGTCGCCAACAGCAGTGCGCGTTGAATGTAGTGTGTTTTCTGGTAGCTCCAGAACGGAAATCGCGTTCATGCGAACCGGCGCCATTCGCCAGGGCTTGAGACTTTGCTCGAGATGAACCACGGTTTTGTCGCGATCGAGATAGAGCACATCAATAGGAAAGCGCATGGCGAAGGTATGTACGCCGCGCGACGGGACGAGCCACAGCCCTCGACCAGCAGGAAAGCTAGAGGCATCAGCGCACATAAGACCGCGGAACCGCGACCAGTGTGTTCCCGCGATGCGCAACTGAGTGGCCAGATAAGCTTCGCGCGTGCGGTTGAAAGCGTACGCTGTGGGGCCCGGGGTTGACATTACTGCTCCTGAATGCGCAGCCAAACTTGCAAACTTCAGCGGCCCTGGCTCAGCTGGCGAAATAGCTGAATCATCGCCGGCCCAAGGGTCACAAAAATGATGGATGGCAGAATAAATACTGCCAGGGGGACTACCATTTTAATCGTAGTTTTGGCCGCCTGCTCCTCCGCGCGCTGACGGCGCTCCGTTCGCAGCGTTTCCGAGTGCATGCGCAGCGCCGTAGCGATGCTTGTGCCGAAGCGGTCAGTCTGGATGAGCGTAGTGACCAAAGCCCGAACATCGTCAACGCCGGTGCGATCGCTGAGATTGCGCAACGCCTCCGCGCGCGGCTTGCCGGCCCGCATCTCGAGATTCACAAGATAAAATTCATCGCTCAAATCGGGATGCGAGTACTTGAGATCTTCCCCGACGCGCATAAGCGCCTGATCGAGGGCAAGACCGACCTCCACGCAGATGACCGTGAGATCAAGCGCATCGGGCAACGCGATCGTGATGCGACGCTGGCGGTCTTTGATCATGCGCTTCAGCACGAAACGGGGGACAAAGAACCCAAAGCCACCGACGCCGATCATCAGCAGAAGGTCGAAGCCTTGCTCGACTGCGACCACGCCCAGCATCCCCACTAAGGCAAGCAGCATGCGGCTGCCAACGTACATCGTGAGGTGGCGCGGCTCGCGGTAGCCCGCCTGAATGAGCCATTTACGCGTGCGCGAGACTTCACTTGGCGAGAGAGGCAGAGCCTTGCTGAAGGGATCGAGCGCATGCTCCAACCTCTCCCTAAATGCAGGCTTTTCACGCGGCTGGGACTTCTGCCAGCCCAGCGCACGCAAGCGGGCGCCCAGCACTGATGACGGAGCATACGCGGCTGCGCCAAAGGAAAACACCCCGAGTGCGACGGTGAGAAACAGAATGATTGTCAGCGCCAGCGCCATGACTTAAACCTGAATCTGAATCACTTTTCGGATAACGAAATATCCAATCGTCTGCAAGGTGATGCCGGCCACGACCAGGATGTGCCCTATAGGATCTGCGAATAAAGGATGAATGAAGCTGGGATTCAAGACCTGCATGCTGACCACGATAATGGGGGGTAATCCCATCAGCAGCATCATGGTGAGGCGTCCCTGAGCCGTATGCACGCGCACCTGGCGCATGATCTTGAAGCGCTCACGAATCATGTAAGAGAGGTTATCAAGAATTTCAGCCAGATTGCCGCCGGTTTCGCGCTGCAACATTACCGCGGTGACAAAAAATTTCACGTCCACCAGGGGAACGCGTTCGGTGAAGTTCAGCAGCGCATCGCGCACAGGCAGGCCGAATTTCTGCTCTTCGAAAAGCTTGCGGAATTCGGACGAGACTGGCTCGCCAACTTCGTTGGCGATCAGCTCCAGCGCACTGGTGAACGCGTGGCCAGCACGTACTGCGCGCGCCAAGGTATCGATCGCTTCGGGAAACAGTTCCTCGAACTTTTGAAAGCGCTTGCTGCGACGGTAGGAAGCGAACGAGTAAGGCATGATTGCGCCAAGCATCACACCGACAACTGTAAACAACAAAGACTCGTTTCCTGAGAGCGGGCTGCTTACGAGAAAGGCCGCGAATCCAAGGGCGAGCGCGCTGACCGCACACAGCCCCAAAACATTGCCGGCGCGCATCCCCATATCCGCTTGGGAGAGCAATGTCTGCAAATCAGAGATCCGCTCGGAACGGCGCAGCAGGTTGTCGAGCGCCGGGAATCTGCTCAACATCTCGTCTCGAACCAGCGCGAGTTCCTCGCCAGGCTTGCGCTCCGCCGTCTTCTCTACTGTTTCCAAACGCTCACGTAGCAGCCTAGCCTTGGCACTGCGCTGATCAAGCGCCCAGCCGAGCATAAAGATCAGCAGCGCAACTAGGAAGAAGACCGCGATGGCAATTAAGATTGGCATATGTTTACAAGCTATTCAGCTATCAGCCTAGCTTTCAGAACTCAAACCTCCATGCTCGAATCGAATATTGCAGGGCGCAGCCGGCAACCGGCTGTCGCCAGCCTGTCGGCGAACTTGGGCCTGATACCGGTAGCGCGAAATGCACCGCGCACTTTGCCCGTTTCATCGAGCCCGTGCCGGTCGAAGATGAAAATATCCTGCATGCAGATAATCTCCCCTTCCACGCCGGTGACTTCTGAAACTGCGATTACCTTGCGCGAACCGTCCGAGAGACGCGCGATTTGCACAACGCCATGGATCGCGGATGCAATTTGTTGGCGTACCGCACGCTCCGGAATATTGAGATTAGCCATGGAGAACATGCTCTCGACTCGGGCCAGCGCGTCGCGTTGAGAATTAGCGTGGACGGTAGTCAATGACCCGTCGTGACCCGTATTCATGGCCTGGAGCATGTCAAACGCTTCTTCGCCGCGGACCTCCCCAACCACAATGCGGTCAGGGCGCATACGCAGGCTGTTGATAACGAGCTGCCGCTGGCGCACGGCACCTTTGCCCTCAATATTCGGCGGGCGGGTTTCGAGGCGTACAACGTGCTCCTGTTTCATCAGAAGTTCAGCCGCGTCTTCGATGGTAACGATTCGCTCAGAATTTGGGATGTAGCCCGAGAGCACATTGAGCAGCGTGGTTTTGCCGGCGCCGGTGCCACCAGAAATCAAGAGATTCAAGCGGCCTTTCACCATAGACGAGAGCAATTCCAGCATGGGCTCGGTCATGGTCTTGTTCTCTAGCATGTTGCGGGCGGTGACAGGATCGCGGCCGAAACGGCGAATCGAAAGGCATGCCCCATCGATTGCTAAAGGCGGAATAATCGCATTCACACGCGAGCCATCCGCAAGGCGCGCGTCTACCATCGGCGAAGACTCATCCACGCGTCGACCAACGCGAGAGACGATCCGATCGATGATTTGCATCAAATGAGCGTTATCTTTAAAGCTCAGCCCGGTTCGCTCGAGTTTCCCGCCACGTTCTACGTAGACCTTATCGAAGCGATTGACCAGGATGTCGGAGATGCTGGGATCTTTCAGAAGCGGCTCGAGCGGGCCCAGGCCGAAGATTTCATCCAGAATTTCCCGCGAAAGGCGCTCACGCTCGGCGAAGCTGAGAGGTACGGCTTCACTGTTAACAGTATTGCGGATGAGCAGCAGCACCTCTTCGCGCGCGGCATCACTCGGCGTGCGGCCCAGTTTTTCAAGATCGAGCCGGTCAAGGATTTTGCGGTGGAGATCCGCTTTAACCTGCTGGTACTCGGCCCGTTCAAAGGTCTGCAAATTCGGCATCGATAAACTCAGAGTCTCTGCTTACCTGCACGGGCGAGGACGCCCGCGCCTACATAAATTCCTAACAGGTTGCGGAAAAATGTTATGCAGCCACATCAGCGGCTAAAGCCGCCATGAAAACAAGCCACTTAAGGCAGCGCTGAAGCGCTGCGCCACCCAAAATCAGAGTTTTTCCGCAACGTGCTAAACCGTTTTGAACAGCGACCAGGCACGTCGTTTCACGTCAACGTCGTTTTCTGTCAAGCGTCCGGCAAGTCCAGTAAACGAACGCGCAATCTCCGTATGATTCTGATGCATCAGAGGAATGCCCCTGTCGATCGCCGCAGAGACTGCAAAATACTGATTAGGAATCTTCCAGAGCAGCTTGATTCCTGCCGCCGCTTCGGCGTCAGACTCGCTGAAACCCGGAATTTTGCGGAACCGATTCAGCACGAGTTGCACACGCTCGCGGCCTCCGGTTTCGCCGAGATATTGTTGCAAGCGCGCAGCACTCCATAGCGAGGCGACATCTGCGTGTGCGACCAGCAGAACGCGTTCAGAGAGGTTACATACCAGGCGCGTCGTTGCGTCCATGCGCGTGGAAGCGTCCACAACCACATAACGAAAGTGGCTCACTAGCAGATCAAAAAGACGCGCGAACTCGGCGGTCGAAGGCTCTACAGCAGCCGGCGCATTGGGTCCTGCGAGTAGCTGTAAACCGCCGTTGTGGCGGGTCATAAAACTTTCCAGCAAAGAGCTATCCAGCCGGTGGAGGTTGCGGATGGCGTCAGCTACCGTGAACAGTGGCTTTAGGTTCATATGCAGGGCGGTGTGGCCGAGTGTAGCAATATCCACCAGGGCCACGTTGCCGTGAGCCGACTGCAAAGCGAGCGCAAGATTGACGGCGACCGTTGTTGCCCCGCTTCCACCTTTTGCGTTCACAATGGTAAAGACCTTACCGCGTGAACCTTCGCGGCTCACTTTTCTCTGGGCCGTAGTGAGCCGAACGAAAGCCTCGAGTAGATCCGTTGTAGTCGTTGGGCGCTCAATGTACTCGCGCGCGCCCGAGCGCATCGCGTTCACGATTGCCTGCGGCTGGGCCATGCTGCCAATGGCGAACAAAGGGGTTTCAGGCAACTCCTGGTGGACGATTTCGATTGCTCGCAAAGCCAGCGTCGGGTTATCGCCGGGAACGTCGACCAAAACCACGTCCGGAGTGGCGGTTTGGATACGCCGCACGACGGGATCAGTGGCAACTACCGGAAAGGTAGCGCAACTGTGTACCGTGCGCGCCACGCTGGTCCCGTCTACCAGAACCTGCAAGATCGCGCGCTGTTCGCTATCTTGCGCGACTATGACTACAGACAGTTCGGGCATGTGCTGCTGCCCCCTCTACAAAACATCGTCTACTTTGACCCGCCTGATGGTTTCTTTCCATCAAACTGGTTGTTATCCAGAAATGGCTTAGGGTACTTCGGCCCCGAAGGCGGCTGATTGCCGGCAGCGACCCGCCGGGCAGTGCAAAGAACCATCAACTCTGAATTGCTCTTTTGTGCGCTCTTGCTTTTGAAGAAATTACCCAGAATCGGGATATCACCCAACCCGGGAATCTTGTTGCTGAGATTGGTGACGCGATTATCCATCAAGCCCGCGATCACGAAGCTTTGACCGTCCTGCAATTCAAATTCAGTATCTGCGCGACGTGTGCTTATCGCAGGTACAGTGAAGCCGGAGATGGTCAGCGAATTGGCGAAATCCAGCGTGCTTACTTCCGGCACTACCCGCAAATGAATGTTGCCATTCGGCATGATTACCGGCGTGAACTTCAGTTTCACGCCGAACTCTTTGAACGAAATAGTAACCGCGGTAAAACCTTGCCCCGGCTGGACGATGGGAAAGGGAAACTCGCCCCCCGCCAGGAAGCTCGATTCTTTGCCATTTACAGCAATAAGGTTGGGCTCGGCGAGGATCTGCAGAAGATTCCTCGTCTGCAAGGCGCGAATCACCGCCCCAAGATGAATATCTGGGCGGAACAGAAATACGTTCAACAGGTCATTTATAGTTTCGGTGCTGCTGAATGGCGGTGTTATTGGAGGCCGTGGGAACGTGTCAGTGACGTCCCCAATCCTGGTACCGCCAAATTGGCCTGTGGTGGTGTTGCCGACAAAGTTTCCTGCGCCGGTATTAAGAATGTTGACCCCTAGCTGCGTCACTGCGGAGCGGTCAACTTCCGCAAACTTTACTTCGAGCAGGACTTCCTGAGCTCCCACTGGACCGAACGTCAAGACGTTCACCACATTCTTGGAGTACGCTTCCGCAATCATTCCGGCGCGCTTAGCAACATCCTCTGTAGAAACGTGCCCGGAGAGCACGATGGCAGAACGGGACGGGCTAACAGAAATCTGCTCGTCGGGGAAGATCCGTCTTTCTTCTTCAGAGGCGGCGCTGACGTCAACATCCACGCGTAAATCGAAGCTGCGGGAACGCTCCAACTCATCCCAGATCAGCAACGACACTTCTCCAGGTGAACGGCCATGCACAAGAATTTGCGTTGGCGTGACAACCAGCGCGTCGGCCACGGTGGGATCGGTCACGGAAACCCGCTTCAGCCGCTCTGTGGTATTGATGAGCAGAGATTTACCAACCATTACGCGGAGCGGCGCCGCCCCCTGCCCTTCAGGGATCTGGGCCTGCGCCGGTTCCGGGGGCTGAACTGGTGTCGTCGCAGCTGGAGCCGCCTGGACCGGAGGCGGCGGAGCCGGCTGTTGCTGCTGACCTGCCACAGCGGAGCAAAGCAGACACGTGATCGCCAGTACCACTCGAGACGATTTACCAACTTTGATTTCCTGTTCCCACCACTGGGAGCAAATAGGCATGTATGAAACCTCAGAGCCGCGGGCAATCATTGCGAATCAAATTTGGTCACGTCCTTCTTGTCGCCCCGGTAGACTTCCACTTGATACCCAGGGGCGGGTGCAGGAGCGGTGAGTATAATTTGCTTGGGAGCTTTCGAGTGCTGCATGGGCTTTGCGGGCGCAGACGCGCCCCTATACAAGGCGTTTTCCTGCACTGACGCCAATTCTTGCTGTTTGGTATCGAGCGGATTGCGTAAGGATAATTGAATCTTGCCCTGGCTTTGGGCAAGCGCAAGCTTCTGCGCGTCATCGGGGGAGACGAGCAGCGTAATCACCGGAGCCGTCTGCGCCTCGCCCGCGACGCTTCGCTCCAGCCTTTGACCTGAGGCAATGACAGCAATATCCTCAAGAACGGTAGTGGTGCGTTCCCCACCGCTCCCGGACGGGCTGCCGGTCAGCAGCACGTCCACTCTGGTACCTGGCACCACGAATCCGGCTACCCCAATCACTTCATTTACGCGCACCGATACGGCTCGCATTCCCGTGGGGATCAGTGCAGGAAGGCCGTAGCCGGCATTTTCGCCCGCCAGCTTTTCAGGAAGCACATATTCCCCCTGGGCAATGGGCACGATTACCCCGCGTCCCAGCACCTGCGATTTTTGCCGGAAGTGGCGCGGGGGCAGATCGGCGGCGGGGAGCTGGACAACTTTAACGTCCTTGTCCTCGATTTTTGCCCCCAGGGAGATATTAGCGGCTGCGATAATAATATTGTCGCCGGGGGGAACATTGGCTGCGCCTGGAGCATTCAGCCGGCGATAAACGGTAAAGCTGACAAAGGCGGCTAGTGCCAGAGCAACAAATCCGATCATCAGCAGACGGGTGCGGTTCATGCGTACTCCTCAGGGCCTCAAAGTCGTGCGGGCCGCTGGTTCCGGCTAAAATCGAATCCTGACAGCCGGCGAATTCTCAAAATTTATCGCGTTCGGCAATCTTAGGCTGGCGTTTGGCAGCAGTGTAATTAACTGCATACCGATCCCAACGACGGCATTATTTTTTTCCGACATATCGCGCAGAGGCGCCGCTTGGCACCCGCGCACTCCTTGCCACAATGAAATTACTGAACAGAACTGGCAACTGAGGAGAAAACATTGTTGGCGTTAGAGCCAATCAGCCGAATCGTGCCCACCACGATCACCAGTATCACTGCCAGCATGACCGCGTATTCCGCAATGTCTTGTCCTTTCTGTTCTCTCCATAACTGACAAAGAATGTTTTTCATTTTCTGGACCTCCCAATGGAATCAGGCACACGCCTATTCCTGACCTTGTGCAATTGTCTGCGCAATTCAGCCCGGAGCAACAATTTTTGTGTTTTCCAAAGCAACGAGTCGCGAGGGGAAAGGAGAGTGTCTCGAATCCCTTGCCCAATAATACCCCGCGATCTGGCGAAGCGGGTGAAATTTCTTGCAAACTGCGGCTTAATAAAGCCGCCCTATTGGACTGTCGCGACCTGTCAGAACACGTTGTTGGCATTGGAACCGATCAGTCGGATCGTTTCCCACCACTACCGCCACAGGATCACAGCAAGCATGATTGCATACTCTGCAATCCTGAGAAACGCGTTATCGCAATCTTCTGATTCAACAAAAACTGCATCGGCTAGCGATAGAAAGGCTTACCCCGCGAAGCATTACCATCATCAATCAGATGCGGGATCTAAGAACGCTCCCCTGATCCTTCGAGACTGCCAAATATCATACCTCAACTTTAGGGGTTTTGAAGTGGGTATTTAGCGCCTGACTCTCGTTTTGCATTATATAAAGACTTAATTTTCAATCACTTCGGCTTGAGCTGCTGGTTTGGATCAGCACCACAGCCTGAGAATCAGCGTAAGTTCGCCTCCAGCCCGGTTGGGACTGCAGCGCTGTAACCAACGGCGCGTCAGGAGGGAGAACGATGGTCCGGATCCCCCATGTTCGCAGCGACTTGCGCCAGTCGCCAGCAAGGTAGTAGCTGGCGGCGAACTCGTTCATGAAGGAATCGCCGTAGAGGTCTGCGCGACCGTCGATGAATACCCGATAATCGGGGTACAACTTCCAGATGAAATAACCACCCCAGTTGTAGTGGTTCAGCACCGGGGCCGGAGGGCGCTGGGTAGAAATGAATGCCGTTGCCCCCGCCGGGAAATGCTGCGCTTCTGTCTGTGGTTGGCGATGAATGACAAGCGCCACACGCACAATGCTAAAAGCTGCAAATGTTCCCAGAATGACCGCGTTCAGCAGCCGTTTCTCAAATAGGCGGTGCACGGAACCCCGGTTCGTCCGGATCGTCGCTCCTACGCTCTGAAGCCATGCCTCCCAGAGTTGTGTCAGAATCGGCACGGCGATCAGCACGAACACTGGTATGTGCCGGACCGAACGCAGTCCGGCGAGAGTGGCGGGACACAATAAAACCAGGTCGCGGGGAGACACTCTTTTTGGGGAGATCGCGAAACCAACCAGAATACCCAGAATAATCAGAAGCAGCGGCGCGTACTCGGGATCATGGAAATTCGGAGAGAACCACTCGTGGATATAGCTCTGCATTGCCTTGGAGCCGAGAGTCTCAAACGGATACGTGTAGAGGCGCACGCCATTCGGATTCACCGCAACCACCGCCACGCAAGCAACCAGCGCAAGCCCAAGGTTTCTTAGGCCGGTGGCTCGGCTTGTCCAGCTTTCGCGGCCGAAGGCAATGTCCAGAACAGTGCCAACTATAGATAATGCCAACAGTGCTATTCCGAGCGCATATCCGGCGTGCAGATTTGCCCACAGCAGCATTAAGGGGACAGTCCACCACAGAATTTTGGGTTCACCGCGGGCTCTGTCGAGAATCAGGAGAAAAATCGCTGCAAACAGCAGCGTGAACATTTGAGGGCGGACGCCCCACATCAAGGTTGAGGCGATGGCGCCACATACCGTAAAAACTGCTGCGACATAAGGCCGGCCCGGACAGCGCAGGTAGACGAGCAGTAGCGTGGCCGCGCTGATCGCGGCAAAGCTCACGATCAATCCTCCAAAACCAGCCACCCGATACACGGAGAAAATCAGAACGTCGGATAACCACTCGTGATTGACCCACGGATGGCCGAAGCGCGTGAAAGAGAAAGGGTCGGTGCGAAGAAATGTGTGCGACCGAACAATCAGTTCTCCGCTGCGCAGGTGCCACCAAAAATCAGGGTCGGCCACCCCACGGGCGCTCATTGTGAACAGCCCAAGAGAAAATGTGATGGCGAACACGCGCGAGGTTTCGAAGAGTCGCTTCACGGTGCCACCAGATGATATCGTGGCACCCGACGCCCGCGATGTTATGACCAAACCGAAGGCCACGAAAGCCCTGCTTCTTTTCCTGGCCGCAATGCTGTCCACGCATCTGGTAATCGCCTGGAACGCGCGGCGGTTCGTGTATCTGGGCTACCCTGACTTCACGATGTTTTACACCGGCGGGATCACCCTCCGCGACCACTTAGGGGCACAACTCTATGACGAACAGACACAATATCGCTTGCAACAGGAATTTGCTCGAGACGTCATCATCCGGCATGGCCCCCTGCCATATATTCACCCTCCGTTCGAGGCACTGCTCTTTGTTCCCTTTACTTGGCTCTCTTATCCGGCGGCATTTCTGGTCTGGGACTGCATCAGCGTTCTCATCCTGATCGCGACGATGTGGGTGCTGCGACCGCACATATCCAGCCTGAATGCCATCTCTGCGCCCGCGTGGACATTTATCTGGTTGGCATTTTTCCCCGTGTTTTTCGGATTGCTGCAAGGCCAGGACATCTTTGTCCTTTTATTGTTATTTGCATCGGCGTTCGTGGCGCTGAAACAAAAGCGCGATCTAGCTGCGGGCTGCCTTCTGAGTCTTGGTTTGTTCCGTTTCCATCTCGTTGCGGCGCTCGTGCTCATCCTGCTTCTTCAAAAGCGCTATAAGGCCATCATGGGCTTCATCGGTTCCGCGTTGCTTCTCGCGTTGCTCTCAGTTGGGATCGTGGGCTGGCGGCAGGCGGTGCAGTATCCGGCTCATGTCTGGCGCTTGGAGCAATCAATGGAGCGGCGTGGGACGATTGTTCCGATCCGCATGGCAAATGTGCGAGGTCTCCTGGACAGCGCGCTCTTGCCGGACACGTCGAAACTTGCGAGTGACGTGGTAATCGCCGCCGTATCGCTGGCATTGATTGTCTGGGGCTCCCGGCGATGGAAGGGTTCAAGTTCGGCCGAATTCGATCTCGGATTTTCCTTGTGCGTGGTAGTCACTGTTCTCGTCGGGTATCACACGCTGCCGTACGAGTTAAGCTTGCTTCTCCTGCCTCTTACGTTAATCGCAAACCATCTCCTGCGGCATGCCGAGGAGGTCAAGCAGAGCCGCGTCATTCTGTTCGCGCCGATGTTGCTGCTGTTCTTTACTCCGCTGCAGGCTTTTCTATTGATGCGAAATGGGCACTATAACTTAATGGCGATTGTAATGCTGTTCTGGATTTGGGCAATCAGTCGCGAGATTTCCTGCCAAAATCTGCGCGCTATGGAGAAGTCAGCCGCTTGAGCCGCATGTGGTGGGTTTCGCGGGTATCCGCGCCAGTACAACGACAAACATCGGAAGATAAATGACCAGCACTGCCCATCTTCCGACTTGGCTAAAGCTGTGCGGGTACTGGTACCAGCGCCAGATGCCGGCTCCCCAACTGAAGAACGCCGTAAACAAAATCTCGCGCCGAGTTTTCGGGATGAGCCAGAGAATGAATGCGTCGAAAAACCAGCGCTGAGGCATGATGGCAGCCAAGAGCAGTAACCATGCATCCCTATCGCGATAGCGCCATAGGGCGAGTATCAGGAGAGGGCCTGGTAAGACCAGCAGCGGGATGAAGTGCTCATAATAGCCGAATTGATGAATCCAAAGCAGTGGCCAGCTTGGCAAGGCGATCAGAGTTAACAGGAGAAAGACTAAGCACGCCAGCACACCGCGCCAGCTCACGTGCGTGAGCGCGACCGGAAGCCCGATTTGCGGCTTAGCCAGCGTAGCTGGAAGAAGCATTGGGAAAAAAGCGCTGGCAGCAATGAGCGGCGTCCACTGCGCGGTGAGCATTCCAGCCCAATAGGGGTAAGCGAGAAAAATCAGCAGGCGGGCATAACCCTGTCGCGTCAGCCCGAGTGCCAGCAGCGCGGAACTGATTCCATAAAACAGGGCCGCTGCGACCTCAGGACGCAACCAAACGAAAGGCAATCCAAACAACGCAGCCGTGAGCGGATATTGCTCGAGAGGCGTATCGTATGGATTCTTCCCCGCTAGGAGATGCTGCGCGGCACGGATCGCCCAAGTGAAGTCTGCCGCTCCCTGATGCAGCCGCGTGAGGACGGCCCAGCAGAACACGGCACTCGCAACTCCAATTACGACGGAGATGAGGATCCGCAACCGCATAGGCGTGGTCCGCATAAGTTGTAACATGGGTGCGCATTTACTCTCTTAGCAGGTTGCGGAAAAACTCGCGAAAGCAGATTCCTCACCGCTAAAGCGGTTCGGAATGACAAAAAGTAAAAGGTTTAGGCGGTACCAGTAAACTCATGCCGTTGCCAAATAGGTTCCAAACCAGAGTTTCTCCGGAGCCTGCTAGACCATCATCCGGATATTCCATATTCGGTCTACTGATTGCTGTGCTTCTGGCCGCAAGCATGTTGTGGTACGTACAAAATTTGCTGATCCCTTATCAGCGTGCCGACGCCGCGGCTCATGGGCGTCCGCGTGGCAATCTCTCCGACCTATACCCGCGGTGGTTAGGCGCACGCGAGTTCCTGCTGCACCATCGCAATCCCTACAGCCCAGAAGTCACACGCGAAATTGAGACTGGGTATTACGGCCGCACGCTTGATCCAGGCCGGGTGGAGGATCCACGCGATCAGCAAGGATTTGCGTATCCCGTGTACGTCGTTTTTCTTCTTGCTCCTACCGTGCACTTGCCGTTTCCGGCGGTGCAGGAAGGCTTCCGCTGGGTGTTGGTTGGTCTAACCGTCGCGTCAGTCCCACTCTGGTTGGCTGCTCTGCGCTGGCGCTCTTCGCCCATGGTGTTTACGGCAGTGGTTGTCCTTGCCATGGGCAGCTTCCCCATCGTCCAGGGGATCAAGCTTCAGCAATTAAGCTTGCTGGTAGCTGCGCTAATCGCAGCATGTATGGCTTCAATTGCAGCCGGGCATCTGGTGGCAGCGGGAGTTTTGCTCGCCTTGGCGACAATCAAGCCGCAACTCGCTGCCCCCCTAGCCGGGTGGCTGATTCTCTGGGGGCTGGGCGATTGGCAGCAACGCAAGGGACTGATCTGGGGATTCGCCATCACATTGATGACTCTGCTTGGAGCCGCGCAGTACGTTTTGCCGGGATGGATCTCAGACTTCTACAGGGCAGTAGTGGCTTATCGCAAATACACTGCCGGGTCTGGATCTCTCCTCGATACGCTGATAACGCCAGGTTGGGGCAAAGTGTTGAGCCTCATCATCGGGGTTGCCTTGGCCTGCATCTGCTGGCGTTTGCGCCATGAGGAAGCGAATTCGTTTGCGTTCGCATTGATTTCGTCACTCGTGCTCGCGGCAACGGTTGTGATCGTGCCCATGGTGGCGCCATACAATCAGGCGCTGCTGCTGCCGGGAATCTTTCTCCTCGTTCGTGAAGGCGCGCTGATATGGAGTAAGAATCGCTTGGCCCGGTTCAGTTGCTTAGCGGCTGCGCTTTTAGTGTTGTGGCCGTGGGTAGCGACAGTCTCTTTAGCCCTGGCGTCAATTGCGCTGCCAGCGGCCTCGCTGGAGCGCGCCTGGGCGGTGCCGTTGTATACCAGCCTCGGCATCCCCCTTGGAATTCTGGGATTACTGTGTTTCTTGGTCAGAGATTTGTTCGAATCGCAAGAGAAATTCTCTTGAGCTCGGCGTAGCAGCTCAGGAACAAGAACAAGATCGGAATCGCCACGTACGCATATGAATGCGCGGCCAAAAGAAACAGGTGCAGCGGGGGCAGATATAAAATCACGAGGCTGGCGACCAGAATCATGCGCAGCCACTTTGAAATGTGATGAGTAGCCAGGACGTAGGTTGAGATCATAGTCATCGGGACAAGAAGAAGACTGAGATCGTGCGGGCTAAGGTGATAGCCCACTAGCAATGAGGTGAGCACGGAACTCGCAAACAGGAGCGCGGTGGCTTGGGGTTGCATGCGAGCCAGGATGCTGCTACGCACTGCGATCGAGAGCAGCAGAATGGACACAGCAATTGTCAGTGCCAGGGAAACTGACTTCGATCCAGGAATGCTCAGTGCGGCTAATCCGCGTAAATTTGGCATCTGCCGCGGATGAATGCCAGAGAACGGCAGACTGGGCAAAGCCAAGAGGAAGCGGGGATACGCTATAAGAAATCCAGGGCCGCAGATTGCCACCGAAATCAAGATCAGAACCACGCCAAAAAGAAGAAAGCCCAGCAGAAATCTCTTGGTTCGATTAACCACAAGAATCAGCGCGAGCGGAAAAATCAGATGGAACTTGAATAACCCACACGCGAGCAGGCAACCTGCAAGAAATTCGTTGCCTCGAGTCAAAGCTGCAAAACTCATGGCAACGAAAAACAGCAACAGCACGGAATCCTGGCCTTGCAATAGATTCAGCAGCACCGGAGCGAACACCAGAAACAACGCCAACAGTGCCTGCCAGCCGACCCCCGTGAACGCGTAATGCCATAGCGATCTTGCAATTGCGATCAGCAGCACAAGGTTCAGCAGAGACCACAGCACATAGGCGCGCTGTGGAGGCACCTCCGCGAAAGGCAAATAGAACAGCGCCTCGAAAGGCGGATGATTAAAGTATGTTCCTATGCGGCCTGTATATTGGATCTGAAACTGCTGCTGGATGCCCGGATCATAGAGTCGGTGTCCCAGGCCATCTTTGACTACTTTCGCGGCCGCATAGAACTCAGGAAAATCAGTGCCCTTTTCCATCTCCGGGAAACGATGGGCAAGATAAATGGCAATCAGCGCGAGTGCCGCCAGCAGGAGAAAATTCTTCGCCAGGTCCGGCATTCTCGAAGCGCCAGGCTTGTAGACCTTAATTCGCACGTGCGGGCAGTCTATCCAAGTGTTCGCAAGTGTGCCATCCGATTTGTCGGCATCACTTGCATCGCCTCGGACGACGGGTTAGGCTTCTCAAACGCTCTTGCTTCCCCGGTGTGTCGGAGGGCACAGGATGAACTTGAAGATAGAAACGCACGTGGCGGATGGAGTGACAATTGTTTCCTGTCACGGTCGCATCATGTTCGGGGAAGAAGCCACTTCTCTGCGGGAGACCCTCAAGAAGGTCTTAAGTTCCAACCGGCACGTCGTGTTGAATCTTGCTGGGGTCACCTACGTTGATAGCGGCGGCCTGGGAACCCTCGTCGGTGTGTATTCATCGGCTCGAGCGGGCGGCGCAGATATTAAATTGACCGGCCTTGGGCAACGGTTGAGAGATGTGCTGCAGATCACCAAGTTGGCTACCGTCTTCGAGGTGTACGACAGTGAGCAGCAGGCGATTGCCGCATTCCAACGCGGTGGTGTTTGAGGTGATGGTGGCTAGTCTGGCTTACTAGGCGGCATAAATCCGGCTTTCCCCGCTGCCATGATTCTCGTAACATAGGTGACATTCGTCCGCCGCGCGTCTATGGCTCTTCAACCCATTACCGGTTTCATCATCATCACCAGGATCAGGCGTTTTCCCTACGCTCGTCTTCGTGCAGGGCAACGAGCAGCGCACCATCAATCTCGATCACAGCCCGTTCAGCGTCGGGCGCAAAGTAGATAAGGATTTGGTAATTGCCGATCCGCGTGTCTCGCGCGATCATGCGCTGATAACGTCCGATAACGGCCAATTCTATGTGCTCGATCAGGGCAGCAAACACGGAACGTTCGTCAATGGCGAACGCGTGCAACGCAAGAACCTGGAACGAAATGACCGGCTGGAATTTGGCGTTCGCGATGTCGCGTACGTCATTTTTAATCCTGAACATGCAACTTCCAATACGGCGCGCGAATTCCTGAACCAAATTTCGGGAATTCATATTTCGTCCGAGAGCACCGATCTCGAAAAGCTGACGCTGTTTCTGGAAGCCGCGCGCAAGCTGAACACTACCGGTGTGCTGGATGAGATTCTGGTTACCCTGCTCGATGCAACGTTAAAGCTCACGCGGGGCGAGCGTGGCTACGTCTTCCTGAAGGCTGACGATGGGGCGCTGCGGCTCGCCGCGGGCCGCAATTCCAAGGGCGAACCGCTGTTGGACGACAAGACTATTTCTCATTCCATCCTCGAAGATGCCCTCAAGGCCAATTCGGAGTTTGTGATTACAGATACCAGCAAATCACTCGATCTGGCTGGGCGGCAGAGCATCGTCGCCTACGATCTGCGTACGGTGATTTGCATTCCTTTGCGTAAACCGCAGGTGCAAACCTCACGAGACATGCAGGTCCCAATTGCGCCTCCGTCGGGCGAGGCCATGGGAGTGCTGTACGTGGATTCGCGTTTCGCTTCGCGCGACATTTCCAGCGTTAGCAACGAAATTCTACGGGTCATTGCGATCGAAGCAGCCTCGTTAATCGAGAATGCGCGTCTGGTGCAAGCGGAGGAGGCGGCGCGGCGCTATCAGCAGGAGCTTTCGATCGCGGCTTCCATACAGCAGCGCCTTATGGCCGTGACGATCCCAGACGTTCCGTTCGCGCGCCTGCAGGGCCGAAACCTTTCTTGCAAAGAGATTGGAGGCGATTTCTTCGACGCAGTGAATACCGAAGAGGGTTTGGCGGTCGTCCTGGCCGACGTGAGCGGAAAGGGAGTTTCCGCGGCTCTGCTCGCCTCCCAGCTTCAGGGAATGATCTATGCCCAGCTCACTGCAGGAATGCCGTTAATTGAGATTGTCACCGCAGCGAACCGTTTCTTTACGCACAAGCACATCGGCGAAAAGTATGCGACGCTAATCATGGCGCGAATTCGGCGTGACGGGGAGCTCGAATACGTCAATTGCGGGCATGTGCCACCTTTGTTGGTGTGCAACCATGAGGTAATCCGGCCACCGCACGGAAATCTTCCGGTTGGACTGTTGGCGGACGCGACCTACGAGAGCGATCATTGCAGCCTGCATGCCGGCGACCGATTGATTCTGGTAACGGACGGAGTCACCGAGGCCGAGAACGCGCGCGGAGATTTCTTTGAGGACTCCCGGTTGGAAGCTGTAGCGGCAAAAAGCACAAGCCTGGAAGACATCTTCTCTGCAGTCGCGAATTTTTGCGGTGGCACACCATTGAGCGACGATTGCACCGTGGTGGAACTTGTTTACTCGGGGTAGACTGCGTGTAGAAATTTGTGTTCCGCCTACAAACGCTGGCTCTGATGCGGACGTATACAGAATTCTGGAGCGAGTGCTCGCGGTACATGACGCTTCTTACACCGCAACCGTAACGGATGTTTCGGTGCGCGTCACGGGCCTATACAGCGTGTCGCGCTCGATTGGCTCACGTCCAGCTTCCCGGATCAGGCGTACTAATTCCTGCCGCCGCATTCCTTGCGGCGTGGTTGCGCCCGCATCGTGATAGATCTTTTCCTCGATCACCGTGCCATCGATGTCGTCGGCGCCGAAGCGCAAGGAAATCTGCGCAATCTTCGGGGTCATCATCTGCCAATAGGCTTTGATATGCGGGAAATTATCCAGCACCAGCCGGCTGACAGAAATCTGCTTGATGTCGAGCATGCCGGTGGTTTTTGGCAGATGCTGTAACGGCGTGTTGTCAGGATGGAATGCGAGAGGGATAAACGTTTGGAACCCGTTGGTCTCGTCCTGAAGCGCACGCAACTTCATCAGATGGTCTACCCGGTCTTCATCGATTTCGATGTGACCATACAGCATGGTGGCATTTGATTTGAGCCCGATCTGGTGGGCCGTGCGCGCGGTTTCCAGCCACTGGTCGCCATCAATCTTGTGATCGCAGATGACGTGGCGGACGCGATCAGCAAAGATCTCTGCGCCACCGCCAGGGAGCGAGTCCACGCCTGCTTGCTTTAGCTGTTGCAGAGTCTCGCGAATGGAAAGCTTGGCGCGTTTGGCCAGATATGCCACCTCCACCATGGTGAACGCCTTCAGATGAACCTGCGGAAAGCGTTCCTTCAAACCGGAAATTAGATCCAGAAAATACTGGAATGGCAGATCAGGATGCAGCCCGCCCACGATGTGAAACTCGGTCACCGCCTCCGTATAGCCGGAAGCCGCGGTCTGAAACGCTTCCTCGAGTGCCATGGTGTAGGCGCCGGGTGCATCTTTTTTGCGCCCAAAAGCACACAGCCGACAGGCTGCCACGCATACATTCGTCGGATTAATGTGGCGGTTGACGTTGAAGTAAGTCTTATCGCCGTGCATCCGCTCCCGAACGTGGTTTGCCATCCAACCAAGGGCCAGGATGTCGCCCGTGCGGTAAAGCATTAGCGCATCATCGGCGCTCAAGCGATCCCGAGCAAGAACCTTCTCGTAGATCGGCTGGAGCTGCAGGTCGTCGGTTTGAAATGGATGCGAGCCTGGCATTGAATTGATAATACCGCAGCGCGGGCTACGATGGCAGAATCTCAGCCCTTCGCGGTGTGAAACATCAGATCCCCTGCAACGAACAGGAAGAACACTACCGATATGACCCCGTTCATGGTGAAGAACGCAGCATTAAGACGAGAGAGATCATGGGGTGAAACCAGGGAGTGCTCGTACCCCAACAACACCGCGACCAGACCGACCCCGGCAATTGCCAGTTTCCCTAATCCAAAAACTGCAATTAGGGCGATCAGCAAAAGCAGCATTAAAATGTGGAACGCTCGCGCGATCCACAGCGATTTCCCAATACCACAATAACGGGGAATAGAGTGCAATCCGGTCTGCAAATCGAATTCGTAATCCTGGCAACTGTAGAGGACATCGAAGCCACCCACCCAAAAAGTGACTGCGGCAGTAAGCAGCAGAATGCGGGGGTCCAATGATCCCCGCACTGCGATCCACGCGGCCGCCGGCGCGATCCCCAACGCGAATCCAAGGATCAGATGCGACCAGCGTGTGAAGCGTTTGGTATAGGAATAGAGCAACAGAATGCCCAGAGCGACCGGAGAGAGCGCGAAGGCAAGACGATTCAACTGCCAGGCAGCGAGCACAAACACGGCGCAACTCACGACGACAAACGTGCTTACAAAACCATGCGTAAGTGTGCCGGTCGGAAGCGCTCGTGTTTGCGTACGCGGATTTGCGGCATCAATCGCGGCATCCGCCAAGCGGTTAAAGGCCATCGCAGCCGAACGCGCAGCAACCATGGCCACGATAATCCAAGCAAGTTGATGAACGGTAGGAAGTCCGCGGGCGGCTAACATGGCGCCGCATAACGCAAAAGGGAGAGCAAACACAGAGTGCTCCCACTTGATCATCTCCAAGGTCACACCAAGATTGCGCAAGAGTGACACTACGAAGATTCTAAAGCAGAGGAGCGAAAGGCGTGCAACTTAGGTCGAAGTGTAGCCTTCGCCCGCGACCAGCGGCACGAACCGGCAACCATCCAATCTGTGCACTATTGGACGGCCTCCCTCTTTGATCACTAGCTGCAATTCCTGCGCATCAGGAGGTCCAACTGGAATCACCATGCGCCCGTCCTCACCGAGTTGGTCGATCAGGGCGGCAGGAATCTGCGAAGCAGCGGCCGAAACGACAATGCCGTCATACGGCGCGAAATCAGGCAGCCCCTGGGTACCATCACCAACCAGCACGGTCACATTATGGTATCCGAGCCGCGCAAGTGTATCTTCAGCCTGCCGCGCCAGCCGGGCATGCCGCTCAACGGAGTAAACCTGTGCTGCCAACTCAGCCAGCAACGCAGTCATGTAGCCGGATCCTGTACCCACCTCGAGCACCTTTGCCGAAGGCTCCAGCTTCAGCACCTCCAACATTAAGGCGACGATGTAGGGCTGCGAGACGGTCTGGCCTTCCGCAATTGGGATGGGATGATCTCCGTAGGCCTGCTCGCGGTAGCGCTCGCTTACGAACTCATGCCGTGGAACGCGGGCCATCGCGCTAAGAACCCGCTGATCGCGAATCCCGCGAGCCACGAGCTGCGTCTGGACCATGTTCTCGCGTTCGGCTGAAAAGCGATCGAATGGAATCTGGGGCGTCATCCCTGCCCTTCGAT
>Ga0209468_1000337_pt1 | contig 23032 bp, 17 predicted proteins | sample GraSoiAngelo_102_FD_185871 | JGI IMG/M metagenome (GOLD analysis project Ga0209468, IMG submission 185871) | Grasslands soil microbial communities from the Angelo Coastal Reserve, California, USA - 14_0903_02_40cm (SPAdes) (version 2) | ecosystem: Environmental > Terrestrial > Soil > Grasslands ...
GAGCACCAGTGCATCGTGCTGTTCGTAATAGCGGACGCGGTCGAGATGGCGCAACGCTTCAACGCCCGAAGCATCCACGTTTTCATTTGTCGTGCCAACACGATCCCCGCGCGCGGCGTTTTCCCGCAAATAGTGGACGATGGCCCCTGCGGCGGCCAGCGCTTGCGGATGATCGTCGAGGCCGAAGCCCGTGAGTTCCGCAACGCCAAACTGCTCGCGCAGAATGCGCTCGGCGTAGTCGCGCTGAAAGATCCAGTCTTCGAGGCGTGATTCCACGCCGCCGACGCCTTCGAGGAGCGAAGTCTTCGCCGTCTCAAAAAGCTGCTGTGGCCGGGGAAGCAGGGTCTCCCTCGGACGAAGCAGTTGTAGTTCGTCGCGAAGATCGTCGTCGGCGCGCGCCCCGGAGAATTCCGTGGCCTGAAATTCACCGGTGGACAAATCGACGAAGGCCAGGCCAACGGGCGAACCCGAGGCATGTTTTGCAACACACGCGAGAAAACTGTTTTCGCGGGCGTCGAGAAGGGTAACGTCCGTCGCGGTACCAGGGGTGATCACCCGAACAACTTCGCGGCGGACGAGCTTTTTCCCGGGGCCGGGCTGCTCCATCTGATCGCAGATCGCGATTTTGAACCCGGCTCGAATCAGGCGCGCGACGTAGCCCTCAGCGGCGTGGTAGGGAACCCCACACATCGGAATGGGCTGGCCCTTTTCCCGGTTGCGCGAGGTCAGCGTGATTTGCAGTTCGCGCGAGGCAATCATCGCGTCTTCGTAGAAAAGTTCGTAGAAATCGCCCAGACGGAAAAGTAGCAGCGCATGCGGATAGCGCGCCTTGATGGCGTGATACTGCTGCATCAGCGGTGTAGTGGGCTCGCTCATTCGTAATGCATCAGCAGAGAATCATTCCCTGATGCCCAGGTGCGTCAGCAAGAAAGCATAGTCCAGGGCGATCTCCCGCAAATAATCATAGCGGCCGGAAGCGCCGCCGTGCCCCGCACCCATGTTGATTTTCAGCAACAGCGGATTTGAATCCGTTTTCAGCGTGCGCATTTTCGCCACGTACTTCGCCGGCTCCCAGTACATCACTTGGCTGTCATTCAACCCAGTCTTCGCCAATATCGCCGGATAAGCCTGGCGCTCCAGGTTGGTGTAGGGACAATACGACTTCATGGTGAAATAATCTTCCGCGATTTGCGGATTACCCCATTCCTCATATTCGCCGACGGTCAGCGGCAGCGACGCGTCGAACATGGTGTTGAGCACGTCGACGAACGGCACATGCGTGATGACCAGGCGAAAAAGATTGGGGCGCATGTTTGTCACCGCGCCCATCAGCAGTCCGCCCGCGCTGCCGCCCTCAATCACAAGTTTTTCGGGGCTTGTGTAGCGCTGCGTAACGAGGTGTTCGGCCGAGGCGATGAAGTCCGTGAACGTGGTGCGCTTTTGCTTCATGCGGCCGCCGTCGTGCCACGGTTTTCCAAGCTCGCCGCCGCCGCGGACGTGCGCCACAGCGTAAATCACGCCGCGGTCCAGCAGGCTCAGCCGGTTCGAGCTGAAATTCACCGGAACAGAGATTCCATAGCTGCCGTAGCCATAGAGGAGCAGTGGGGCGGAGCCATTGCGCGGCGTATCGCGGCGATAAACGACGGAGAGCGGCACGCTCGTTCCGTCGGACGCGGTGGCATGCAATCGCTCACTGACGTATGGCGTTCGATCGTAGCCGCCGAGAACCGGCTGCTGCTTCCTCAGGCTTCGTTCCCGCGTGCGAACGTCGTAGTCAAAAACCGAGCGTGGAGTTACGAAAGATTCGTATTGGAACCGCACGTGGGAAGCGCTGAATTCCGGATTCTCACCAATGGATGCGTTGTAGGCGGGCTCTGTGAATTCAATGCGATGCGAAGCCGCCAGGACGTTCTGCGCGGCCGCCGTCAAATCCACGATACGGAGATAGGGCAGGCCGCCTTCGCGTTCGAAAAGCACCAGGTGCGACTGGAAAGCCTCCTCGGCAGCCAGCATGACTTCGGGCCGATTGGGAATCACTTCCCGCCAGAATTCCCGGCGGGGATCGCTAGCCGGCGCGGCCATCAAGCGAAATGTTCGCCCGCCGGAATTCGTGCGAATGTAAAACACGCCTCCATCAGAACTTCCTGCCGGACCGGAGTGTCCCGCGGTAAGCGGACCTGTGTAATGTCCCGCGGCGAGCGGACTCGGATGTTCCGCGGCAAGCGGACCAGGATGATGTTCCGCGTAGTATTCGTGGTTGTCTTCGCGCGGAGCGATGAGCCGGAATTCTTCGGTCGGCTGATCCGCGCGCAGGTAGCGGACTTCGCTTGCCGTATGGCTCGCGACGGTCAGAAGGAGAAACGCGCTGCTGCGCGTGCGTTCCACTTCGATTCGAAAGCGCTCGTCCGTCTCGTCGTACAGCAGAGGATCTGGTTCGGCGGGGCCCAGAACATGCCGATACAGTCGATGCGAGCGCTTCGTCGTTTCGTCTTCGACGGTGTAGAACAGAGTGCGATTATCCGAGGCCCACGCAACGCTGGTGACGCGTTCGAATCGCTCGGCAAACGTCGTCCCCGTGTGCAGGTCTTTGACTTGCAACACGTATTGGCGGAAACCCGTGGTATCCGTCGAATAGGCGAGCAGTTGATTGTCGTCGCTGACCTCGAACGAACCCAATCCCAGAAAAGAATGGCCTTCCACGAGCCGATTCAGGTCCAGCAACAATTCCTCCGGCGCGTCTTCCGTGTCACGTCGCCGGCAGTAGAACGCATACTGCTTCCCCTCTTCCGTGCGCGTGAAATAGAGATAGCCTCGCAGCCGGTAGGGAACGGAAAGATCCGTTTGCTGGATGCGCATCAGCATTTCTTGATAGAGCTTCTCCTGCAAAGGTTCCGTGGGCTTCAGAACAGCGTCGGTATACGCGTTTTCGGCCTTCAGATAGTCGATGACTTCAGGATTTTCTTTGTGGCGCAGCCAGGCGTAATGATCTACGCGGCGATCGCCATGCAAAATGTGCTCCACCGGTTCACGGCGGGCAGCCGGTGGCTGGGGAATCGTACCAGTTGACTTTTCCTGGGCTGGCAATGGCGTCGCGATATTGGCGTCCGGGTTCATGAGTCTCTTCTTCGAGGGCGGTAATGCGGTCCAACGTCCATGCGCGGCGGGGTGGGGCGACGCGCAATAAGAATCGGGTGCGTTCGCTATACTATCGGAACTCGGCGACGGGAGAAAGCAGCCCCGAGCGAGCTGTGAAAAAACGCGATGGCGCGAGAGACCGAAATCAAACTGAAAATCAGTGACTTGCCTGCGTTCCATTGCGCGTTAAAGCGCATGGGAGCCCACCTCGCTGACCCGAGCACCCCCAAAGTTCATGAGGAAAATGTAATTTTCGATACGCCGCAGGGCGGACTTGCCAAGCATGGTCAATTGCTGCGCATTCGAACAGAAACACCCGAAGCCCATGGGAAATCAAAGAAGGCGGTGCCGAGGCAACGTGTAATTTTGACCTTCAAGCAACCCGCGACTCGGCTGGCCGTAGCGGAGATGGAAGGCGTTTCGCACGGGTCTTACAAAGTTCGCGACGAAATCGAGGTCGAGCTTGCTGAGTCCGGAAATCTGACCAGAATTTTCGAGGGGCTCGGGATGAGCGGCTGGTTTCGCTACGAAAAGTATCGCACCACTTTCCGGCTGCCCGCATCGAAAGCCTGGGCCAAAGGCCTTCTAATCGAGCTCGATCAAACACCCATCGGGACATTTGTGGAACTCGAGGGACCCGCCGAGGCAATTGATCGGGCGGCGGAAGAACTGGGCTATTCGAAACGCAACTACATCTTGAAGAACTACCTCCGCTTATACATGGAGGACTGCCGCCGCAAGGGTGAACAACCCCGTCACATGCTCTTTCCAAACCGCAGGTGACGCTCTGCAACGTCATTCGAACAAAAAAAATCGCTTCGTGAGTCCTTTTTTTGTTGACTTCGAGAAGCACGCAGCTTATCAATGCAAATGTGACTGCAAAATGGTCACGTTGCGGAGCAAATCTCGTCCCAATGAGTATGGGCAGCGAACTCGAACCTGGCCCCGGTAGATCCAGGCAGCAGTGCGGCCAGAACTTGGTTCCACGGCAGGGTATCCCGATTTTTTCGCGCGAGACGCAGGCCAAGGCGTGCGCAGTCGGGTGGGGAGGGTTCGCTGGCGGCTAAGGTAAGTCCATGTTTATGAGGCACTTGCCCGCCGCCGAGGTTTTTCGGTGCGCGGGTTTTTTATTGCCAGAATGAGTTCGAAAGGGAAGCCGTTCGAACGATTCCGGGTGACGCGCGAGGAGGAGAGCGTATGGATCTCTACGCCACAGAATTGATGGGGGCCAAAGCTTACGACGTTGGGGGACATTACGTCGGACGGGTGCGCGAATTTTTCATCGAACCCGCGGAGGCTCCCAACCGCGTGTCCCACTACTTGTTGTCGCGCGGCAATTTTCAGCCGCTGGTGGCGAAACACGATCAGGTCGCGTCCGTGGCCGTGGGGAAATTGGAGCTGAACGTCAGCGAGCGGGCCTTGGAACTTTACCGACCGAATGAGTCGTGGCTGGCGGTTCAAAAAGATTTGCTGGACCAGCAGATTATCGATACGCGCGGACGAAAAGTGGTCCGCGTGAATGACGTCGATCTGACCCCATTTCGAACGAATGGCAACGTCGAGCTGCGCCTGTCGCAAGTGGATGTGGGGCTCCCGGGAGCGGTGCGCAGGCTGCTGCAGGGGGTGGTGCCTCCCAAAGTGATTCGCAAGCTGCAGAGTAAATTGCCGCAAGGTGCGATTCGCTGGGAGTTTGTAAATCTTGTCGAGCCGGACCCTATGCGCCGGCTCAAGCTGCGCATCACACATGAAAAACTTGAGGACCTGCACCCGGCGGACATCGCGGAGATTATGGAAGACCTCTCCGCTGCGGAGCGGCAGGGAATTATCGCTTCGCTGGATGAAGAGACAGCGGCAGCAGTCCTCGCGGAATTGGACGAGCGGCTGACTACGCAAATCGTGGAAAAGCTGGACCCGGAGAAAGCGGCGGACATTCTGGAAGAGATGGCCCCGGACGCGGCAGCCGACCTTCTGGGGGATTTGTCCAAGGAAACTTCCGAGGAACTTCTGCATGAGATGCCGGGCCAGGAAGCCAACGAGGTCCGCGAGTTGCTGGAATTTGACCCCGCGACAGCGGGTGGCATGATGAACACGGAGTTCATTTTCGTGGGCGAAAGTTCAAGGCGTGAGGAAGTGTTGGAGTGGATGCGCGAACAGGAGTTCAACCTCGATCAGCTGGACACGATTGTTCTGCTGGATAGTTCCGCGCAGTTCTCCGGCGCCGTCCCCGTAGCGCGGCTGCTGCTGGCGGCGTCCGATCAGCGCATGACAGAGCTAAAGATGGATCCTTTGCTTAGTTTGCCGCCGAACGCAAACGATAAAGAAGTCTTCGAGCTCTTTGACAAGTACAACCTGCGGATGCTGACGGTAGTTGATCAGGAAAACCGGCCGATTGGGGTTATCACCGTGGACGACGTGGTGTCAAAGCTGCTGAAGGACTAAGAAGGGAATTCGAGCGGACCGATGAACTGGGATGCCATTGCCGCGAAGTTTGAGCGCGTCAGGACGGGTGAGACGGATTTTCAGAAAAAAATCCGCGGACTGCGCCGGCGCCTGACGCTGCTGCTGGCCGTGGTGGGCCCGGGGCTGATCACCTCGAATGTGGACAACGACGCTGGCGGAATTTCAGTTTATACGCAAGCCGGAGCGCAATACGGCTATGCGCTGCTCTGGTCGCTCATTCCCATGACGATTGCGCTGTACGTTACGGAGGAGATGTGCGCGCGGATGGGCGTGGTCACCGGGAAAGGGCTCTCCGATCTCATCCGCGAGGAATTTGGATTCCGGCCGACGTTTTTCGTGATGATCACCGGTTTTTTTGTGGACCTAGCCAACGTGGTGGCGGAGTTTGCCGGCGTGGCGGCGGCGATGCAAATTTTCGGGATCAACCGATACGTCGCCGTGCCGATCGCCGCGATCCTCGTTTGGGTGCTGGTGATTCGAGGGACTTACCGCCAAGTGGAGACTATTTTTCTGTTCGCCTGCGTTCTGTATCTGTCGTACGTATTTTCCGCATTTTTCGCCAAGCCGGATTGGCTGATCGCCGCGAAAGAAATAGTGATCCCGAGCCTCAGCCTTAGTTCAGGTTACCTGTTGATGCTAACGGGACTCGTCGGAACCACGATTGCGCCCTGGCAGTTTTTTTATCTTCAGGCTGGATTCGTGGAAAAGAAGGTGGGGCCTCGCCAATACCCGCAGGCGCGCGCCGATGTCCTCGTCGGCAGCATCAGCTGCATGGTGATCGTTTTCTTCATCATCGTTTGCACGGCGGCCACGCTCTACGTCTCAGGACACCGAGACATCACCGATGCCGCGCAGGCGGCGCAGGCGCTGATTCCTTTGGCCGGCAAAGGCGCGGGGGTTCTGTTCGCATTTGGACTGCTGAACGCGTCACTCTTTGCCGCGTCCATTTTGCCGCTTTCCACAGCACACGTGATTTGCGAGGGGCTGGGGTTTGAAGCGGGACTGGACCATAAATTCAAAGAGGCTCCCATCTTTTACTGGCTGTACACGATTTTGATCGTGGTAGGGGCAGGCGTGGTTCTGCTGCCGCATGCGCCCCTTTGGAAGATTTTGATCTTCTCGCAAGTGGGCAACGGCATCTGGCTTCCCGTTGTTGTGATTTTCATTTTGCTGCTGGTCAATCGGCGGGATTTGATGGGGGAATACGTGAACACCATGACGTTCAACATCGTCGCCTGGGCGACGGCCATCGGCATGATCGCGCTAACGCTGATTCTTACTTACACCGCGCTGTTCCAACAAAGCGTCCCACCGCCGCCAGGCTGATGTTTGACTGCGCAACCTGCCGTTGCGCCGAGACGGAGGGTATGTTAACTTTGCGGCGTAAAGGGCATTGCTGAGAAAGCCCACTTATACACCGTGTCCTACAGCCACACTCCCAAGACGCTGCATGTTGCCAGCCCTGGCACACTCGGGCCGGTTACACCTGAAGAGGCGCGCTTGCTCGAAAAGCTGGACTTGACGCGGCTGCCGAGGCACGTGGCCGTGATTATGGACGGCAACGGGCGGTGGGCGCAGAAGCGGCACCTGCCACGAATCGCGGGACACCGTTCAGGAACGCAATCCGCACGCATCACCATTGAGACATGCGCCCGTTTGAAAATCGAGGCGCTGACGCTGTATGCGTTTTCCGTGGAAAATTGGCGGCGGCCCAAAACGGAAATCGACTTCCTGATGGCGCTCTTGCGTGAATATCTTCGCAAGGAGATGCCGCTGCTTCAGAAGAATCATATCCGCATGCGGTTCCTGGGCCGGATCGACGAGCTTCCCGCGGGGGTGCAAAACGACGTGCGCGAGGCCATGGAGAAAACGGCAGGGAACAAGGGCATGGTGCTCTGCGTGGCGCTGAATTATGGCGGGCGCGCGGAGATCGTCGACGCCATGAACGCGATTCTTTCCGAACGCGACGGCCACGGAACGTCGAGCAAGGTCACCGAGGAGCAGCTTTCGCGGCACCTTTACACAGAAGGCTTGCCGGACCCGGACCTGCTGATCCGCACCAGCGGGGAGATGCGAGTGAGCAATTTCCTACTCTGGCAAATTGCCTACGCGGAGATTTTCGTCACGGAAACGCTGTGGCCGGACTTCAACCGGGCGCGATTGCTGGAAGCGCTGCTGGAATATCAGAAGCGCGAGCGGCGCTATGGCGGCATCCGCGAAGATGCAGCTTCCGACGAGAAGCCGGTGCGTGCAGCGGGCAACTAATCTCGTGCCTGTTTACAGTTGATATTTCTGAGCGCTAGCTTAGCTAGCCGCGTTTTGGCAATTCCTGGTTAACAATATGACTGGGCCCGTCCGAACAGTTCGTTGCCTCCCCGCTCTGCCTTGTAGGCTACGCGCGATGAGATGCGTGGACTGATCGAGTTCCTCCTCTCCCGACAATGATTTTCAGCAGCTTTACAGGTCGCACTCCGAATAGCCGACCATTCGGGAGTTAGTAGTTATAAAGCAGTCTGTCGGTACTCACCGAGTTCTCGGTGCATCAGAAATTTCATGTGGTAATCCCACATAAGTTATGAGACATTGCTGTGGTGTCACCACAGGAGAGACCCATGGGCCAATCTAAGCTCGATCTGTTGCAAGGAACGCTAGATGTGATGGTGCTGCAGACGCTGGAGGCAATGGGCCCGCAACATGGATACGGCGTTGCGCGTCGCATTGAACAGGTGAGCGGGAATGAAGTGCTGCTGAACCAGGGGACGATTTACGCGTCGCTAGTGCGATTGCAGCAGCGCGGCTGGATCGCGGCCAAGTGGGGCACTTCCGACAACAACCGCAAGGCAAAGTTCTACTCCATCACAAAAACCGGTCAGAAGCAGTTGGTGCAGGACACTGCTTATTGGCAGCGGCTGGCAGGAGTTATGGGGCGCGTTCTCGCCATGCAGGGCGAAGGAGATGAACAGTGAGGCATTCCCTTCGAGAAGCATTCAAGCGAGTCGGCTCTTTCTTCCGCAAAGATCAACTCGACCAGGAACTCAACGAAGAGATGGCCTCGCATCTGCAAATGGCCGTGGAAGAAAACATGCGCCGCCATATGTCTGCAGAAGAAGCCCGCCGCCAGGCCCTTGTCCGATTTGGTGGAGTGCAGCAGGCGCTTGAGAGGCACCGCGAATCACGCGGATTGCCCTGGCTCGACGTCCTTATCCAGGACCTGCGTTTTACCTTCCGCACGTTAAGGCGCGACTCTGGTTTCACAATTGTCGCAGTTCTGATTCTCGCACTCGGCATAGGCGCAAATATCGCTGTTTTCAGCGTAGTGAATACGATTCTGCTGCGACCCCTCCCGTTTCGCGATCCGCAGCAGTTGGTGCGGATTGTGCAGAAGAATCCGAAAGCTGGCGAATCCAGCAGGACCTATACAGCGGATGCCACGCAGGATTTCCAGCAACAGAACCACTCTTTCCAGTCTGTCAGCGGCTACTTCGCCTTTACTGGACCTGATAATCTCAAACTCGTCGGGACTGGTCAGCCAGTGCCCGTTACGAGCATTCTTGTAGCGGAAGGGTTCTTTCAAACACTCGGCGTAGATCCTTCGCTGGGACGTTCGTTCAGGTCTGAAGAATTCGTAAAGCATTCCCAACCTGTGGCGTTGTTAAGTTATCCGTTTTGGAAACGCCAGTTGGGTGGTGATCGCAGCATCGTCGGAAAGGCAATCAACCTGAGCAACACCTCGGTAATAGTTATAGGGGTGTTGCCGGATACATTCGATTTTGGCTCGGTCTTTTCGCCGGGAGCCAAGGTCGATCTCTTCGCGCCCTACATCATGGATGATTTCCGCGACGACGGAAATGACCTGGCATTGGTTGGCCGCTTGAAACACGGAGTGACTTTGGCGCAAGCACAGAGCGAGGCCGATCAACTTTTTCCGCAACTCTATTTCGAGCACAAGCACCCTGAGTACGGAAAAGGTTACACGGGCCAGGTTACCGGATTGAAAGACTACGTCAGCGGCAAGCTGCGGCGGTCACTGATTGTGCTGTGGTGTGCCGTTGGACTAATTCTGCTGATTGTTTGCGTGAATCTCTCAAACCTGCTGCTCGCTCGGGCAGCGGCGCGCAGCAAAGAATTTGCTATGCGCAGAGCATTGGGAGCAAGACGTTGGCGGCTTGTGCGTCAACTGTTAACGGAGAGCCTGATACTGGCCACCGTGGGAGCGGTGCTGGGGTTGGGCCTGGCTTATGTCATCCTCTCGTATCTAGCACATCAGGGATCGATTGCGCTGCCGTTGCTCACGATGGTGCGCGTGGACGGTACGGTGCTCGAATGGACGCTGTTGATCGCAGTAGGATCAGCAGTTCTTTTCGGGCCAGCACCGGGGCTGCGCATGTCGGGTGGCAATCTGCAAGAGGTACTCAAAGATAGTGGAGCCAGTGCCGGCAGAAAACATAACCGTATGCGCTCGACGCTGGTGATAACGGAAATTGCTCTCGCTTGCGTGCTGCTGGTCGGAGCGGGCTTATTGCTGCGCAGCTTTCTCCGTGTTCTGGACATTGACCTAGGCTTCCAGCCAAGCCGCGCAGCCGCTATCAGCGTTGACTACGACGATGGCGGAAATCCAGCCAAACGCGCTGCGATTTGGCAGGAAATTGTGCGCCAAAGTTCGATGATTCCTGGAGTCGAGGCGGCGGGCATATCCGACAACCTGCCCATGAGCCGGAACCGCAGTTGGGGGATCGCGGCAAAGGGTGAAGAAAAGCGAGACGACCTCGGTTACCTCCCCGTGTTCGTCTACATAGTTTCGCCCGGCTACCTGAAAGCGATGGGAATGCGCCTAATGGAAGGTCGCGATATCAGCTGGGAAGATATGTCCAACAATCGCAGCGTAGTCATCATCAACGAGACGGTCGCGCGGAAACTGTGGCCGGGACAGGATCCCATTGGCCGTACCGCCCTTGCAGGCGGAACAGAGCCCCAAGTGATCGGTGTGATTGCCGATGTCCGTGAAAGCGGTGCAGAAGACAATGCAGGAGCGCAGATGTACCTGCCAGCGACGAAACAGTTTGGGCCGGAAGGCGCGAATCTGGTGGTACGTTCGAAGCTCCCTCCCACTGCCGTGGCAACGAGCGTGATGGGGACGCTACGGCAGATCAATCCCGGACAGCCGGCCACGGAATTCAAGCCAATTCAGGGATTGGTCGACCGCGCGACGTCTCCAAGGCGCTTCTTTGTGCTGCTGGTCGGAACCTTTGCTTGTTTGGGACTCCTTCTGGCCTCGCTGGGAATCTATGGAGTTGTCTCATATTCCGTTACGCGCCAGACGCAGGAGATCGGCATACGCATGGCTCTTGGTGCGACCGAAACGCGCGTGCAACTCGATGTGATCTGGGAGACGCTGCGATTAGCGCTGATCGGCATTGCTCTTGGAATGATGGCTTCGCTTGCGGTCGCGCGCCTCATTGCCTCCCTTCTGTTTCAGACTGCTCCCACGGATCCGTTTACATTTGCTGGGGTGGTGGTTCTACTCGGAACCGTCGCACTGCTGGCTGGATTTCTCCCAGCACGAAGAGCTTCGACGATCGATCCAATGGTCGCGCTGCGTGTAAACTGAAATCAGACCGCGCTCGCTTCTTAGCGACAGTTTACGAATATCGTTTTGCGCTTTCTTTAACCCTGCTCACTTGGCAGCGAATCGGCGAGTGACTCATCGAAGGAGAGATTTGTAACGACAACTGGGATTGTAGAACTTGACTAGCAGGTGGCGATCTCAATTGCCGGATCACGGGCCATCCGGTAGTAATCCAGATGCCTGAGTGGCTGGCCTTGGTTTATTGTAGACTTCCCGCGTGCGTACATTCTCCGCGGTCATAGTCGCACTGTTTCTTTCAGCGCCTAGCTATGCGCAGAAAGCCGTTGTCTTTCCGACTTCGGACGGCGGGGTAGTTTCGGCCGATTCTTACGGAACAGGCGAGCGCGGCGTGGTGTTGGCTCATGGCGGGCGTTTCAATAAAGGGAGCTGGGAGAAGCAGGCGCAAACCCTCGCAGCTGCGGGATTTCGCGTGCTGGCGATCGACTTCCGCGGCTATGGCCAGTCACGAGGGCCAGGCGACTCCGCCCCCATGAGTGCTCCGCTGCACTTGGACGTTTTGGCGGCAGTACGCTACCTGCGTAAGACCGGCGCGAAGACCGTAGCAGTGGTTGGCGCCAGTATGGGCGGCGGCGCAGCGGGGGACGCATCAATCCTTTCGGAGCCCGGCACGATTGGTCGTCTGGTGTTCCTTGGTTCCGCACCAAACGATCCGGCCGAAAAGCTCAAAGCAGCTTCACTGTTCATTGTGGCTCGCAATGATGCCAACGCGGATGGGCTGCGGCTCCCCGGAATTCGCGCACAGTATGAGAAGGCTCCCCAACCGAAAGAACTGATTATCTTGGATGGCTCCGCGCACGCACAGTTTCTCTTCCAGACAGACCAGGGAGAGAAAGTAATGCGTGAGATTCTTCGATTCCTTTCCGCGAAGTGAAGTATTTCCCCTAACTGGCGACGAGAAGACTCCTGCCCGCACGCCACTCTTCTGAATCTGTTGTAAGCTGTGACGCTTTCGGAGGCGGCACATGTATCCCCTACGCAGACACCTGGTCTGGGCCGTTACGCTGTTCGTCTTCCTGGCTTCTTCCGTCGAGGCGCATGTCACGCGCGTGGAGATTCTTTCGCGCGAGGACGTTCAGGGCGGCCGGGCGTTCGGATTGGCCGGCGTTTACGAGAGGATCATCGGGCGAGTGTACTTCGCGGTCAGTCCGGAAAACGTTCATAACCGGCAGATCGTGGATCTAGACAAGGCTCCGCGCAACGCGAATGGGGAAGTCGAGTTTTCCGCAGACCTCTATCTTTATAAACCGAAGGACATGAACAAGGGAAACAACGCCGTGCTGTTTGAAGTTTCAAACCGCGGGGGAAGGGGAATTCTGCGGCTGGTGGACGGCGGAAATTCTTCGGACCCCAACGGCGAGTTGGGAGACGGACTTTTGTTGCGCGAAGGGTACACGATTGCGTGGCTGGGCTGGCAGTTTGATCTCGCGGAGGAAGGACAAAAATTGCGGCTTTCTGCTCCGGTCGCTCATGATCCGAGAGGCAAGGAAATTCGCGGATTGGTGCGTGCTGATTTTACGCCAGCGCAAAGAGTAGATGACATGCCGCTGGGGCACATCATGCTGGGAGCAAGCGGTGGAAAGAGCTATCCGGCCGACGATCCTGCCAGCACGAAAAACGTTCTGACTGTGCGCGATATGCCCGAGGGGCCGCGGCAATCCATCCCGCGCGGCCAATGGAGCTTTGCCCATTCCGTGGAGGGCCAACTGCTGGCCGATGCTCATTTCATTCATCTGGACGGCGGGTTCTTGCCGGGCAAAATTTATGAGGTTGTTTATGAGGCGAAAGATCCCTCGGTTGTGGGCGTCGGGCTGGCGGCGGTCCGCGATTTTCTTTCCTACCTGAAATATGATCCGCAGGCGACGGCTCCAGTGCGGCGCGTCTATGCAGTGGGTATTTCGCAGAGCGGGCGGTTCCTCCGCCATTTCTTGTATCAGGACTTCAACGCGGACGAGCAGGGCCGGCAAGTGATGGATGGCGTCATTGCCCATGTGGCTGGCGCCGGCCGGGGCAGCTTCAATCATCGCTTCGCGCAGCCTTCGCGCGACGCGCAACCGATGTCCAGCATCTTTTTCCCGACGGATGTGTTTCCCTATACCGACCTCGCGGAAAAGGACCCTGAGACAGGTGAAACGGCCGGGCTTTTGGATGCGGCGAGCAAGTCGCACACGGCGCCGAAGATTTTCTTCACCAATACTTCGTATGAATACTGGGGCCGCACGGCGTCGTTGATTCACACCTCGGCGGATTTATTTTCTGGTGGGTTTGCAGCATTTTTCCGCGGCGTTTCCGCCACAAAAGGCCACGGCTGGGGCGCCCGAGTTGACCGCGCAGCAAAGACACAATCCGAATCCCATTCAATGGTTCTGGCGCGCACTGATCACGGACATGGACCAGTGGGTGAAAGATGGAACGGCACCGCCAGCGAGCGTCTATCCGAAGATTGCGGACGGCACACTGGTACCCTTGAGCAAATGGACGTTTCCGAAAATCCCTGGGGTGAATACGCCCCATGAAATGAATCTGGGCTACCACCTCGACTTTGGCCCGCAATGGAAGTCAGGGATTATTTCGAACGAGCCGCCGAGGGTGGGAAAGGCGTTTGCCGTGCTGGTTCCGCGAACGGATGCCGATGGCAACGACTTGGGAGGGGTGCGCTTGCCGGAATTGCAAGTGCCGCTGGCTACGTACACCGGCTGGAATCTGCGTGACCCGAGCATCGGCGCTCCCGATCGACGGACTAGTTTTCTCGGTTCGTTTCTCCCGTTTGCTCGTAGCGCGGCGGACCGCGAAAAATCCGGCGACCCGCGGGCTTCGATCGCGGAACGGTACGCTTCTCGCGAACAGTATATGGGCAAGTTTGCCGAGGCTGCTATGAAGTTGATCCAGGACCGTTTTCTGTTGCGGGAAGATTTGCCGGCAGTGCTCGAACGGGGCCGGCGCGAATGGGATGAAATCGCCGGGGAGAAATGAAGCGAAAGGCGGCAGCGCAGAGCTAACCACTATTGCAAAAGCAGGGCGGAAAATGGGAGGATTGCCAATGCTCGGAGGCGCTGGGCAATCTTTTAGGAGAGGACCATGCGTCAACGGCGCGAAACGCTGCGAGCAAGCTGTAACCCCGACTCACGCCCGATGAGAGCATTTCGGCTTCTGGGCCGATTTCAGTTTCTTCATCCACTTCTTTATCCATTGATCTTGACACTGCTCTCGGCGCCGCTAACCACGCCTCTGCGCGCCGACACGATATCCGGTACCGTCAAAGACCCGTCTGGAGCGGTCGTTGCCGGGGCCCGCATCGAGATCAGCGGCAGCGCCTTGGCGGAGCCGTTGGTGCTTACTTCCGACGATACCGGCAAATTTGTCGCCGCCAATTTGAGCGCCGGAAAATATTCCGTGCGCGTTGCCAAAGAGGGGTTTGACGAGCTGCTGACCACGGTCGACCTGCATGGCACGGCTGATCTCCCGCTTAGTCTGACAATCACGCCGCAGCAAACCAGCGTCACCGTGAACGAAAAGAGCTCGGCGTTCGCGAATTCAGACCCCGTTTACCGCCAACTTCGCAACAACGGATTGGGCGACACGTTCCGCTGCGAAAATTTCACATTGCCGATAGACGTGGGGACCTTCGAGTTGAAGTCCGGAACGATTACATTTCTGGCGACGGTCAACAAATCTCAAACCGGCGCTATTTTCGTCGGCCAGGGACACTTCACTCTGAAACCCTATGCCACGGTGGACACAAACGAGATGGTGCGGCGCGCAGGCGGTCCGACGGCCGAGGAAGACTTTACCGAAGCAGTATTTCGTTTCTCTCCCGATCAATTTTCACAATTCGAGTCGACGCTGGGAACCAGAGCGAATACGCCGGCGGAGGCGGCCAGCGCGTTTCAGCATTGGAAAGATAAAGTCCGCCACCGCCACGAGATGCCCGAAGGCATGACCGAGGCGTTCCTGGAAAGCGATACGATCGACAACGTGGACGCCGACGTGCTTGCGGCCATTTACAATTCGAAACATCCTTCATTCTTCAACGCCTATATGCACGGAACACCGCACAAAGACCTGCGCTTCTTCCTGCGCACGCGAGTGGGCGCGATTCCGCAGATGGATTCGCCGGAAGAAGTGGCGCTGGTCAATTGCGACGGCGGGGGAATGAACGACGGCATCTGGTATTCGCAACACCTGAAATCCGAGCTTGTGGCTCATACCGCAAGTTCACAGCAGGACAGGCGGCTGTTCGCCACGCGCTGCTACAACATCGAAACGGTAATCGGGAAGAATAATCACCTGTTCAGCCGGGCGACGATCATGTTTGAGCCGCTCGTCCCCGGCGAGCGCGTGTTGAAATTCGGGCTGCTTCCCACGCTGCGGGTGACGCGCGTAACCGATGAGGGCGGCAAGGACCTGCACTTCATTCAGGAAAACAGAAAGGAAGACGGCTCTTTCTATACCGTTCTCGACGAAGCTCCAGCGATGGGGCAAGCCCATTCGATCACCGTGGAATACGGTGGCGACAAAGTGCTGTACGACGCGGGCAGCGGAAGTTACTACATCGGAGCGCGCGAATCGTGGTATCCGAACCTGAACGGTTTCGGTGAGAAGGCGCTGTACGATCTCACGTTCAAGGTTCCGCCGTCGAATGTATTGATCAGCGTCGGCAAGCTTGAGGGACAACACACGGAAGCGGGTTTTGCCGTGACTCATTGGGTGACGCCAGTGCCAGTGGCCGTTGCGGGATTCAACTATGGGAAGTACGTCAAAATGGACTTCCCTGACTCCATCACGCACTACGAGATCGCCGGATATTTTTTGACGGAATTGCCCGACCGCTTGCGACCGTATGAAAACGGCGCGCTGCGGGGAATGTCACCAAGTTCGATGACGAAGTACGCGCTGGATCAGGCACGCGCGCAGATGCAAGTGTGCACAATGTATTTTGGAAAGGCGCCTTACGAGAACATCTACATCACGGAACAGCCGAATTTCAACTTCGGGCAATCGTGGCCGAACCTGGTGTACTTGCCGATTTCGGCGTACATCGACTCGACGCAGCGGTGGATGCTGTTCGGACAAATCAATTCAAGATTCACGGGATTCGTGCAGGAAGTCACACCGCATGAGGTGGCGCATCAGTGGTTTGGCCACGGCGTGGGATGGGCTTCTTATCACGACCAGTGGCTCTCGGAAGGTTTTGCGGAGTTTGCGGCGGGACTGTTTCTGCAGCAAGCCATGGGGCCGAAGTGGCAGAAGGATTACATCGATTTCTGGGAACGCCAGCGCGTGCGCATCCTCGAGAAAAATAATTTCGGCGTTTCACCGAATGACGCCGGCCCGCTATGGCTGGGACTCCGGCTGATTTCTCCGCGGGCCGGGCAGGCGTACCAGGGAGTGACTTATTCCAAGGGCGCTTACGTACTAGCCATGCTGAGGTCACTGATGTACGCAGACATGGGATCTGCAGGCAATCGCGACCAGGCGTTCATCGACATGATGCACGATTTCATGGAACGTCACCGGGATATTCCCGCATCCACGGAGTCCTTCAAGGCGGTCGCCGAAAAGCACATGACCAAGAAGATGGACCTGCAGCAGAATGGGCGACTGGATTGGTTTTTTCGAGAATGGGTATGGGGTACGCAGGTGCCCCGGTACAATTTCAAGTATGACGTGCAGCCGGCGGAAGGCGGCAAATTCAAAGTGCATGCGGAAATCACGCAGAACGAAGTGGACGAAAATTTCGCGATGTTCGTGCCGATTTTCGCCGATTTTGGAGACGGAATGGTGCGGCTGAGCCAAGTGCCCATTGCCGGGAATTCCACGAGGACGATCAACTTCGTATTGGACCGCAAGCCTAAGAAGGTGGCACTCAACGCCTACAAGGAAATTCTGGAGCGTTGAGAGAACGCCGTAGTTCCTTTGTGCAACTAGCTGCAAATCACCCTCAGAGATGCATGCGACAGCTCTTTTGACGCGCATACCCAGAGCCTGCTTCCGGCGTGATTTATTTCTCATGATGTGATGAGATGAAGGCCGCGATCTCTGAGGGGATTCCATTTCTATGACCTGGAAGCGGGTAGCGACGGCCGTCGTGTTGATTCCGTTTGTTGTGGGGATAGTGCTGGGGGGATCCACGGCGATTTTGGCGCTAGCTGTTGGATTGGTGACGCTGCTGGCTCTGTTCGAGTATTTTACGCTAGGCGATGCGATCGGGCACCGGGCGTACCGGTTTTGGACGGCGAGTTGTGCGTTGCTACTCATTTATGTGCAATGGCTGGCCACGGTGGTTCGCTCCGGCGCATTTATTGGGATTGGCTCTTCTTCGCGGATGACATGGAACGTGGTTCGTGCGTTTCCGCGAGCGGAAGATGCCGTTTTTCTATTTGTGATTGGCATTGCGGCCATCACGTTATTCACGAGGCGGCCGTTGGTCGAAACGCTTCCGGCGGCGGGCATAAGCTCGAGTGGACTAATTCTGGTGGCATTTCCGTTGTCATACGCGATTCGGCTTCACGGCGCTGGGACGCAGGGGCCGGCGCTGCTGCTGTTTGCAATGGTGATTATTTGGGTGGGGGATACAGCGGCGTATTTTGTGGGCCGATCCATTGGGAAATATAAATTGGCGCCACATTTGAGCCCTAGCAAGACGTGGGAGGGGACGGTGGCGAGTTTTCTTGGATCGCTGGTCGTGGCGCTCGTGTTCGCACGATTTGTGACGGTGCCTCTTCCGCATTTGCTGGGGATGGCGGCGGTGGGGAACGTGGCGGGGCAGGTGGGCGACTTGCTGGAATCAGCTTATAAGCGGAGCGCGGGGATCAAGGATTCGGGGAGTTTATTGCCCGGGCATGGCGGTGTGCTTGACCGAATCGACGCGCTCATCCTGGCGATTCCGGTTGTCTGGTATTATTGGGTATTGATCTACTCTCCCAAGTCGTAGGTCAAAAAGTTTCCATCCGACAAAAAGGAAAACGAACGGCTCCGTGAAACAGCTATCCATTTTGGGCTCGACGGGATCGATTGGGCGGCAGTGCCTTTCGGTGGTCGAGGCTTTGCCGGAGAGGTTTGGTGTTGTCGCGCTGGCGGCTGGGGCGAACCTGGAAGAATTGATTGGGCAGATCGGGCGGCATCGGCCGGAGGTCGTTTCGCTTGGGGATGGCGCGCGAGCTGATGAGTTGGCGCTGCTATTGCGCGAAAAGGGCGTTGCGCCGATACCGGAGATTCACCACGGACGAGAAGGAATGCTGGCGGTGGGGACGCATTCCAAGGCCGATATCGTGGTGTCGGCGACCGTGGGCGTGGTCGGGCTGGAAGCGACGTACGAAGCAGTCAAGCTGGGAAAAACGGTAGCGCTTTCGAACAAAGAGGTTTTGGTTGCGGCAGGCGAGCTGGTGATGGCCGCGGCGAAGAAAGCCGAGCGTGAACTGTTGCCAGTAGATAGCGAACACAACGCCGTGCATCAATGCCTGCGCGGCGGAGCGCACGGAGAAGTGCGGCGGCTGGTGCTGACGGCCTCGGGAGGACCGTTTCGAAAGACGCCGCTGGCAGTGCTAGCGAATGTCACGACCGAGCAAGCGTTGGCGCATCCGAACTGGCGGATGGGAAACCGCATCACCATCGATTCGGCGACGATGATGAACAAAGGCTTCGAGATTATTGAGGCGCGGTGGCTGTTTGGCATGCGGCCGGATCAAATCGACGTGGTGGTCCACCCGCAGTCCACGATTCATTCCATGGTGGAGTTCGTGGATGGTTCTATTTTGGCGCAACTGGGACCAACGGACATGCGCATGCCCATTCAATATGCGTTAACCTATCCAGAGAGGGTGGCATCTAATCAGGTAGCCTTGGACTTGCCAAAGTTGAAGCGCCTGGATTTTGAGAAGGCTTCGACGCGGCGGTTTCCCTGTTTGCGCCTGGCACGAGAAGCGATGAAGAAGGGCGGCGCGCTGCCCTGTGCGCTGAATGCGGCGGATGAGATTGCAGTGGCGGCGTTTTTGGAGCGGCGGCTGCCGTTCCTGGGCATCCCGGAAGTGATTGAACGCGTGCTTGCGCGGACTCCGCGAGTAAAGTTTGAGAAAATGGACGATGTGCTTACGGCCGATGCGGAAGCGCGTCGAATGGCAAGGGAAGAAGTAGAGCGGCTGGCGGTGACGGCCGCGGCGGCGTCAACAGCGTCAACAAGGTAAGGAGAACCGGAGCGTATGAATTTGTTACTGGGCGTCGCCCTGGTACTGGGCCTGATGATCATGATCCACGAGTGGGGCCACTTCATTGTGGCGCGCTTGTTTGGCGTGCGAGTGGATGTCTTCTCGATTGGGTTTGGTCCGCGGCTGTTCGGATGGAAACGCGGCGCGACGGACTATCGTATAAGCGCGCTGCCGTTTGGCGGCTACGTGCGCATGGCGGGGCAGGATTTATCGGAAGTGGATTCGAATGACGTCGCTCCAACCGGCGCACCGGACGAATTGATGAGCAAGCCGCGGTGGCAGCGGGCGCTGATTTCCTTCGCCGGACCGGCAGTCAACCTGATTTTCCCGATTCTTCTACTCACGGGATTGTTCGTCGCAGTAGGACTGCCGTATTCGTCTTTCTACGATTTGCCTGTGCAAGTCGTCGCGTTGCCGACGGGGCAAGCGAGCCCTTTGCAAGTGGGCGACAAACTTCTTTCGATCAATGGCGTTCGGAATCCGACCTGGGAGCAGGCGCAGAAGGCCCTGAAGCAAGCTGCCCCGGGCGACAAACTAAAATTGGAAGTAGAGAACGCGGGACAGACGCGCACTGTGGAAGTCCCTTTGACTGCCAGCACGACGCTGGACCGCATTTTGGGTTATCTACCGCGTCCGCCGATCCTCGATGAAGTGGCGCCCGGAACTCCCGCGGAACGCGCCGGACTGAAAGAGGGCGACCAAATTCTCGCCGTGGATGGGCAAAAAATCGAATACTGGGACCAGTTCAGGGAACATGTCAGCAGTTCGAACGGGAAAGCCATGAAGCTTGACGTGGAGCGCAAGGGCCAATTGACACACGCCGAAGTGACACCGCAGAAGGGCGTCTCGGAATCCGGCGAAACGACGTACCAAGTGGGCGTAGCCGTGCTTGATCCGACATCCTACCGGCGCGTTTCCTTCACGGATGGCGTTCGCGACGCGTTCGTGATGACCGGCGAGCGCACCAAGGAGACCATCGGCGTCGTAGGAATGCTGTTCAGCGGGCGAGTTTCCGTCAGGCAACTGCAAGGCGCAGTAGGTATTTCGCGAGCGGCGGGTGAAGCCGTGCGAAAGGGGCCGCTGGCGGTGATTTCGCTCATGGTTTTGATCAGCGTGAACCTGGGCATTCTGAACCTGCTGCCCATTCCCATCCTGGATGGCGGAAACATTCTTCTGCTCACGTTGGAAGGAATCCGGCGGCGCGATTTCAGTTTGGCGTTCAAAGAGCGCTTTGTGCAGGTTGGCTTCGTCTTTCTCTTGGTCCTCTTCGCGTACGTTATGTACAATGACGTGGTGCGGATGCTTCCGATCCATTCCTGAGTCCCCACGCGCGCACAAGCGGAGAACTGCAAATGGCTGCTTCACCGTCCCACAGGGTTTCCACTGGGGAGCGGCTCAATACCGCCGAAACAACCGGCAAACTCCAGCAATCGGTGGCGAAACGCGGTATCCGCATGACGCGACAGCGTCGCGTGATTCTGCAAGTGATGGATGACGCCGAGCAGCACCTGGACGTGGATCAAATCCTCGAGCGGGCGCAAAAAATCGATTCGGGCGTGCACCTGGTTACCGTCTACCGCACGATTGACCTTCTCAAGAAGCAGGGCTTGATCGACGAGCTGGATTTGCTGCACCTGCGCGGGGACCGGCACTACTACGAAACACACGGGCCGCGGGACCACATTCACGTGGCGTGCCTGCGCTGCGGAAAAGTGCGCGAATTCGAAAGCCGGCTCTACGAACAACTGAAAGAACAAATTGCGCGGGACTTCCACATGAAAGTTACGGTTTCCCGCACCGAAGTCGGGGGCTATTGCGAAGAGTGCCTGCGAAAAACAAAAGAATAGCCGAGCCCCTCATTTCTTTGCCTCCCTATCTTCTTGCCTCCTAAGCGATTACGCCATTCTTCGGCATTACTAACCTTTTCCTTGACAAGTGGAGTACGACCCTGGTACAATCAGTGCTGTAGAACAATGCGCCCCGACTCCGGTCGGGGCTTTTTGTTTTTTGGAGTGCGGGAGCTTGCTCCCGCTTTTCCTCCGTCTCCCCACTCCAGTTACGGCGAAAAACCTCCTCAGTCAGCAACCCGCGGTCGTAAGAAAAGCGGCGTCAAGCCGCCGCACTCCACAATAAGTCTTTGCCTTTTCTTTTTTCTGTCGAGTCTCGCACTTTTCAACTCTTCGACTCTTAGACTTCTCTTGGTTCTGTTGACTTCCTGGGGATATGGCCACGGACAGACGAAAAGCAGATCCCTCACCCTGCCAAAAGCGCCGTCTACTCGTATCTCCTGCGCCATTCCCTCGTGGTAGGCAAGCTCCGCCTGCAGTTTGCGGTCATGTCCCTAGCCCGCACTCTGGGTCTCTCCATCGGACCGGTGGGCCAGGCGGTGCGCCGGCTCGACGAGCTGGGGGCTTTGCGCGTGCTGGAACGCAGCATGACCGGCCATCTCGTGGAGATGCGCCTGCCCGGGCAAAAATGGCGCCTCAATGGTTGTGGGGGCTGTGGGGGCCGCCGGGGAGGCGCCTGCCTCGACACTCGAAACCACGGATTTCTTGAAAACCTGGGCGCTCCGCAAAACCATTCACGATCGCGAACGCGGCGCTTGCTTTTATTGTCTCCGCCGCACTCCCGCTAACGTGCAGTGCCTCGACCACGTCCGTGCCACGCGTACGCTTCGGACGCAATTCCTAGCGCAACCTGGTTTCCTGCTGTATCGAATGCAACACGCGCAGGGGCGACCGTCCGGTCCCGGATTTTCTGCGCACTCTCTACCGCCTGGGTCGCCTAATCCCGAGACGTATTGCTCGGAATCCGGACCACGCGTCTCTAGGAAGTTTGCAAAGGTGCGTATCTCAGCAGGCTTTGCCGGAACTGCCCCGGCAGGAACAGACTTGTTATCTCCTGGGTTGGGCATTTCACTTTATGATAGCAGAACCTAGCAGAAGGCCTTTGGCGGGTGACCGCGCCTTAATTCTGAAAAAGGCCTTTGGGTGGCCCATCCCTGGCGGTTTTGTACGCGGGTGGCCGGCCCTAAGCCGCATGGCCGACCATCGATCTGCAAAGGTGAATTTTGTCCGGGTGCAGCCATTCGATGCAAAAATAGTGGCGAGTGACGGGAAAACGAAAAGCGGATCCCTCACCGCCGTTCGCGACAACGTTTGCGCCGCTTACCGCGTGCCAGTGCGCGACCGGGTTCGGGATGACAAGCTTAAGAAAGGGACTGTACGAAAACGGCGCAGGCGGGAAAAGAAAGAGTTGGCGCGGGCGATATCGCTGGCGATCTGCACGCGCAACTCTTGAGGACCGCTGAATTTCTTTTCTTCGCGAAGGCGCTTCCAAAATCGTACTTCCATACGCCTCGGGGCCGTCGTCGGCTGAGCATCAAGCAAGTGTGTTTCGACGCTGAGCGACGCGCCGTTAAACGTCGGGCGCGTGCCGATGTTCGTGACGGAGCGGTGACTGCGAGTCTCGCCTTCGAGGCAGGCGCGCGTGATGTAGACGCCGCGAGCGGGAAGCAGTTCCTGTTCAGGAGCGAGATTCAGGGTAGGGAAGGTGAAACGGCGGCCGGTTCCCGTGCCGCTGACCACTT
>Ga0209468_1000340_pt1 | contig 22939 bp, 20 predicted proteins | sample GraSoiAngelo_102_FD_185871 | JGI IMG/M metagenome (GOLD analysis project Ga0209468, IMG submission 185871) | Grasslands soil microbial communities from the Angelo Coastal Reserve, California, USA - 14_0903_02_40cm (SPAdes) (version 2) | ecosystem: Environmental > Terrestrial > Soil > Grasslands ...
GAACGTCATCTTCTGTGCCTGAAATAACGATTGAACAGGGCTTCTCCGCTGGGAAACGGCGGCAATCGATCACTTTGCGGATTTCGGACATTGTGCCTCCTTTGGAAACGCCGGGATTATAGGCTCACCCCGAAGCGGGCTTCAACCTTTATCAGGAGGCTGGGGCGCGGATTTTGCGTGTCCTCGTTACCAAGAAGACTGATTTGTCGGGCTTTTTGGCTTAAGCGGGAACTCGTCCCTTTTTGGGCTATATGATTGGATCGGCTGGCAGGAGGCTGCCATGCAGGCCCCGATGCACTGGAGGACTGAACGAGGCCCCCGAGGGAGGACAGCTGCGGGGAAGATGGCCGTATTTTCTGAGCGGCAAGGAAAGGTTGTAGCGGGAGCGCTTCTGAAATCTGTAAAAACAGAGCTTCGCAGCAAGCAATGCAAGCGCATCATCCTTGATACAACGGAGCCCCTCAGGGAGCGGTACGGTTCAATGAAAAGCACGGCTTTACGCCATCCGGTCTAAGTATCAGATTGGTTTGGCATGCGGCTATGTGAAGCCGCTCTGATCATCCAAGAAACGCCATGATCCAGTGATGCAGTTCCCGCCACAATGATCCCAAAGCATGCCGGAAGGAAAAAAGACCACGTCAGTTGCGGTCCCCTTATCAAGTGAGGAGCTTTGCCCCGGGATTCGGCGCGCTGAATGAGACCGGTTACACTGCCCATGCTGCACTCGCCGCTGCGACGCTTGGGAGCGATAGACACAACCTTCTGGCCCCGTGCTCGTGCCCAACGTGCTTTCTGCGAGGCTGAAATTTTTCTGCGAGCAGCGGCGCTCATCCTGCGAGGCCCGGGTGATGCTCATGTGCTGTTTAGTCCGCTCAGTGCCCTAATCCCAGTATCCAGAGCGTTCACCTGCTGTGCTGCCTTGTGCGCGAGTATGTCCATGTGTTCCTCTCCGGGCGAGGGTTGTAGCAGGTACAGCAGAAGCTATGCGAATCTGTGCATCGACGTGTCGTGCCTGTGGCCAGGCGGTCGTGCGGCGTATTCTCGAAACCAAGTTCTTTCAGCAACCGCGCTGAGGAATTCGGCAGAGGATCGATTGCGTCCGCAGCAGTACGAAGCCGAATCGCAGCGGAACGGTCTTTCAAACAATTCCTGTCGAATGCGAGTGCCGGCCAACAGACATAACTTTCGGTGTCATCTTCGGTGCCCACGATTCCCACAAGGCTGAAATATTTTGCATATGCGTTTCGAGTTTTGCCTCGGAAACCCTTGTTTATTGCTTCGTCCAAGAGTCACGTCCAGACATCACGCAACTAGACCGTCGCAAGTTGGAGGATGCCCGCTCAATGCTCAAGAGTTTGAGCAGAATTGCTTTGCCATAAGAGGGCGATACGCCCATGCTACGAATAGCGAGACCCGAAAGGCGGATGTTCAGTCTGGAACTCTGCCTCCCTTTTTTGGAGCGCGTCTACGGCTGCGTTGAAATTCTTTAGGTATTCCCGATTCTGGCGAATCAGGTCTGCGGCACGTTTCAGGAGTTCTTCCGGTTCTCAGGCAGGCGAGGCCGACTGCATCCGCTGAATTCCTCACTTCTATGACTTCGCAGTGAACTGACATTGAGAAAGTCTAACCTTTGACACCCGTACACGCCATAGGCCAGAGAACGATGCGAACGGATCGCGATTGCGGGAGATCAGTTGACAGCGCATCCTGAGCAAGATTGAGTCGAGCATGATCTGTAAAAGTAGCATTCTGATTCAAAAGACTAGAATGGCCCCGTCGTGCTGGAGGGTTTGAAAATGGGAGCATTCATTGAACTGCGACCGAGGAGTGGTCACAAAGGCGCGGTACTTCTCAACGTGGATGAAATTCGATTGGTGGAAACATTGGAAAGCAGCCATCTCGGAAAATACACAGCGATACATTTCAGGAGGGACACCCCGCCGACCGCTATTGACGCTAACGAAAGCTACGAGGTCATCAAGGGACTGATCGCGGAAGCACTCCATAGCGGGGTTGCAAGCTCCAAACGTCTGATTAAAAAACCTGGCGTTGAGCCGATCAAGCGCCACACGCACCAACACGGGATGCCGCTCCTGAAGCAGCATTGGCTGGAATTGAAGGGACATCACTGTAACCAAAATAGCAGGATGGAATACGAAGATGCACTACCTGGAGACAGCAACTCAGCCCTACACTGTCCAAAAGCCAGTCCACGAAAGTTGCTGAGGGAAGTTGAAGCGCAAAGCGGTTAGAAACCGGCGCTGAGGTGAAGAAATGGACAACGTTACCCTAATCAGGGTCGTTTCCGGCATTCTCGCAGTAGTGGTGCTCTTCATTCTGATTACAGAATGAAGAAGAAAGCACCGAATTAAGGATGTCGTGATGCTGTCGTGCCCACCATTCGTCAATCGCACTTAGTTACCGAAGGGACACGACTGACGTACAGAGATTCAACGGGAGCAGCATTGTACGATGACGATGCTCGCCACGGCACCAGGCACGTTGCTGGATTCCTCTCTTTGGAGAATTTATGAAGAAGTTGTTTTCAGTCATGGCTCTACTTGCGGCATTGATCTTGCCGTGTTTCCCACAAGCGCAGATTCGGCTTTCAACAAGCGATCAAGGCCGTTTTGACAGTTATTACTCGCGTTGGCAGAGCTACCGTCAGACCAATAATCAAAGCCAGGTTCGCAGCATGGAAGGCCGAATGCAGGACGTGTATCGGCACTACGGCATTCCTGCGGGCACGCCTTACGGACGTGTAGCCTCTTCAGGCCACGGGAGCTGGGCTGGTTCCTCTGACCGCAATACCGATTGGAACAGGGACCGCGACCGGGATCGTGACCGCGATGACGACCGTGATGGACATCACGACAACGGGCAGCATCGCGGGTGGGACAAGCACCATCACGACCACGATAAGGACCACGACCGCGACAAGGACCATGACAAAGATCACGACCATGACCACGACCGCTAAATCGAAATGAATTTTGTCCGCTTAGGGGCTGGTTCGGATTGAGCCAGCCTCGCCCCTTTTCCGCTCGATCATGAAACGCAATCGGCTCAAGCTCGTCTCTGAGGCCACTCGCCCTATATTCGGTATAGCGCCCGTAATGCAAGGCCAGCTTTCCATAAGCGGTTCGGATAAAGTCCGGCAGGCCAAAGAGCATATTTCCGCCATGGACTTCCTGTTTCACGTGAAGCCCGGTGAACAACAAGAAGGCAAACCCGGGTACAAGATTTTTACCAAAACCAGCAAAACACAAGTTAACCGTGAGTGACAAGTGCAGGCCCGTCTCGTGGAAAATTGTGTGCCGCCGGTAAGCCGCTCACAGTGAGTTTGCTATGAACGTACTGAACCCGGAGAACTCGTTCAAATTCTGCGGCGTGGCCGGGATGCTCCTCGGCGGCCCGCTCGCTCTTTGGCTCACACTCTATCGTGGTCTTTCGCCATGGATTGAGGTGATCTTAGGTTGTCGTCGCAGTGGGTATGCTCCTGGCCACGCCACTTGCGGTGAAGATAGCCACTGGTCGGGACGGTTTTGTTTTCTACCGCGACGTAATCGGTATCTTTATCGGCGTCACATTAACCCTACGGCGTCTGCATCAGCCCATTCTTTCCTACCTGGATGTAACCATTGCCGGAGCCGGAATATTCCATGCCTGTGGACGCATCGGATGTCTGCTGGCCGGTTGCTGCTATGGCAGACCGTGCCGCCTGGGACTGCGCTACAGACATGCGCACGCGGAAATGGGGTTTCCGTTGGATCTGGTTGGTGTACGCCTGTTTCCTGTTCAGTTGCTGGAGTGTTTGTGGATCCTATGCCTGGTTGGTTTGATTAGTGTTTTGATTGTGCGGCAGTCACTGCCTGGTTTGGCGTTGGCTGTCTATGTGACGGGTTACGCTGTGGGCCGCTTCGTTTTCGAATTCACGCGTGGAGACGCCGAGCGCCCATACCTGGCCGGCTTTTCCCACGCGCAATGGATTTCGTGGTTGCTGACTTTGGGCGTGAGCCTGGCAGGATTCATCGGAGTTCTGCCCCGCCTGAATGTTCTCCTGTATGCAGCACCCTTGCTAGCAGTCATGATGCTGCTGGTGAGACTTTGCCGGCTTTGGGCGACTGCCGGCCGATTCGAGTTACTGCACCCTCGCCACGTGCTGGAAATGGCAGGCTTGTTGCGACGCCTCTCGGCGCCGCTTCGGTACAAGCCCGTGCTGAGCATTGCTCCAAGTGGTCAGCAGCCCATCGAAGTCGCTACAACCTCTTTGGGACTACATCTTTCGGCCGAGAGAACCCAACACCGTGGCCGCGACATTCATATTTACAGCCTTTCCTGTGAAGGCAAGCTGCTCTCTCCACGGTGCGCCCATCTTCTGGCTCGGCTAATATCCCGTCTGCAGCATAACTCTGCCCGCTTCGAAGTGCGACATGGCGGACAGGGAGTCGCACACGTTCTGTTTGCTGCGTAAGTTGACGTGACCGGCGAAAGTTGTACCAGGCGGAATGAGAGAATCCACCTGGAGGAGAGCTGGTCATGGCCGTTACAAGCCGGAGCAGATCGTGACCTTACTGCGGCAGATCGAAGTGGGAATCGCGAACGGCAAGACCGCACCGCAAGCCTAACGAGGCGGCGATCATGGTGCAGACCTATTACTCGTTACTCACGGGCAGATTTTGCGTATGGAGCTCCTGAAAATCAAGGGTCCTGACGGGACGCTCCGAGTGCGTGCGTTTTTGTATGCGGTCGCTGCAACCTCAGGCTGTTGTTGCTTGATCGCAGTTAGTCAGCTTTCCTTGCAAGAAGGAGCATTAATTACAACTTGACTCATTTCATGGACCTTACTGAAAAGGCGGGAATTGTGGGATTTCGATGGTGTGTCTGCCAGTTCCACCACTTCCGCACAGGGCGCAATTTACTGGGTAGAGGCTCCTCGAATTATAGCAAACAGCGTTTTCGCCGAATACCCGATAGACGCACACGAACAGTGAAGTGAAGTCAATTTTCTGTGGCAGCCCAGTCCGTTTGGTTACCACAGAAGCGAGGAGCACAAATATGCCAAAGATCATCGTGGCGTGAACTGGCTAAGATCGTAAATCCCAAGCTGCTTCTCTATTTGCTCCACACGCGGCACCATGCCTTCAAACCCCTCCTTGCCGAAGAGTTGATGCTCTCTCTTCTCGAAGTCCTCCCCCAGCGCGTCATATTCATTGCGAGAAACGATCTTGTGCAACGCCGGAAAGAGAACAGTATCCTCTCTTGCTTCATGCGGCGCGTACATCCGGACAAACTGATGCAGGGCGGTTGCGAGCTTCTGTTTATCACCGCTCGATTTGAGACCACTTCCGGATAAAGCTAAAATCTGCTCGGTAACCCGTCTGCCCGCTTCGTGCTGTTGTTGAAGCACGTTGACCAGGTCCACAAGCAGGTTGTGTTTGCGGAAGCGCGGAAAGAGGTAATCTTCTTCCAGCTTCTCGTGATACTGCTCGATGAATGAACGAATGATCTTGGCGGAATTCGTCACCGCATCGGGAGGGAATTCTTTCTGCTGGGCGATCCTCGCATCAACCTCGTCGTAAATGAGCAGGATTCGTTTCAGCAGACCGTGCTCGCGCATCAGATCCTCAGTAGGAGTGACCTCTTCGTCGCCTTCTTCTTGCATACGTAGAGCAACGCCCCCCAGTGGAGCAATCCACAACATGGAGCGACGTGATCTGTCAACTTCCTCTTTCATGAATGCTCTCCTTCCCCAGCTTTCCGAAAAAGTTCATTCCGAATCCCATTGGACTAGGATGCATGAAAATTTGGGTGCGGAGCGGTCATTCATGATGCCGGATCAGCCATGATGCCGGATCAGCGATGTTTTTCGGAATGTTCCATGTGAGCACTGCTTCGAGCGGCAACAGATCCGACGTTAGTACCTGGAGCATCATGACCCGCGTCGCAGCCCGAAGCTTCACCGCGCTGCCCACATGATAAATATGCGTCCGAGAGGAGCTTGCAAACTTCAGCTAGAGCGGGGGATTCAAGGTGAAGACCGTCGCTGGCCAGACAGAGCGCGGCCAATTTTGATAACCTTTGAGTTTGCGCGCCGCCAGGCCTTTCTCTGAGTCCTAGAAGGGTGCCGGAGTGGAGTTTCGATTCCGTTGAACTTGTGTAAAACGGGGATGCAGGCAGACGCCACGCACCCTGATCGCAGGAGGCCGGGGGTCCCAGTTCAGTTCGGCAGGGCGGCTTCCCCATGCTGCTGAATTTTTGGAGCCTGTGCTAGCCACCTGACATCCAATTCAGTCTAACCGTAAGTAGGTGAGATCCTGAGGCTAATCAGAGGTAAGATACGCACCTGTCGCGGGAGTTTAAGAGATACACGAGGGAATGATGGCAAAACGGATGATACTAATGCTGGCGGTGGTAATAACACTGCTGGCTGGCCTTGGATTTGTAAAGTATCGGCAGATACAGGCTGCGGTCGCGCAGAACGGAAATTTCCAGCCGCCCCCGGAGCCTGTCACGACGATAGTCGCTCAGCGTGAGAATTGGCCATCAACCTTGAACATTATCGGTACGGCGGAGGCGATACAGGGCGTAACAGTAAGCGCAGACCTTCCTGGCACAGTGGCGCGGATCAATTTCGAGTCCGGCAAGGCGGTTCATACAGGGGATGTGCTGGTCGAGCTTGACACTCGGCAGGAGCGGGCGCAGTTGGCTGCTGCCGAGGCACAGCGCGATCTGGCTGGCATCAATTTCGGTCGGACGCAGGAGCTGGTAAAGCAAGGTGTCATGGCCCGGACCGAGTACGACAACATGAGCGCCCAGCAAAAGGCGACGGAAGCGCAGGTGGGGGAGATTCGCGCGACGATTGAGCGGAAGACGATCCGGGCGCCGTTTTCTGGGATACTTGGTATCCGTCAGATCAACTTGGGGCAGTATCTGGCGGCCGGCCAAGCCATAGTTCCTCTGCAGGCGATAAACCCGATCTATGTGAACTTCGGAGTGCCGCAGCAAACCTCCGCCCAGTTACTTGGCGGCCGCACAGTGCGGGTCACGAGCGACGACTTGCCTGGCGCAGGATTCACTGGCCGCGTGACCGCGGTTGATTCAGTGATAAATGAAGCCACCCGCAACATTCAGGTGCAAGCGACTCTCTCGAATCCCCAGGGCAAACTTCGACCCGGCATGTTTGTTCAGGTGGAATTGGGAGTAGGAGCGAATCGCCAAGTCATCACGCTGCCCGCCTCCGCAATTAACTACGCGCCTTACGGCGATTCGGTTTTCGTTGTCGGAGAGCTTAAGGACCCGAAAGGCAAGACCTACTTGGGAGTACGACAGCAGTTCGTGAAAGTGGGAGGTTCGCGCGGTGACCAGATAGCCATCGTATCGGGACTTAATCCTGGCGATGAAGTGGTAAGCTCGGGAGTGTTTAAGCTGCGTAACGGCGCTGCCGTCAAAGTCAACAACAAAGTACAACCGCCTAACAATCCTAAGCCCAAACCCGAGGACAGCTAATGAAGATCACCGACCTCTTCATTAAACGGCCGGTTCTCGCGATCGTTGTCAACCTGGTGATCCTGATCGCGGGTCTGCAAGCTATCCGCTCGCTGAGCGTGCGCCAGTATCCGCGCAGCGACATCTCGGAGGTGCAGGTTTCGACGGTCTACGTCGGCGCGAACGCCGATCTTGTTCGTGGATTTATTACGACGCCACTGGAGCGCGTGATTGCGAGCGCCGACGGAATCGACTACATGGAGTCGACGAGCGCGCAGGGCGTCAGCACGATCACCGTGCACTTGAAGCTCAATTACGACACTAACGCGGCTCTAACTCAAATCCAGGCGAAGGTGGCCCAGGTCCGCAATGACCTGCCTCCCGAGGCTGAGGCTCCGATTATCGAGTTGCAAACGGCAGATACCGAGTTTGCCGCGATGTACATTGGTTTCTCATCCGCCGATCTCGATCAAAACCAGATTACCGATTATCTGACGCGTGTGGTTCAGCCGAAGCTGAGCGCCGTCAGTGGCGTGCAGCGCGCTGATATCCTCGGAAACCGTACCTTTGCCATGCGCATCTGGCTCAAGCCGGACCAGATGGCGGCACGCGGTGTTTCACCTTCTGATGTGCACGATGCGCTTTCGAAAAACAACTATCTTTCCGCGCTGGGTAGCACAAAAGGCTCGGCGGTGTCAGTTAACCTGGTTGCAAACACCGATCTGCGCACAGCGGAAGAATTCCGCCAGCTCGTTGTGAAACAGCAGAATGGCGTTGTGGTGCGGCTGGGTGAAATTGCTGACGTTGTGCTGGGCGCCGAGAACTACGAACAGGATGTCCGCTTCAACGGAGAGACCGCGACCTTCATGGGCATCTGGGTGCTTCCCACGGCCAACTCGCTGGAAGTGATTCATAACGTGCGCAACGTCCTTCCTGGAGTCAGGGCGCAGCTTCCCACGGGAATGAAAGTTGGAGTCCCATACGACTCGACGGAATACATTCAGGACGCTATCAACGAAGTGCTCCACACGCTCGCCGAGACGTTGCTCATTGTTGTCTTTGTTATCTTTCTCTTCCTCGGCTCGTTCCGTTCGGTCCTCATTCCTGTTGTTGCCATCCCGATCTCGCTGATTGGAGCGGTCTTCCTGATGCTCATAGCAGGCTTCACCATCAACCTGCTGACTTTGCTGGCAATCGTGCTTTCGGTCGGGTTGGTGGTAGATGACGCGATCGTGATGGTGGAGAACGTTGAGCGTCACCTTCATCTTGGCAAGCCGCCGCTCCGCGCGGCTTTGGATGCGGCCCGCGAACTGGTAGCGCCAATAATCGCCATGACCATCACGCTGGCTGCGGTGTATACACCTGTGGCCATTCAGGGTGGATTGACCGGCGCTCTGTTCCGTGAGTTCGCGTTCACTCTTGCAGGCGCGGTGATTGTCTCCGGCTTCGTGGCGCTGACACTGTCGCCAATGATGGGGTCGAAGCTCTTGCGCCAGGGAGATACCGAACGCGGTTTCGCCGGCTGGATTAATCGGCGCTTTGATAGTGTTCGTAATGCTTACACGCGGACGCTGTCCGGCACCCTTCGGTACAGACCGGTTGTCCTTACCTTGTGGGCGGTTGTGCTGCTGTTAATGATTCCGTTCTACATGTTCTCGCAGCGCGAACTGGCGCCGAATGAGGACGAGGGAGTGGTCTTCGCAGTAATTCAGGCGCCGGCCAACGCTACGCTCGATCAGACGAATCTGTTCGCGCAACAGATGTACGACGTCTATCATTCAATGCCCGAGAGCGACAGCATTTTCCAAATCACAAGTCCGACGGGCGGCTTCGGAGGCATGGTTACCAAACCGTGGAGCCAACGGAAAAAGACGGCGCAACAGCTTCTGGTTGAAGCGAGTGGCCCGTTGTCGCAAATCCCGGGCATTCGAGTTATTCCACTGACGCCGCCACCGTTGCCCGGTGGTGGAAGTTTCCCTGTCGATTTTGTGATTCAGTCTGCGGCAGAGCCGCAGCAGCTCAGCGAATTGGCCGGCCAATTGGCACAGAAGGCGATGGCCAGCGGGATGTTTATCTTCGCCGACATTGATGTGAAGTTCGATCAGCCACAGACTGAAGTGGTTTTTGACCGCGATAAGCTCCGTTCGCAAGGAATTGATCTAAGCCAAGCGGGACAAGACCTCTCCACACTGCTGGGCGGAAATTACGTCAACCGGTTCAGCATTCAGGGCCGGAGCTACAAAGTCATTCCACAGGTAAAGCGACAGGAGCGTTTGACGCCCGACCAGCTTGAGCGAATCTACGTCAAAGGGTCAAACGACAAGCTCGTGCCTCTCTCGACTTTTGCCAGCCTGAAGACGACGACCGAGCCGCGCTCGCTGAACAAGTTCCAGCAGCTCAATGCTGTGCGTATTCAGGGCGTGATTCCGCCTTCGGTGCCACTTGATAAGGCGCTGACATACCTGGAAGACCAGGCCAAGACAACCCTGCCCCAAGGCTTCACTGTGGACTACGCCGGCGAGTCGCGCCAGCTCCGGGTTGAGGGCAGCAAATTTCTCGGGACATTTCTGCTCTCGGGAATTTTGATCTATCTGGTCCTGGCGGCGCAGTTTGAGAGCTTCCGCGATCCCTTCATCATTCTCGCGGGCTCAGTGCCGCTGGCCCTTTCCGCGGCTCTGACGTTCTCGTTTCTCGGACTTACGACGCTCAACATTTATAGCCAAGTGGGATTGATCACCCTGGTCGGCCTGGTATCGAAGAATGGAATCCTGATTGTCCAGTTCGCCAACCATCTTCAAGAGGAAGGCAGAGATAAGCTCCAAGCAGTCATCGAGGCGGCGGGAACGCGGCTGCGCCCGATCCTGATGACTACCGCGGCTACAGTATTCGGCCACTTACCGCTCGTCTTCGCCTCGGGGCCTGGCGCGGGCGCGCGGAACAGCATCGGAATCATGCTGGTCAGTGGCATGATTATCGGGACCGCCTTTACGCTGTTTATTGTGCCCTCGATCTACATGCTTGTGGCCAAGAGGCATGTGCGACTCGATGCAGTGAGCGACGAGCCTGAAGCCGTGCTTACTGAGCCGGCCGAGGCGACAGTCTAGATCACGTGTGAATTGACGATTCAGTACTTTGCAATTGCCGCGAACGATTTCGGATCCAAACTGGCGCCGCCGACCAGTGCGCCGTCAATTTCTTCCTCTGACATCAGGGCCTTAGCATTTTCCGGCTTCACTGATCCGCCATAAAGAATGCGCAATTTGTCAGCGAACCCCTGGCCGAACGCCTTAGCCGCTTCTCCGCGAATCAGCACGTGTGCATCGGAAGCGAGTTGTGGGGTGGCGGTTTTACCTGTCCCAATGGCCCACACCGGTTCGTAGGCCACCACTAACTTTCCCGCTTTCTTCCCCGAGATGGCGTGGAAAGCGCGAAGGCATTGCCGGCGGAGGATATCCTCTGTGAGACCCGCCTCACGTTCTTCCAGCACCTCACCAACGCAGACGATTGGAGTCAAGCCTGCCTCCAGTGCGGCCTTAAGCTTTAAATTCACTATGTCATCGGTCTCGCCGAAATATTGGCGGCGCTCGGAGTGGCCGATAATTACGTGGGTACAGCCGACGTCGAGAAGCATCACGGGACAGATCTCGCCCGTATATGCCCCCTCTTTTTCCCAGTGAAGGTTCTGAGCCCCGACCGCGACCTGCGAGCCCTTCGCCGCTGCAACCGAGGCGCACAAATCAATGTAAGGTGGGCAAACGACAATTTCGTCGCGTGTGTGGCCAGCCACGAGCGGGAGAAACTCGCGAAAGAATTCGCGAGTCTGAGTGGGATTCTTGTACATCTTCCAGTTGGCGGCGATGAGTTTCTTTCTAGGCACTGTTTGTTCCAATCACAACGTTGTATGGTGTGCCGGAGTCCGGTTGATGCTGAGCCAGAGCAGCCTTCGCGAATGCGTCAAGGCTCGCCTTATCAAAAAGGACGACCACAATCAGCACGATCTGCTTTGCCGAACGAAGGCTATCAACGAGAGTCGGAATCGCAACCCAGGCGGCCTGTTCGAGAGGATATCCAAAGATTCCAGTGGAGATTGCGGGAAAGGCGATGCTATGCAGCTTTAGGTCGTCAGCAATGCGCACCGACTCGCGGTAGCAGCTTGCAAGCACCTCGGCCTCGCCTTGATCTCCTCCCTGCCAGACCGGACCAACCGCGTGGATGACGTACTTAGCTGGCAGATCCCCAGCGGTCGTAGCAACCGCCTTACCAGCCGCAAGCCGTCCGCGTTCAGAGCGAATTCGGCTGCACTCGTCAGCGATGAGCGGGCCACCCGCACGATGGATCGCACCGCAAACTCCGCCACCGGGCAACAATTCGGAGTTGGCGGCGTTCACAATGGCATCAGATGGATAGTGCGTGATGTCGCCTCGCAGCAAACGAATCTCACCGTGATCAGCAACCTGGAGTGATACGTCGTATTCATGGTCGCGTGGCAGACCCATTTGAAGGTTGGACAAACAGCAATTCTCGCTTCGCTCGGAATGATAACGGAAAATAGTGCTAGCGCTTGTCGGTGAGCGCTTCCACTCCAGGTAACTTCTTGCCCTCTAGAAATTCCAGAGAAGCGCCGCCGCCGGTCGAAATATGTGTGATCTTGTCAGCCACACCAGCTGCCTGCACCGCTGAAACCGAGTCCCCGCCGCCGACAATTGATGTTGCGCCCGCATTGTCTGCTACTGCGTGGGCGATCTTAAACGTTCCCTTCGCGAATGGCGCAACCTCAAACACACCCATCGGTCCATTCCAGACGATGGTGCGCGCGCGCGAAATTTCTTCTGAGAAAGCCTCGATCGTCGTCGGGCCGATATCGAGGCCCATCATTTCAGGAGGAATCGGCTGCCCACTGTTGACAACCTGCACTCGCGCGTTGACGTCCACTTTGCTGGCCACGACGTGATCGACAGGGAGGAGAAATCTTAACTTCTGATCCTTTGCCTCCTTCATCAACTCTCGAGCCAGCTCGATCTTATCTTCCTCAACCAGCGATTTGCCGACCTGCTCACTCTGAGCTTTCAGGAATGTAAATGCCATGCCGCCGCCGATAAGCAGGGCATCAACTTTCTTCATGAGATTTCGGATCACGCCGATCTTGTCGCCTACCTTGGCCCCACCGAGAATAGCTACGAACGGCCGCTCCGGATGCTGCAAGGCTTTGCCGAGATATTCCAGCTCTTTCTCCATCAGTAAACCGGCGGCTGATTTCTGCGCGAATTTTGTGATTCCTACGGTCGAAGCGTGGGCCCGGTGAGCAGCCCCAAATGCGTCGTTCACGTAGTAGTCTGCGAGTTTGGCAAGCTGCTCGGAAAATTTCGGGTCGTTGGCTTCTTCCTCAGCGTGGAAGCGCAGGTTCTCGAGCAACAGAGTTTGTCCCTTCTCCAGTTTGCCAGCCATTTCTTCTGCTTCGAGCCCAACACAGTCGGGACAAAAGCCCACGTTTTCGCCCCGCGCCAGTTCTCTATCGAGCAGCATGCGCAGGCGTTCGGCCACAGGCTTCAGACTCATTTTCGGATTCGGCTTGCCTCTGGGGCGTCCCAAATGCGAAGCCAGAATGAGCCTTGCGCCGTGGCGCAATGCGTATTCAATGCTCGGGAGCGTCTCGCGGATGCGTGTGTCGTCAATTACGCGGCCGTCATCGAGAGGGACGTTGAAATCCACGCGCATAAAAATGTGGTGATCGCTCAAGGGTAGATCGCGGATGGAAAGTTTGGGCATGGCTGGTCCTCAGGACTAGCGCCGCCGTCCCGGCGGCTGTCCGGCGGGCGTCTGACCCGCCTTCAGTGCGAATCGCTTACCAGAAGAAATCCCTGAGCATTAGATCCCTTTACTTCCGATGTAATTAATCAGGTCGCGAACGCGGCAAGAATATCCCCACTCATTGTCATACCAGGAAATTACCTTCACGCAGTTGCCGGCCACCACGCGAGTCATAGGCGCGTCCACGATCGACGAGCGTGCATCGCCCCGAAAGTCCGCCGAGACTAATTCTTCTTCCTCGTAACCGAGATATCCTTTGAGCGGGCCGTTGGCAGTAGCTTTCTCTAAAGCCGCATTTACTTCTTCGGCGGTAGTTTTCTTTTCCACGAACGCGACCAGGTCAACTACGGAAACGTTGGGCGTTGGCACGCGCATCGCGAAGCCATCCAGCTTTCCCTTTAGCTCAGGAATCACAAGGTGAAGCGCCTTGGCAGCGCCAGTGGAAGTCGGGATCATCGAGACCGCCGCCGCCCGTGCACGGCGCAAATCCTTATGTGGAAAATCCAAAATCACCTGATCGTTCGTATATGAGTGAATCGTCGTCATCGTGCCGCTGACGATTTTGAATTCATCATTCACCACTTTGGCAATGGGCGCCAGACAATTCGTGGTGCAGGATGCGTTGGAGATGATGTTGTGCTTTGCTGGATCGTATACTTGATGATTCACGCCCAACACGAGCGTCACATCCTCATTCTTCGCCGGTGCCGAGATAATGACTTTCTTCACCGGTCCGCGCAGGTGCTTTTTGGCGTCATTCGCGTCGGTAAAGCGCCCGGTAGACTCGATCACAACCTGTGCTCCCACCGACTCCCACGGCAGCCTCGCCGGATCTTTTTCTGCAAACACGCGAATCGACCGATCTTCAATCTTGATGCAATCACCGCCCGCGGAAATCTTGTGTTTCAAATTCCCCAGAATCGAATCGTATTTCAGCAGGTGAGCCAGCGTTTTAGGATCGGTTAAATCATTCACAGCGACAAATTCGATATTAGGATCGTTCAAGGACGCGCGCAGCACGTTGCGGCCGATGCGTCCAAATCCGTTTATGCCAACTTTGATGGCCATATTGCCTCCGACGGGGATGATGAAGACAGAATGAACGGTGAAGACTTGAGAATAAAAATCTTAACAGGCCGAAAGCGCAAGCGGCAAATGATGTGGAAGAGCCTATCCACATCGTATCCCCCTATTGATGTTGAAATGAATAAATGAGCGGTAGCATTCAGAGCTGTTCAACATGTCTGCCCATGGTGAATACTCTCGATCATTCTGAAAATCGCGACTTGCAACAACGGCCCTTTCCCCGGAGCTGATCCGCAAAGGGAGATTTGATGAGCTATTCTTCGTCGATTTGCCAACCAAAGCGAGAGAAAGCAGATATTCGCCATTCAGTTAAACCGGCGTAAGCGCAATCCAGCAGAGTTCGACTTGGATAGGGTGGCTGCGGCTAAGCGAGGATTTTCCGAGGCAGAAATCGATGCGGCAGTGCAGACGGCGCTCTACGCCGCGTATACCAGCAAGCAGCCACTGACTACACAGGCGCTGCTGGATGCGTTGAAGGCGACGGTTCCGCTTTCAACAACCCGGGCTGAGGAGATCCAGGGGTTAAGGGAGTGGGCGAAGACACGGGCGGTGGCGGCCTCGGTGGCCGACGCGAGAGCAGAGGGGGCATAATGTCCGCAACGGATCACCCAGACCCATTCAGGATTGACTCCCCCTGAAGACGGGGGTACCCTAAAGCCAATGGTAGTTGCTTTCGCCTTTGGGGCGAGCGTCCACGGCAGTTCCACCTCCTACAGAAGAACCGTTTGTTTGCTACAGGACGAAAGTGTCCGTTTTGCGTGCGAGGAACTGCAAGGAAATCCGTCTTCAGGGTTTATCCAGGCATCTAATGCGCGGGAGGAAAAGCGCCACAACTGAATGAAAAAGAGTATCGAGATAAGTCCTAACATTGAGACCCTGTTCGGCACGCGCGATGAGAATTTGCATGTGCTAGAAGACGGTCTGAACATCGCCATCGATCTGAAATCCGATTCCATCGAACTCGAGGGCGCACCGCGAGATGTGGGACGCGCCGAGCAAGTCTTCACCGATTACGATCAACTGCAGCGCTCCGGATTCACCTTCAATAACGGCGACCTGAACAGCATGTTGCGTGTGCTGATGGCCGATCCCAAAGCTACGTTGCGGGGATTGGCCGCAGCAGGGCGGCAGCGTTCATTCGGTCGACGCACAGTGCAGCCCAAGAGCGTCAACCAGCGACGGTATCTCGAAGCCATTGAAAAGTACGATATGGTGTTCGGCATCGGGCCGGCAGGCACTGGCAAGACATATCTTGCCGTTGCCATGGCCATCTCCGCCCTGTTGGCCAAGCGCGTGAATCGCATCATCCTCGCGCGCCCCGCGGTGGAAGCGGGTGAACGGCTGGGTTTCTTGCCAGGCACCTTGCAGGACAAGATCGATCCGTACCTCCGGCCCTTGTACGACGCGCTCTATGACATGCTCGATCCGGAGAAAGTAGATCGGTATCTGGAAAAGAACGTCATTGAGATTGCGCCTATTGCATTCATGCGCGGGCGAACGCTGAATGATTCGTTCGTTATTCTGGATGAAGCGCAGAATACGACCTCAGAGCAGATGAAGATGTTCGTGACCCGCCTGGGCTTTAATTCTAAGGCGGTGATCACGGGAGACATCACTCAAATCGACCTGCCCAGTGCACGCCGCAGCGGGTTGCTCGAAGCTGCGGACGTGCTGAAGAAGGTCGAAGGATTGACGTTTGTGTATTTTGACGAAGGCGATGTGGTGCGGCATCACTTGGTTCAGCGGATCATTCGTGCCTACGATGAGCACAAGACACGCGTGGCGGAGGATCGGATGGCTCTGCCGGAATCAGAGTCCAGCACGAATGGTAAGGCGGCTGCGCTGAAAGGGCCGCTGACGAGCAGCGCGATGCCATCCCCAGAACTAGAAAGCAAACAATAGAATCGCGTAAGATTCAGCAGGAGGGCTCCGAGAGCGGACCCTCCTGTTTGCTTTGGAAGCGTTGGCTGCGAACCTTGGGGTGCCAAGAGAATCTTGATTATTTTTCGGAAGCGCGTGGCTGGACTGAGTGAGGCGGCGCTCGAGAGATTTGTAAGGCGGGCCTGCCACGCCGCAGGAGTGAAAGGCGCGGTGGACGTGCTCGTAACTACGAGCCGCGAACTGCAGGCTTTGAATGACCGCTTCCGCAAAAGGAACAAAGCCACTGACGTGCTATCGTTCCCGCCTATGCCGGGGATGCGTAACGAACTAGCAGGAGATGTGGCCATCTCCGCGGAAATCGCGAACCGGAGTGCACGGCAACTGGGACATTCTGTCGCGCAGGAGATCAAGATTCTCGCTCTTCATGGCATATTACATCTTGCCGGCTATGACCATGAAAATGATCGCGGGCAGATGGCACGTAAGGAAACGCGGTTGAGAACTCTGTTCTCATTGCCGAACGGTTTGATTGAAAGAAGCGCGCCGGCTGAGAATTTGAAAAATCGCCAAAGCAGGCGGTTTTATGCTGCTGATCGCCAAGATCGGCGCAAATCCGCGGACGAAGCTTGCCTTGAGCGCAGTCGAAGGGGTGCCCGCGCCACACCAGCACCATGAACTTTGCCATCGCAGTCGCGCTCTTCCTGCTGCTTGGGTTGTTGACGCTGGTTTCCTACGTAGATCGTCTCTATACAGAGATCGGAAAGTTCCTTTCCCGCGAATTTCAGGACAATATCAATGCCTTTGAGCAGAGAATCGAGCCGAAACTCCACGCCAGCCGCGCGCGTGCTTCGCTTTCGATGGCAATTCTCACGCAACTTGTGATCGCGGCAATCGGCATGCTGCTGGGATTTGCAGTGTTCCGCGATCGAATGTGGAATGTGTATGAAATTCTTCAGGCCGCGTTGAGTTTGATTCTGATCGTGATCGTGTTCAACCGATTTTTGCCCTTCGTCTTTTTCTCAAGAACCAATGGAGAGTGGCTCGCGAGCTGGACGCTGCTGCTGCGGGGGCTGATCTATCTGGTGCTCCCGGTAACGCTAGTGCTCGGATTTTTACAATCGGTGACTGCGCTCACGCGCGAGCATGCCGAAGAAGCGCCGGACACCCAGGCTGAAGCCGTGGATGCCTTGCTCGAAGCCGGCCAGGAAGAAGGCATTCTGGACGAGAGCAATCGCAATCTCATCCAGTCGGTCGTCGAATTCAGCGAAAAAACAGTGCGCGAAGCCATGAAGCCTCGGCCGGAAATTGTTGCCGTGCCCGCCAATACTACAGTTGAGCAATTCATCGAACTGCTGCGCACCAAGCCTTTTTCGCGTGTGCCCGTATTCGAAGGCACGATCCACAACATCGTGGGAATAGTTTTTGCGCAGGATGTCTTGCAAGTCCCCGATACGGAAGCTCAAACACGCACTGTTGACACTCTGATGCGTAAAGACGTGTATTTCGTGCCGGAGAGCAAGCTCGGCAGCGATCTGCTGCGCGAGATGCAGAAGAACAATATCCGGATGGCCATTGTCGTCGACGAGTACGGCGGAGTCGCGGGCCTGGTCACAATTGAAGATTTGGTAGAAGAAATCGTTGGCGAGATTCGCGACGAGCACGAGAAGACGGAAGTTGTGCGGGAGAACGATCAATCGTATATCGTGCCAGGGAACATGGATGTCGACCGGCTTGCCGAGCTTTTCGGGATCCGGCCGGAAACCAAAGAATCTGCCACCGTGGCAGGGCTTGTGAGCGAGTTGGCTGGCCGCATTCCGCAAAAAGGCGAAGTGGTGGAAGAAGATGGATTGCGATTCGAAGTGCTGGATTCCACTGAACGGCGAGTGCAGCGGGTGCGGATTTCACTGGGTCGTCCAAGGCAGATGAAGCTGATCTAGTGTGGCGTGGGCGACCGCGCTGTGTACGCGAACTGAACCCGACTTAAACCCGACGCATACTCTATGTCCTTTCATTCTGGATTTGTCTGCATTCTCGGCCGCCCCAACGCGGGCAAGTCGACACTGCTGAATGCGCTGGTTGGGGAGAAATTGGCCATCATCAGCCCTAAGCCGCAGACCACGCGCAATCGCATTCTGGGAATTCTCGAGATTCCAAAGCGAAAAGGCGCAGGCGGGCAGGTAGTCCTTATCGACACTCCCGGAGTACACAGACCCGACAGCTCGCTAGGACGCAAAATGATGGCGGAGGTACGGGAGGCACTTGAAGGCTGCAACCTGATTTTTCTGATCGTCGACGCCACGCGGAAGTTCGAACAGGGGGATCAGTTCATGTTGGAAATGCTCAAAAGGTCCGGAACCCCGGCATTCCTGCTGATGAATAAGATTGACCTGCTGCGTGGACAAAAAGGAAAGCTGCTGCCGATTATTGATGAATACCGGAGACTGCATGATTTTCGAGAAACCATTCCAATTTCAGCACGCAAGCGGGATGGTCTCGATGTGCTGCTGGAAAAGACGCTCGCAGAATTGCCGCAAGGGCCGCGTTATTTTCCCGAGGATCAGGTTACGGATCAGCCGGCACGTTTTATGACCGCCGAAATTATCCGCGAGCAGATTCTGCTGGCCACCAGCGAAGAGGTGCCCTACGCGACCACAGTAGTAATTGAGCAGTTCGAGGAAGGAGCAAAGTTGACGCGAATTGCCGCAGTTATTTATTGCGAGCGGGAGGGTCAGAAGGCGATCCTGGTTGGAAAGCGCGGGCAGATGCTGAAGAAAATCGGCACCGCTGCCCGGCTGCAGATTGAAAAGATGCTGGGAACCAAAGTTTTCCTCGAGCTTTTCGTCAAAGTGCGGGCAAACTGGCGGGAATCACGGGAATTCGTGGATGGGTTGGACTGGCGCCGGGAACTGGAGCGCCTCGTAGGGAAGGCTGGGATCGAGGAATGAACAGACGAAGAACGGACGTTATGTGATCTGTATGTTGTTCCGAAAACAGGATAGAAAAACGTCTAGTTTCGCGCTGATGGTATGCTCTTGTACAATCACGAGTCTTGAAACTGCCTCTGTAAGCAGTAACAGCCATGTCCACTGAAACTCCCGCCTTCAGTTTCGACGCGCACAAGCTGGCTCTGAAGCTGAAGATCACGCTGGCAGCGCATCCCAATCTGGTTGATGCTGTGGTCGAGAGCGTCATGGATCAGATCAGAAAAGCACACTGCGCCACAGACAAAGCCGATGCAGTTGAGCTGGCTTTAACTGAAGCGCTAGCCAATGCCGTGGTTCATGGCGCTAAGGCCGATCCTTCCAAGATCATTGAATGCGACTTGATGTGCGACGAAGCACAGCGCGTGCTCATTGTAGTTCGCGATCCTGGCCAAGGATTCGATGTCTCCTCAATTCCCAATCCGATGAATGGCGATCATCTCTATTCCGACCACGGACGGGGCATTTATCTCATCAACCAGCTTATGGATGAAGTGAAGTTTATGAAGAATGGCACGGAAATTCACATGCTAAAACGTTAACTGATCTCGACGAAACGACCTGGCTATTCCTTGGCAGCGATTCCCAAAGTTTTCATCTTCCGGTACAGATGACTGCGCTCAAGGCCCAACACTTCGGCCGTGCGGCTGACGTTTCCGTGATTCTCGTCAAGCTTCTTCAAAATGTAGTCGCGCTCGTACGCCGCGCGTGCCTGATGAAGGGTAGAGAACTCATTTCCAGCGGCGCGGCGGCTGCCATCGCGGTGCACCAGCGGCGGCAGATGCTTCCGCTCGAAGCGGCTGGTCGTCGGATTCATAATGACGATGCGCTCGATCACATTGCGCAGTTCGCGCACATTTCCAGGCCAGGCGTAGCGCATAAGGGTCTCAATAGCGTCGTCACTGATCTCCCGCGGCCGTCGGCCGTAGGCGGCGGAGAATTCCTTTAGAAAATATCGGGCGAGCAAAGGAACATCCTCCTGGCGCTCGCGCAACGGGGGAACCGAGAACGGAATCACGTTGAGCCGGTAGAACAAATCTTCCCGGAAGTTCCCACGGGAAATTTCTTCTTCCAAGTCTTTATTAGTCGAGGCGATCACGCGAGCATCAACCGTGATCGGTTCATCGCTTCCAACCGGAGTAAAACGCTGTTCATCGAGCGTGCGAAGCACCTTCGATTGCGTCTTCAGGCTCATATCACCGACTTCATCAAGGAAGAGCGTACCGCTATGCGCCCTTTGGAACTTGCCCTCTTTATCCGTTGTAGCGGCCGGGAACGAAGATTTCACGTGGCCGAAGAGTTCACTTTCAATTAGGTCTTCTGGAATCGCCGCGCAATTCACTTCCACAAACATTTCGTCTTTCCGTAAGCTCTGGGCATGAATGGCGCGGGCCACAAGCTCTTTTCCCGTGCCCGACTCACCATAAATCAGGACTCGGCCGTTGGTAGGTGCCATGAGCTGAATCTGCTGACGCAGGGCTTTGACGGGGATGCTTTCGCCGACGATCAGACTCTTAGGTGTGAGCTGCTTTTTTAGGTCCCGATTTTCCTGCCGCAGACGCTTCGAGTCGATTGCGTTTTTTACGAGAATTAGAGTCTTATCGACAGAGAGAGGCTTCTCCAAAAAATCGTAAGCGCCGAGCTTGGTGGCGCGGACAGCGGTCTCAATGGTGCCGTGGCCGGAGATCATAATTACTTCCGGAGCATTCTCTATTTCCCGGACCTTTTCAAGCGTCTCCAAACCATCCATTCCAGGCAGCCAGACGTCGAGCAATACCACGTCAAAGGGCCGCTTGCGCAAGCTCTCGATGCAAGCTTCGCCGCTTTCGGCAACAGAAGCTTTGTAGCCTTCATCTTCGAGTACGCCCTTGAGTGATTGGCGGATGCCGGGCTCGTCATCGACGATAAGAATGTTATGCATGTTGCGGGCTGGCAGGTACCGTCAGAGATTCGGGGGCGAGCGGCAGTTCTACAACGAACCTTGCACCCACAGGCTGGTTCTCTTCCACACGAATTGAACCGTGGTGATCTTCGATGATCCGGCTGACGATCGCGAGGCCAAGCCCGGTGCCACGTTTCTTGGTTGAAAAATAGGGCAGAAACAGGCGCTCCTTCAGTTCCTGGGTAACTCCGTGGCCCGTATCAGCTACGGTGATCTCGACCGCGTCGCGGCTGGCCACCAAAGAAGTGGAGATGTGGATTTCGCGTACCAGCGCCCCTTGCATGGCCTCGGCGGCATTATCCACAAGATTGGCAAGCACACGTTTCATGGCTTCAGAATCGGCCATTACCCTGGGCAGATCGGATCCAAGAGAAGTCTGCACCCGAATGTTGTCGAGGCGGCCATTGAACATTGCCAATGCGTTCTCCACGATTGAATTGATATCAGCCGCTTGGGGTTGTGCCGTAGGAAACCGCGCCAACGTGGAAAATTCATCAACCAGAGTACGAAGTGTCTCCACCGCTCCGGCAATCGTTTCCGCGCAACTATGCAGCACCCGAAGAGAAGCGGTTTCGGGACGAGTATCGCGTTGCAAGTGGCGGCGGATGCGCTCGGCCGAGAGCGCAATCGGAGTCAGAGGATTCTTAATCTCATGCGCGACCCGGCGGGCAACTTCGCGCCAGGCTGCCTGTTTTTGTGCCCGGAGAAGATCGGAAAGATCTTCAAATACGACCACATAGCCTAGCTCTTTGCCGGCATGCTGCAGTGTCGCCACGGTCACTGCCACATTAAACTTCGAGCGTTGCAGAGTAATTTCCATCTGGGTGGTTGTCATGCCCATGCGATCGGCCCGACGCAATAGAGGTTCCAAGTCTTCCAACACGTCGGGTGGGAACACATCAGGAAGAGCGGCACCAATGAGCAATTTGGGAGCTTCACCGGCTCTTCCAGGCGTGAACATGCGCAGCAGGGCATGATTGACATGTGTGATCCGGCGATTCGCATCAAGTGAGAGCACGCCTGTGGGAATGCTTTCGAGTATGGTTTCAATGTGCCGCGAGCGTTGCTCTAGCGTCATGTTCGCAGCACTGAGATCGCGGCTGGAAGCCTCGATCTGATGGCGGCTGGATTCCAACTCCGCGGCCATGCGGTTAAACGAGCGCACCAGATCGCCAATCTCGTCGGCGGCGCTGACCTCAACGCGGTAATCGAGTCTTCCGCGGGAAATTTCCTGGGTGGCCTCCGCCAGCGCCGCCACTGGGCGCGTCACCAGCTTGGACAGAAAAAGCGCGAGCCAGGTAGTAGCAAAGAGCACCATGACTGTCAGCAAAAGCAGCATGCCCATGTAAGTGCGGCGAAGAGTCTTGCGGCTGCGGCTAAGCTCTAGATATCGTTTCTCACTGACTTCGGATTGTCTGACAGTCTCGGAAAACTTCTGCGGCAAAGGCATAGCTACCAGGATCAAGCCATGATCGCCGACAGCCGCCGCGCCAAGCATGTAATCCGTTTGTTCCCATGTCATGCGCACCGGAGCTCCCGAACTAAGCTTTTGGATGGGAACCTTCGTTTTCAACAACGGCCATGCGGCCGGAGCCCCGAAGCTCGCCTCGGCGTTCCCGTTTTCGATCGCGAATATAAATCCGCCTTGCAATGTAGGTTCGTGACGGCGAAATTCGCTCATCACCGTCGAGAAACCACGGCCGGAGAATGCGCGTTGGGTCTCAGGAGACGCAGCAATGGATACTGCTTCAGC